>Ga0265293_10001181_pt1 | contig 58540 bp, 55 predicted proteins | sample Munlanlewell138R_FD_192505 | JGI IMG/M metagenome (GOLD analysis project Ga0265293, IMG submission 192505) | Leachate microbial communities from a municipal landfill in Southern Ontario, Canada - Leachate well 138R | ecosystem: Engineered > Solid waste > Landfill > Unclassified | place: Canada...
TCTCTCTATTTTTACCAACTAACATTTGCGCCTCTTCATCTGTTGAATTTTTGATGCCTTGTTGGCTAACAAAATGAAACTTAACCCAATTTCTCTCATTTTTATCATTTATAAAACTAAAAGTATGACTACCAAAGCCATGCATATGACGGTATGAATATGGGATGCCTCTATCACTCATCGTGATTGTTACTTGGTGTAGAGCCTCCGGCAAGTTAGTCCAAAAATCCCAGTTATTTTTTGCACTTCTCATATTTGTTTTTGGATCACGCTTGACGGCATGATTTAAATCCGGAAACTTTAGTGGGTCTCTTATAAAAAACACAGGCGTATTGTTACCCGCTAAATCCCAATTTCCCTCCTCTGTATAAAACTTAAGAGCAAACCCGCGAATATCTCTCTCAGCATCCGCAGCACCTCTCTCACCCGCAACGGTGGAAAACCTAGCAAACATCTCTGTTTCTTTTCCGATTTTAGAGAAAATTTTTGCTTTGGTGTATTTTGTTATATCTTTTGTCACTCTAAAGGTTCCAAATGCGCCGGAACCCTTTGCATGCATACGCCTCTCAGGGATAACTTCTCTATCAAAATATGCCATTTTTTCCAAATACCATACATCTTGAAGTAGCATTGGTCCTCTTGGTCCAGCTGTTAGTGAGTTGTTATTATCTGCAACGGGTGCGCCAAACGCGGTTGTTAGTCTCTTTTTCATTTTGTTCTCCTTTTAAGTGATAAAAATACCATCTGATAGTATCTTATCGTAATAACTTCAATAGTATAAAAATTATGTCAGTTAATTACTACTCAGAAAACAAGAGTTAATCTACACACTCCCAAGCAAAGCGCGGTAGCCAAGAAATTTCAGTTAATGTTATAATGTCAAAAAATTATACACTTTAGGAACTAATAATCAATGGAATTTACTTTAGAAGCTACTTCAAAAAATGCTCGTGCTTGTACCATTAAAACTGCTCACTCAACTATTAAAACACCTGTTTTTATGCCTGTTGGAACTGTTGGAAGCGTGAAGGCTCTTGATATGGAAGATGTTTTAGATCTTCTTGGTGCTGAGATAATTCTTGCAAATACTTACCACATGTATCTTCGTCCGGGAGATGAGACGGTTGCAAAAATGGGTAAGCTTCACGGCTTTACAACATTTCCAAAAAGCTTCTTGACTGACAGCGGCGGTTTTCAGGCATTTAGTCTTAGCGACATATCAAAAGCATCAGAAAATGGTATAGAGTTTAGAAGCCACATTGACGGTAGCAAACACTTTTTTACTCCTAAAAAGGTCATCGATATTCAACATAACTTAGGTTCGGACATTATGATGATTTTAGATGATTTAGTTGCACTTCCGGCAACGCAGGAGCGCATTGCTCTTAGTATCGAGAGAACAACCGCATGGGCGAAAGAGTCTATCGAGTACTTTAGAGAAAAACAAAAAGAGGGAGTCGGTGTCGAGCAGAATATCTTTGCAATTATCCAAGGCGGAACGGACAAGGCATTTCGTACTAAAAGTGCTACTGAACTTTGCGAACTAGACTTTGACGGATTTGCCATAGGCGGGCTCTCGGTCGGCGAAGCAAATCAAGATATGTACGACACGGTTGAGTATACGGTAAAATATATGCCAAAAGATAAGCCGCGCTACCTAATGGGAGTAGGAACTCCAGAAGACCTCATAGAGAACATCGAGCGCGGCATAGATATGTTTGACTGCGTCATGCCGACAAGAAATGCAAGAAACGGAACACTCTTTACCTCATTTGGAAAACTAAATATAAAAGGCGCAACATTTAAAGAGGATAATGCCCCAGTAGATAGCGAGTGTGAGTGCTTAACATGTAAAAGATACTCCAGAGCCTACCTCAACCACCTATTTCGTGCTCGTGAGATAACATACTTTAGACTTGCAACCATACATAATCTGCACTACTACTTAAATCTAATGAGAGAAGCTAGGGGGGCGATTTTGGAGGATAGATATGGGGAGTTTAAATCAAAGTTTTATGCTAAGAGAGGTTAATCCATCAAAAAAATGATGGATTACAGGCTATGCTCTTTTTTATATTTTACTAAAATACCGTACGCTTCATCTTTTAATAGTAGTTTCTCTTTTTTAAGAGTCTCTATCTCTTTGTCTGTTAGTACGATTTCACTATTTTCAGCTTTTGTAATTTTATTGTCAAGTTCGTTGTGCTTGTCAAAAATTCTTAAAAAGTGAGTGTTTGCCGCACTATTTTCTTTCATATGAGTAATAATATCACGATATTCATGTAACATTTTTATTTCCTTGTTTTTTTTTAATTTTAGCATATTGTTAGTTAAAAATCTTCTCAACTTCACCGTAAAGTTCTTCGCCGCAGTATAAAGAGAGTTTTTCATCCATAACAACGGTTTTGTTTGGATTAAAGAGCATTGCATTTACTCTCTCTCCTACTTTAATCTCTCCTGCGCTCTCTCCTATTGCTTCTGCCGGATTTTTAACACATAGCTTCACAAGCTCGGGCATTGAGATAATATTGTTTCTAACAAGCTTTGTGTAGTAGATACTCATAGCATTTTTAACTCCCTCACACCCGTAAGCCGAGTCATAAAATGCAACCTCTTTATTTAATGGGGAGCTAGGTTGATGAAGAGTTGTCAATATATCTATCTGCCCACTCTTTAGAGCCTCTTGCAAAAACTTCATATCATCTCTTGAGGAGAGTGGAGGATTTAGTTTTGCGGCAGTATTGAAGTTTTTGCAAGCTTCATCTGAGTTGCTAAAATGATGAATAGAGACTTCACATGTCACATTAACGCCATCTTGCTTTGCCTTGTTTATAAGGTATATAGAGCGGGGAGAAGCTATTGCTTTAAAAAGTATTTTTATCTTAAAGTGTCTTGCTATCTCTATCATGCGTGAGACATGTAAAACTTCGCTCAAGTCAGGTATGCCGGCAAGCCCCAGTTTTGAACTAATATCTCCTTCTAGCATAACACCGCTATTTATCAGAGAGTTATCCTCTGCTTTACAAAATAGAGTTACGTTATACATCTGACAATACTGCGCAATCTTAATAGCTACGTCATTCTTTGCAATGGTACTCATGTAAGGCGCAATCGCACCGCGTTTTAGCAAAATAGCAATATTACTCAGAGTGCTATCCTCTTTTAGAGTATTTAACATCAAATCAACTTTTGCGCCGCCAAGCTCATGAAGTCCGTTTTGTGCAAACTCAAGAACTATTTCGTTATCTATTGCCGGATTACAATCTGGATTTAAAATAATGCGCCCTATTCCGGCACTTAGTGCCTCGTCTGATATAGCTTTTATATTTTTTGCATTCAGAGTGGAGTCTTGAACCCTCATGTTAGTATCTACTAAAAGAGGCATAAAATAAAGACCTGTTGCATCTATACTCTGGCTACATGAGAGTCCATGCCCAATCTCAACTACTATATTATCTTCAATACGAACATCTACTTCTCTCTCCCCGTCAATATCGCAAAGTGTCGCATTTTTTATTACCATCGCTTCAACCTTAATTGTATTGATAAAATTGTAGTAGGTTATGCCTTATAAATAAGATTAATTTCATAACCTTTTAATCAATTTAGGTTATACTAGTTTATATAAATATTTAAAAAACAAAGGTCGATTCGTTGAGATACTCGCTTGGTATGATTAAACTTATCATCACTACTCTTTTTTTATCTCTATATTTTACAATCTATTTTACAACTACAAAAGATAAAAATTCGCGCTTAGAGCTTCTTTTGAATCAAGAAGTAATCAACCTTGCGCATGGCTACAGAGTAACTACGGACAGATACAGTGTTATCTCACAGATAATCAATCAAGAGCTTTTTAACAACAGCAGAGTACCAGAACTATTCTTTAGAGCAAAACATGCAAAAGATGAAGATGAGCGGGATAGACTTCGAGATATGCTATACTTTGAGCTACTTCCACACTTCTATACCCTTAGAGAGATTGGTGTAAATATTATCCATTTTATATTTGAAGACAATACATCTTTTTTAAGAGTTCACAAAAAAGAGATATATGGTGATGATCTCTCCTTGATTCGCCACTCCGTTGTGCATGCAAACAAAACAAAAGAGCCACTTAGCGGTTTTGAACAAGGCAAAGGAACTCATGCTTTTAGAAACCTTTTTCCTCTCTACTATAAAGATACTTTTATAGGCAGTGCAGAGTTATCATTCTCCTCTCAGAGCATGCAAGATGCAATGTTTGAGCTTCATGATACATATACAAATTTTATTGTCAAAAAAGCTCTTTTTAATTTAGTTGAGTATGAAAACGATTTTAACCTCAACTATACCCAGAGCATCGAACATGATGAGTTTCTCTTTTTAAACACGCGCAGTAGCAAAGAGAGCATATATCCAAAACAGATACTCTCAAAGCAGAAGTTAAAAGAGCAGATTGCTAAAAACATAACTCACAATAACTCATTTTCTCTGCACACTAACTACCTAAACGACTCATATATCATCTCCTTTTTGCCGATTAAAAGCATCCTAGGTCAAGAAGCTGTTGCATATATAGTCTCATACACCAAAAGTGAATATCTTCACAATATGATTTACCAATACTATATAATAAACATCTCAGCATTTATAGGGCTGCTTGCCCTATTTGGTGTTATTTATCTAAATGTAAAACAGCGCTTGAGTCTTGAACAGATAGTTAAAAATAGAACAAAAGAGCTTGAAAAAGAGAAAACAGTAGCCCAAAATGCAACAAAAGCAAAATCGCAGTTTTTAGCAAATATGTCACATGAGATTAGAACTCCAATGAATGGGCTTATAGGTATAGGTCATCTTCTATCAAAAACAGATTTAGATGAGAAGCAGAAAAATTATCTACAAAAGATAGATGATTGCGCAAAATCACTCCTCGATATAATTGATGATGTTTTAGACTTCTCTAAAATTGAAGCAGGAAAGATGAAGATAGAGAAGATAGGCTTTAACCTAAAGGAGACAATTGAGCAGCTCTTATCCCCACTAGAAGTGATTGCGGAACAAAAAAATATAAAAATCATAACTACATATGCCAAGAGTGTCGGGAGTTTTTTTATTGGTGATAGCCTGAGAACTTCTCAAGTCTTAAGTAACATAATAGGAAATGCAATTAAGTTTACGGGCAATGGCGGAAATATAAACATATATATCTCAAAAGTCAAAGAGTCAAGATATAGATTTCAAATCCAAGATTCAGGAATCGGCCTAAGCCAAGATGAGCAAAAAAAGCTGTTTCATATATTTTCACAAGCTGATGAGAGCACCACAAGAAAATATGGAGGAACCGGTCTTGGACTTGTAATATCAAAGCAGATAGTAGAACTAATGAACGGTAAAATATGGCTTGAGAGCAAAGAGGGAGAGGGAAGCTGCTTTATCTTTGAGATAGAACTAAAAGAGACAGACTCTATAGAGACAAAAAAAGAGAGTAGAAAAATTGAGTTTAGCAGAGAGTTTATAAGTGCTAAAAAAATATTAATCGTAGAAGACAATGTAACAAACCAACTAGTGCTCTCTGGGCTTCTTGAAGATTGTATAGATGATATAGAAATAGCAAAAAATGGTAAAGAGGCTGTAAATATGTTTGAAAAGGGTAAATATGATCTTATATTTATGGATTTGCAGATGCCTGTTATGGATGGGTATAAAGCAACAAGGATTATTAGAGAAATAGATGCTCAAGTGCCTATTATCGCACTAACTGCAAATGCCATGAGCGAAGAGATGCAAAGAACTAAAGCTCCTGGAATGGATGGACATCTTATCAAACCGATAGATTTGGAAAAACTTTTTGATCTTTTAGTTAAATATATTAACTCAAATACGAAATAATTCTATTTAAGTTAATATAGGAGAGTTGCGCATTGAAAATAATATTTTTATATATAATGTCATTTTTACTTTTAAATGCACAAAGCAGCAGATATGATATGGGTAAAGAGTTATATATCAAAAATGGCTGCCACACCTGCCATGGGATGAAGCTAGAGGGTCTTCATCAATATCCGTATCTTGCAAATCGGGCAAAAGGCTACATGGAGTACAAACTAAAGAGATTTCGCTCACGTATATCAGAGAATCAACAGCAAGAGATGATGATACCTTTTGCAGTAGGTTTAAGTGATGATGATATAGAGAATCTATCAATATATATGAACGAGTTCGTAGAAGAGAAGAATAAAAAGAGGTATGATGATAGTTATCAAGTCCACGGGGACGGCGGTTCATGAAAATTTTAGTTAGCGCACTAGAGCACTCTGCAAATATTCATCTCAAATCTCTTAAAAAAGAGTTAAGTGCCGATGTAGAATTTATAGGAGTATTTGACAGAGAGCTCGGAGATAGCATAATTGATTTAAGCTCCTTGGCAATAATGGGCTTTGTTGATGCTATAAAGAAGTTGAGATTTTTTCTTAAACTAAATAATCAAATGGTTGAGTTAGCAAAAGAGGCTGATAAAGTTCTCCTTATTGACTCATCCGGATTTAATCTCCCTCTTGCTAGAAAAATCAAAAAAAAGTACCCCGATAAAGAGATAATCTACTACATTTTGCCTCAAGCATGGGCTTGGAAGAAAAAACGAATCCCCATTTTAGAAAAGACAATAGACCATCTAGCTTCCATTCTCCCCTTTGAGAGAGAGTACTACTCAAAAGATGCACCGATTGAGTATGTCGGGCATCCTCTACTTGATCAGATAAAAGAGTTTAAGCATAGCCTAAATGACGAAATAAAAAATATTGTATTTATGCCCGGGAGCAGAAAATCAGAGATAAAAAAGCTTCTTCCAATTTTCAGAGATGTTCAAAAAGAGCTTAAAATTCAAACAACAATAATAGTTCCAAAAAACTTCTCTAAAGAAGATATAAAAGATATTTATGGTAACCTTTTGGGTTTTAAAACGGCTCATGACCCACACAAAACGCTTCTTGAGGCAGACTTTGCATTTATATGCAGCGGTACTGCGACTTTAGAGGCATCCCTAATAGGAACACCTTTTGTGTTGACATATATAGCTAAGCCGTTAGACTATTTTATTGCTAGTAGGCTTGTAAAATTGGACTATATAGGGCTGGCAAATATTATGTTTGCAAAGTTTAAAAACAGGGCATTACATCCGGAGTTTATACAAGAGGAAGTGACTGCTAAAAATCTTATAAAAGCATATAACGAATATGACAGAAGCAGATTTTTAAGTGACTCAAAGAGGTTAAGAGAGTATTTAGAGCATGGTAGCTCTAAAAGAGTAGCAGCAATTATAGAGGAAATAGATGAAAATTAATTTTATAGATTTACAAGCACAGTATCAAGAGTATAAAACAGAGATAGACAGAGAAGTTTTAGAGGTTTTTGCATCGGCGCAATTTATAGGAGGAGAGAAGTTAATCTCCCTAGAGAAAAATCTTGCAACATATACAGGCTCTAAGCATGCGATTGGTTGCAGTAGCGGCACAGATGCTCTTTTATTAGCCCTAATGGCTCTTGATGTGGGTGCCGGCGATGAAGTTATCACTACTCCTTTTACTTTTATATCTACCGCTGAGGTAATTGCTCTCTTGGGTGCTAAAAGCGTATTTGTAGATATAGATGAAGATAGTTATAATATAGACCCCACGAAGATAGAATCGCGCATTACAGACAGAACAAAAGCCATCATGCCGGTCTCTTTATATGGACAGTGTGCTGACATGGATGCTATAAATGAGATAGCTGCAAAACATAATCTTCCGGTTATAGAGGATGCTTGCCAGAGCTTTGGCGCTTTATATAGAGGTAAAAAATCATGTAACCTATCAACTATAGGATGTACAAGCTTTTTTCCATCAAAGCCTCTTGGCGCTTATGGAGATGGCGGAGCACTATTTACAAATGATGATGAGCTTGCCGCTAAGATAAGAATGCTTTTAAATCATGGTCAAAATGAGAGATATAAGCATAAACTCATAGGTATAAACGGTCGTCTTGATGCAGTGCAAGCCGCTATACTTGGTGTAAAATTAAAACATTTTGACAAAGAGGTAAAACTAAGAGATGAGATAGGCTCAAGATATAGCGATATCCTTGAAAATACAGCTGTTATAACTCCAAAAATTGCCCAAGGAAGCACAAGTGTTTATGCGCAGTACTCAGTAAGAGTGCAAGATAGAGAGGCTATGATTGCTAAACTTGCAGAGCAAGGGATACCAACTGCCGTTCACTATCCTGTTCCTCTTCATCTTCAAGAAGCGTTTCTTTATCTAGGCTACAGCGAAGGTGATTTTCCTATTAGCGAACTTGTCTCAAAGCAGATAATGTCTCTTCCTATGAGCGCTTATTTAAGCGAAGCCGAACAAGATTTTATTGTTCGCGCTATTAAAGGTTAACTGTTGAAAAAAATTGCTATCCTCGGTCTTGGTGCAATGGGAAAAAACCACTACAACACCCTTAAAAACATAAGCGGTGTTGAGATAGTCGGGCTATGTGACGTTGTAAAAAACTCCGAATTTAAAGAGCCGTTTTTTACAGATTTACATACTATGCTAGATAACGTAGAGCCGGATGCGGTTATAATCGTAACACCTACATTTCTTCACAAAGATGCAGCTCTAGAGTGTGCCGAGCGCAAGATTGATATTTTTATAGAAAAACCTGCTGCTTCAAGCGTTGAAGATGCAAAAGAGATTCTAAGAGCAGTAGAAAAAAACTCCATAAAAAGTTGTGTCGGACATATTGAGAGATACAATCCGGTTGTAAAAGCTCTTATAAACGAAATTGCAAAACATGAGATACTCTCTATCTCAATTACAAGAAGCGGCTCTTTTCCAGAGCGCATAGCAGATGTGGGGATATTAACCGACCTCTCAGTTCATGATAGTGATTTGATACGCTTTATAACCAAAAAAGATATTATAAACAGCGCGGTGTTCAAATCTCAAAAGATTCATAAAACTCATGAGGACAACGCTATTTTAGCCTTTGAACTTGAGGGATCAATCATAGGCGATATATCTACGAACTGGTTAACTCCCTATAGAAAAAGAACTATCAGCGTTGCATGTAGAGTAGATGAACAGAGCAAAATAAAATATTTTGAAGCCGATTTAATTTCTCAAACACTTACCGAGAGAATCAACATAAATCCAAACTCATTTATAACAAAAAACTGCTTTGTTAAGAGAAGTAATGCACTGCATGATGAGCTTGAAGCATTTATAAACTACTTGCAAACAGGCGATAGCGGCTCATTGGCAACTGTGCAAGATAGTATAATTACTCTAGAAATTGCGAACAAATGATGTCAGATAAAAGAGTAAATATCCATAAATCAACCATTATAGAAGATGGCGCAAAGATAGCTTCTGATGTTATTATAGGTCCATTCTGTTTTATCGGTAAAGATGTGGAGTTAAAATCAGGTTGCACCGTAGAGTCTAACGTCATATTAAAAGGCAGAGTAGTCGTTGAGTCTAATGTAAAAATATTTAGCTTTGCCGTTATAGGCAGCGAGTCTTCAGAGATACATATAGGCGAGAAGACACACATAAGAGAGTTTGTTCAAATTGGTGCGCAAGAGAGTCTTGATGCTAAAAATAAAAAGATAGTTATAGGTGCTAACAATTTTCTCATGGGGTATGTTCAAATCCTTAGCGGCGTAGAGCTTGATGATTTTTGTATCGTAACAAACGCCGTTAGACTTTACGAAAATGTAAAGTGTGAAGAGAGAGTCATTATTGGCGGTCTTAGCACTATTGAAGCAAACAATAAGATAGGTACAGGAGTTATGGTAGGAGGAGCATCGGTTGTAGCTTCAGATATTCCTCCTTTTATGCTTGTAGAGGGAAACAAAGCTACTATAAAAGGACTCAACGTCATCGGTCTTAGAAGAAGGTTAGAGAAAAAAGGCGATATTGAGGAGATAAAGAGTGTCTTTAAAAGAATCCTCGGTGACGGTGCTGATAAAATCTTAGCTCAAGAGATAGCAGATACAAACCCAAATGAGTTTATAAAGAAATTAGCATCGTTTGTCGCTTCTAGTAATATAAAGCAAAAAGTTCGCTAGAGAGACTAAATCTCCCTAAGATGCTCTAAGAACTCTTTAGGTCCTATAAAGCCTACGATAGTTTTTGAGTTTATAACATTTGACTCTTTATCAATAAATATTAAAACCGGCGGACCGAATACTCCATACTTTTTACTTAGCTCTTTTTGCTCTTTAGAGTTTTGTGTAATATCTGCCGCTATGAGTACAAATTCACCGAGTTTTGCTTTTACGGCTTCATCTGAAAATGTATTTTTATCAAGCTCTTTACAAACAACGCACCACTCAGCCGTAAAGTCAATCATAACTTTTTTGCCTCTGTTTGCCTCTAAAATTTTATCAAGCTCCTCTATTGATGTTACCTTTTCAAATTTTAGATGTGAAGAGTTTGTGCTATTTAATACTGTAGATGAGACTGATGGTTTTAAAAATTCCAACGGCTTTGTCATGCTGTTTGAACCACCTAGAACTCCTATAAAAAGTGCTACCGAGTATATAAATATAACTATTGCGCTACTTTTTCTAAAAGTCTGCGCATCCTTCTCAAACGCACCGAAATATACGGCAAAACCTATACCTAAGATAGAGTATAGAAGCATTATGATGTAGTTATCTAAAACTCTCTCTAGCATCCAGATAGCCAGACCAAGCATCATTACACCAAATATTGCGCTTATCATAGTCATCCATGCGCCAGGTTTAGGCATGAACTTACCTGCACTTACACCTACTAGTATTAGCGGAAGCCCCATTCCAATACTCATGGCAAAAAGAGCTGCACCGCCTAAAATTGCATCTCCGGTCTGACCTATATACACCAGAGCACCCGCAAGAGGAGCCGCAACACAAGGTCCAACAATGAGAGCTGATAAAAATCCCATTACTGCAACACCAACATAGCCACTTCTACTTTTATCGTTACTTGAGCTTATCCTCGATACAAAGGAATCAGGAAGCTTTAGCTCATAAAATCCAAACATGCTAAGTGCAAGTGCAACAAAAATTGCAGAGAATGTGTATATTGCCCATGGTGCTTGAAGCGCCGCTTGTAGGTTTGATCCAAAGAGTCCTGCTAAAACTCCGGCTATTGTATATGCAACTGCCATAGCAAGAACATATACTAGAGATAGCATAAATGCTCTCTTTGTCGTTATCCCCTCGCCTTGAGAAATTATAATTCCTGAGATAATAGGAATCATAGGAAATGTACATGGAGTTAGTGCAAGAAGAAGTCCAAAGCCTAAAAAAGTAAGGATAACAAGCGCAAAATTACCCTTCTTTATTGCATCGGCAACTTTATCACTCTCTGAGAGTTCCGTTGTAGCTTCTGTCTGTGCTTTACTTTTTTGACTTGAGTCACTACTTGCTTTTGCCGAAGACTCTTTGCCAACGTATATTTTTGAACTATCAACATCAAGGATAAATGATTTTGCATATGGCTCATAACAGAGTCCCTGCTCCGAGCATCCTTGATATGTAATCTCAAACTCGATAGAAACGATACCGCTAACTTGAGGCTCTTTTTGCAGGTCTACTATAAAAGTAGGTGATGTAACATAAGATATATCTCCATGGTGATCTACACTTTTTGGGTAGATTATATCTTTGATAGATATGCCCTTATCGCCTTTTACACTTAACTTAACTGACTCTTCATAGATATATATATCCTTAGCTATCTCAATAGTAGCCTCTATCTGCATCTTCTCATTTAGTTTTGCAGAGGGCTTAAATGCATCATCAGGCATTAAAAATTTTGGTTGTGCGCCAAATAGTAAAATTGATGAGAAGAGAAGTAAAAGAAGTTTTTTCATAATAGTTTTTCCTGATTTTATAATGAACGTGACGAATTATAACAAATTAAAGAATAACACCTTCTATATATCTACTTTTCAATCCCGTTTTTTAACATCTCTTCCATCTCCTGGCTAGAAACTGCCATAGAGTAGTAGTAACCCTGAATATTAATACATCCATTTTTAACTAAAAACTCTTTTTGCTCTTTAGTCTCAACGCCCTCTGCTATAACATCAAGCTTAAGACTGTATGCAAGCGCTATAATCGCTCTTGCTATACTAATATCCTCTTCATCGCTAGGAAGTCCATCTATAAACGATTTATCTATCTTAAGCTTATCAATAGGCAGGCGCTTTAAATATGAGAGCGATGAGTAACCTGTTCCAAAATCATCAACTGCAAGCTCAATCCCTGTTTGGCTTATTCTGTTTAAAACATCTATAGCACCTTGCGGATTTTTCATAATCTCGCCCTCAGTAATCTCTAATCTTATCCACTCAGGTCTGCAGTTGCTCTCTTTTATAAGTAGGCTTAGCTTTTCTAAACACCCATCTTGATTTAACTGTTTCATAGAGAGATTTAAAGCTAAAACTCCCGGTTCAAGCCCCATTTTGTACCACTTTGCTATCTGCGTCATAGCACTCTTCATAACTAGATGGTCAATAGCTAAAATAAGCCCTGTCTCTTGTGCAAGAGGAATAAACTTATCTGGAAAAACCATACCTGCGCTTGGATGCTGCCATCTAACTAATGCTTCCATTCCTACTATTTTGCCTGTTATACCATCCACCTGAGGTTGATAATAGACAACAAACTCTTTATTATCTAGCGCTTTTCTGATGCTTGCTTCCATCACAACACGTTCAAATGCGAGTTCAGTCATATCACTTGAGTAGTACTGAAAATTATTTCTTCCCTCTTGTTTAGCTCTAAACATTGCAGCATCTGCATTTTTTAGCAAGTTGTCCGCTTCTTTACCATCATTTGGAAATATGCTGATTCCTATACTTGAAGTTACATATAGAGTGTGCCCTTCTATATTAATTGACTTAGAGAGCGATGAAATTATTTTTTGAGCAAGAATGGAAGCGTCCTCTCCTTTTTTCAAATCTTGAACCAAAATTGTAAACTCATCCCCTCCCAAGCGGGAGATAGAGTCCTCTTTACGCATAACATTTTTTAATCTTTCTGAGATAATTTTAAGAACTTTATCTCCTATATCATGACCTAGTGAATCATTTATCTGTTTAAATCTATCTAAGTCAATAAACAGCAGTGCTAGTGACTTGTCCTGACGTTTTGCTTTCTCTATTGCCTGTTGCAGCCTATCATTAAACAAAACTCTATTTGGAAGTCCCGTTAAAGAGTCAAAATGAGTTCTATAGTTAAGGATATCCTTTTGTACCATAATCTCTGCAGCATACTCTCTGACAAGCTTGTACATAAGGAGTGTTATTACCAATATCAAAAGCAGTGTAGTAAATATAGATATCCATCTTACAAAAACTATAGTCTCCATATAGTAATTCATCTTATCCATAAATACAAAATAGCCTATTTTGCTATTTTTATAATCTTGCAGAGTGTATCCACGATACAGAAGGTAGCTGTTGCTATTTTTATCTACAATATAACTATTTTTTTCTATAATATTCTTATCAACTATATCAACAATAGATACATCTTCTTTGCCTTGTGGATTATACTTTATAATTGAGTACTCGTTTGTAAACTCACTTAAGTAGCTAGAAGCATTCTCATCATACATATATATAGGAGCTACAACCTTTTTTGAGACTAAGAGTGCCGGCGTATTTATATTTAATATAGAGAGCCTAGATATTAGATACTTAATATCTATACCAAACTCAAATGCACCAATATGCTCATCCCCGTTAAAGACGGGAAACATTACTCTATAGTAGAGTCCGTACTTGCCCGCCTCCATCCCATATTGAGGTTTTTTCGACTCATTTGTTTTAGCTACCATTTTACGAAATGTTCCAAGAGTACCTCCAAACTCTTGAGGCTTGTTAAGTCTTAAAAACGCATGTGTATCTGCGGTGTAAAAATTCATAATATTAAGATATTTATTACTCTTCTTAAGAGCCTCATATATAGGCAGGGTCTCTTTATATAGCTCCTCACGATTGCCTTTTGCAAATGCTTCTACTATTTTTTGCTCTAGTAGCAACTCCTCTGCATGCTTGCTATACTCTTGCTTGAGTTCATTAAAAATATTTCCTACAACAAAGTTAGTATCACACTCTTTTTTCTCAATTGTCATATTTAAAACTGTGGCATATTGATAGTGGTATAGGTAGTTATAAATTAGTGAGCTTATTATCTGAATTAATAAAATGCCGACTACAATTTTTTTACTAAACTTCATACTGCTTCTTGCTGTAAATTTTATTTATAAACAATTAAGTATTCTGATTAATTCGTAGATTTAGATTGCGAGTCAAGTTCACAATTACTATACTTCTGTCATCCTAAGCTTGACTCAGGATCTAGCACAAAATTTATTCAGAGACTTAAATTATAATTAGAAATATTGATAGTTTCCTTAAAGTAGCTATTTTGCGGGTGTTTGTAGGTTTGTTTATAATAGATGACATAATAAAACAGTTATCTGTTTGTAATCTTATTAGTAAATATAGTACAATCTGAAATGGACGCACATAACTTTTTTTTAACACTTTTTCTAATCTTAATAGTAGCAAGGATTTTAGGGGAACTCTTTGCTAGATTTGGCATACCGTCTGTTTTAGGGGAGCTAACTGCAGGAGTACTGCTTGGTTCTTCAGTTTTTGGTATAGTAGAGCCAAATGAGATACTCAAAATACTCGCAGAAATCGGGATAATTTTACTTCTATTTGAAGTTGGTATAGAGACAGACTTCTCACGTCTAAAAGATGCAGGAAGCAAATCTTTGATTGTAGCACTTCTTGGTGCTGTTTTGCCCTTTGCTTTTGGAATTTTTACATCTAATTATATTTTTGGGCTTGCCTTTGATATCTCATTATTTATAGCCGGAACACTAACCGCAACAAGCATAGGTATAACCCTTAGAGTCTTAAGAGATATCCATATGGAAAATACTAACATAGCTCAAATAGTTATAGGCGCGGCGGTTATAGATGACATCATAGGAATTATACTTTTAGTTTTTATCTATGACTTCTCTATCTCACATGAAGTAAATTTTAATCACACTCTCTCTGTGGCTGGCATGGTACTTGCATTTTTAATACTTGCCCCGATATTTGCAAAGATAATTTCATACATGATACATAAGTTTCACGGCAGAGACTTAGTTCCCGGATATATACCTACTATTATTATTTCACTAATTCTTCTTTTCTCATATCTCTCACATATAGTCGGTGCACCGGCAATTTTAGGCTCTTTTGCGGCAGGAATTGCACTCTCTAGAAGATTTTTTCTCCCTTTTGGAGCTTTTTTAAACACCAATGAGTTGCTTTTAAAAGAGGTACAATCAAGCATGACCCCTATAATTCAAATATTTACACCTATATTTTTTGTCATGGTCGGGCTCTCTATGGATTTATCTATCATAGACTTTTCATCATCCTCTTTTTGGATAATGGGTATCTCTTTTATTTTAATAGCCTTTTTTAGCAAGTTTGTGGGTGCTTTTTTCATTATTCAAAAATGTGTAAAAAATAAAATTCTTATAGGAATTTCAATGGTCCCAAGAGGAGAAGTGGGTCTAATATTTGCCGAGATGGGCAGAGTAAACGGCATATTGCCTAACGATATATACGCCATGCTGATTTTTGTTATCATCATCACAACAGTCGTACCGCCGTTTTTACTTAAGAGATATTTTAAAGGAGAGTGTACTTAAAATTGTCAAACTCTTTTTTTAAGCACAATATTAGCAACATTTCTCTACTCTACAAAAAATTTATATAAAGAATTAAACATGTCAAATAGATTAAAATTAGAAGATTCACCATACTTGCAACAGCATAAAGACAACCCTGTGGATTGGTATCCTTGGTGTGATGAGGCATTTTTAAAAGCCAAAGAGGAGAATAAGGCAATCTTTATCTCCATCGGTTACAGCTCATGTCACTGGTGCCATGTTATGGAGGAGAAGGTTTTTGAAAATCAAGAGTGCGCAGATATTTTAAATAAGAGTTTTGTCTGCATAAAGGTTGACCGTGAAGAGCGCCCCGACATTGACAAACACTATCAGGAAGTATATATGATGTTAAATCGCCGCGCAGGGGGATGGCCTACTTCCATATTTTGTACTCCGGAGAATAAACCTTTTTTTGCAGGCACATATATACCGCCTGAATCAAGAGAGGGAAACATTGAGGGGATGGGATTTATTGAGCTTACGAAACTCATAGCAGAGAAGATTTCACAAAAAGATGAGCAACTTCTTAAAAATGCCGATGAAATTGAGACTTTTTTAAACCATAAAGAGCATCCAAAAGAGGCAACGGTACTAAAAGAGGATTTTGTTAAAAACTTTATGCTTCAGGTAAAAAACAACTACGATACCCATTATGGCGGATTTTCAGTCGCTCCGAAATTCCCGCATGCAAGCACGCTTGGAACACTTTTAGTTATTGATAGATTATATGATGACAAATCGGCAAAAGCTATGGTTATAAACACGCTTGAGAGTATGAAAAAAGGCGGAATGTATGACTTAGTTGATGGCGGTTTTTGCCGCTACAGCGTTGATGAGAAGTGGTTAGTTCCGCACTTTGAGAAGATGCTCTACGACAACGCCCTACTCTGTGAAGTATATACAAATGCCTACCTAAGTTACGCAGATGAGAGCTATCTAAAGGTAGCAAAAGAGATTGCAGATTTTTGGCATAACCATATGAGCGAAGATAACCTATTTTACAGTGCCAGCGATGCCGATAGCGAAGGCGAAGAGGGAACATACTTTGTCTTTGGCTATGAGGAAGTGCATAAGCTTTTATCAAGTAACGGCTACAAAAATGTTGATGAAATTCTAGAGATGCTAAGCATTAGCAAAGATGGTAATTTTGAGGGCAAAAATATTCTTAGATTTAAAGATGAAACTGTACCAAAAGAGTTTGAGGGTATAAAATCTTTACTAAGAGGCTTAAGAGCAAAGAGGAAGTACCCTTTTATAGATAAAAAAATCCAAACTTCTTGGTCTGGCATGATGATAAAGGCTCTGTTTAATCTAGGTAAAATTGATGACACCTACAAACAAAAAGCGGTAAAAAGCCTTGATGCGCTAATGGAAGTTATGTATATAGATGGCAAACTATATCACACCACTCTTATTCATAAAATTCCAAAAGTTGAAGCCTTCTTAGAGGATTACGCATTTTTGGCTCAGGCACTCATTGAAGCATTTAATGCAACTCAAGATGAACTTTATCTCCTTCGTGCACAACACTTTGCTAATCTGGCACTAGAGAACTTTTATGACAAGGGGACATGGAAGTTTAGTATAGGGGAGTTTGAGACAAAAGCGGAAGTCTCAGATAACACATATACAAGCGCAGTAGGTATTATGGTTGATGTTTTACTCTCGTTAAACTCTCTGCTTGAAGATGACAAATATAGCCACTTTGCCTTTAAAACGATGGAGTACAACTCTTACGAGCTAGGAAGACGCCCCGTGATATATCCATATATATTGCGTCAAATACTAAGGTATTTAAAAGGCGATATAGTTATAAAGTCTGAGCAGAAAAAATTGCAATCAAACTCTTTGGCGCTTGCACAGCTTGGGTATCCCTTTATCCAGCTAAAGGCTTCCGAAGATAAAAACTATATGGTTTGTGGAGATAAAAGTTGCTTTGCAAACACAGATAATATTAACGATATCAATGATATAATCAAGAAAAGTTTTTGAAGGATTTGTTATGAAAAAGATTATTATAACGGCTATTTTGGCACTTGCAGTCATGAGTGTTTTTAGCGCATGTGAAAGAAATGATTATCAGCATCCGATGCACAGAAAATAAAAAATTTGAATAACATGAAACTAGGCGTTAACATAGACCACGTAGCAGTTTTAAGAGAAGCTAGGCGTGTCAACGACCCAGACATTTTAAATGCCCTCTGGGTTGCATGTCAAAGTGGTGCTGATCAGATAACTATTCACTTAAGAGAAGATAGGCGACATATACAAGATGTTGATGCCTACAACATTATGAAGCACTCTACTCTTCCTGTAAACTTAGAGTGCTCTATCAACAGAGATATTTTAAATATTGTCACAGAGCTAAAGCCCCACCGTGCGACTTTAGTTCCTGAGAAGAGAGAAGAGGTAACGACAGAGGGCGGGCTTGATTTATTTGGTTATGAAGATGAGATTGCTTATGCTATAGAGTTTCTGCATGACTACATCATTCCCGTTTCACTCTTTATAGACCCGACTATAGAAGCTGTAGAGAAATCAAAAGAGCTAGGCGCTGAGATGGTTGAACTTCATACGGGAACTTTCGCAAATATTTTTGCGATGCTAAACAGCTCACTCTCGCACTCAAACCACTCCATAAAAGAGCTTGAACTCTCAAGGAATGAACTCTCAATCAGACTTGAAAAATCGATAACGGATATAACAACTACCGCAAAACATGCCAAGAAAATAGGTCTAGAAGTTGCCGCAGGACATGGATTGAACTACCATAACGTGTATGAGATGATGAAGATTGCTGAGATAACAGAGCTAAATATCGGTCAGAGCATTGTTGCTAGAAGTGTCTTTAGCGGGTTAACGGATGCTATAAAAGAGATGAAGAGACTCACCTCAAGATGAGCAAACCCCGCATTGCCGTAAGTGTAGGCGATTTAAACGGTGTGGGTATTGAAATAGCACTCAAGAGCCACAAAGAAGTCTCTGCGCTTTGTACTCCAATTTACTGCATAAACTCATATATGTTAAATCAAGCATGCGAACTTTTAGATGTTGATATCCCCTCCGATTTTGCGCTGCATGAGGTTGAGGGAAGTTTCAATATAAAAGAGGGGTGTGTAGATAAGAATGCAGGAAAATACTCCTATGAATCATTTTTAAGTGCCGTAAAACTTTGTGAAGATAAAAAAGCGGAGGCAGTCGTGACTATGCCAATTCACAAAGAGGCTTGGATGCTTGCAGGCTTACACTACAAAGGGCATACAGATATGCTTCGTGACTACTTTAAAAAAGATGCCATTATGATGCTTGGGTGCAAAAAGATGTTTGTGGCTCTTTTTACCGAACATATTCCACTAAAAGATGTAGCAGCATCTGTGGGGTACAAAAAACTAAAGCAGTTTTTTTTGGATTTGCACAAATCAATTCCAAATGAGAGTATTGCTGTTCTTGGTCTAAACCCTCATGCAGGCGACAATGGAGTCTTAGGGGATGAAGAGCTAAGAATTACAAAAGCGATAAAAAGTGCAAATAAGAAGATAGGGTTTGAGCGCTTTGTTGGTCCATTAGTACCAGACACCGCTTTTACGCCGCACTCTAGGGATAAGTTTAACTACTTTGTGGCAATGTACCACGATCAGGGTTTAGCACCTCTAAAAGCGCTATACTTTGAAGAGAGTATAAATGTCTCTTTAAACCTACCGATAGTTAGAACATCTGTAGATCATGGAACTGCCTTTGACATCGCATACAAAAGTAGAGCAAACACTCTTAGCTACATAAATGCAATTAAGAGTGCTATAGAGTTTATTTAAGACTCTAGCGGTTCTGTATTACAAAGAACGGCCTCTATATTTGTTTTAAAGCTTATTCCCGCTTCACTCCAAGTTTTTCCCTCATGAAGGTCATAACACGCCTCATTAATAGATGAGAGAGCTTTATTTGCACTAAAATCTAAAATATCAATGCTCCCTTTTGCCTCAAAGACACCATCGCTAAAGCTGTATTTCATAGGAACCGTTTTCTTAACACCGTTCATCTCTATCTCAACATCAACAACACCTGTTCTTGGCGCATCTTTTACTCTTTTATCAGCTTTGATATCAACTATCTTAGCATTGATATTTTTATCACTCATCATAGTGAAGAAGAACTTAGCAAGCTTCTCATCACGCCCCTCGTCTCTTGAGTTTACGCTTGAAGTATCAATTACAACAGATGAACCTACTAAAATAGAACGAAAATCTTTTCCGCTCTCTGCTATAGGAGTATATTTAACACTATCAAAAACTCCGCCAACACCAACTTTTTTTGGGGTTTTATAACCTGTCCAACTAACTTCAAGAGCACCCTTTTGAGCCAACTCACAGCCACCCTTTTGGCTTGCATTTGCTATAGAAGCAACCAGTAGCACGCTAAGTGCAGTTATTAATATATTTTTCATTTCAATCCTTGACTAAATTTTGACAAATTATAGCCTCTATTTCTTATTAAATCTATCTATTTTGAAAAAGAATGATATTTTTAAAGTTATGTTTAATTATTACTATACCGAGTTCTTTAGCTATATACTTAAATGTAGTAATATTAAAAAATCCTATATGTGTTATATCTCTAATATACCACCATCTTAAAAACTCCTCATCATTGCTTGGATGAAAAGCACTCATAAGCAGGATATAGCCGTTTTTCTCTACATGTAAAAGAAGCTTTTTAAAAACTTCTAAAGGGTTTTGCAAATGTTCAAAAACCTCAGTTGAGAGGATTAAGTCATACTTCTTACCCTCATAAACTTTTTTTGGAAAGTAAAACAGATCATATCTGTCGCATTTAATGCCGCTCCTCTCTAACAGAATTGGCAAAACTTCGCCCTCTCCGCACCCAAAGTCTAGTGCCGTTTTTATACCTTTTTTATGCTCAGATACAAACTCCTCTATCATATCCTCAAACATTTTTACATAACCTAGAGATTCAAAACTGTTATGATGTTTGTCGTAGTGTGACTTTTCACGTGCTTCATCAATATAAAAACTCTCTTCAAGAAAAATATAGCAGCACTCTAGGCATTTATTATATATTTTTTGAGTTTTTGTGTCGGTTATTAAGGTCGTGCTATTGTTGCAAATTTTACATTTTTTCATTAATGAAATAATAACATTTTATTTTTCTGATTTTGATATACTTCGCCTATGAACTATATACTCTTCTTCACCGCCTTTATCGGCGTTTTTATTTTATTAAACATGTATATATCAAAAAGGCTTGTTGCTAAGCTTGACATAACTCCAAAGTCTAAGCGCTACCTTCGTATATTTCTTATCATAAATCTTATCGGAATTTTATGCTACATGTTGGCAAGATACTACGTGGATACGCCAAACTGGCTCTATTTTATGTTTTCCCTTCCTATCGGTGTAGTTTTTTTACTCTTTTTAAGCGCTGTAGTTTATGATATATCTAGGCTTTTACTATCTTTTGCGCCTATCTCACAGCAAAGAAGGAAGTTTATAAAAAAATCACTTGACATTACCTCCATAGCTGCTGCAGCTACCTTGACTCTAAAATCTATTCATAATGCAAAATTTGTCAATATTCAAAAAGTAGATGTAGAGATTAAAAATTTAAAACAGGAGTATAAAGTTGTCCAGCTAAGCGACTTACATATAGGCGGTTTAATCGACAAAGATTTTATAAGCGATATCGTAAAAAAAACCAATACCCTAAACCCTGACATTGTAACAATAACAGGCGACTTGATAGATGTAGATGTTATAACCGCCAAAGAGACACTATATGAGCTAACAAAATTAAGCTCTAAATTTGGAACATACTATGTCGTTGGAAATCACGAATACTTTCACAATATAGAAAAAATTATAAATAGTATGAAATCTCTCGGTATAAGAGTCTTGGAAAATGAGAATGTATATATAGGAGAGGACTCTAGAGGCTTTAATCTTGCCGGTGTTTATGATATTTTTGGATATAGAACAAAAAAATATATGCCAGACCTACAAAAAGCACTGAAAAACAGAAAAGATGCTCCTACTCTGCTCTTAGCGCATCAACCTAGATTTATCTATGAAGTAAGTAATGGGGTTGATTTGATGTTAAGTGGTCATACGCATGGCGGGCAGCTCTACCCCTTTAAGTTTCTAGTAAACCTTCAGCAGCCATATGTAAGCGGTCTGTATAGACACAATGAAGATCTGCAAATCTATGTAAACAGAGGAACAGGCTTTTGGGGACCGCCTATGAGACTTGGAGCAGATAGCGAAATTACAGAAATTACTCTTAAAACTCTTCTTTAATTTTTTTAAAAACTGTAAAATAATCAAGAGATAAAAAATATAAATTGAGCAAAGCTAGGGAGATACTAAATGCACGATAAACAATCAATCCTAATAGTCGATGATAGCAAAAAGAGCATTGATGTTTTAATGCAGCTTCTCCAAGAGTATAACTTAGTACCGGTCACAAATGGAGAAACAGCCATTGATATTGCAACAAAAGAAGAAGATATTGATCTGATACTTCTTAATACTATGATGCCCAAAATGGATGGATTTGAAATTTGCAGACGCTTAAAAGAGAATCCAAAAACAGTGCATATTCCCGTTATATTTTTAAGTACTAAAAACAAAGAATCTGACATACAAAAGGCTTTTGAAGCGGGTGGAGTAGACTATATAGCAAACCCGTTTAATCCAAATGAACTCTTATCACGCGTAACAACTCACCTAAAACTAAGAGCCTACGAGAAAGATTTAGAAACTAGAGTAAAAGATGAGATTCAAAAAAATAGAGTAAAAGAGCAGATGATTTTTCAACAATCAAAACAGGCTGCTTTGGGTGAACTTCTTATGCATATAACACATCAATGGAAGCAACCTTTGATATCTCTAAGCTCAATAAACAACTTAAACAGAGAAAAGTTTGAATCAAACTCAAGTGTTAGCCAAAGTGATTATCTAAAATCAATAAAGCGTTCAGAAGATATTATTATGTTTATGGAAGAGACCATCGAGACGTTTAAAAAATTTTATAAGCCCTCAACCGACAATAAAGAGTTTTTAATTACCGAGTCTGTAATTGATATATTGACCATAATTGAGGGAACATTTTATTTTGACAATATAAAGATATATATAATCTCACATGAAAAAGAGCCTATATTTGGCAATGCAAATGAGTTCTCTCAAGTAATTTTCTCAATCCTAAACAACTCAAGGGAGATATTTAAACAAAGAGAGAGCTTTAGCCCTGAGATACGAATAGAGATTGATAATAAAAAAATAACAATTAGAGATAACGGCGGCGGCATACATGATGAGTCGTTGGAGAACATATTTTTGCCAACACTAAACGCAAACAACAGCTTAGGCGTAGGTCTCTATCTGGCAAAAGTTTTAGTTGAGAAAAACAGTGGGGTAATAACGGCAACAAACTCAGAAGATGGAGCCGTCTTTACTATAGAGTTTCTAACATGGATAGATTAGTTATCTCTTTTTAAAGATAAGAAGGGTCTTGTCTTTTGTGTCATAAAGAGAGAATGGCTGTTTTTCTATTAGCTTTAAAGTAGGCAGTTTCTCAAAGAGTCTTACTTTGTGGAAATATTGAATTATCGTATCTTGATATTTTGTATATTTTGAGTCATCGTTTTTTTCAAATAGAGTAAACTTTGTATAAAGTTTCTCATCCTCAAAAATTGCGTCAACAACTAAAAACTCTCTCTCATCTTCGCTGCTCATCGTGCCTTCTGCTACATCGCTAAAGCCATACAGGGTGTTTATATCTGCAATAAAGACTCCATCATCATTTAATCTCTGCGCTGCTGCATCTAAAAACTTCAGTAGCTCATCATTATCCAAAAAATTAAGGACATCAAATATCGCTACGACAGCATCATATTTTCCATCTTCTTGCGCTATATCAATGCATTTTGCTGCCAAACCTTTGGCTTTGCACTCATCAACCATAACCGAGCTAAGATCAATCCCCTTGCAGGCTACCCCGTCACTTATCATGCGCTGCATAAATCCGCCGCGTCCACACCCTACATCTAGAAGCGTTTTTATATTATACTCATCAAGTTCTGAGCGGTAGAGGTCATAAAGAGCCTCCGTAGCCTCTTCAATGCCTAGCAGATGTTCAGCCTTTGCGTATAAATCAAGATTTGTCATATTACTACTTTTGCTCTGCTTGAATTATGGCATTTATCTTTTTATATATATCTAAGACTTCATCTTTTTTTGCGATATAACTATTTTTGTTTGCTATTAAGTATGTTGAAGACGTCATGATATCTTCTACGACTTCTAAGCCGTTTTGCTTCATGGTCGCACCCGTCTCTACAACATCAACTATCATATCGGCTAGTCCTATAAGTGGGGCTAGCTCTATTGAGCCGTAGAGTTTTATGATGTCAACAGAGACTGCACGCTCTTCAAAATAGCGTTTTGTAATGTTTACCATCTTTGAAGCAACTTTTATCTCTGGCTTGTCTAGATTAAACTTCTCACCCTTTTTCATTCCTATGGAGACTTTACAGATTCCACGCTTTAAATCTAAAAGGCGAATAACATCGAGCCCCTGCTCCTCAAGCGTATCAAGTCCAACAACTCCAATATCAGCCGCCTGATGAAAAACATAAGTTGCAACATCTTGGTTTCTTACCAGTAAAAAACGAAATTTTGGAGTCTCTAAAATCAGCTTTCTATCATCAAAAACGAAGCTATCTCCAAAAATAGTCTCAAAAATCTCTAATGTCTCTTGTGCTATTCGTCCTTTTGGAAGTGCAACTGTTAGCATATGTCGGCCTTTTTCATAATATTTTTCATCCCCTTAAAGAGAAGTCTCTCATCTACATGTGAAGTTGGAAATATTTTTGCAAACCAAGCAGCGTCTCCGCCTGTTAAATATATATCCATCTTATGCGATTTTACTTCGCTGTGCAGTAGTTTTATATATCCGTAACTTATAGCATCGCGAGAATTTTTCGGCATTTTATCTAAATCAAGCTCAAAGTTAAATGAGTAGCCAAGCGCATCTGATATATTTTTATAACACTCGCCCATAGCTCTGACTCCCGGATAGATAAAACCACCCTCAAACCTGCCCTCTTTTACGATATCAACGGTAACCGCGCTTCCAGCGTCGACTATAACACCATCCCTAATCGCTTCACACGCCATTATTCTGTCAATCCCCATAGTTTCATAATACTTTTTAATATCTATGTACTGCGATAAATCAATCCAGTTTTTTAGAGGTTTTAAAAGCTCTTTTACATGCTGATTTACACATATATAGTAAACATCTTCTTCTACCGTAGAGGGGTTAAAGAACTTTGCATCTTTTTTAAAAATCTCATCTTTTTTTAAAAAATGGTAATTACTATTTCCTATGTCGCAAAGAAGCATTATTGAATCTTCCAGCCCTGCCCGGCAAAAGCCTCTTTTGCCTTTGAGCAAAGCGGTGCATCTATAAAGATAATTTTATGTTTAAAGTTGTGCCCATAAAAAAGAGTGAGTTTTGTATAAATCTCCTCAAACTTACGAACATCTTTCATAAGTAGTTTACTCTTTTGACTTACCGCAAAAATTGCCCAAAAATATCCACTGATATCAGTTGCTTTAAATATTTTTATCCTATTTCTTATGCCTAATTCCCTTGGCATAATCTCTTGCATTTTTTTATAAATTTTGCCTTTTTTTCTAAGGGAGTCAACTATATTTTGCATAAATTAAACCTTTATTTAAAAAAGATATTCTATCAAAAGAATGCTTTAGCTATAGATAATCTTGCTATAATGCGGATATGAAAATTATAAAAACTAAGCTAAATTATGCAAAATCATTTATCTTACTTAATATTGACTCATTAACGATAGGAAGCGTTACACTCTTTGATATTTTTATAAAAAAAAAATCACGATTATATAATTATTATAGAAGCGGGAACAACTCTTACGCAAAACCTCTACACCAAATTAAAAAAACAGGAAAATTTATATATAAATAAAAAAGATGAAGATAGACAGATACTCTCTTGTGAGACGCTAAAATATTATATAAAATACAACAGAGACAATATGCAGAAAAGACTTCAAATACTATATGAGGTAAATAGCCAACTATTTGATATTTTTTTAGCCAATAAAGAGAACAAAATAAACCTAAAATGCGTAGAACTCATAGTGGAATCTATTATCTATCTTTTAGAGCATGACAAGATATTTATAAAAAATACTATGCCCTACATGCCAAACGACTATAAACTCAAAAATCACTCTCTTCATGTTGCTATCTACGCACTTACTCTTGGCTATACGCTTAGATTTGATAAAACAGAACTTATAAAGCTAGGTTCAGCAGCTCTTTTACATGATATCGGCATAAAAAATATAGACAAAAAGATTATAAACAAAGAGAGTGAGCTAACACCTCAAGAGACTAAAATTGTTCAAAAACATGCTCAATATAGCGTTGATATATTAAAACAAAACAAAATTTATGACCCATACATAATTAATGCAGTTATGCACCATCATGAACGTTATGACGGTAAAGGCTATCCAAACAGTTTGACAGAGGATGATATTAGCGATTTTGCATCTATTTTAGCAATTTGTGACGTGTTTGATGCTCTGACAAATAACAGACCATACAGAAAACATTACTCATCGTTTGACGCGCTTAAAATGATGATGCGTGATGCAGACATGGTAAATAGATTTAACCAAAGATATCTTCATATAGCTCTTAAGCTACTTTGAGTAAGTTTTTTGTTAAATTTTAAATTTTATTATAATCAAAAAAAATATATGTTATAATCTCTTCTTAATTTAAACATATTCAAGGATAGTTATGAAAAAATTATTCACTATTATCTCTTTTTTACTACTAAAGAGCTTTTTATTAAATGCTTCAGAGTCCATAACTCTCGATAACGCTATTGATATACTAAAATCTCAAAACTTAGAGATTAAAGCTGCAGAGTTTGATATACAGAGTGCTGTTGAAGATGCAAAGAGTACTTCTGCTAGTCACTATGGAAAACTTGAATTTATTCAGGATTTTGTAAGAAGTGATGATGCCGGAAATGTATTTGGATTTAAGCTAAGCTCACGAGAGGCAGATTTTGGAGATTTTGGATTTTCTGATTTTTTAAATCCTCCTGCAGGAACTACCGATATACTTAAGGTTCAACCGCGTGATTTAAACTACCCCGGCTCAAGAAACTACTTTCAAAGCAAGTTAAAGTATGAACTTCCTCTCTTTACGGGCTTTAAAATTTCAAGTTATGAAGATATTATGAAATCAGTTACAAAAATCAAAAAACTTGAAAAATCACAAATAGTAAATGAGAAGATATACGAGACAAGAAAAAGTTTCTATGACATGGCGCTGCTTGAAGAGTCAATGAAGAACTTAAACGTTATTTTAAAAAATATAAACACGCTTGAAGAGATGACATATGAGATGATTGAAGTCGGTTATGCAAAAAAGGTTGACCTGCTTGAAGTTAAGGCAAAAAAAGGCAATGTTGAGAGACTTATATCGCAGATGGAGTCAAATAAAGAGCTTCTTTATCACTATATAAGTTTTTTACTAAATCAAAAAGTAACATCTATCAAAACTCCGCCGCTAGAGATAAAGACACCCTCTATCTCAAACAGCGATATAATAAACAACAATCTTGATATTCAAAAAGCAAATACCGGACTTGCGATAAAAGAGAGCATGATTGGTGTATCAAAATCATCATACTATCCTATGGTAGGCGCTTTTGCAGAAGTTGCAACTGCTGATGATACCTTTTTAGGCGATGCGTCTGATCATAAATCATATACCGTTGGAGCAAGGCTAACATGGAGTATATTCAACGGCGGTGCCGATAGTGCTAATGTAGAAAAATCAAGACTAGACTTTCTAAAGACAAAAACAGAAGTAGCACTTGCTAACAGCGGTATTGAACTTCAGACACAAAAGATAAGAACAGAGATACAGAGTTATAACAACGATATAGAGTCGCTTAAAAAAGAGCTGGTTTTAGCGGATGAAATATACAAAAACTATGAGGCAAGATACAGAGAGAAACTCTCTTCCATGAGTGACGTTATAATTAAACAATCAGAGCAGATAGAGAAGATTTTGCAGCTGCAACAGACAATGAATAAGCGAAATGAGAGAGTTTTCGCACTAGAAAAATTAGCAAACGGAGAAAATAGATGAAAAAACTGTTAATACTTTTAACCCTTGCAGTATCGCTTATTGCAGAGGGTATTACACTCTCAGGCACAGTTATAAGTGATAATAAAAAGATGATTACAAGCCGTTTTATGGGCTTTGTTACAGATGTGAAAGTATCAGAGGGCGATGAAGTAAAAAAGGGTGACCTGCTTTATACAATCGATTCAAAAGAGATAGACTCAGCTCTTATACAAGTTGAGCTTGGAATTTCTCAGGCACAACTCTCACTTCAGATGTATCAAAATCAATACACCAACGTCAAGCTAAATCTTGAGAGGCACAAGAGACTTTTAGAAAAAGATATGGTCTCAAAATTTGAGGTTGAAAATTTGGCACTTGCCGAAAATAATCTAGCGAATATGATTACTATAGCAAAAAAGCAGGTAGCTCAAGCGCAAGCACAACTTGAAGAGGTAAAAAACCAGTACCGCTACTTGAATATTACAGCGCCAAATGACGGAGTTATTGTTAGCAAAAACATTGAAGTAGGAGAGATGGCAATGCCGGGAATGCCAGCACTTGAACTCTCAGATCTTACAAACCTAAAAATTTCTGCAGAGATAAGTGAAGGTAACCTTGAGCTAATTAAAGAGGGCAAAAAAGTAGTGGTAAATATCCCATCAAGAGGCATACAGGCCATAGGGACTATAAGTGCCATAATACCAAACTCAAATCCTATGACACACTCTTTTAAGATAAAAATATCATTTAAAAATATATACAAATCAATATACCCGGGCATGTACGCCACAGTAGTTATTGAGTAGGAATTTTATTATGAACAGTTATAAACCAACAGATATTGCAGGACGATTGGCATCTGGATTTTTAAGAAATCCACTAACTATCGTTCTTGGTGTTTTTCTGCTAGCCATAGGGTACCTAGCACTAAATATTATGCCGCGGGAAGAGAATCCCCAGATGGTAGTAAGTGGCTCAACTGTTATAGTTGCCCTCCCCGGTGCAAATGCTGCAGAGATACAAAAAGTAATAGTAAAGCCGTTGGAGAGAAAACTAAAAGAGGTCAAGGGAGTTGAGAATATCTCATCAATGGCTATGGACAATGTCGGAATCGTAAATGCCGCATTTTATATTGGAGAAAAAAAAGAGGACTCAAACCTTAAGATATATGACAAAATAATGCAAAATGCAGATATGTTTCCAGAAGGAGCCATGGTTCCAATCATTAAGCCTTTAGATATCGATATTGATATTCCTGTTGTCTCTGTTGCTTTTTACTCAAAAGAGAAGAGCATGAGCAAGACAGAACTTTATGAGAGAGTAAAAGAGATTCAGCACCGCATTAATGGACTTCAAAACGTTGCAGTTACTGAGATAAAAGGAGGTAATAAGCATCAATTTAATATTGAAGTGGACCTAAACAAACTCTCCGGATACAACATCTCCATGGGTCAAATTGTTCAAGGCGTACAATCACTCTCTTACAGTGTTCCGGCAGTTAAAAATAGAACAAAAGATAATGAGATAATTATGCTTAGCGTTAAAAATGCAATTGAGAGCGCAGAAGATATTGGTAATATCATAATTGCCAAATATATGAACTCCCCGATATATCTTAGAGAAATTGCAAAAGTTACCGCTTCATACGATATACAAAACTTTAAATCTGCCTCAATTAGCAAAAAAGATGAGAGCGGAAATTTCTCGCCTCTTGAAAATCAGGTAACGCTCAGTGTCTCAAAACTGCAAGGGACAAATGCGGTTGTAATTGCAGATGCCGTAAAGAGTGAACTTGAAGCCAGCAGAGACTACTTTACCAAAAACAACATCGGGTACGTAATTACCAGAAATGACGGACAAAGAGCAAATGAAGCAGTAAATGAACTTGTTTACCACCTTGTTTTATCTATTGTCATCATCGCTATTTTACTTGTCTTAGTACTTGGGTGGAGAGAGTCACTAATTGTCACTTTTACAGTACCTGCGATTTTGGCAATTACGCTTTTTGTAGCCTATCTGACAGGACAAACCATAAACCGTATTACTCTTTTTGCCTTCTTACTCTCTTTGGGGCTTTTGGTCGACGCTGCTATTATCGTAATTGAAAATATCCATAGGCACTACCACTCAAAAGAGTCTGCAAATAAAAGTGTTGATGACATAATGATTGAAGCAACAGATGAGATTGGACCACCGACAAATATAGCAACATTGGCAATTATTATGACTATGATACCAATGGCTTTTGTCGGACAGATGATGGGGCAGTTTATGAAACCAATTCCCGCAAATGTTCCCGTTGCTCTAATAGCATCTCTGTTTGTTGCATATATATTTACGCCATATCTTGCAGTTAGAATGCTTAAAAAGCCGAAATTTCACTCTAAGGAGAGCGAAGATGTTTAAAAAATTACAAGATGCCGTATTTAACGGTATTCAGTCTCCTATTAAGAGAAATTTAATACTAATTGCAACATTTATTACCTTTGTTCTATCGGTACTTATGATAGCACCCGGTGAAATTGTTTTAGCAAAGATGCTTCCCGGAAAAAATAACGATACTTTTACTATCTACACGACTCTTGCAGAAGGAAGCTCAATTGAACAAACAAAAGAGGTTACAGAGTGTGTTGCAAACTTTATAAAACAAGAGAGGGAGGTTGAAGATTTTGAGATATTTTTAGGAATGGGCGCTCCTCTTGATTTTGCAGGACTTATAAAAGGCTCACATTTTAAAAATAGCGAGAACGTTGCAGAGATTGTAGTAAATATTTCTCCAAAACATCACAGAGATGAGCCATCATACTTTATGGTTCAAAGAATCAGACCTGCAATCCAAACAAGCTGTACTAAACTTTATGATAAAACAACAATAACATTCGTAGAACCGCCCGCAGGTCCTCCTGTTTTAGCAGCTATTGTTGCGGAGGTATATGGAGAGAATGCTGATGGAATAAGAGAACTCTCAAACAGAGTTGCAGATGTATTTAAAGGTACAGAGGGGCTAGTTGATATAGAGATTATGCAAGATGAAATTTATGATACGTTTGAGATAGAAGTAGATAGCACAAAAGCAGCACTCTCCGGAATTGATATAAAGCAGTTAAACGATGTACTCTACCTTGCCTTTGAAGGTATGCAGATTGCAGTTAAAAACTCAGACGTTATTAATGATCAGATTCCTATATACCTCTCTCTTAGTGCTGAATCAAAGAAGTTCTCATCAAAAGATATTAATGCCATAAAAGCAAAACTATCATCCCTAAAGCTGATGAATCAGATGGGCATGATGACTCCCATAACAGAACTGGTAACTATAGTACCCAAAAAATCAAATCCTATGATTATGAGTAAAAACTTGCATCAGTTTACAAACGTCATGGCTGAGACGGATATGGTATCGCAGGTCTATCCACTTATTCAAGCAAGAGCTGAAATATTAGAGAAATTTAGCGACAGATATGATATTGAAAAAACAGGTCTCTTTAACCTAAAGCTTACAGATAAAGAGTCTAGAGATATATACAGATTAATTTGGGATGGAGAGATGGAAGTGACATTGGATACTTTTGTTGAACTCGGCGCTGCATTTATAGCAGCTCTTGTTCTTATTTTCTTACTAATGGTTATATACTACAAAAGCTATACACTAAGCGGTATAATACTTTTAGGCTCATTCTTATCAATAATCGGAGTAATTATTGGGCATTGGATTATGGATATATTTACCACAGATACATTCTTCCTTACGGCTACTTCACTTATAGGCTTTATTGCGCTTATTGGGATAAGCTCAAGAAACTCGCTTCTTTTAATTGACTTTACCGCCTCATTAATGAAAGATAGCGGCATGCAAAAAGCCGAGGCAATAGCTTATGCAACAGCAACTCGCGCAAAACCGATTTTTCTTACAGCCGCGGCAATTATACTAGCTTCTACTCTTTTAGCAGGAGATGCGGTATTTGGAGGCCTTGGTGTTGCTCTTATATTTGGAACGGTAGCAGCAGTAGTTGCATCACTTATCGTTGTTCCTATACTTCTTTATAAGGCTGATTTAAATAGACATTTTAGTTTGGATGAGAAGTGAGAATTTCTTTTAGTTGCAGGGATTTTTTGTCCCTGCCTAATAGTTTAAAGTGTGTAGATACTACATTCTAGCATATTGAACACTTAGACAAGCATCAATATTTAAAAGCTCTTTTAACGTAACATCATTAACAATGCTATCTACCAAAATAACAGCAAGAGCCTCTTTTTTATCATTTCTAGCGAGTGAAAAATCTGCAATATTTACACTATGTTTTGCTAAAATAGAGCCTATGTTTCCAATTACACCGGGAACATCTCTGTTTTTAAGAACTACCATATCTCCTTTTAGTGCCACTTCAATATCGAAACCGTCAATTGAGACGATTCTAAATACATTGTCATCAAAAATAGTAGCGCTTATAGTTGTAGTCCCACCCTCTGCCGTGGTAAGTTTTATAGTAATTAAATTTTTATAAACAGATGAGTCATGAAGTGCTTCAGACTCTATCTTAATACCTTTTTCTTTAGCAATAAAATCTGCATTTACGTAGTTAATCGTATCATCACTAATTTGGCTCATAGCACCTACAGCCACAAATGTAGCAAGTGATTCAACATATTTAGAGATTTCACCCTGTCCACTTACTTTTATAGATATTATTTGTGATTTGTTAAGCTGTGATTCTAAAAAACCAATTTTTTGCCCCATCTCTAAAAATGGTTTTACAAACGGAGGAATTTCACTCTCATCAATAGGCAAATTCATAGCATGCGGATAGGATATGCCTTTTGCTGCGGAAATTGCGTTTGCTGCAGCTTGAACACCGATGTTATACTGAGATTCATACGTGTTAGCACCTAAATGCGGGGATACCGTAACATTGTCAAGATCAAGAAGAGGATGCTCAGTCGCAGGCTCTTTCAAAAATACATCAATACCCGCAAAGCGAATTTTACCGCTTTTTAGACCGGCATAGAGTGCTTCTTCGTTGTAAAGACCGCCTCTTGCACAGTTTATCAAAACTACGCCGTCTTTCATCTTTGCAATCTCTGCGCTACTTATCATATTGAGAGTCTCTTTGTTTTTAGGAGTATGAATAGTAATAATATCACATGCTAATATATCTTCAAGATTTTTTGTATAAGTCATATCATAGTCGGTAACTTTAGATGGGTTTATATATGGGTCGTAAGCAACTATATCCATCTCAAAAGCCTTCGCTCTTTTTGCTACGCGACTCCCGATGTTGCCAAACCCTATAACGCCTAACTTCTTGCCTTTTAACTCATATCCGTACCACTTCTCTCTTTTCCAAACTCTATCCTGCTTAAGATGATTATGTGAATATGGAAACATCCTCATACAAGAGAGCATATGCGCCATAGTTAACTCAACTGCTGCAATAGTGTTTGCAGTAGGGACATTCATAACGATTATACCCTCTTTAGAGCACCCCTGAATATCTACATTATCTACACCGACACCTGCGCGCACAATTGCTTTCATGTTCTTTGCATGTGCTATAAATTTTTCATCAATATCAGTAGAGCTTCTTGTAATTGCTACATCTGCATCTTCGATAATATCTAAAAGCTTTGTCTTATCTTCATCAGCTGCCATTATGAAGTTTATCTTTTCATCACTTCTAAGCATCTCTAAGCCGGCTTCATGAATATGGTCACAAACAACTACAGTATATTTTTGCATTATGTATCCTTTTTATATAGCCCAACAGTGGCTGAAATTTGGTAATTTTTTAAAACTTCTACAAGAGAATCCAGTTTGCTTCTCTCTTTTGAGTAAATTAGCAACTCTGCACCATTTTTATCTTTTTTAAGATAATATTTTAGCTGATGCTGCTTCAACTCCTCTTTTAAACAGAAAAGCTGATAAGGATCAAATATAGGTGCAGAGAGTTTATATATAGTTTTACTTGCTACTTTCTCACTTAAATCAACTTGAATTAAAACTTCATTTACAGGATAGAAATATCCTAATTTTTCTGTTTTGGAAAAACTATCTAGCCAGATATTTTTAGGCTCTTTTACAACTGTTTCGCTTTTATGCTCAAGCGGAGTTAAATTGACAGAAGTTTTAGTAGAGTTGATTGAAATAAGAAAAAAAACAACAAAAACAGCTACCCCTACTGCAATGAGTAAGGTTAGCCATTTTAAAATTTTTTGCACAATGTTTACTTAAATTTATCTTTTATCAAATCACCTAGAGAGTGTGATTCATCATCGTTAATTTCATCAAGTATTGCTTTGTTTTTTATGTAATCAAGCTTCTTAACAGATAAACGGATACGGTCACGGCGAGTATCGATAACTGCGATTGCCGCTTCAATCTCCTGACCTACCTCTAACTCGTTTTTATCCAAAGGAGAGAGATCTTCATCACGGATAAGCGCATCAACACCATCTTCTAAAGATACAAAAACACCAAAATCTTTAATATCACGTACTGTTCCGGTTACAACGCTATTTGTTTTATGAGTTTTAGCAAATGCATCTATCGGGCTCTCTAAGAGTGCTTTTCTGTTGAGTGATATTTTTTGATCTTCAGGATTTATTTTAGCAATTTTTACTTCAATTTCATCACCTGTTTTTAAAATATCTTTACATTTAACATTTTTATCCCATGAGATATCTTGGTTATGAAGAAGACCCTCAACGCTATCAATGCGTACAAATGCACCGAAGTCGGTTAATGATGTTATAGTTCCTGTTACTATATCTCCCTCATTATACTTTTTCACAAACTCATCAAAGGGCTTTGGAAGAAGTTTCTTGAGTGATACACGAAGCTTGTGAGTTTTAGGATTAATCTCTATAACTTCAACATCTAGCTCTTGTCCAACTGTTAAGTAATCGTTAGGATTTTTAACATTTTTATCCCATGAAATTTCAGATATATGCAAGAATCCTTCAATATCATTTCCTAAATCAACAAATACTCCGTACGCTTCAATATTTGAAACAGTAACAGTAATCGTATCTCCTTCATCTAGTTCACTCTCAACCTCTTCCCAAGGGTCAGGCTGAACTGCTTTAATAGAGAGGGAGAGGTGTCTTTTGTCTTTATCGTAAGAGATTGCTTTTACGGTTACCGCATCACCCTCTTTATATAGTTTTGATGGGTTTACAGGACCTTTGTAGCTAATTTCATTATAATGGACTAAACCATCAACTCCGCCTACATCTACGAACATACCGTAGCTTGTAATCTTTTTGATAGTACCCTCTATAATGGAGTCATCCTCCATCAACTTGTCAATAATCTCTTTTTTCTTTTTGCGCTCATCATTAAAAAGTTTACGACGAGAAACAACTATTGAGTTTTGCTCCTCATCAATCTTAACAACTTGTGCTTTTATTTTACGACCGACTACCTCATCTGAATCTTTAAAAGCAGCTAATGAACGAGGCATAAAGAAAGATACACCATCTGCTTCTACTACATAGCCGCCACGATTCTTCTTCGTAATAACACCCTCAATAACCAAATCTTCAAAGTTCTCTTTATGTTCATCAATAAAATCTATAGTTTTTTGTTGCTCTAAAGCTTTTTTATATGATATCTTAGGACGCTCGTTGTAGTATCCTGTAACCATTACTTTGATTTTATCACCAACATTAAACTTCAGTTCGCCATTTTCGCTAATCTCATCTAAACTAAGAATACCTTCGAGTTTATCGCCAACACCAACTAATGCTCTATTCTCATCCGCTTGGATTTCAACAATCTCACCCTCTACAATACGACTTGTCTCTTGCTTCTTCTCACTTGCAGCAAACATCTCTGCGAAATTTTCTTCTTCTTCAAATGATTCGTTATCGAACGCCATTATCTATCCCTCTGTTACATAAAAATTTTGTGATTGTACCCAATTATTGATAATTTTTTTATTAAATTAAATATAAAAAGAGCTCTTAAGAGCTAAAAAACAGTAATAATTGTGGATAAAATTTTTACTATTTTTTGATTTTTTGATTTTTTTCTATAGCATTAACAACATTTTGTATAATCCAATCAGGCGTAGATGCTCCTGCACTTATTCCACAAAACTCTTTATCATCAAACCATGAAAAATCCAAATCATTTTCATCTTCTATATGATAGCTATCTTTGCAATTATCTTGAGATATGCTAAAGAGCTGCTTAGTGTTTGATGAATTTTTCCCACCGATTACTATCATAACATCAGCTTTTTTTGAGATTTTTCTTACTGCTTCTTGATTTTCAAACGTCGCATTGCAGATTGTATTAAAAACTCTAACCTCTTTATGTCGCGGTATAAGATAGTTTGCAACTTCCAAGTACTCTTCAACTTTTCTTGTTGTCTGAGCAACAAGAGCTATCTTATCTTTTAGTTTTAAACCTTCAAGCTCTTTTGAGCATGTAACAACTGTAGCACCATAAGTTGCATAACTCTTTACACCTTTAATCTCCGGATGAGCTTCATCTCCAAAAATAATTATGTCGTAACCCTGCTCACTCATCTCTTGACATATCTGTTGTGGTTTAGTCACATAAGGGCATGTTGCATCCACAACATTTACGCTGTTTGCTTTTAGCTCTGCTAGCTCATGTTTAGGTATTCCATGTGTACGAATTACTGCTTTATCGCCGGAAGAGAAACTTTTATGATTATCGGTAAGACCGACTTTAAAATCTTTTTCAAGCCTCTGGATCTCTTTGGAGTTGTGAATAAGCGGTCCGTATGTTGATGAGTTTTTATTCTCTTCTGCAATTTTAATAGCACGTTTTACGCCAAAACAAAAACCGTAACTCTCTGCTAACTCTATCTTCATCTATAAAAACTCTACTTTTGTAATTTTTTTAACTATCTCAAAGAAGTTTGGAAATGATGTATTTATACACTCTAAATCACTCACATGCATACCGCATCTAAGACCTGCTATTATAAAACTCATTGCAATTCTATGATCTCCATGACTATCTATAGTAGCCTCTCTTAAATCTCCGCCTCTTACGCTATATCCATCTTTTACTTCATCAACTTCAATACCGCAAGCTCTCAAACCGTTTACTACCGTAGAGATTCTGTCACTCTCCTTTACCCTAAGCTCCTCGGCATTTTTAACAACACTCACACCATCAGCAGATGCAAAAGCTATTGATAGTGCCGGAAGTTCATCAATTAGCCAAGAGATATTATCCTCAACAGTAATGGCTTTTAACGGAGCATACTTTACATGAATATTGCCAATTGGCTCATACTTGTTATCTGTAGTTTCATAGCTAATATTTGCACCCATTCTCTCTAGGGCTTTAAATGCCTCTATCCGAGTAGGATTAAGAGTAACGCCCTCTAACACTACATCTGAATCTGGAGTAATTGCAGCTGCTACCGCAAAGAAAAATGCACTTGAGGGATCTGCAGGAACTCTAATCTTAAGCGGTGAGAGAAGTTTTTTCATAGGTTTAATTTTAGTAACCAAATCCTCAACTTCTATCTCTGCACCCATACCCTTTAACATTCTCTCAGTATGGTCACGACTAAGCTCAGGCTCACTGTAGCTACACTCGCCGTCTGCTCTAAGAGCCGCTAGTATCATGGCGCTCTTTACTTGCGCTGAAGCTATTTTACTATCAAAATCAAATGCCTCAAGCGAAGCCCCTCTTATACTTAGAGGGGCTAAATCACCGTTATCTCTTCCATCAAGTTTGGCACCGATATTGCGAAGCGGAGCAGTCACTCTTTTCATAGGGCGGCGTTTTAAATACTCATCTCCACTTAAAATAAAATGACCCTCTGCTGAACTTAAAAGCCCACAAAAAAGCCTCATTCCAGTCCCAGAGTTACCGCAATCCAATATCTCACTACTCTCTTTTATCCCGCTTGAACTAATCCTAATAGTTACTCCATCATCAGAGATGTCGGCTCCAAGATTTTTGACTATTTTTAATGTGTTTAGGGTATCTTCTGCTCTTAAAAAATTAGTTATCTCGCTTACTCCATCGGCAAGCATAGCAAACATAGCAGCCCTATGTGATATTGACTTATCAGGTGCAATCTCAGATATAGAGAGTGAAAATGGTGACGCTTTTAAAATTTTTACACTACTCATCGAAGTCTTACCCCCAACTTAGAATTAAGCTCTCCTAATATGCTATCCATAACACTGTTTATATCTTCTTCCTCGAGTGTTTTAGATATTGACTGAAGCACAAATCTAATAGATAAACTCATTTTTTCACCTAAAGACTCATCGCTATATTTGTCAACAGGATAAAAACGAATTAAGTTAGTTATCTTAGCATCTTCTATGACAGTTTTAATTTTTTCGTAACTCATATCTTTATCTATTATCAAACTTAAATCTCTGTATGATGCCTGATATTTTGAGCTATTTTTTGCACTCTTTAGCATATCTGGAAGTTTTGAAAAATCAAGTTCACACATATATGTAGTGTCTAAATCATAACTATCTTCTACATTCGGATGCAGACGAAACAGCTCTCCGACAACTTCGCCTTTGATTAGTATAGCAGCAGACACAAACGGGTGTGAGAGCGAATGTGAAGTTTTATGCTCACGAAGCTCAAATTCACCTATGATATTTGAAACCCTCTGAACAAAAAAATCAAAATCAACCTTTAAAGGTTTCCCCGCGTTAGATAGTTTTTGAGACTCTCTATCTCCGGAGAAAATCATAGCCATCCTCATTGACTCTTCTCGTTTATTATTAAATACAGAGCCAATCTCAAAAAGTCTTACAGATAAGTAGCCGTTTTTAGCATTGTTAGAAGCTGCTCTTAGAAGTCCGCAAAGAAGCGTAGTTCTTAAGGTGTCAAGTGTATTTACGATTGGATTGATAAGCTCTTTACTATCATCAACTGTTGCAAATCCATACTTCTGTAAAACCTTCTTCTCCTCAAAGACAAAGTGAACAGATTCAAAAAAAGTGCTAAATGCCGCTTTATGCCTGTAGTCACGCTTCTTTTTATAATCAAAATAGTCATCTTTGAGTCTATTATCCTCAGTAAAACTAAAGGGCTTTGAGGGGATATTGTCAATCCCCACAAGACGAACAATCTCTTCAACTATATCTTGTTTATTTGATATATCATGCCTAAATCTAGGAACTAAAACAACAACACTCTTAGCTGAAGATTTAGTAGTATCAAAACCAAGATTCTTAAGTATTGTTGTTATTTTAATCTTATCTATATTTGTACCGATTATATTATCTATCTCTTTTTTACTAACACTAATTATCTTATCTTCATGTGAATTACCAAGCTCGATTGTACCACCAAAGACAGATGAAGTTGAATTTGACTCTAAAAGACTTATACAGTAACATAAGCCGATATCTAAATCCGGCTCACTTCCCCTTGAAGTTCTATAGTACATAGGACCGGAATCCATCTTAGACTCTTGCATTCTCTTAGAGATAATGTCAGGTGGAATATAACTAGCTTCAATAAATATGACTCCCTCATCATCAACTACCTTTGAAGCATCTTCTTGAATTATACCTACAGTAGATGCTTTTTTCTTATCTTTTGCCATTATAGATGCGTAGCCGTTCTTATCCTCAACAAGCGAGACCTTTGCTAACATCTCATCTTTAGTGCAGAAAAATTTATGATTATAAGCTCTTAATATGACGCCGCTGCTATGAGTCGCATAGTGCATGAGCGATTCAATATCGTTCTCTCTTGAGCTCTCAATCTGAGCCAATCTAAGCTTTACAATAAATGGAAGTTTCAAATTTTTTAAGTCAACTGCTTTATATTTGAGGTTTACGCTTAGGTTGTTCTCATGTGAGAGTGATAAAAGTCTCCCTATTCCGACTCTTTTATCATCGCTCTCCTCATGCTTCTCTTCTTTTAGGGGTTTATCATAAGCAGCACATAAATCTCTAGCTACTCCACGGATGCTTAAGCAGTCGCCGCGATTAGCAGTTAGTTCTATCTCTATCAAGTCATCACAAAAAATAGGGTTGCAAGATACATCTTCGCCCAATATATAGCTTCCGATGCTGCTATCTAACTCCATTATCCCATCATTTATATCTTCTAAACCAATCTCTTTAGCCGAGCAAATCATACCCTCAGACTCAACTCCACGAAGCTTAACAGGTTTTATGGCAAGTCCACTAGGCATAACAGCTCCAATTGTTGCAACAACAACATCAAGCCCTGCTCTGACATTTGCTGCACCACAGACAATTTGCCTAGTGCTTGTGCCTATATCGACTTGACAAATATTTAACTTGTCTGCATCAGGATGTTTTTTACACTCTAAAACTCTGCCAAAAACTATTTTTTTTGGGATTTCATAGGTTTTAATACTATCTACTTCAAGACCGATAGAGTTAAATGTTTTTAACAACTCCTCAGTAGGTATATTGTTAATATCTACCCATTCGTTCAACCAACTTCTAGTTACTATCATTGAAACTGCTCCAACAACTTAATATCTCCCTCAAATAGTGAACGAAGGTCACCTATATGATGAATGAGCATTGCAAATCTCTCAACTCCCAGACCAAAGGCGTATCCGCTGACATTTTCATATTTTACAGCTTCAAAGACATTAGGATCTACAATTCCACATCCAAGCACTTCAAGCCATCCTGTTTTTGAGCATACTCTACACCCTTTGCCTTTACAAAAAACACATGAGATATCAACTTCTGCCGAAGGTTCTGTAAAAGGAAAAAAGCTAGGACGAAAACGAACATCAACGTCGCCAAACATATACTTTAAAAAATCTTCTAAAATAAATTTTAAATTTGCAAAAGAGACTTTACCTTCCTCATCGACTAAAAGCCCTTCTACTTGATGAAACATCGGCGTATGAGTAATATCATAATCTCTTCTAAAAACAGCGCCCGGCGCTATCATGCGAATTGGAGGCTTTGTGCTCATCATCGTTCTTATCTGAACAGGCGATGTATGTGTACGAAGCAGCATCTCATCTTTAAAATAGAATGTATCTTGCATGTCGCGCGCAGGATGATATTTCGGGAGGTTAAGTGCTTCAAAATTATTAAAATCATCCTCAACCATCGTTCCTGTTTTTACTGCAAAATTCATTGAAGAGAAGTACTCTACAATTCTATCCATAGTCTCCATAACAGGATGCAATGCACCTGACTCGGATCTTGAGCTGTACATGGAGACATCTATAGCTTCTGCTCTCATATTTGCTTCTAGCTCTAAAGTTTGAAGAACTATTTTTCTCTGTGCAAGTTCATTCATAAGTGCGCTTTTATGGCTGTTTAACTCCTGTGCTACTTTTGATTTCTCTTCATCAGGTACACTTTTCATTTTGGCAAACTCTACAGCTAAAACACCTTTTTTCCCAAACACAGCAATGCGAATCTCTTCGATTCTCTCAACACTGCTTGCATCTTTTATTGCGTCATACCACTCTTTCAATAGATTCATCCATAATAGAGGGAGATACCCTCTTAAATTTTAAAATAGATTATAGTCAAATATAATTTATATGTAGCTTCATTTGCAATTTTATATGTTACAATAAATAAAAAAAGGAAGTTGTATGTGTATATTTTGCAAAATAATTAACAATGAATTACCCTCAAATATTGTCTTAGAGAATGACGATTTTATGGCGTTTCATGATATAAATCCAAAAGCTCCTGTTCATATACTTGCTATCCCAAAGATACATGTTGAGAGTTTTAATGAAGTAACTCCAAGTACTATGAAAAATATGACAAAATTTATGCAAGATGTTGCAAAAGAGATGGGTATAGATGAGAGCGGGTATAGAGTAGTCACAAATGTCGGAGATGACGGTGCGCAAGAGGTTAAACATCTGCACTTTCACATACTAGGCGGTGCAAAACTTGCTTGGTCACACTTAAGTGATGCAGACCCAAAAGGAAAATTTTAAAATATTATGTCTCTTAAATCTCTAATTTTTCTATCTCTGGCTCCACTTCTTTTAGCACAAAGTAGCTCTGATTTTATAAGCACAGAGATGGGAGCCTTTGAAGCTGAAAAAAATAGATTTGCTCATTATAAGCAAGAGACTGAAGATGAGTTCAAATCTTATATTGACGCCGTTGAAAAGGAGTACAAAAACTATCAAAAAGAGTTAAGCCAATATTGGCAAGAGCCTTTACTATCTACTAAAACAGAGTGGATAACATATAGTAAAGATATGAGAACTAGGAGTAGCGTCAATTTTGAAAAAGCGACGATAGTTATTGAGACTATAGCACTATCTGAAGAAGAGGCAAAAGAGAGACTTAAAGATACACTTGCCGATGTAGTTACAATGGATACAAAAAAAGCTCATGATAGTGACCCTCTTGAGCAGAGACTCTCAAAGATAAAAAAGCCCTCCTTAGTTACCGATGATGAGATTAAACCCGAACCAATTCTCTCAAGCGTAATCTTTACAAATGAACCTTCAAAAGATGAGCTTATTACTTATGTTGAGAAAAAATCTAAAGATGAAAATATTAGATCTAGCAGTTCAAAAAAAATACAAGGCGCAAATATCTACAGATTAAACGTCTCTTTGCCCTCAGACACCATGCTAAAGAGATCTAAAATCTACTATGACGAGGTTAAGAGACAATCCCTAAGACAGAAGATTCCAGTGCCTCTTATATTTGCAATTATGCACTCTGAGAGCAGTTTTAATCCAAGAGCAAGGTCACATATACCCGCTTACGGACTTATGCAGATAGTTCCAAGAAGTGCAGGGATAGATGCTTACCTCTTTTTATACAATGAAAAGAAACTAGTCTCAAGCAACTATCTCTATAATAGCAAAAATAATATTACTATGGGAAGTGCTTATCTACATATTCTTTATTATAAATATTTAAAAGAGATTAAAGACCCACAAAGTCGTCTCTACTGCACCATTGCCGCGTACAATACAGGAGCCGGTAATGTTGCTTGGGCATTTACCAAAACAAATAACAAAAGCAAAGCGGCTAATGTCATCAACAATTTAAAGCCCGATGAAGTTTATAATACACTACTTAGCAGTTTGAAGTATGACGAGCCTAAAGAGTATCTAAAGAGAGTATCAAAGAGGATGCTCTCTTATCATAAAGTGTATGAGTGATTTAAGAGGGACAACTCTCAATATCACCCATATCTATCTTGCTTCCGCCACCTGAAATCATCTTCTCATTATCTTTTATCTTTTTACCGTTATGAGTCACTGAGTATGATATAGCAACTGTGTCTCTTATGGTATTGATTGTCGAACAGTATGTCTCAAGAGATGCCATAACCCAACGAGATGCCATTGTATCATCGCCATCGGAGTTAAAAGTATACTCAAGATGTAAAGTATTAAACTTTCTTGGATGATCATCATCTCTAACAACATCGCCATCTACAACTAAATCCGTGACTGCTTTATCATGATTTTTAGGTAATAACACAATATCTGACGCGCTACATGTAATGATTCCTGCTAAGAAATACTCAATTGGTGATATTTGCGGACAGTCGATTATAAAACTACTCTTTTGTGTTTTGGCTTCAAACCGCATAGCGTTTTTGTGTGATACTGATATTTTCATCTACTACTCCTTTAAATAATTTTCAAAATACTCAAGCTGTTCTTTGGTTCTCTTTGTAGAAGTACCGCCTTGTGATGTTCTGGCATTCATAGAGTTTTCAATCGATAAAAACTCCAAAACATCTTTACCTATTCTAGCATCTATCTCTTGAAGATATTTTAACTCTATATCGCTCAAATCAATTTTAAGCTCTTCGCTTTTTGCAACTGCCCTGCCTGTAATAAAGTGTGCCTCTCTAAAAGGAATATCACACTTTTGTACTAAGTAGTCCGCCAAATCAGTAGCGCTTAGATGCCCTACCTTACATGCACTACTCATGTTATGGCTCTTTACCTGCATAGTCTTGATTGCCTCTTTTAAGATTTCCAAAGAGATTTGTGCAGTCTCAACCGCATCAAAAACGCCCTCTTTATCCTCTTGCGTATCTTTGTTATAGGCAAGCGGAAGAGCTTTCATAACAGTTAAAAGTCCCATTAACGAGCCGTACACCCGCCCTGTTTTACCGCGAAGAAGCTCTGGAACATCAGGGTTTTTCTTCTGTGGCATAATTGAAGAACCGGTAGAGTACTCATCACTAAGCTCAATAAACTTAAACTCATAACTTGACCACAAGACAAGCTCTTCGCTTAGACGTGAGATGTGCATCATCATCGTAGAGATATTAAACAAAATCTCTAACGCAAAATCTCTGTCGCTTACCGTATCTAAACAGTTTACGCTTACGCTATTAAACCCTAAAAGCTCTGCCGTCATATCTCTATCTATATTGTGTGGAGTTCCGGCGAGTGCAGCACATCCTAGTGGAGAGACGCTATTTCTCTCATGTGAGCTCTCAAATCTCTCAATATCTCTTTTAAACATAGCTAAATATGCACTGAGGTGAAAAGCAAAATTTATAGGTTGCGCATGTTGAAGATGCGTCATACCGGGTATAAGAGTTTCGGTGTGCTTAGATGCGACAAGAAGCATCTCAGACATTAAGAGCTTTAGTGCATCAACTATCTCTAAGTTTTTACGAAGTACATAACGGCGAAAATCAACTGCAACTTGATCATTTCTGCTTCTTGCGGTATGAAGTTTTTTCCCGGCATCCCCGATGATAGCAGTTAATCGTTTTTCAATCCCCATATGAAGATCTTCATCAGAGATTTTCCACTCAAATACACCGGACTCTATCTCATCTTTGACTTGTTTTAGTCCGTTTTTTATCTGTATAAATTCACTCTCTGTTAGAATGTTCTGTTTTGTAAGCATTTGGGCATGTGCGAGTGAGCCTTCGATATCTTCACGATAGAGTTTTCTATCAAACATGATGGAAGCATTAAACTGGTCTAAAAGGTTTGATGCCCCCGCTGAAAAACGACCTGACCACATTTTTTCCATAACTATTTCCTTAATTTATTTATTGTGCTATTTTTATTTTAAAGTGTTAATTAAAAAGTTTGGTATTTTAGCTAAATTAAGTGACTATACAAAGTGAAGTCTGTTTGCCAAGGTAAAAAACCTCAGCAATATTAAGAGAGTTTTAGTTGCAAGCCGGCACGTTGCCGCTATCCTTTGCATACTCTAGTAAAAAGTCCTCTAGATGTCTTACGTTTTTTGAAAACTTTTTGCTACTGAAATATCTATGAGACTTGCTAGCCTCTTTGCTTTCTAAGTGAATATCTTTTAATCTATCCCCCTTGGCTCTTGTGTAGCTTCTCCACTCTATCTTTCTTTTTGTAGCAACAAAAGCCTGTCCTGCTTTATGGCATTTAGCGCAATTTCTTACAAACTCCCTTTGTCCCTTATATATTGCAGCACTTAGATTTAACGAAGTAAAAACAGATATAAGAAGAACAAACATTAAAAACTTTCTCATGCGGTAAACCCCTATAATGATTGATTATATTACATCACTATTTATTACATTAACCTTATAATAAAAGAAAATGAGATTAAATAATTACAATTGAAACTTTTCATGCAATTTATCGTTTAAATCCCATACACCTTTTTTCTTTAATGACTCTACAACACTTTGTGTACACTCCACATCATCGGGCCACTCTCTGCTATAACCATCAAGCAGATTTTTGTTAGTTCCATCCACCCCAACCATCAATCCTGAGATAAAGATATCTCTCATGGCATCAATATTGTTTGTAACTCTCCAAATTAGCATATATGGATTAAATATATCGTTTTTTTCCTCATCAACAAAAACAACAATTCTAATATGCATACTCAACTCAACAAGGGCATCAAAATAGTTTTTTGCACTTTTTTTCTTATTTACAGAGATAACGGTTATTGGGTTTTTAGTTCTTCTCATAAATTGATGCAGATTTACCGCCTCAGGAATAATCTCCTTAACTCTAACAAACAGCTCTTCATCTCCTAGTAGTTGCGGGGCTTCTACCTTATGTGCAGATGTAGCGTCAATTCCCAATTTTCCGCCAACTAGCGTCTCTGGGGATGAGTGGTCAAGTGCGTCTAATATTCCTTCTGAAATAAATAGCGACTTTGGCGTAAATCTATCAAGAATATATGTCGCAACTGCTTCGTAGTTCTCTAATGTCGGTGCATTTTCATCAAGAAAAATTGCATGTTTAACAAAGCTCATCTGTCCCGTACCCCAAAAAGCATGCATGAACTGCTTTGCATGCCCTTTATATAATGGTTTCATCTTTGCAAGTATAAGATTATGAAAACCTGCGTTCTCAGGCATATGATAATCGACTAAATCAGGTGCGGTAGTCTTTAGAAGCGGAAAAAATATCTTGCCGGTTGCCCAACCCATGTACTTATCTTCAAGTGGTGGTTTTCCTACAACGGTAGCTAAGAAAGTAGGGTTATGTTTCGTAGTAATTGCACTTACTTTCATAACAGGATAAGGCTCAGCTAGTGTGTAGTATCCGGTATGATCTCCAAAAGGTCCCTCTATTTTCATATCATGCGTATCTACCCAACCCTCTATAACATAATCAACATCTTGTGGTATATAAAGAGGTGTAGTGAGTGATTTTACAAGCTTTGCAGGCTCTTTTTTTATCAATCCATACATTAATAGCTCATTAACGCCGTATGGAAGCGGTGCCGTAGCACACCATGTATATAGCGGGTCTCCGCCTACCGCAACACTAACGGGCATTTTTTTACCTGCTTTTTGGTACTGATCAAAAAAGTGAGAAGAGTCTTTATGAATCTGCCAATGCATCCCTAAATGATTTTTATCATAAACCTGAAGTCTATACATACCAAGATTTACCATCTCGCCATCTAGACTCTGCGTATAAACCTGCCCCATAGTTATAAATGGACCACCGTCTTGCTCCCAAGTCGTTAGTACCGGAAGCTTATAGAGGTCAATATTTTCGTCCAGATATTTTACCTGCTGGCAGGCGCCGCTACCTTTTAATTTTTTTGGAAATATATTCTTTAGAGAAAAAAGCTCGTTTGCCATTGATAATTTATTAAAAAAACCTTCAGGAGGCTTCATGTGAAGCAGTTTCGTTATCTCATCCGCGATAGACTCGATTGGTCTGCCAAATAGCAACTCACAACGTTTATATGAACCAAAAAGATTCATCAGTATGTTCTCTTTAAATTTTTTACCACTTTTTTTATCTACTGCATTTGTAAACAGAAGTGCCTTACCGCCATCTTTTTTCTTCACTTCGGCATAAGCTAAATGGGGTATCTCCAAATATATATCAAGCTCTTCTTCTATAGTTTTAAGCTCGTCATTTTTTCTTAACAGCTCGATACTTTTTTGCATGTTATTTATTTTCCATCATAGCTTCCGCGCGTGCAAGAAGCTCCTTCGCACCTCTTGCAATAAACTCTGCCGCCATCTCTCTTCCTACTTGCTGATAATCTTTTTTAGAAGTTATTTTTGAATCACTAAGCATCTCTGTACCATCTGGAAGACCAAGTACGGCTCTTATACTTACATTGCCATCTTCAAGCACTGCTGCATTAACACCGATTGGCACCTGACAACCGCCCTCAAGCTCATCAACAAAAGATCTCTCGATAGTAGTCTCTATTCTGCTATACTCATCTTCAAGATGCGCTACGATTTTTAAAACTTCTGCATCATTTATAGCCTCAATACCTAGTGCACCCTGCCCCATAGATGGAATCATCTCTTCAAGAGAGATTGGATAAACATACTTGACTGCATCAAGAAGAGAGAGTCTATTTATCCCTGCAGCAGCTAAAATAATTGCATCAAATTCTCCATGCTTTAGCTTTCTGATTCTTGTATCAACATTGCCTCTTAAATCTTTTATAACCAAATCTGGGCGAAGCTTCTCTATCTGCATTCTACGACGAAGAGAAGATGTACCGACTACCGCTCCTTTTGGAAGGGCATCTATATTTGCATACTTCTCAGACAAGAGTGCATCTCTGCAATCTTCTCTATCTGTAATTGCTGCTAAAATAAGCCCATCGGGCATAACCGTCGGTACATCTTTTAACGAGTGAACCGCTATATGTGCTTCACCGCTTAACATAGCCTCCTCTAGCTCCTTCAAAAACAGACCCTTACCACCTATTTTAGAAAGTGCTTTGTCCTGTATTTTATCCCCTGTAGTCACGATGACGTTAAGCTCAACTTCTAAGCCCGGATTTTGCTCTTCTAATATAGCCTTAATGTGATTTGACTGCCAAAGTGCCAGTTGTGAGCCTCTTGTTGCTATTACTAATTTCTCCATCTATTTTGCCTCTTTATATTTCATTTTTGTTTTATCTAGCTTTCCGTCAAAAAACACCATTGGCGTACCATTGACCATCATCATACTTGCTACATCTAAGTCACTCCTAAAATGCTTTGTAACCTCTTTTGAGAGCAACTCAAACGATTTTATATTAGAGTTCATTACTCTGTTAAACTCTGCAAGAATCTTCTTATTAGATCTCTCTTTTGGATCTATATTAACTTTGTAAAGATCAAGAACAACGTTTTTTCTGCCTTTTAACTCAAGAGCAATAGCAGCTTGAACTAGCTCGACAGCCGCAGGATGAAGTGTCTCAAGCGGAAAATGATAATAATACACAGCATACTTATTAGGGAATTTTTTCATATAGTTAATGGCTTCGGGGACATAGGATCTGCAAAATGGACAAAGTGGATCAGAGAAGATTGCTACCTTATGTTTTGCATTAGCATTTCCCGAAATCAAATTCTCTCTTTTATAGAACTCATCTTTAAAAGGTATAGAGACAAAATCACTCATCTCTTTTGCTCTTTTTAGATCAAATAGCTCCTTTGTAATAACCTCTCCATCAGAGAACCACATCATCTTTTGCACTACATGTCTTCCATCTTTTTTTAAAATAGCATCTAGCTCTACGATGTAAGCACTCCACTTCTCATGTCCATCTACTTTATTTTCACTTAAAATCTTAACGTTCATAGATTTTACATTTGGATTGTTATCAAAACTATCTTCTATAAATGTCTCTATTTTTTGCTTAATATCGTCTGCTTTTACTAGGCTACTTACTACTAGTATTATCGCTAATAATTTCAACATCAATGACATCATCATCCTTTCTTAAATTGTTATACTCATCCTCTTTTTTACACTTGTTTGATTTTACATTATATCTATTAACAAGCATAGTCGTAAATATGCTAAACTGCAATAGCGAGCCTATTATATCCGTTAAAAAACCAGGAACGATAAGCAGTATTGCTCCAATAATCGTAAAAAGATTTAAACTCTGAAACTCCTTTAAATCAATACAGTTATATGAGACCGCCATAAAGTTCTCTCTAAGAGTTGTTTTAAAGTTAGCAAGTATCATAAGCCCTACAAAAGCACTAATGACTATCTCAAAAAATGTTGCCAAGCCACCTATTGCAGATGATATATTGACTGAGATTATTACCTCTAAAAATAGATATACGATAAAATAGAGCATTACTTAAGTAGTTCCAACATTTTAGCGCCGATTTCATCTGCATTTACAGAAGTATTATCTGCTGTTTTTCTATCATAAATTTGAACTAAGCCGTTTTGCAACTCTTTTCCTATAATAACGGTGTACGGGAAACCTATAAGTTCTGCATCTTTCATCTTAAAACCAAACCTATCCTTTCTATCATCAATAATAACTTCTACATGCGAAGCTTTTAGCTTCTCGTAAAGCTCTTCGCCTAAAGCAACCTGTGCCTCATCTTTTACATTTGAGACTAAGATATTTACCATGTAGGGCGCGCTCTCTTTTGTCCATATACAGCCGTTTTCATCATTGTTTTGTTCTATTATGGCTGCTACTAGTCTACTAACACCTATACCAAATGTCGCCATTTCAAAGGGTTTTGCTCTACCGTTTTCGTCACTAAAATTAGCTTCTAGCGCTTGCGAATATCTAGTTCCAAGTTGGAAAATATGTCCAACTTCAATCCCTTTTTTAAAACTCAACTCTCCGCCGCATGAGCATTTTTTATCAAGTTTTTTTAGCTGAAGTTCTTCATAAGATTTCTCATTTAAAGCACTGATTTCATCTTCACTCTCAAATATAGTCTCTATATTTGCACCATATGCACAGCTTTGGCATACTACTATCGTATCCTCACCGCTGTTGGCCAATACGTGAAACTCCTTGCTTCCCTCTCCGCCGATTGCTCCGCTATCAGCTTCAACTACTCTAAAATCAAGCCCGAGTCTGGTAAATATTTTTTTGTATGTCTCTTCCATGAGGTCAAACTCTCTAACCATATCCTCTTTGGAGGAGTGAAAAGAGTATCCATCTTTCATCAAAAACTCTCTACCGCGCAAAAGTCCATATCTAGGTCTTGCTTCATCACGAAATTTAGTATTTATCTGATAAAGATTTAGAGGCAAATCTTTATAGCTAGTTACTCTATTTTTTACCAACTCAACCATAGCCTCTTCGTTTGTGGGGCTTAGCACAAAATCGTTTTGATGCCTATCTTTTATGCAAAGCATCTCTTTCCCCATAGCATCAGCACGTCCACTTCTCTCCCATAAGCCCATAGGCGTTACAAAACTAAGCTGTACTTCCATGCAACCTGCTCTATCTAACTCATCTTTTACAATAGCTCTAATCTTCTCTAGTACAATTTTGCCAAGCGGCATAAAGTTATAAAGTCCGGCACCTTGACTATTTATAAAACCGCCTCTTATTAGAAATTGGTGACTAAGCAAGGTCGCATCTGATGGCGACTCTTTTGTTGTTGGAATAAACGCTCTGCTTCTTCTCAACTATCTTCCTTCTATAATATTTAATGCATGCTCACATTTGTATTTGTCTGGCATGTCGCTTTTATCTTTTTGTATCAAAAATTGCATAGCACTAGTTACCATGTCTGCTTTTGACTCCTCTGAGACGCTACGCATCTTTGATGTCATCTCATGAAGAAATCTCTTCATTACCTGCTCACTCATCTTACTAATTTGATTCTCATACTCCTTAGGAATAAAACCTTTTTTAATAACTCTTTGTGTCTCTTCTTTTGCGGCTTGAAAAGCTTTTTGATATATCTCTTTTATCATAGGTTCTACATTTAAAGTATTTAGCCACTCAAAAAACTCTACCGTGCTTCTTCCAATAATGCCATGAGCTTTTCTTGCACTATCTTCTCTTAGGCTTAGGTTTTCATCTACTATATTTTTCAAATCATCTATAACATAAAGGTTTATTCGCTCACCTTTGTGATAATTTATATCGCGCGGAAGTGCCATATCAAACCAGTATCTGTCAAAGTCACACTGCTGTATAATCTCATCTGTAATTATCGGGTTAGGTGCAGAGGTTGCGGTAAAGAGAATCTCAAACTCATTTACTGCTTTTGGAAGCTCACATATATCTAAAACTTTTGCACCGCACTCTTGCGCAAGCTTTGAAGCTTTCTCTTCTGTTCTGTTCATTATATAGACATCAGCACCGCTTGAGAGGAGATGTTTAGCAGTAATCTCTGACATCTCCCCTACCCCGATTACAAGTGCTTTTTTTCCATCTACACTATCTAGAACAGACTTTAGCTTTGAGACAGCAACACTTGCGATTGAAACAGGCTTTGAAGAGATATCAGTCGCATTTCTAACCTTTGCAGCACACTTAAAGGCGTGATGCATAGCACGAGCGAGCTTTTGACCGCAAAAACCTTTGTCGTATGAGTATCTAAAAGCATCTTTTAGCTGTCCTGCGATTTGTGTCTCCCCGACAACCATTGAATCTAAAGATGAGGCAACTGAAAATATATGGTGAATTGCACTGCTGTCATCATATATACTTGCTCTTCCTTCAAGTTCATCAATTGAGATTCCGGACCTTGCCGTTAGCATCTCAAAGATATGTTGCGTTGCAGCTGCAATATCGACGCAGCTGCAAAAGACTTCCATGCGATTACATGTAGAGATTAAAATTGACTCATTAATTGAAGCGCTAGAGTTTAGTTTTGCCAAACAACCTAGCTTTGCTGAGTCATCTTTGTAAGAGAGTTTTTCTCTTACATCCATAGTTGAGTTTTTATGTGAAAAACTTATATTTAAATAGTGCATTAGTAACTTCTTTTTATCATGGTTTGTAAAATATTTATGAGTTGTTCATCATCTTTCATAACACCCATTGCCTCTTGCGATAATTTTTGGGCTAACTCAAATGATTTTTCTATACTTTTATGCTCTTGCATCTTCTCTTTAATCCATCTGCTCTCTTGCTCATCCAAAACCTTTGCATGTAGATTTATCAACTTCTCTTTTTCATCGTCACTTAAAACTTTATAGAGATAAATATACGGTAGTGTGCATTTTCCCTCTACAAAATCATTCATAGCCGGTTTTCCAAGCGTTGCGGCATCGCCGGTTATATCTAAGATGTCATCTATAATCTGAAATGATAATCCTAGGTTTCTTCCATAAATAGAATGAGAGAGAGTCTCTTTACCTGCTAAAATAGCCGCTGAGACAGCTGCAGCTTCTATAAGAGTTGCAGTTTTAAGATATAGCATCTCAAGATATTTATCTTCATCGCTGTTAAAATTATTTGCCATCTTAACATCCATCATCTCGCCTTTGCTAAGTGCGGTGACACTTGAAGCAATTATCTTAGCAATATCTCTATCAAAAGAGAGTAGTTCCGTAAACGCTTTGGAGTATAAAATATCTCCCAGCATTACCGCGATTTTGCTACCCTCTGTTGCATTTACGGAGGCAACTCCGCGTCTTAGTGTCGCCTCATCTATAACATCATCATGAAGCAGGCTTGCTCCGTGAATAAGCTCTACAATTGCAGCTAAAAGAGGAGCCTTCTCGTGCGTTGGAGCAATCTTTAAAATCAGTTTTGCGCGAAGCCTTTTTCCACCCGATAGCATCCCAAAAAGATGCGTTACTTCATCATACTCTATCTCTTGGATTATTCTAGTTATTTCGCTCTCAACTCTTTGCATCATCCCTCTTTAAGCGTTTTTAAATCTTCTAGCACTATCTGCTTTTTATCATCTGACAAGAAAATTTCAAAAAGTGCTTCTTGTTTTTTTTGATCAAACTCTTTAAACTTTACAAGAATATACGGTACATTATAAAAATCTGCACCTCTAGTTTTCAACTCCAACCTAAAACTCTGGTTTTTATGTCTTAAATAGAGTACATTTTGCGCAGGCACTCTATCATATGATCTAGAGATAACTAATCCGCCATTTTTGTATAGTGTCCACTTAAGTTTAAAAATCTTCTCTTTATTGTCATATTTTACAAGAATTTTCTTTTGCTCATCTTTTTTTAGTGACATTTCCCTAATTTCTGTAAAATTATTGGCAAAAATGAAACTAAAACTAAATAAGCAAATAGTAAATAGTCGTAATATAATTTTCAATTATTCACTTTGTGAAAGAATCGCACCCATTAACTCAATATAGAGACTTTTTGCATGATCTTGTGTGTCATCCATATTTGAAATCATAAATCTCTTGATATCTTTATCGACATCTTCCCCAAACTTCTCAATCATCATAAGCTCCATAGCAGCTGCTCTGTCTATAAATTTCTCCAGTTCATGTCTAACAACATCATTGTTTGCGTTAAACAAAATATCCATTAATTTGCTCTTAGGAGAGCCCATAAAGATATCATCTTCATCTTCAAAAAGTCCATACATTTTATATCCTAAAGTTATTTATTGGCAAGATTATAACATCACAAAAACAATAAAGACTTGAAAATCAACCATTAAGTCTTTATTTTCTATAATTATGAGATGAAAATATATGACTTTTTAATTATTGGAGCCGGAAGTGCGGGATGCAATTTAGCTTATTTTTTAAACAAATACAACAGAAGCGTTGCAGTTGTTGACAGAGAAGGCATAGCAGGTGGAGCAAGCGGTGCGGCAGGGGCATTTCTCTCGCCTCTTCCTGGAAAAAAAAACAGCTATAACTCTTTGGTAAATGAAGCGCTTGAGTTCTCTTTGGAGTTTTATGAGAATCTTCTTGATTTAGCAGTAAATAAAAAAGGAGTTCTAAGAGTCCCAAATAGTAATTTTGATAAAGAGAAACTCTCTTATGAGGGCATAAAATATAAATATTTAAGTAGCAAAAAACTCCATGAAATATCAGAAAAATTTATGGATATAGAGGGCTATTTTTATGAAGATGCCGCAGTAATAGAACCTATACAAATCTGTAATAAACTTACACAAGAGTCTGATTTTTTTAAAAAAGATATTAAAGAGTTAACCTTTAAAGATAATCTTTATTTAGTAGATGGCATTTGTGCTAAAAATATTATCTTAGCGCAAGGTGTTAGCAGCTCTCTAGTCAGTATGCCTTATATGGAAATATCCCCTATTTTCGGGCTTAGAGTTGATGCAAAAACAACAACTAAAGTTCCTTTTAACATACATAAAAATATCTCTATCTCAACTAATAAAAAAGATAATACACTCTCTATTGGAGCAACCCATGAGAGGCATGACGGCAAAGAGATGGAGTGTCTTACAACTTGTGATAGATGTAGTTTTTACATTAATAATGAACAGACACAAATAAAGACTCTTTTAAAGCAGGCCAAGGAGCTTATACAACTAGATAATTTAGAGGTTGTAAAAATATATAAAGGCGCAAGAGCTACAATTAAGAGCTATTTTCCGGTTGTTGGCAAAGCGGTTGATTATGAGAAGAGCCTAAAGAAGTACCCCTCTATTAAAAACGGAACAAAAATCCCGCCTGAGGATTTAGAGTACTATCCAAACCTATATGTTATAAATGCGCTTGGTTCAAGAGGCTTTGTATTTGGACCATATCTGGCAAAAATTTTAACTCAAAATATTATATGTAATGAGCCGATACCAAAAGAGATATCAACCCAAAAACTTTTTTATAAGATGGCTAGAAAAAATTAAATCAGTTATAAAACTATTTGTGTGCCGACACCAGCAGATGTAAATAGTTCTAGTAGCAAAGAGTGCTCTATTCTGCCGTCTATTATGTGTGCTTTTAGTACTCCGCCCTCTATTGCTTCAAGGCAAGCATCCACTTTTGGCACCATTCCGCCATGAATCGTTCCATCAGCCTTTAGAGCCTCCACTTCTTCTTTCGTAAGCGTGCTAAAGAGCTCTTTATCATTGTTTAAAACACCTGCCGTATCAGTTAAAAATATAATCTTGTTCGCACCAATAGCTTTTGCAACATATGAAGCGCATAAATCTGCGTTTATGTTAAAACCAGGGTGACCCATCTCTGTACCGTCTGCAATCGGAGCAATAACAGGAATAAATTTCTCTGCTATTAGAGTTGAGATAACATCGGCTTTGACTTCTGTGATATTTCCGGTAAGACCCCATTTTGCAAAGTCTTTAGCCTTGGCTGTAATAAATTTTGCATCTTTTCCGCTAATTCCTATTGCTTTTGCCCCATGAGAGTTTAGGAGCGAGACTATCTCTTTGTTTATCTCCCCGCTTAAAACCATCTCAACAATGCGCATAACCTCTTTTGAAGTCACGCGTTGCCCGTCAATAAATTTAGTCTCGATATGTAGAGCACTCAGCATCTCACTTATCTGTCTGCCGCCGCCATGAACTATGACGGGCTTGATTCCCACTAAATACATAAGAAGTATGTCTTGGGCAAACCTCTCTTTTAATTGAGGTGACTCTTGAGCTGAACCGCCGTATTTTATTACTACTATCTCTTTGTTAAACTCTTTTATAAACGGTAGAGCCTCAAGAAGCGTCTGAACTGTTTCAATCTTTTTTTGCATTAGCACTTCCTATATAACTATCTATAATTTTAAAAATATTTTCATCAACTTTCACATACATATCTAGTAGAGAAAGGTTTATATCAAACTGCTCTATTTTAACAAAATCTTTATACGTCACCAAAACCGAGTCTGCTTTGTCCCTTTTAAGGATATCTGAAACCTCTTTTTTAGTAAATATATGATGATCCTCAAAGTAGTTTTTACTGATAACTTCGGGTAAATAATCATCCAATCTCTGCGGTCTTGCTATTGCAGTTATAAGTGACATTTTATCACTTTTATTTTTAAGTTCAACCACTCTTTTAAAATCAACCCCCTCTTTTACGACAAGAGCCTCTTTTGTTGCCCATAATCTCTCTCTAAATGGCCCTGAAGGAAGGCAAAAACTGTTTTTACTCTCAACATCTATAAGAATATCAAGCTTTTTTATATCATGCTTTGAGTAGGCATCATCTAAAAACACAATCTTAGCGCCCATCTCTTTAGCTCTGATTATCCCTTTTTTTCTATCTTCGCTTACTACAACAATGGCACTAGGAATTTTATGTGCATAAATCATAGCTTCATCTCCGCTTCTATTTACATCACATAAAATTTCTCTGCCGTTACTTACTACCACAAGACCGCTACTATCTCTTCCATAACCGCGAAGGACTATAGCAGCATCCTTATAATTTGATGCAAGTGCAGTTACAAGAGGGGTTTTACCGCTTCCACCGACACTTAGGTTTCCAACACTTACGACATCTATGCCTAAATCTTCACTCCTTTTGCTTTTAAAACGCAAAAACATAACAAAACAGTAAAAAAAACTTAAAGGAAGCAGTGAAATAGAGATGAATTTTTGTACAAAATTGGGGTTGTAGAAATACTCTTCAACCCAGAAAACTACTCTCTTACGCATTTAAAAAACAATCTATTAGAGTTTTAGTTGCAAAGAGAGATAGATTGTCTAACATAAAGATTAAACTCTAGTTGATGCTACTAGTTTAATCTTATCTATAACATACTTAACCTCTTTATCATCCATGCTCGGGTAGATAGGGAGTGACATAATTTTTTGGTAAGTCGTAAGTGCAACAGGAAAGTTGTTTACCTTTAGTGAATATTTATGTTTATAGTATGAAAGAAAATGCAGAGGAATATAGTGAAGACCGACTTCAACACCATGTTTTTTTAGCTCAAGCGCAAAAGAGTCCCTGTTTTTATCTACTTTGATAATATACAAAGAGTATGGATGATTATCATCTATTGATTTAGGAGTACTAACATGCTCTACCCCTTCAAAAGCTCTGTTATACATTTGGGCAATCTCTTGAACTCTTTGAAGGTTTTTGTCCTGCTCCTTTATTTGCGCTCTAATATATGCAGCACTCAATTGACTCATAGAGTAATCAAATCCGATATCCACTACATCATAAATATACTCCAAGGAGTCGTCATCTCTCTTCATAGCATGCGTTCTTAAAAGATTTGCTCTATCTATAATCTCTTTAGAGTTTGAAACAAGCATTCCGCCGTTACATATATCTCTTTTTAGATGAGATGAAAAATTAAAACAGGTAATATCAGCTCCTGTTGACCCGATTTTCTTCTCTTTGTATGTTGCTCCTAAAGCCTCGCAAGCATCTTCTACAATTTTCACATCATATATTTTTGCCATACTATAGAGTCTCTCTAAATCAACACACTGTCCTGCCACGTGTGTGACTATAACAGCTTTTAGTTTTTTAGCTTTATTCTCTTCTAAGTAACTCTCTAGCTTATCTAAATTGATATTATAACTCTCAGGGTCAATATCTATAAAAATCGGCTCAGCATCAAAATGGCGAACAACCTCCGGAACATTCGGGTGAGCATTAACGGAACAGACTATTTTATCCCCTCTTTTTAAGTCAAGTGCTAACATAGCCAAATGAAGAGCCGATGTGCCATGTGATGTAGCCAAAGCGTACTCCACTCCTATATATGAAGCGAACTCACTCTCAAGCTCCTCAATTTGGTCTATATTTTCACCATCTAAAACATCACTAACATTTGAGTGTGCTTCTCTACTGCTCTCATATCTATAAAATGCTACTTTCATTCTCTGTTCCTTATAATGTTATATCTCTTGGATAATAAAAATCATGATCTATATTCCCTAGAAGTAAGCTTGGCAATAGGAGGCATTTTTCTCTTAAACGCATTACTAGAAATACGTTTTATAATCATATCTACCATCTCTTTATTGCAACCCCTCTCTACCATCTCTTCCACACTTAGTTTATCTTCAATATAATATTTTAACGCCTCATCAAGCTTAGCATAGCTATAGCCCAGATCAGCCTCATCACTCTGCCCAACCCATAAATCTGCTGATGGTGCTTTTTGTATAATAGTTTTAGTTATTCCCAAATACTCTGCTAGCTCATAGATTTCACTTTTATAGAGATCTCCTATAGGATTTAATGCACAAGCTAAATCCCCATAAAGAGTTCCATAACCTAACATCAATTCGCTCTTGTTACTAGTTCCTAAAACCAAAGCTTTTTCTTTGGCTGAAATATCAAAAAGGGCACTCATCCTAAGTCTAGCAGAAAGGTTTCCGCGTCTTAAATTATCCATGTCGGTATTTAGCTCTTCATAAGCCTTTAGCATCGGCTCAATTGATACCGTTATAGAGTTTAATTTAAAATCAACGCAAAGCTCCTTAGCATCATCCAAAGAGCTTTGTGAAGAGTAATGTGAAGGCATTTTTACACATAAAAGATTATCTTTGAATACTCTT
>Ga0265293_10001182_pt1 | contig 58532 bp, 53 predicted proteins | sample Munlanlewell138R_FD_192505 | JGI IMG/M metagenome (GOLD analysis project Ga0265293, IMG submission 192505) | Leachate microbial communities from a municipal landfill in Southern Ontario, Canada - Leachate well 138R | ecosystem: Engineered > Solid waste > Landfill > Unclassified | place: Canada...
AACGGAAGACCATCGAACATCGGCGCTTGCCGCACCGCAAGATCGCCGCATAATATCAACCCCAGGACGAGGCCCGCACTCCGCTAATTTACGCCGCGAGTTGTGCCAAATGTTCTGACGACGGACAACGCGCACCCATTTGGGCTGGACAAGCGCGATGTTCAGCACGGGATTGGCCGGCGAAGCCATGTCGCCGGGCTCCAGCAGGCGGGAACGAACGACGCCATCTGTCGGCGCGCGCAGCACGCCCTGGCCGATCCTGTGCCGCAGCAGCGCGACCTGCGCCTGAGCCGCCTCGACCTGCGCGGCACCGGCCGCGATATCTTCGGCGCGCGCGCCGATCCGGGTCAGCCGCAGCGCCTCGGCCTGTTCGCGCACCCTGGCGCGCGCCGCCGCGACGGCCTTGCCGGCATGGTCGAGATCCTGCGCGCTGACGCCGCGCCCTTCGGTCGCGCCGGCAATGCCGCGCAGGCGCAACAGGTCGCCCTGCGCGCGCGCCGCCTCCGCCTCGGCAGCGACGAGGCGCGCCTGCGCCTGCGCGATCTCTTCCGGCCGGGAGCCGTTGCGCAGGCGCCGCAGGTTCTGCCGCTGCACTTCAGCCTGTGCCTTCGCCTCCTCGGCCTGCAGCGTGAGCGAAACGGTGTCGAGCGTGGCGAGCACCTGCCCCGCCTTCACGCTATCGCCTTCCTGGGCGAGGACCGTCGCGATCCGCCCGCTATCCTCGAAAGCGAGAGATACCTGACGGACATCGACATTCCCTTGCAGGACAAGTTCGTTTCCATCCGAACCCCCGCCGCCGCATCCGCCCAGCGCCAGCGACACCATGCCAAGAAGGCCGAGAATGAGTTTGCGCATATCGGGACTCCGGCGGCACGAATATCTAGACTAAATCTAAATTGAATTTAGGATGTAACTGCCCTAGAGCGGAAATGGACACAAGAGGATTCTCGTATGGGCAAACCGAAGCGCGCTTCGCGGTCGGATGGCGTCGCGACGCGGGCGCGCATTCTGGAAAGCGCGGGGGAATTGTTCGGATCGCAGGGCCTCGCCACGGTGACCAGCAAGACGATCGCCGAGAAGGCAGGCGTCGACATGGCCTCGATCAACTATCATTTCGGCAGCCGCGACGGGCTCTATCGCGCCGTGCTGGTCGAGGCGCATCGCCGGTTTGTCGGTCTGGAGGAACTGGTCGAGATTTCCCGGCGGGACGTTTCATCCGCCGACAAGCTGGGCGCGCTTCTCGACGTCGTTATCGGCCGGCTCGCCGAGGGATCGCAATGGAGCACGACCGTGCTTGCGCGCGAAATGCTCGCACCCTCACCGCATATGGTGGTGCTGCTCGATGAAGCGATATCCCCGAAGTTCGGGATCGTCTTGCAGATATTGAGCGACATCGCCGGAATTCCCGTGGAAGCGCCGGAGTTGGCATGTTGCCTCATCAGCGCGATCGCCCCATACGCGATGCTGCTCATCGCCGGTGAGAACAGGGAGGCGGCCGAACGCATCCTTCCCCGGCTCGACCCGCGAATGCTGGCGGAGCACCTGCACCGCTTCGCGCTGGCGGGGCTGCATGCCGCAGGCCAGCATTATCGATCGAATCCGAAGCTTGCCCGTTTGCGGCAACCTGAAGGATGGCGGACAAAAGACGCCCCCTGACCAACCGACACGGCGGCGGCGCAACGCGCACGCACGATGGTCGAAACGATGGAAAGCCTGGGCCTGGCGGCGGGCGTGGTGAACCACCGGGCACGCATGATCGCGGCCAATGCGCTGCTGGAAGCCATGGAAACGATGTTCGTTCCGGGGGCGTTCGGCAGAATCGGCTGGCGGCGATCTGAAATCCGGCCAAATCATCGGGAACGACGCCGCGTCGGCGTTTTTCACAGCCGCTCCATGCGCAGCCAGGCGGTCTTCCCGGACCACGCCTTCAAGAACGCCTGCCACGCCGCGGCGGCTTCGAGCCTGTTCCCCTGAGCGGCTTCGCTGCGCGCCAGACCATAGAGCGCCCATCCGTTGTCCGGCGCCTGAATCAGCGCGGCGCGGAACGCCCGGTCCGCTTCATCGTATCGCCCGGCAAGGAACAGCGCCGCACCCAGCGACTGGCGGACCGGGTAATACCAGAAGGGCGGCTCCTGATAGGGCAGCGTATCCTCGATAGCGATCGCCGCGCGATAGAAGGCGGCGGCTTCCGCGTATCGCCCTTGCACGGTCGCCTGCCGCCCGCGCGCCACGGCCACGGCAAGCGCGATCAGGTCGGGGACGGGCATGCCCTGCTCCACCATTCCGGCAAGCGCATCCGATCCGACGATCCGCTCCATCGCGGCGATCTCGCCGTCGAACGCACGGGCGTTGCCGTCCCGGGCGTAAGCCGTCGCCCGTGCATAATGACGCATGGCCGCCGCATAGGGCAAGCGGGCATCGGGCGCGGTCATCGCCAGAATATCGCGAGGGGCGCCGAATTGCGCCATGGCCAGGTAGGGCGCCGCGTCGATGGCCTGAATCCATGCGATCGAGGCCGACGTTTCCGGGTCGAGGACCGTCCGCAAGCGCCGTGCCTCCCGGATCGCCGTGTCCATATCCCCCGCCATCTGCGCGGACGTCACGATGAAATGGATGTTGTGCGGGTAATAGCCGTAACGCACGAGGCTCCGGTCGTTGGCCGAACGGATATAGGCTTCGTCCGCACGCGCCGCCGCGATGTTCACGCGAATGGAATCGGCATGACGCCCCAGCCGCTGATAGATATGCCCCGGCATATGGACGAGGTGCGCCGCGCTGGGAGCGTCCGGGCTGGCAAGCCGGTCCGCGGCGGCTTCCGCGCGCTTCGGATCGCTGGCTTCGAGCAAGTGGATAGTGAGGTGCCCCGCCTGGACGTGCGCGGGATTGCGCGCCAGCACCGTCTCGACAAGCCGCACGGCTTCACCGATCCCGCCGACCGGCGTTTTCCTGTCCGCTTCCCAATAGTTCCAAGGCGTGGTGTCCATCACGGCCTCGGCCGTGAGCACGGCCACGTCGTCGTCATCGGGAAACCGGCGCGCCACGGCCAGCATCGCCTCGGCATAGGCCGCATCGAGCCTGCCCCGGTCGGCCGCCGGATCGCGCGAATAACGCAGCGCCACCGCTTCGATCAGCGCCCTTTCCATCGGCGATGCCCGGTGCCGCGACGCCATCGCCCGATCCATCGCATCGAGAGCGGCGTCCCGGTCGCGGTCGTCCATGGGGGCATTGATGTTAGGGCCGAGCGCCAGCGCCTCGCCCCACCAGCACATGGCGCAGGCGGGATCGAGCCGCCGGGCTTCGCGGAACGACCGGACCGCGCCCGAATGGTTGAAGCCGTATGTCAGCAACAGGCCCTGGCTGAAATAGCGGCGGGCCTGCGAACCTGCGATCGTAACCGGAAACGGCGAACGGGTCAGGTCGTCGAACAAGGGGATCGGCGGGGCCGCGCTCATCGGCGCCGCCATGGCGGAAGCCACCAGAAGCCGGGAAGCAAGCGCCGGTCCGGCATCGCCCCCGCCGCACAAATTCCGCGCCATCCCGCCGGGGTCGAGAGAGGAAAGGATGAACGGTGAATAACGGGTTCCGGTCGAAACGCTGGCCAGAAACCAGGCCGCCGCGACAGCGGATACGGCTTTCGCGAAACTTCTCATGGCATCAGCCCTTTCCCCAAAAGGCCGCAAGCGGAACGATCGACGGAAATTATCACAGGCCGCGACGACCGTAAACGTAGCCCATGCAAAGGTCCGGTCACCGGAGCGCGATGCCCGCGAAATCCGACGAGGCGTGCCTCCATCGCGACCCGGCGTTTGTTTCCGAACCTCTGTTATCGCGGACCATGCCCCGGCGGCATATGATGGCCGTTATCAAACCCACACCGATAGCCGAGGACGCCGCCATGCCGAACTATCGCCTGCAATTTTCCGGCACCGATCAGCCCAAGCCGATCCAGGCCGTTACCTGGAGCGCCAGAAACCCCCGCGATGCCTTCATCATGGCGCAAGGCCATACCGGACCCACCGAACTCTGGAAGGACGACGAACACGTCTGCACATTGCAGCGCATCGGGCTGGAGGGCGAAATCTGGCTGATTTCCCGGCGCGGGAAACGCGGCAAGACCTGAAATCGGTCTCCTCACGGGCAGGGACCGCTTCTTCGCGAGGTGTTAGGCTTCGCGGGGAATATGGGGTAGTATCCGATCGCCGTGATACAAGCCCCGCTGCGGCCCTCCGGCCGCTTCCCCGCCCCGGATAATCGGCTGGCTAGAAAGCTGGAGGCATTCACGCGCCTCTCCGCCAGGGACAAGACTGCGCTGGACAGAGTATGGAAATGCCAGCGTCAGATCTGCACCGCGCAACGCGATCTGATCTGCGAAGGCGATGTTCCGCATCGCGTCCCCATGATCGTCGACGGCTGGGCCTGCCGATACAAGGCGCTTCTGGACGGACGGCGGCAGATCACGGGCTTTTTCCTGCCGGGCGATATATGCGACTTCAACGTCTTCATCCTGAAGCGCATGGATCATTCCATACGGGCGCTGACGGCCGTGACATATGTGGCGCTCTCGCCGCCGGATGTGGAGGAACTCACCTCGGCGCACCCACGGATCATGCATGGCCTGTGGCGGGAGTCGCTCGTCAATGCCTCGATCCAGCGCGAATGGACCGTCAATCTCGGACAGCGCTCCGCCCTTGAACGGCTCGCCCACCTCCTTTGCGAGCTGTTCATCCGCCTGCGCATCGTCGGCATGACGCGAGAGTGTTCCTGCGAATTTCCCGTCACGCAGAGCGAGTTGGCCGATACTCTGGGTTTGACCGCGGTCCACGTAAGCCGGACGATCAAGTCCCTGCGCGCCCGCGGTCTGATCCGGCTGCAAGATCGCAAACTCGAAATTTTGGATTTCGACGCACTTCGCCGGATTGCGCTGTTCGATTCAAATTACCTTCATCTGGATCGGGACAGTTCAGGATCTGACGGGTGACACACCCTGAAGGCAATCTGACATCAGACCCCTTCCTCGGCGATCCGGCGAAGCTGCTCGGGCAACAATATCACAAGATGCGGCTTTCCGCTGGCCAGCAGTCCCCGGCGCTCCCAGCCCGCGAGAATCCGGCTGACGGTGTGGAGCGTAGCGCCGGCTATATCGGCGATGTCCTTGCGGCGCAGCGGAAATTCGATCCGCATGCCGCCGCCATGCTCCACACCGTCAGCCGGGCAACCGGCCTGGTCCATCAGCCGCAGCAACGTGCGCGCGATGCGGCGGTCGGCGCTTTGCGTCGCCAGTTCGCGCAACCGCTCCTGCGCTTCACCCAGGCGCTTGCCGAGAATGGCGATCATGTTGGTGGCAACGCCGGAATGGCGCTGCATCAGCGCGAGCAGTTCGGAAGGATCCCAACTGACCTCGACGGAGTCCGCCATGGTGGTCGCATCGGCGGGATAAAGCCCATCGGTCAATATCGGGACGCAGCCGAATATCTCGCCCGGACCGATGAGGCGGACCAGTATCTCCTCGCCGTCGCTGCCCGATTGCGTGATGCGCACGCAGCCTGACAACAGCGCATGGGCGCGGCCCGCCGGTTCGCCCTGGTCGAAAATCCGGGTGGCACGCGACAGGTGCCGAACGCGGGCGGCCGCAACGGCCTCGTCCAATACCCGCGCGGGCAGCCCCGCCAGCAGCGCGACACCGGCTATTGCATTCGCGTCGGAATGGGGATCGCTCGCCATGCGCCACTCTAGGCGGCAGTTTGCTCCAGCGCAAACCCGTCGCCGCCAACCCTGCTATCCTCACGCGGCGAAGGGGGCGGCCAACGGAGAATGGACGATGTTCTGCCCGGAATGTGGTGAAGTCGCCGGATCGGGTCCGCTTGACGCGCGGCGCGCCCGTCACGCGCGCGACAGGCACGGCCTGGCGAAAACCGCCGGTCTGTGGGCCCGCGCGAAAATCGCCGCCCTTGTCGGCGCACGCCGTATCGCGCGGCGGGAGGACTAGGCATGGCGCTGCATCATTTCCACTCGGGCGAAGTCGCGCGCATCGGCGCGATCGACGATGCGAGCACCCGGACAACGGCATTGGCGCGCACGTCGTCGTTCGAGGCCGTCCACCTGGTGGCGCGCGCCGGACAGACGATCCCGGAACATCGCGTCTCCGGCTCGCTGACGCTCTATTGCATTGCGGGACATATACGGCTCGGAGGCGATGCTCCGGCAGAACTGCGAACCGGCGACTGGGTGTTTCTGGAGCCGGGAACGCCACACACGGTCGAGGCCATAGTGGACACGTCCTTGCTGCTGACGATATTGTTCGATGAATCTGGCAGGCCGGGCGCCTGACAGGGGCATTTCAAACGGGGGGCTACAGTGGGCGAATATCGCAAACTCTGGTGGATATTGATCGCGGTCCTGACAGCGACTTTCGCGATTCTGGGGGTATCGGGCGTCGAGGTCTATCGCAAGGCACCGCCGATCCCCGCACAAGTCGTCACGGCCTCGGGCGAGGTGCTGATGACCCGCGAGGACATCATGGCCGGACAGGCGGCCTGGCAAAGCACCGGCGGGATGCAACTCGGCTCGATCTGGGGGCATGGCGCCTATCAGGCGCCCGACTGGTCGGCCGACTGGCTGCATCGCGAACTGGTCGCGTGGCTCGAAATGGCCGCGGGGGAGACCTACGGCAAGGCGTTCGACGCACTCGACATCGAGCAGAAAGCGGCACTGACGCACCGGCTGAAGCAGGAATACCGCCACAATACGCATGACGACGCGACCGGCGTGGTCACGGTTTCCGACCGCCGCGCCCGCGCCATCGCGCAAACGGCCGATCATTATGACCGGCTTTACGGCGACGATCCGGCGCTGCACACAATGCGCGACAACTATGCGATGAAGGAAGCGACTCTGCCCAGCGCCGAAAAGCGCGCAAAGCTGACGAACTTCTTCTTCTGGACCGCCTGGGCCGCCGCGACCGAGCGGCCCGGCACGATCGCCACTTACACCAACAACTGGCCGCCCGAGCCGCTGATCGGCAACCAGCCGACGGCCGAGAACATCCTCTGGTCGCTGGCCTGCCTCGTCCTGCTGATCGCCGGGGTCGGCACGCTGATCTGGGGTTGGGCCTTCCTGCGCCGCCATGACGACACGCCGCCCGTCGCCGCGGACAAGGATCCGCTGACGCTCGCGGCATTGACGCCGTCCCAGCGCGCGCTCGGCAAATATCTGTTCGTCGTCGCCGCGCTGTTCGTCTTTCAGGTGTTCATCGGCGGCTTCACCGCGCACTATACGATCGAAGGGCAAGGCTTCTACGGCATCGACGTATCGCAATGGTTCCCTTATGCGCTGGTCCGCACCTGGCACGTGCAGAGCGCGGTGATGTGGATCGCGACCGGCTTCCTCGCCGCGGGCCTGTTCCTCGGCCCGGTGATCCACGGCAGCGATCCCAAATACCAGAAGCTGGGCGTGGACATCCTGTTCTGGGCGCTGATCCTGGTCGTCGCGGGCTCGTTCATCGGCAACTATCTCGCCATCGCGCAAGTGATGCCGGAGGGGCTGAACTTCTGGCTGGGGCATCAGGGCTACGAGTATCTCGACCTTGGCCGGATCTGGCAGATCGCGCTGTTCGGAGGATTGCTGTTCTGGCTCCTGCTGATGCTGCGCTGCATGCTTCCGCCACTGCGCGACGGCAAGGGAGACAAGAGCCTGCTTGCACTGCTCACCGTCTCGGCCGTGGCCATCGGCCTGTTCTACGGCTCGGGCCTGTTCTATGGCGAGCGCACCCATATCACGATCATGGAATACTGGCGCTGGTGGGTCGTCCACCTGTGGGTCGAGGGCATTTTTGAAGTGTTCGCGACGACCGCCATCGCGTTCATCTTCGCCTCGATGGGGCTGGTGTCCAAGCGGATCGCCACGGCGGCCTGCCTTGCCTCGGCCTCGCTGTTCATGGTCGGCGGCGTGCCGGGCACTTTCCACCACCTCTACTATTCCGGGACGACGACGCCGATTCTCGCCATCGGCGCGGCGTTCAGCGCGCTGGAAGTGGTGCCGCTGATCGTCCTCGGCTATGAGGCGTGGGAGCATTGGAGCCTGCGCGACCGCGCCCCGTGGATGCGCGCGATGCGCTGGCCGCTGATGTGCTTCGTCGCCGTGGCCTTCTGGAACATGCTCGGCGCGGGGGTCTTCGGCTTCATGATCAATACGCCGGTCGCGCTGTTCTATCTCCAGGGGCTGAACACTACCGCGGTCCACGCCCATGCGGCGCTGTTCGGGGTCTACGGCTTCCTGGCGCTGGGCTTCACGTTGCTGGTGCTGCGCTATATCCGGCCGGAGATCGCGTTCAACGAACGGCTGATGAAGACCGGCTTCTGGTGGCTGAACGCCGGGCTGGTGCTGATGATCTTCACCAGCCTGCTGCCGGTCGGCCTGTTCCAGTTCGAGGCGAGCGTCACCACCGGCATGTGGTATGCGCGCAGCGACGAGTTTCTGCAGCAGGGCTTCCTCGAAACGCTGCGCTGGATTCGCACCTTCGGCGACGTGGTGTTCATCGTCGGCGCGGCCGCGATCGCCTGGCAGGTCGTGATTCTCGGCCTGTGGCGGAAGGGCGCGCGGGCGTGACCGCGTTCGGCGGGCGGCGGCGCCTATGGCCTGGCGCGGGCTTCGGCCCGGCTAACCGCCGCCCGGAAGCGCTTCGCTGATCTTCAGGGGCCGCGACGCGAGCCGCGAATGCGGAAAAACGACCAGGCCGTCCCATCGCCGCCACCGCCGCCGGGCAAAACGGCGAGCGGCGATGGGACGGCAGGTCAATGGTTCCTATCGCGGCCAAGCTGCTATGTGGCGCGTTTCCATGATTCTCCATGCAGACGCCCATGAACGCCCCGATAAATGCCCCGACGAATGCGGTTGCCCTCGAAATCCTCAAGACCGTCTACGGCTATGACGCGTTCAGGGGGTCGCAGGCGCGCATCGTCGACCATGTCATCGGCGGCAACAACGCCTTCGTGCTGATGCCGACGGGCGGCGGGAAGTCGCTCTGCTATCAGATCCCCGCTATCGCCAGACCCGGCATGGGGCTTGTCGTGTCGCCGTTGCTGGCATTGATGGCCGATCAGGTCGCGGCCTTGCGGCAGGCGGGCGTGAGGGCCGCCGCGCTCAACTCGGACCTGCCGGGGGACGAACGCCATGCGCTGTGGCGCGACATTCATGACGGCAGCCTGGACCTGCTCTACGTCGCGCCCGAAACACTGCTGCGCCCCGAAGTTCTGGAGCGGCTCGGCCGGGCGCAACTGTCGCTGATCGCCATCGACGAAGCCCATTGCCTGTCGCAGTGGGGGCACGATTTCCGCCCCTCCTATCGCCAGCTCGACGCGCTTGTCGGGCAGTTTCCCGATATCCCGCGCATGGCCCTGACGGCCACGGCCGACGAACCGACGCGCGCCGAAATCCTCTCTCATCTCGACATCGCGCCAGCCGACGCCTTCATGGCCGGGTTCGACCGTCCCAACATCCGCTACGCCATCGAGGAAAAGGACCATCCCCGCACGCAATTGAAGGACTTCCTCGGACGCCACGAAGACGAGAGCGGCATCGTCTACTGCCTGTCGAAACGCAAGACGGAGGAAACCGCCGCCTGGCTGCGCGACCAGGGTCACGACGCGCTCGCCTATCACGCGGGGATGGACAAGGCCGCGCGTGAAGCCAACCAGATGCGTTTCCAGCACGGAGAAGCGGTCATCATGGTCGCCACTGTCGCCTTCGGCATGGGCATCGACAAGCCGGACGTGCGCTTCGTCGCCCATATCGACCTGCCGGGCAGCATCGAGGCCTATTATCAGGAGACGGGCCGCGCCGGGCGCGACGGGCTGCCGTCCGACGCACTGATGCTCTATGGCTATGAGGACATCGCGCTGCGCAGCCGCTTCATCGAGGAATCGGACGCGCCCGACCAGCGCAAGCGCATGGAACGCCAGAAACTGGAAGCGCTGCTGGGGCTGGCCGAGACGGCGGGCTGCCGCCGGCAGGTGCTGCTGTCCTATTTCGGCGACAGTTGCGAACCTTGCGGCAATTGCGACACCTGCGCCGAGCCGCCCAAGCTGTTCGACGGCGCGGTCGCCGCCCAGAAGGCACTGTCCTGCATCTACCGCACCGGCGAACGCTTCGGGCAGGCCTATATCGTCGATGTGCTGCTGGGCGTTCACAACGAGCGCATTGCCCGCAACGGCCATGACCGCGTTTCCACATTCGGCATCGGCACCGAGCATGACAACCGCACATGGCGGGCGATCCTGCGCCAGTTGATCGCGTTGCGGCTCGTCGATGTCGACCTCGCGGGGCATGGCGGCCTGTCCATCGCGCCCGCCGGCCGCGCCTTCCTGCGCGACAAGCCGACACTGATGCTGCGCGTGCCGCCACCGCGCGCCCGGCGTGAAAAAGCCGGACGCGGCAAGACCGGGCGCGGCGGGGCGGCGCAGCCTGTCCTCGCCGATGCGGATCACGGACTGTTCCAGGCGCTGCGGGAGAAGCGCCTGGAACTGGCGCGCGAGCAGAACGTGCCGCCCTATGTGATTTTCCATGACAAGACGCTGGTCGAACTGGCAACGGCGCGCCCCGCCTCGCGCGCCGAGATGGCGAACGTGCCCGGCGTCGGCGAAGCCAAGCTGGAGCGTTACGGCCCCGCCTTCCTGGCAGTGATCGCCGGGCAAGCAGGATGAACGACGGCGGGGCGGACCGCCGGGTTGAACGCACTGGCCTTGTCTGGCCGGGCGGAGCGGGATAAGCGCCCGCGAACACACCCAGCGCCGATTTCGCCACTGACAGCGTCGTGCTGTCGCTGATGCTCAATGCCCATGATCCGGCCGGCACGTCGATCGGCACGTTCGAGGTGCCGGGGGCGCGGCGGGAAAGAAGGATCAATCCCATCCCACCGGGCGCTTTCACCCGTGACCAGCGATCAGGACCGGAAGTGTCGCGTGTATAAACGGGTTCAAGCCGTCTGCCTGTGCAGCATCGGCGACACGATCAGCCGGTCGATGATCGCCGCGATCTCGTCCGCCGGGGTTTCGGGCGAACGGCCCAGCCACCAGGCAAGCACGTCGAGCACACCGCCCGTCAGGCAACTGATGAGCAGATCGGTGGGAAGCCAGCGATAGACCGGGTCGACTTCGCGCGGCAATTCCAGCGCCTGCTGGATGAACACCTCGCGCAGTATGCCCGATGCACCGCCGGTCAGCAGCGACGACCAGACTGCCCGGTGCCCGTTGACGAATTCACAGATCGCTATGGTGAGGCGGCAACTGTCCGCGGTTTCGAGAATGGGCGATACCAGCGCCATGAGCGCGGCGATTTCAGCCGCCGCGACATCGTGCAGCAAGGCTTCCTTGGACGGATAGTGCCGGAAGAACGTGGCGTAGCCCGTATGCGCCCGCGCGGAAATCTCCCGAATGGTGATCTGGTCGAACGACTTTTCACGAAGCAGGCCGAGTAGTGCCTGATTGAGAGCCGCCCGCGAACGCGCCTGCCTGGCATCCAGACGCGGTTCTGGTTGGGGGTGCGGCTGCGGCAGGTTCATCGCCGCGCGGAGTTAGCACTCGCTCGCGCCGCTGTCGATTCCCGCCCACGGCGGCCATGCCGCGCGGCCGCGCTCACGCGTAGCCGATACGATCCGCGAACAGCAGGCGCCCGCCCGACAGGTGCCACAGCGCTTCATTGAACTGTTCCGGTGCCATGGCGAAGCAGCCTTCGCTCCGCCCCAGCTTGCCCCATCTGCCGATCATCGCCGGATCGGCATACTTGGCCGGATGCACGACGATGGCGCGCGGCAGGGCAAGCGAGTTGTCCTCGTCCAGGCCGACAAGCCGGATCGACGTGCCGTATTTGCCGTTATACCATTCGCAGGTGAGGTAGGCGCCGCGCGAGGTCGCTTCCGAACCGGGTACGTTCGAGAACATCTTCAGCCAGCCGTCATGTTCCCGGTCGGACCCTTTGCCGTGCGAGACGTAGAACGAACGGACCGTTCCGTTTTCCAGATTGGCGAAGTGGAATCGCGGCTCCGACGAAGGCAACGCGAAATCGGCGAGTCCCACCAGATCGGTGCGCCACAGTTGCGCCGCCACACGGTCCTTCTCCCGCGCCGCGGCGGCCAGCACCTTGCGATGATAGGCCGCCATGTCCCGCACAGGCGGAGGGGGCGGCACTGCTTCGGCGAGAGGCGGCACGGCCCCCTCCGCCAGAATGCTGTCGAACGCGTCCGTGATGGGATCGGCAAGCGCGCGGCCCGGCAAGGCGGCGAACGCCCCCGCCACCAGACCGCCCTTCAGCAAGTCCCGCCGCTTAATTCCTCCACTCATGCGTGTAATATGGCACGAGCGGCGCGAAATTGCCATTCCCATTCGATACCGCCCGGCGCGGACCCGGAGCGTTCAGACCCGAGCGTTGAGGCCCGAGCGTTGAGGCCCGGCGCGCTTAAAAGCCCCCTACATTCAGGCGACCGCCTTGATCTTCGGCTTGTCGAATTTCGCGATCCATTGTTCCAGGACGGGCGCGATGTTGTGGCGCCAGCGACTGCCGTTGAAGATGCCGTAATGCCCTACTTCATCGGCCAGCAGATACTTCTTGCGCGATTCGGGAAGGTTGGGCGTGAGCTTCAGCGCCGCCCTGGTCTGGCCGATGCCGGAAATGTCGTCGCGTTCGCCTTCCACCGCCAGCAGCGCGGTGTCGCGGATCGCGCCCAGGTCGATCAGCTTGCCGCGATGGACGAATTCCCCTTTGGGCAGGGAATATTTCTGGAACACATGCTCCACCGTCTGGAGATAGAAATCGGCGGACATGTCGCAGACCGCGCGATACTCATCGTAAAACGCCTTGGATGCGTCCGCGCTTTCCCCGTCGCCGACCACCAGATGCTTGAACATCGAATAGTGGCTCATCATGTGCGTGCCGAGGTTCATCGACATGAAGCCCGCGAGTTGCAGGAAACCGGGATAGACGCGGCGCCCCGCGCCGGGATAGTTCAGCGGAACGGTGGCGATGACGGTATGCTCGAACCACGGCAGCGGCCGCTTCATGGCCACATCGTTGACGCTGGTGGGCGCCTCGCGCGTGTCGATGGGGCCGCCCATCATGGTCAGCGTCGCGGGCCGGCACGGATTGCCCTCGCCGCTCATCACGGCGGTCGCCGCCAGTGCAGGCACCGAAGGCTGGCACACGGCAAGGACATGCGTGCTTGGCCCGATATGCTCCAGGAAGCCGATCACGTAGTCGATATAGTCGTCCAGATCGAAATGCCCCGCTTCCAACGGTACCATCTTCGCATCGGCCCAGTCGGTGATGTAGACCGTGGCGCGCTCGACCATCCTGGCGACCGTGCCGCGCAGCAGCGTGGCGTAGTGGCCGCTCATCGGCGCGACGATCAGCACGTTGGGCGCATCGTCGGGCAACCCTTCGTGCGAGAAGCGTAGGAGGTTGCCGAAGGGCCGGTGGACGACGATCGATTCGATCACCGGATGGCTCCGGCCATCGACGGTCACTGTCTCGATATCGAAGGCGGGCTTGCCGCGCGGCGCCGCCGCATGGGCGAACACGTCCAGCGCGGAAGAAATCACCGGCACGATGCGGGCCGCCCCCATTGGCATGAACGGATTCCGGTTGAGGAATTCGGCCCCCATCGAAGCCCAGGCGCTCGCCATGTTGAGCGTCGCGCGCTGCAATTCATAGGTTGTGTAAAGCAACTGTCTTTATCCCCGTGTTATCACCGTTCGATGCCCCGTCGGGACACGACGAAAGCGCATAGTGCGCCCGTTGCGCTCATTGTGCAACGCACAAATCGCTCGAAGGCCGGCCGGCGCCCTTCCCCCCGCGCGGGCGGGCGTGTAAGGCCCGCGCGATGAATGCCCCGCGTGCGCCCGAGCCTGCCGGAAACTCCGGCGAATCCGCCGTCTCGACTGGCTCCGTCTCGACCGGTCCCGTCTCGACTGGCCCCTTCCCGACTGACATTGTGGATCAACCGCGCGCGCTCGGCCCGCTGCTGATGATCTGGAAAGCGGCGGCGGCCTATCCCGGCCGTGTCGCGATCGCGGCCCTGGCGCTGCTGGTCACGGCGGGCGCGACTCTGGCGATCCCTTCCGGCTTCCGCCTCATCATCGACCGCGGCTTCGCGGCGGGCGGGAATCCGGCCGACATCGGCCGCTGGTTCCAGTATCTGCTGGGCATCGTCACGGTTCTGGCCATCGGCACGGCGGTGCGCTTCCATGCCGTGTCCTGGCTGGGTGAGCGCGTAGTGGCCGACATCCGCCTTGCCGTGCACGACAACCTGCTGCGGCTAGCGCCTTCGTTCTTCGAGGCCAACAGCCCGAAGGAAATCTCCTCGCGCATGACGGCGGACACCGCGCTGATCGAGCAGGTGGTGGGGACAACCGTATCTGTCGCCCTGCGCAATTTCATCATGGCCGTGGGCGGCGTGATCTACCTTTTCACGCTGGCCCCCCGGCTCACGCTCGGCCTTGTCCTCGCCATTCCGCTGGTCATCGGGCCGATCGTCTGGTTCGGCAGGCGGCTGCGGACGGTTTCGCGCACCAGCCAGGACCGGATCGCCGACATCGGCGCGCAAGTGGCCGAAGTTCTCGGCGCGATCCGGGTGGTCCAGGCGTTCAATCAGGAAAACCGGGAGCGGCAACGCTTCGGGCGCGCGGTGGAGCGCACGTTCGCCACTGCCAGGCGGCGCATCCTGATCCGCGCGGTGATGACGGCGCTGCTCATCATCGTCATCTTCGGCGCGATAACACTGCTCATGTGGCGCGGCGCGATCGGCGTCGCCGAAGGCACCATCAGCGGCGGCACCATCGCGGCCTTCGTCATCACCGGCGGGCTGGTGGCCGGGGCCTTCGGTTCCCTCACCGAAGTCTACGGCGATCTGGTGCGCGGCGCGGGCGCGGCCAGCCGCCTCAACGAACTGCTCAACGAAAGGCCTGTCATCGCGCCGCCCGTGCGCCCGGTGGCGCTGCCGGAGCCGCCGCGCGGCCAGCTTTCGTTCGATCATGTGACGTTCCGCTATCCCGCCCGCCCGGAAACGGCGGCGCTCGCCGATTTCTCGCTGAACGTCGAACCGGGCGAGACCGTGGCCATCGTCGGCCCTTCGGGCGCGGGCAAGTCCACGCTGTTCCTCCTCGCCGAACGGTTCCACGATCCGCAGGCAGGCACGGTCAAGATCGACGGCGTACCGCTGACGTCCGCCGATCCCGCCGACATCCGCCGCCGCATCGCGCTGGTGCCGCAGGAAGGCGTGCTGTTCGCCGCCAGCGCGCGCGACAACCTGCGCTACGGCAACTGGGACGCCAGCGACGAGGCCATCTGGGAAGCGGCGCGCGCCGCCAATGCGGAGGCTTTCCTGCGCGCGCTGCCGGAAGGACTGGACACGTTCCTCGGCGAGGACGGCGGCCGCCTTTCGGGCGGGCAGCGCCAGCGCATCGCCATTGCCCGCGCGCTGCTGCGCGACGCGCCCATCCTGCTGCTGGACGAAGCGACGAGCGCGCTGGACGCCGAGAGCGAGCGGCTGGTGCAGGACGCGCTCGATCGCCTGATGGCCAGCCGCACCACGCTGGTCATCGCGCACCGGCTGGCGACCGTGCGGCAGGCGGACCGGATCGTCGTCATGGATCACGGCCGAATCGTCGAGCAGGGAACGCATGACGTCCTTGCCGGCGCGGGCGGGCTCTACGCCCGGCTGGCATCGCTCCAGTTCGACGAGCGGCAACCGTTGTCCGCAGCATAGAGCAGGTCAGGAAGCCGATCAGGACTTGCAGGCTAATAGCATAATCATATAGAGCATAACGCCGGAACGATAATTCCATCGCAAAATGACATGAGAGGGCGATGAGGGACGAGGAATTCGCCGCCTACGGGCTGCAACCGCCAATGACCCGGATAGACCCGCCGGCTGGGCCGCGCGACGTGGCCTCGCTCGTCGAGCGCGCCGCCGCGCAATGTCCCGGCGAAGAAGCGCTGGTCGATGCCACGCGGCGGATGACGTTTGCCGAACTGGCCAGCGCGGTCGAAGCGGCGGCCGTGCTCTTCGACGCGGCGGGCATTCGCGGCGGGGACCGCGTCGCCGCGTCGCTGGGCAACGAGAACAGCCTGGTGATCGGTTTCTTCGCGGCCATGCGGCTCGGCGCGATCTGGGTGGGAATCAACAAGATCCTGCCCGTCAACGACAAGCGCTTCATTCTTTCGCACAGCGGCGCGAAACTGCTGCTGACCGACAGTTCCATCGCGGGGCAGATCGATTCGCTGCGCGCGGAACTGCCCGAACTGGGCACGGTGCTCGTCATCGACGATCCCGAACGCGACGGGGGGTGGCGCCGGGCAGCGGATGGCGGCGACGGAAAGCCAGCGCCCCGGCCGGAAATCGACCCGTTCGCGCCCGCCGCGATCATGTATACCAGCGGGACGACGGGCGTGCCCAAGGGCGTGGTGCACAGCCAGCACAACATGATCGTCGTCCCGGCGGCGACCTTCGCGCACAGCCTGCAGGGGCCCGATACGCGGCGCGGGTCGGCGCTGCCGCTGACCATCACCAACGTGATAATCCTGGGGCCGGTTTCCGCGTTCTGGAACTGCAAGCCGTTCCTTTTCGCGCCCTCGGTCAAGATCGAACCGCTGGTGGCGTGGATTCACGAAGAACGAATCCGCAATATCCCGTTCGTCCCGACCATGGTCTACGACCTGCTGGAAGCGGATCTCGATCTTCCGTCCGATTTGCGGCTGAGCGCAGGCGGCGCGCCCCTGCCCGAAGTCATCCGCCAGCGTTTCCGCGCCCGCTACGGCTACGACATCCAGACCAGCTACGGACTGACCGAAGCTCCTACGGTGGTCGCATTGTCCGGCGACAATCCCCAGCCCGAAGGGGCCAGCGGCATCGCCATTCCCCATTTCGAGCTGACCATTCGCGACGCCGACGGGCGTGTCCTGCCTGACGGCGAGGTTGGCGAAGTCTGCTTCGGCCCGGTGAAAAGCGGCCCCTGGGCCAATGTCTACACGCCGCCGCTCGGCTACTGGCGTGAGCCGGAAAAGACGGCGGCCCTGCTGAAGGACGGCGTGGTCCATTCAGGCGATCACGGCAGGCTGGACGACGGCTGGCTCACCATCGCAGACCGCAGTTCCGAACTGATCCTGCGCGGCGGCTCCAACGTCTATCCGGCGGAGATCGAGCGAGTCCTGCACACGCATCCCGACGTCGCGGACTGCGCCGTGGTGGGCAAGCCGGACTTACGCATGGGCATGCTCACCGTGGCTTGCGTCCAGCCCGCCCGGCCAGACGTGGATACGGCGCGATTGCAGGAGGAACTGCGCGCGCTCTGCCTGGAAAACCTGTCCCGATACAAGGTTCCGGACGCATGGCGCATGCTCGACGCCTTCCCGCGCAACGCGATGGGCAAGGTCATCAAGCCGAAGTTGCGGGAACTGGTGAACGACCCGGCCGATTGACCGCGACAGGGCACGGCGAGCCAGGGAGAGGACAATGCCGAAACCGATAGAGTTTCATGGACGATTGAAAGGCTGGCGCGCGATCGTGACGGGCGCCGGGTCGCTGGGCGACGGCGTGGGCACCGGCAAGGCGATCGCCGCGCTGTTCGCGGCCGAAGGCGCGCGCGTCGCGCTTGTCGACCTGGATGCCGAACGCGCCGCCGCTTCGCTTGAACTGGTGCGGGACATGGGCGGCGACGGCGCGGTGTTTGCAGGCAACATGGCCGACGCGGACGATGCGCGGCGCGCCTGCGGGGAAGCACTCGCGTGGCTCGGCGGGCTGGACGTGCTGGTCAACAACATCGGCATCGCCAGCGGATCGGGCCGCCTCCACGAAGTGCCGCAGGCCGATATCGACCGGGTGATGGCCGTCAACCTCGGCACGGTCTACAATATGGTGCGGCACACCATGCCGGCCCTGCTTGCGGGCAACGGCAAGGCCATGGTCAACATCGCATCGGTTGCCGGGATGCGCGCCTCGGGCAACAGCGCTTACGGGCCGAGCAAGGCCGCGATGATCCATCTGACCCGCGAACTGGCGATGATGTATGGCCGCGACGGCGTGCGGGCCAACTGCGTCGCGCCCGGCCACATCGTCACGCCGATGGTCGCCGCGCACGTCCAGGGAGAAATGCGCAGGCTCCGGCGCGATATCGCGCCCCTGGGTGTCGAAGGCGATGCATGGGACATCGCGCAGGCCGCGCTGTTCCTCGCCGGGCCGGAAAGCCGTTTCATCACCGGCCAGACCATCGCGGTCGACGGCGGGGCAACGTCCGTTCTGCCCCTGAGCGCTTATGAAATGGCCAAGCCGTAAACTTGCAATCCGGCGCGACCGAAACCGGCAGGAGCAGTGCAAATGACCAATCCCAACGCCACGCCAGACCAGTTCGCCGCCGAACGCGATGTCGTCGCCATCCGGCAAGATCCGCGCATCGACGCGGCGCGGATGCATATCGAAGCGCTGTTCGCTCGTGGTTACGGCAACCGTATCCCCCCGGAATCGCAACCCCTGCTCGGCGCCTTCTGCGAGGAGTACCTGACCAACTGGTTGTTCAAGGCCGCCGCTTCCGACAGCCAGCATCCGCGCTTCGTGCGCGATTTCATGCCCGCCTATTCCTGGGCCGGGCATGACGTTCCCGGCGCGCGCACCGGCGGCGACAACCCGGACAATTGCTATCGCCTCGCCGGAATCAAACACGGCACGGCCTACCGCGTCCACGGCAAGCCCGCGGGGAAAGTGGCGGCCAATATCTCGTTCACGCTGACGGCCAACTACGGCACGTCGCAGACCGTCCAGACCATCGAACATCACGATCTGCAACTGGACGCGGACGGCGGCTTCGTCATCACCATCGACGACACGCCCGCCGAGGGCCGCCCCAACCACATGACCACGCGGCCCGGCACGAAGTTCCTGTTCGTGCGGGATTCGCTGATGGACTGGGCCGCCGAGACCGAACTGGACCTTACCATCGAGCGCGTCGGGGACGCGAAGGCGGAGCCGGTGCCGCTGGAAACGATGGCCGCGCGCGCGGCAGAACATGCGCTTAACGACCTCTATCTCTATTTCTGGTTCCAGAACGTCTGGAGCGGGCTGGCTCCCAACACGATCACGAAGCCCGAGGCGCATCGCGGCCAGGGCGGCGGGCTGGTGACGCAAGGCATCTGTAACGGCAGCTTCGATCTCGGCACCGACGACGCCGCCATCCTCGAATACGATCCGGCCGACGCCGGTTACGCGGCCGTGCAACTGACCGAATGGCTCTATCGCTCGCTCGATTACCACCAGCGCCAGTCCAGCCTTACCGCCGCCCAGAGCGCCATTGACGATGACGGGCTGATCCGCCTGGTGATCGCCCGCCGCGATCCCGGCGTCGCCAACTGGCTCGATACCGGCGGCGCACAGCACGCGCACATGATAATGCGCTGGCAGAAGATGCGGCCCGAAGGCCGTCCGATCGGCGCAAATCTTCGCCTGACGACCATCGACCGGCTGAAAGGCGAACTGCCAGTGGAGACTGTCTGGGTCTCGCCCGAAGAGCGCGCCAGCCGGCTCGCCGGCCGTATCGCCAGTTACCGGCGGCGCATCACAGTCTGAACACAAATGGAGCACGGCATGAGCACCACCGAGACAGTATCTTCCCGCCTGCCGATCCGTATCGAGGAACTGACGGCCGAATGGCTGACGAAAGCCTTGTCGGAAAACTATCCCGGCACGGTCGTCACCGAAGCGCACATCGGCACCGTGATTTCCGGCACGGCGACGAAAGTGCGGCTGTTGCTGTCCTATAACGCCGATGGCCACCGCCACCGCCTGCCGCCGACGATGTGGGTCAAGGGCGGCTTCATCCGCCACGATTATACCTACGACAACTCGTTCGTGCAGGAAGCGAAGTTCTTCGCAACGTGGGGCAAACAACTCGATATCAACATCCCCAAGGCCTACTGGTCCGACTGGGAGGACGGTGTGCAGGGCCTCGTCCTGCTGGAAGACCTCGCGGCGCGGAACGCCACCTTCGGCCGGGCGACCAGTCTTATCTCCATCGACCAGCAGGCGCAGGCGCTGGTGCTTCTGGCGAAGATGCACGCCAGATGGTGGGAATCGCCGGAACTCAAGACCTTGAAGAACTTCTCCAACGCATGGGAAGCGGCGGGCGATATCGTCATGCAGATGCTGCGGCCGGACTATTTTGACGCCTGCATCAACCATCGCCGCTGCGCCGCCTATACCGGCCCCTATCGCGACCGGGAGCGGATCATGGCGGGCCTGCGCAAGCAGTGGGCGCGCGGCCGCGACATTCCGCAGGTGTTCTGCCACGGCGACGCGCACCTCGGGAACATGTTCTTCGAGCATGACGGCACGCCCGGCTATCTCGACTGGCAGGCCTGGCAGGAAGGCCCCTACATGCACGATGTCGCCTATGCGATCATCGGCAACCTCAAGGTCGAGGACAGGCGCCATGCGGAAAAGGATCTCCTGGCGGGCTACCTCGCCGCGCTGAAAACGAGCGGTGTCGCCAATCCGCCTTCGTTCGATGATGCATGGGAAGCCTATCGCCGCCACGCGATGCACGGCTTCATGTGGCCGTTCACGCCCGAAGAGATGCAGCCGCTGGACATCGTGACGGCGGAAGGAGACTGCTTCGGCGCGGCTGTGGCAGACCTCGATACGTTCGGCGCGCTTGGCGTATGAGTGGAGAACATTTCACGCCCCATGCCGTCGCCGCGCGGCTGATCGGGATACCCGGCGCCCGGAACCTGCGCGACATGGGCGGCTATCCCACGCAGGACGGCCGCCGGGTGCGACGCGGTATCCTGCTGCGCGGCGGCCATCCGGGCAGCATCCCCGACGAACACCGCGAGCGCCTGTTCGATCTCGGCCTGGCCGCGATCATTGATCTGCGCACGACCGAAGAGCGCGGCGACCTGCCGTTTCCGGCGGCCTTGCTCGAAAGAGTCCAGCAATACTGGAGCCGCGACTATGCATTGAGCCGGGGGGACATCGTGCGCATGATGCGCGATCCCGAAACAAGCGCCGAGGCCATGCGGCAACAAGTGGTCGCCAACTATCGCCGTCTGCTGCAAGAACAGCATGACGGCATCGCGGCCGCGCTTTCCGCGCTGGTCGAGGGCCGGGTGCCGATGCTGGTCAACTGCACCGCCGGGAAGGACCGGACGGGCGTGACCTGCGCCGTCATGCTTTCCGCGCTCGGCGTCCCGCGCGAGATCGTCCGCCGCGACTATACGCTGACCGAGGAGTTGCACGATCCGTCCGATCCGTTGTTCCATGTCGATCCCGACGGGCCGTTCAGCTATCTCCTGACGGTCGATCCCGCTGTATGGCGCACGATGATGCGCTCCGCGCCGGAATATATCGACGCGACTTTCACGGCGATCGACGAAGACTTCGGCGGCATGGAAGGCTATCTCCACCAGGGCCACGGCCTCGGCGAAGCGGAACTGCGCGCGATGCGTGGACACGTTCTGGAAAATTAGCGCCGATCGGCCCTAGGCCGCGTGCAGCCGTTCCACCGCCGCGCACAGCATGTCGACGGCAAGGCGGGTCATGCCCCGCATATCCTCGGCGCTGGTCGCCGTGGCTCCCAGCCCGCGCACGCCGAACACGAGGTTGCGGGCGATCCGGAGAGGCTCGGCGGGAAGCGAGGGCAGGTCCGCTTCCTCGATCAGCCGGGCCAGCAATGCCTGCAGATCGGCATAGACCTTGCGCACGACCGGGAAGGACAGATCGTCCATATCGCCCGCGTCGGGCGTCGTGATCTGCAATTCGTGGACCTGCACCAGCCACAGGTCGCAGACCGTGAACAGCCGCGCGGCCAGGCCGCGCACGCTGCGCAACGCTTCGTCGATTTCCGCGAATCGCAATTCGTTGAGATGGAGAACCGCCGCTTCGAACGCGTCGTCCTTCGAGGGAAACAACAGATAGAGCGCGGGCCGCGACATGTCCGCCGCGCGGGCGATATCGCCCATGGTGGTGCGCGCGAAGCCATACCGCATGAACTGGTCGGCCGCGGCCTCCACCGCCCTGTCGTGCTTGCTGCCCCTCGTCATTCCTTTTTCGCTTTCGCCGCTGGCTGCTCCCAAGTCCAGAGCCAAACTTTGACATAACGCAATGACACTTTTTGTCATTATGTCAAACCCCGATCCCGCCACGGACGGAACAAGCCCGTGCGAGAGGAGAACGACCCCATGGACGCAATTGAACTTCCCCGGCTCGCGGATCTCGAAGACCCGGATTTCGACGCATTCGAGATGGAACGGCAGGCACGCGGGCGCTACCCCGATCCCTATCCCCTGATCCACGAACTCATGGGGCAAGGTTCGGTCCATCACGTCCAGTATCGCAAGCTGTTCACGGATATTCCCGACGTCCAGTTGGGCCACATGGATCACTGGACGGTGTTCGGATACGACGCCTGCAATCAGGTGCTGATGGACAACGAGAACTTCACCAACAAGGAAGTGTTCGAGCACAGTCTCGGCAAATCGTTCGGCCGGACCGTCACCGTGATGGACGGGGCGGAGCATCACCGCTACCGCAAGGTATTGCAGAAGGCGTTTCTGCCCAACGTCGTCAGCCGCTGGGGCGATTCGCTCGTCGCGCCGGTCGTCAACAAGCTCATGGGCAAGTTCATCCATCGCGGCACGGCCGATCTCGTGGACGAATATACGCACCACTTCCCGTTCCAGATCGTCTACGCCATGCTTCTGCTCGACGACGAGCAGGCGCCCATCTTCCACAAACTGGCGGTGGCGCAACTGCTCTCGGCGGTCGGCCTGCCGCAAGGGGCCGAAGCGACGCGCAAGCTGGGCGATTTCTTCAAGGTCCTGCTCGAATCCCGCCGCGCCAATCCGGGCGACGACCTGACCAGCCATCTGGCCACCGTCGAAGTCGGCGGCGAGCATCTGGATGACGACGTGCTGATCTCGTTCCTGCGCCAGCTCGTCAACGCGGGTGGCGACACCACTTACCGCGCAACCAGCGTGCTGCTGACCTGCCTGCTCAATGAACCGGGGCTTTACAAGCAGGTGCAGGAAGACCGCAGCCTGCTGTCACCGGCGATCGAGGAAGCCTTGCGGTGGGACGGCCCGGTCACGTCGACGTTCCGCTACTGCATGCGCGACACCGAAGTCGATGGCACGGTGATCCCGGCAGGCGCCGCGGTCAACGTCTGCCTGCAATCGGCCAACCGCGATCCGCGCAAGTTCGAGAACCCCGACACGTTCGACATCTTCCGCAAGCGCACGGCGCGCCATCTCGCCTTCGCGGGCGGCCCGCACCTGTGCGTCGGGCAGCATCTGGCGCGGGTAGAGATGTCGCGAGCGATGGAAGCGATTCTGGATAACCTCCATAACCTGCGACTCGATCCCGACATGCCGCCGCCGAACATCATCGGCCACCTGCTGCGCGCGCCGGACCACATCCATGCGAAGTTCGACCCGGCCTAGGGGAGCCGGATCATGGGGTTCCGGGCCATGGGGTCAGGGTCAGGGTCAGCGGGATTCGATGAAGTCTTCGAGGGGCAGGCTTTCCCACGAAAGCTGCTCCTCGACGCTCCACGGCTGATCCGCCGGAACCCAGTGCAGCGTCTCGATCGCTCCGGTCGAGCATTCTTCGACGCAGTCACCGCACAGCAGGCACAGCGCCGGATCAATGGCGACCCGGCGGTTCTCGATGACCACCGCGCCCTTGGGGCACACTTCGTAACAGCCGTAGCACGCCGTGCAGGCTTCCGGGTCAACCAGTCTTTGCTGTCTGCGCTCGACCATGGCCGCAGTCTAATCGCGGGCGGACCCGCGCTCGTTGACCGAGGTCAAGGACGACGGAACGAATCAGAATACTTATCCAGACGATAGGTTCAGAAAGAGAGGAAAACGTCATGGCCACCACCCTCGCCAATGCCGCTTCGTCGCCCGTACGGGCCGATTTCGTGCCGAAGACCGATTACACCTGCCGGGAATTCGCCCGCGCGGAAAAGGAGAAACTCTGGCCGAAAGTCTGGCAGGTCGCCTGCCGGGAACAGGAACTGGCGCGGGTCGGCGATTACGTCACTTATGACATCTGCGACCAGTCGATCATCGTCGTCCGTTCCGCGCCGGACCGCATCCAGGCATACTACAACGTCTGCATGCATCGCGGACGCCGCCTGACCGAAGGCTGCGGCCACGCGACGCGCTTTCACTGCAACTATCACGGCTGGCGCTGGAATCTCGACGGCAGCGTGCAGCGCATCCTCGATGAAAAGGACTGGGTTGGATGCTCCGGCGTCAGCCATGACGACTTCAAGCTGCCCGAGATAAAATGCGACACCTGGGGCGGCTTCGTGTTCATCAACATGGACCCGGATTGCGAACCGCTCGCCGCATTCCTCGATCCGATGCCGCAGTTCATAGACCCGTTCCAGTTGCAGACCGCCAAGTTCCGCTGGTCCTATTCGGTGCGCGTTCCGTGCAACTGGAAAGTGGCGCTGGAAGCCTTCGATGAAGGTTATCACGTCGCCGCGACGCACCCGCAACTGCTCGACGGCTTTGGCGAGGATTACACATTCAGCAAGGCCATGGGCAAGCACGGCATGTTCGGATACGACAAGAGCACGCGGCCGTTCGGCGCGCCCTCCCCGCGGCTGAGCAAGCCGGTGCCCGACGACCTGCGGCCCGGCATGATCGGGTATATCCATCTTATCAACGATACCCTGCACGCCATCACCACCGAAAAGGACGCCGCCGCCGCCACGCGCCTGATGGCCGAGGCGAACGCGACCGACACGCCCCTGGAACTGGGGGTCAAGCTTTTGAAGTTCCAGGAAGAGGCTGTCCGCGCGGCGGGCGCCCCCTGGCCGGAAATGTCACTGGAGCAGCGGGGCGCCGCCGGAACCGACTGGCACGTCTTCCCCAACCTGATCTTCCTGCCGAGCGGCACGGGCACCTTGTGCTACCGCTCGCGCCCATGGGGAGACGGCACCGATCCCGACTGGTGCGTCTATGACATCTGGTCGCTCGAACAATACGCGCCGGGCGCGGAACCGCCGATCCATCACAACGTGGTCTATTCCGAGGACGGCTGGAGAGCGATCGGAGACGTGTCCGTGATCCTCGAACAGGACTTCACGAATATGGAACAGGTGCAGCGCGGGATGAAGCAGACGGGCTTCCCCGGCAACCGGACCAACCCGGTGCAGGAAGTCGCGATCTCCAACATGCACCGCGTGCTGCACGAATATGTGAGTTGAACCGCGCGGCCGGCCATGCCGGCAAGAAACGAAGGGGGCGAGGCGGTGTCTCGCCCCCCCTTTTCGTTCATTCGCCCGTGAACACCGGCGTGGTTTTTTGCGCGAAGACCTTGACCGCGGCCACGTTGTCCTTCGTCCGGGCCGTGCGCTCCACGGCCATCGACTCGGCTTCGAACGTGGAATGAAGGTCGCTGCGCAAGCCGTCGGCAATCAGTTTCTTGATCTCGCCCAGCGCGACAGTGGCGCCTTCCGCAAAAGTCATCGCCACGGCACGCGCGGCTTCGGGGAAGCCTTCGTCGGGCCGGACCTCGGAAACGAGGCCCCAGTCGAGCGCGGTTCCGGCATCCACTTTCTCGGCGTTCATCAGCATCCGCTTGGCCCGGAACAGACCGACCGCGCGCGGCAGAACCCAGGTGAGCCCGGAATCGGGCGCGGAAGCGAGATTGCGGAACGGCGTCTGGAACCAGGCGCTTTCCGACGCGACGATGTAGTCCGCCGCCAGGGCAAGGCCCATGCCGATACCGATGGCAAGGCCATTCACGCCCGCGATCACCGGAATCCGCAAGCCATGCACCCGGCGCAACAGGGGATGATACGTCGTCTCGGTTCCCGACAACGCTTCCATCTTGCGCGTGCCTTCGAGAACCTGCTTGCGCTTGTCCATCAGGTTCACACCCGCCGAGAACGCGCGCCCTTCGCCGGTAATCAGCAAGGCGCGGCATTTGCGGCGCGGCTTGACCACTTCGCTCAACGCCTGCGCGATTTCCAGCGCCATTTCCTCGCCGATCGCGTTCAGCGCCTTAGGCTGGTTCAGCGTCAGCACTGCCAGCGGGCCGTCGAATTCCAGCCGGATGGTCTGGTATTCAAGAGTCTCATCGCTCATCGTCATCAATCCCTCACAAGGCCCGCCGCCTGATTCGCCTTTTTCCAGAAATCGCCGCCGACGATCATGTCGACTTCCAGTTCCGCGACTTCGGAAACGCGCACGAACAGCATGTAGATGCCAATGACATGAATCAGCTCGACGATCTGGCGCGGGGAATAGAACGCGGCCACGGTATCGAACACGAAATCATCGACACGCACGGTCTTCACGACCTGCCGGGTGAAGGCCAGCAGCGCCTTCTCGCGATCGTTGAAAACCGGATCGCCGAAGCGATCGTTGGCTATGGCCTCCACTTTTTCGGGCGGAACCCCCATGGCCTTCGAGACTTCCATGTGCTGCGCCCACTCGTATTCCCCGCGATCGAGATGCAGCACGGCGAGCACGCAGATCTGCCGCTCGAGCGGAGGCACTTCTATCCCGGTCATCATCCCCTGCACCGCAAGGCCGATGCCCGGCTGCATGGTGCGGGCGTGGGCCAGAAGGCGGCTCAGGCTGGTTTTCCCGCCGGGGGCGTTTTCATAGCGTTCACGCTGCTCGGGCGTCAGTTCCTCGACCGGAACGGGGGGAATGCGGCTCATGGTTCCTCTCCTTTGAATCCGCCCTGCCTCGCGGCGCGGTCAAACGCAACTATCGAATAACTTAGATAGACAATTACCCTGATTGCAGGCAAATTGCCAACCGGAAGGGACCAATACCGCCGATGCCGCCCGTCGAACCGCAACTGGCCGCGACCATCCTGCTCCTGCGGGACGATCCGTTGCGCGTGCTGATGGTGAAGCGGCATGCCAACGCGTTCTTCCCTTCGGCGCAGGTGTTCCCCGGCGGAAAAGTGGACGCGGCCGACTATGCGGACGATTGGCTACCGTTGCTGCGGGGCCATGAAGACATGCCGCCCCGGCAGCGCGCCTTGCGTATCGCGGCCTGCCGGGAGACGTGGGAAGAAGCGGGCATCCTGCCCTGCGCCACGGGTGCGCCCGCGCATGACCGGGCGGGCGGGCAGTTTCGCGATCTGATCGCCACGCTCGGCGCAAGCCTCGATCTTTCGGAAATGGCGCACTTCGGCCACTGGATCACGCCGCCTCATGTCGTAATGCGTTTCTACACGCACTTCTTCCTCGCCCGCGCGCCGGATATCGGCGAGGGCCTGTGCGACGGGCGCGAAATCGTATCAACGGACTGGGTCGAACCGCTTTCGCTGATCGACCGCGCCGAAGCGGGCGATCCATCCATCCTGTTCTCCACGCTGATGAACATTCACTGCATCGCCCAATGCACAACCGTTGAGGACGCGCTTCGCGTCGCCAAGGCCCGGGATGTCGTCACGGTCATGCCGAGGCCGCTCGACGAAGACGGTGCGCGGTGGGTCGTCATACCCGAAGGCGCCGGCTATCCGGTGACGCGCGTGCGTTACCGCGAGCCGACGGGGAACGCATGAGCCGAAACGGGCGCGCTTCACGACGGCCCGCTTCATGGCGCCGTTGCAGCCTTGCGGCATCGGCTTGACGTTTCCTGACAGAATCATCTAAATAATACCAACGATGCGTCGCTAAGAGCGAGGCACGTGTCTCTCACAGGGAGGATTATGATGCACAATCGATACATGACAATGGCGCTCGCCCCGGCACTCTTGGCAAGCACCATGCTTGCCCAGACTGCTTTCGCCCAGGCGGCGGACGAGGAATCGTCCGGCATTCAGGACATCATCGTCACGGCGCGCAAGACCACCGAAAATCTCCAGACGACGCCCGTCGCGGTCAGCGCGTTCACTGCCGAAACGCTGGAAAAGCAGTCGATCATCGGCATCAATCAGCTTGCGACGACCACGCCCAACCTCAGCATCTCCAGCGCCGTCGCGCAGCCGGGATCGGCCACGCTGTTCATTCGCGGCCAGGGCTCCAGCGACGGCCTTATCGCGATCGACCAGGCTGTCGGCGCCTATTTCAACGGCGTCTATCTCGCCCGCTCCACCGGCGGCGCGTTCGACATGGTCGACGTTCAGCGTGTCGAAGTCCTGCGCGGCCCGCAGGGCACGCTGTTCGGCCGCAACACCACCGGCGGCGCCATCAACGTCATCCCGAACGAACCGACCGGCGATCTGGCTGGCGCGTTCCGCGTCGAATATGGCAACTATCAGTCGCTGCTGGTGCGCGCGATGGCCAACGTTCCGCTGGCGGGCGACGATATCGCCCTGCGCGTCGCGGGCCAGCATCGCCAGCGCGAAGGCTATGGCCGCAACCTCACCAACGGCCGGGATCTGAACGACGCCAATTCGGACTATGTCCGCGCGATGCTCAAAATCGCTCCCGGCGGCAGCGGTCTCTCCGCGCTGCTGACGTTCGACTACAGCAAGTTCACGAACGGCGGCGAACTGGTCGGCCTGCGGAGCATCGGTCCCAGCTCGCCCTACGCGCCCAGCGTCGCCACGCGCGACCTGCTGGTGAACGGATGCAACGGCACGGGGCCAACCGGCGCTATCCAGCCGCTCTGCCATCCCGCCGCGCGCGGCCCGATCTCCGACTATGTCTATGGAGCGCCCGGCAGCAAGGTCGGCTTCTATGACGTCTATCACAACGCCAACAGCTACGGTAAATCGGAGTCGTGGGGCGCTTCGGGCGTCCTGACCTGGGACGTTGCCGATGCGCTGCAAATCAAGTCGACGACGGCTTGGCGCTCGGTAAGACTCGATTCGCTGTCCGATAACGATGGCACGCCGTTCCACTTCACCGGAGGGATGAACGGCTCGTTCGGCAACCGGATTGGCCAGGACCAGTTCAGCCAGGAAATGCAGCTTTCCGGCAAACTGGGAATGGTCGACTATATCCTCGGCGGCTTCTACTTCGTGGAGAACGGCACCGACGTCTCGCGCTCGGGCAGCCTCTTCCCCCTCTCGACGGCAATTAGCTGGAGCGACGGCACGGTCCGCAACCAGAGCCTTGCCGGTTATGGCCAGCTCATCTTCCACCTCACCGACAGCCTGCGCGTCACTGGCGGGTTGCGCTATACCGAGGACAAGCGTCGACTGGTTTCGCGTAACCGCAACGAAGCTTTCACGACGGGGGCATTCACGCCCAACGTGCCCGCGCACCTGCTGGACGGCGATCCCAACGATCCGTTCCGCGCCACGCTGAACCGGACCTACAACTACTGGTCATGGCTGGGCGCGGTGGACTGGCAGGCGACGAACGACTTGTTCTTCTACGGCAAGGTCAGCCGTTCGCAGCGTTCCGGCGGCTTCAATACCCGCATCGCGGCGGTTGCGCCGCCGCCGGTCAGCTTCCTCCCGGAAGTCGTGACCGACTATGAAGCCGGCGCGAAGATGGATCTGCTCGACCGCCGGGTCCGTCTGAACCTCGCGGTGTTCAACAGCGAGATCGACAACCTTCAGCGCAACATCATCGGCACTGTCGGAACACAGTTGATATCGGGTGCCGACAACGCGGCGAAGGCGCGCATCCGCGGGCTGGAAGCCGAACTGATCGTCGCACCGGCGGAAGGCCTTACCCTCAGCGGAAACTTCGGCCTGACCGATGCGAAGTACAAACGCTTCATCAACAGCATCGACCTGAGCAACTGGAGCGGTGCGGAATTCCCCTACACGTCGAAATATACCTTCTCGATCTCCGGCGACTACGAGCACCCGATCGGCGACGCGGCGACCCTGTCACTGCATGTCGACTACGGCTGGCGCTCCAAACAGTATGCCGCTCCGATGCAACTGCCCGTGCCCAACCGTGCAGGCCTGACTCCGGCGCAGATCGAGGAAGGCAACAGGCTGCTTCAGGAAACTTCGCGGATCAACAGCTATGGCCTGCTCAACGCGCGCATTGCCTTCCGCCTGGACGATCCCGGCATCGAACTGGCGTTCTATGGCCGCAACATCACGAAGAAGAAGTATATCACGCGTCTTCTCTCGCTGGAGAACACACCGTTCGGCCTGACGTCCTACATGCCGGGAGACCCCCGGACCTATGGCGCCAGCATGTCGTTCAAGTTCTGACGACTCCTGGCTGGATGAACACAAGGAGGGGCCGCGGTTCACCACGGCCCCTTCTCTTTTCCACTTGATGGCGGCACCTTACGCGAAAGGAACACCATGAGCGATCGCATCGACTTTTCGGGCCGGGTGGCCATCGTCACCGGAGCGGCGGGAGGGCTCGGCAGGGCCTATGCGCTGCTGCTGGCGGAACGCGGCGCGAGCGTGGTGGCGAACGATCTCGGCGGCGACACGCGCGGAGAGCAGGGCGGCATCGCGCTGGCGCAGGCTGTCGCGGACGAAATTCAGGCGAAGGGCGGAAAGGCCATCGCCAATTGCGATAGCGTGGCGACGAAGGACGGCGGCGAAGCCATCACCCAGGCCGCGCTCGATGCGTTCGGACGCGTCGATATCGTCGTCAACAACGCCGGGAACCAGCGCAACGCCCTGTTTGAAAACCTGACCGAAGACGATATCGAAAGCGTGCTCGCGGTTCACCTCAAGGGCGCGTTCTACGTGACTCAGCCCGCCTACCGCCTGATGAAACGGCAGGGCTATGGCCGAATCGTCTTCACGTCCTCGCAATCGGGCATGTTCGGCAATCCCTACCGGGCCAACTACGGCTGCGCCAAGACGGCCATGCTCGGCATCATGCGCGTGCTGGTTCAGGAAGCGCCGGAAGGCATCCGGGTCAACAGCGTCATGCCCAACGCCAGCGGCAGCCGCATGGGCACGCCCGGCGAAGAGCGCGTGGACAAGGACTTCCTCGCCGAGATCATGGCGCGCGGCAACAAATACGGCGATCAGGGAACGCCGGACCATACCGCCGCGCTGGTCGCATGGCTGTGCAGCGAACAATGCGATATCACCGGGCAGACGTTCTCCGTCCTGCGCGGCAACTACAGCCGGGTGTTCACCGGGCACAGCGAAGGCTGGAGCGCACCGCGCGGCATGCTACCGACGCCGGAAGACATCGCCGCCCACATCCCGGACATTTCCGCCACCGACCGCTGGGACGAGCCGCAATCGGGCATCGACGAAGGCGATATCGTCCGTGCCCGGCTGGACCGGCGCTACGGCGGCGCAGACTGATTTGCCAGCGGCGCGAAAAATCCGGCCGGGTCTGCCCGGAACAGCGCTTTCAGAAGATTGTCTCGTATCCTTTCATCGGATAACAGTGTTAATCATCTAACCATGTTGCCACAAACGAGGTGTTGCCCCAATGGCTCTTGATCCTGCAATTCGAGCTAGGCTGACTCTGCCAGCCATCTGCGCGCCCATGTATCGCGTGACCGGGCCCGACCTCGTCCGCGAGGCGTGCAAGGCGGGCCTGATCGGCGGCCTGCCGCGGCAGAACGCGCGGGATTTCGAGACTTTTGCGGCCTGGCTGCGGGATATCCGCCGCGATCTCGACCAATATGCGGCGGAGAACCCGGGCGCGCGCATCGGCCCTATCGCGGTCAACCTTTCCCGGATGCCCGAAGATCTGTTCAAGATGCACGTCGACGTCTGCCAGGAAGCTGGCGTCGAGATCATCATCAGCGCGATGGGCGATCCCACAGAACTCATCAAGCGCGTCCATGCCTTCGGCGGCAAGGTCTTTCATGACGTCACCAACATCCGTTTCGCCGAGAAGGCAATCGCCGCGGGCGCGGACGGGCTTACCGCGATCGGCGCGGGCGGCGGCGGCCATTCGGGCACGATCAGCCACCTCGCGCTGGTGCCCAAGATCCGCGCGATGTTCGACGGCACGATCGTGCTGGCGGGCGCGGTATCGACTGGCGCGGTAATCCGCGCGGCCGAGATTCTCGGCGCCGATCTTGCCTATCTCGGCACTCGCTTCATCGCGACGCAGGAATCCGATGCGCCGCAGGAATACAAGGAACTGCTGGTCAGCGAGAAGGCGATCGACGTGATCTACACGCGCGATGTCGCCGGCGGCGCGGCCAACTGGCTCAAGGAATCGCTGCGCAGGGTCGGCCTCGATCCCGACAATCTGCCCAAGGCGCCGCCCGAAGGCGGGCACAAGCATCTGCCCGAGGGACTGACACCCTGGCGCAATATCTGGAGCGCCGGACAGGGGATCGAACTGATCGACGACATCCCGACCGTGGCGGAACTGGTTCGCCGCCTGCGCGCCGAATATGTCGCCGCCTGCGAAGCGCCCAGCATGGTCGATGCCGCGCGTCTGGCGGACGCCGCGCGGGAAGCCGCTGCCTGACGATGCACGGCCGGGAGGGGACCGTGAAGGACCGCCCCCAAGGCCGTCAAGGCCCCTTGCGCTGCCGTTCGCGCCGGGCGCGGCGCCACGCGCCGGGTGGCATGCCCATCCGCGCCGCGAACACCTTGCGGAACGAAGGGATATCGGCATAGCCGACAAGTTGCGCGATTTCGGCCACGCTGCGGTCTGTCTCCTGCAACGAAATCGCCGCCGCCTCGATCCGCAAACGCTGGGCATAAGCCTTGGGCGTCCCCTCGCCTGCCGCCCGGAAACGGCGGATCAACGCCTGATGGCTCGTCCCCAGATCGCGGGCGAGATCGGCGATGCGGAAATCGCCCGCGAAGTGGTCGCGTATCCATAGCTGGGCCCGCGCGACAAGCGCATCGGCCACGGGAGGCGCGAATCCCGCCGGACGTTCGCGCTGGGCGAGCCCATCGGCGACGGCGGGAGAAAAGGCCTGCGCCATGAGCCGGATGACCATTGCGGGGCTATCCGCATCGCGCGCGCAAGTGAACAACCGGCCGCCTATCGCGACAGGCTCGTTCTCGGCCGGGACGACTTTGGGAAACGCCCGCTCCATCGGCGCGCGCAGCCTGGACGGAACGGAACAGGCCAGGCCGTCGAGCAGGCCCGCCGCCGCAAGGTGCAGCACACCGGCGCCACAGGCGGCCACCAGCGCGCCATCGCCATATCGTTCGCGCAGCCAGTCGTGAAACGCCGTGGCCCTCCTCGCCTCGTCCAGCGCCTGCGCCGGATCGGGTGCCTGAAACGAGGGCAGGAAAACGATCCGCGCCTCGCGAACGGCGGAGATTCGCTCGTCCACCGGGAAATCGCGCCCGCACGCCAGACGCACCGGGCGGCCGTCCATGCTGGCGATCACCAGGCGAGTCTGCATCGTGGCGTAGTCGCCCAGCGCGGGATTGGTCGCGAAACTCTCGCCAAGGCGCGCGTGCGTATCGGCCATCGCACCAAGACTGGCGAGAAAGGCTCCCGGCCATACCGCTATCACGATCGACGACATGAAAGGAATATAGAAATTCCACCCCTGTTTTCAAATAAATTTGCCCCTGTTCCCTAGTCCCCCGTGATGGTCAAATGCTGGGCATAACGGGTCGGCGCGGGCGGCGGCCCGACAGGAAAGGATGCAAGGCATGGTCGTCGAATCGATCTCGATACCGGGCGCGAAGCCCCTGGAAGCTTCAGCGGTTCACCCGACGCGCGAACTCGAAACGTGCAACCATCTGCTCGGCGATCACGAGGCGTTGACGCGCTTCCACGACGAGCAAGGCTATATCTTCCTGCGCGACGTCATCTCGCACGAGGCGCTGGACCGCTGCCGCGAGGAGATGTTCGCGATCATGGTCCGCCACGGGTTGATTGAACCGGGCGCGACGGAGCCGGTGTGGACCGGCACGCCCTTCCCCGGCGGCATGGAGGAAAGCCCCGAGTTTTCGGGTATCGCCGGCCGTCTGGTCGAGCATCCCGATAACCAGCGGGTCATGGAGCAGATCCTCGGCGAACCGGCCATGATGATCCCGATCGTCCAGTATCGCACCTATCCGCCGGGCGGCTCGATCACCGGACCGCATCAGGACGGTTTCTACAGCCCCGGCATCAAGAACTACAAGCCGGTGTGGATGCCGATCACGAATTGCGAGCGCGAGGTCGGCGGCCTCGCCGTCGCCGTCGGCCAGTGCAATCGCGGCTTCCTGCACAACCTCGCCACCACGCCCAGCCCGATCCCCGAAGACGTGATCCCCGACGATGCCTGGGCGACAACCGACTACTATCCCGGCGACGTCCTCGTGCTGAATCCCTATGCGCCGCACTGTTCACTGCCGAACACGTCGAACCGCTGCCGGGTGACGATCGACACGCGCGTGCAATCGGCCGCACACCCGCGCGTGCTGCTCTCCGACATTCTGGAAGTGAAGCCGGATTCGATCCTCGTCCGCGCGCAGGACGGCAAGGAACATACGTTCCGCGTCGACAGCGATACGTTCATCCGCATCGAGAATCCGGGCGTTCGCCAGACCCTCGACGAATATATGGAAAAGACGAAGCCCGGCACGCGCGTGGTCGTGATCTTTGACGGCGACCATGCCGAAACCTTGCGCAAGGCTTCGGAAATGTAAGGTCAGGTATCGGCGGCGCCGTCCACGAAGTGGATGGAGCCGTTGACATAGCTTGCCTGATCGGAGGCCAGGAACGCGATCATCGCGGCGATTTCGGGCGGCTCGGCGACACGGTTCTGCGGTATCGCGGCGCAGATCGCATCGAGATGCGGCTGCGGCAATCCTTCGAGGATCGGCGTGCGAGTCACACCGGGAGCAACGGCGTTGCAGCGGATGCCCTCGGCGGCATATTCCTTCGCGGTGCACTTGGTGAGCATCACCACGCCCGCCTTGGAAATACTGTAGGACGCAAGGTTCTCGACCGCGTGATAACCCGCCGGAGACGCGACGTTGACGATGGCGCCCCCGCCCTGCTCGCGCAGCAGCGCCAGCGCGCCCTGCGTCATCGCCAGCGGCGCGCGCAGGTTGACGGACATCACCGTATCGAAATCCGCCAGCGGCAATTCGTGCAGGCGAAGCGTGCGTGGCCCGCCGATCCCTGCGTTGTTGACCAACACGTCCAGCCGCCCGAACCGTTCGCGCATGGTGGCGAAGATGCGGGTCACGTCGTCCGCTTCCGTAAGGTCAGCCTCGATGGTCAGGGCGACCGCGACCTCCCGCGCAAGGTCCGCCAATGCCGACGCATTGACATCAACGGCAACGACGCTGGCGCCTTCCTTGACGAAGCGGGTCGCCGTCGCTCGGCCGATGCCCGAGGCGGCGCCCGTGACGACCGCAACCTTGCCCGCCAGCGTGCCGGTCACAGCCGCGCACTCATGGCATAGGCCGACATGTCCGGCAGGTGGTGGCCGCCGTCCACCGCGATGTTCTGCCCGGTCACGAATTCGGTCGTCGGAGAACAGAAGAACAGTACGGCATTGGCAATATCGCTCGGCAGGCCAGCGCGCTGGACCGGGATGTTCGGCACGATGAGGTCGCGCGTCCGGTCATCCATGCGCGGATCGCGGTCGTCGATGATGAGGCCCGGCTCGATCACGTTGACGGTCGCCTTGTGCTTCGCGAATTCGAGCGCGAGGCTCTTGCACAGGCCGGTCATGCCCGCCTTCGACGCGGCATAGGCATCCAGCCCGGCCAGCCACGCGCGGTTGCCGATCAGCGAGGCGATGCCCACGAACCGCCCGCCGGGACGCTGGCGGAACTGCGGCAGCGCGGCGCTGGCCAGCCATTTCACGGTATAGAGGTTGGTCTTCATCACCTGGTCGAATTCCTCGTCGGAGAGGGATTCGAACGGCGTGAACGGGAAGATCGCGCTGTTGTGGACGACGATATCGAGACCGCCCAACCTGTCCACCGCCGCCGCGACAGCCGCATCGCAGGCTTCGCGAGTCGACAGATCGACCGCCAGCAGTTCGACATCGTGGCCCGCCGCCTTCAACTCGTCCGTCACGGCCCGGCCACTGGCTTCGGTCCGTGTCGCGATCAGCACTTTCGCGCCGTTCTCCGCAAGCTGGGTTGAAATCACCCGGCCGATGCCCCGGCCGCCGCCCGTCACCAACGCGACTTTGCCTTCCAGCGCAATCTTCATGTCCGTTCCTCTCAGGATACCGCCGCGATCGCGGCTTCTGTCCAGTTCCACAATTTCCCCGCCGAATCCTGGTCGAGCGCGTAGGGTTTCACGCCGCTGCGCTGCCCTTCCCGCCACGGCTCGGCCTCGTTGCAGTCTTCGAGATAGAGGCCGCCCTTGCCTTCCAGTTCGCGGCCCAGTGCCGCCCAGATCGTCGTGGCGCTGCCCTGCTCAACGGACTTCCACTTGTATTGGCTGGCGTTGGCGGCATCCGTGCCCAGCCGCCGCCGCACGTCTTCGGTCATGGAGCGGCCAAGCGAAGTGTGGATACCGCCCGGCATCAGGGCAAAGGCGCGAATGCCGTCATCCCGGAACCGCCGGTCGAGTTCGACCGCGAACAGGACGTTGGCGGTCTTGGAACGGCCATAGGATGCCAGCGGATCATATTCGGTCCGCTCGAAATGGGGATCGTCGAAATCGAAGTCCGACCAGTGATGCCCGCTCGACGACAGCGCGACGACGCGCGCCTTCCCGGCCGCTTTCAGCGCGGGCAGCAAGAGCGTGGTCAGATGGAAATGGCCGACATGGTTCACGCCAAGCTGCGATTCGAAGCCCTGCTTCGTCTGCGCGAACGGGCAGGCCATGATCCCCGCGTTGTTGATGAGCAGGTGCAGCGGCTCCCCGCCCTCGCGCGCGGCGAAAGCTTCGACCGAGCGCAAATCGCCCAGTTCGAGTTGCGAGATGCGGGCCTTGCCGCCCGCCGCCTCGATATCGGCCTTGACCGGCTCGGCCGCCGCCACATCGCGCACCGCCAGCACCACTTCGGCGCCGCGCAGCGCCAGCACGCGGGCCGTCTCCACGCCCAGCCCGGCGGTCGCTCCCGTCACGATGGCGCGCTTGCCGGAAAGATCGTGCCCTTCGGACACTTCTTCGGCGGTCGAACTCCAGCCGAAAGGTGAGGTTACTCTGGTCATCGCTTGCTCCTGTCGAGGAAAAGGGTCTGGTGCGCGTGGCCGACATCGCCGCCGAGATCGGACAGCGTGGCGTCCACCACGCCGATGCCGTTGCCCGCGCTTTCGGTGCGGGCCGCGATCCGCACCCACGGGCCTTGCGGCATCCGGGCAAGATGCAGCGAAATATCGACATTGGCAAAAGTCCATTGCCGCCAGTCGACATAGGCGGAAAGGCCGCTGCCGCAATCGGCCGCCATGGCCAGTTGCACGAACGGAGAGATCGGCACGCCGGGCACGATCTCCCCGAACATCCGCATCCAGGTGACGCCCGGCCCGAGCTGTTCCAGCCCGCCGCGTTCGAGACGGCTTTCGACGATATGGCCATAGACCGACCGGCTGCTGAAAACAGGCAGCGACGCCGGAGGTTCCGCGTAAGGCGACTGCTCCGTCGCCGGACAATCGCCGAGACGGACGCGCAGCGCCGATGCCTTCAGAGTGGTTTCACCTTCGTGCGACAGTTCGATTTCCAGCAGTTGCAGGCGCTTGCCGCTACGCAGTTCGGTCACGCGCGAGACCACGGGCGCCATGGGCGTCGGCCGCATGATGTCGATCACGAGGCGGGCCACGCTCATCGGCGCGGGCGTCGGATGCCGCTCGACCAGATGGGCGACAAGGCCGGCAAGGGCGACGCCGCTCTGCAAACGCCTGTCCCACGGCCCGGTGGCGAGCCGCGTCGGCGCGAAGCCATCGTCGTGCGGATCATAGAAATGAACCGGCAACGGATCGCTCATGCGGCGATCTCTCCCCAGGCGAGGCGCGCCACTTCCGCCGCCTGCGCCCGCGCGCCGCCCATTTCACCCGCCAGCCAGCGCAGGCGGAACGTCCAGCAATGCAGCGCGTGTTCCAGCGTCATGCCGAGCGCGCCGTTGAACTGGTGAAGGTCGTAGACGACTTGCGGGCAGGCGCGCTGGGCATGGAGCGCGGCCAGCGCCGCATCCCTTGCATCGCCGCTCCACGCCGCCTTCATCGCCAGCCAATAGACACCGCGCGCCTTTTCCACGTCGGCGGAGAGGCGGTGCTGCACGGCCTGGAACGAGCCGACCGGACGGCTGAACACCTGCCGCTGCTTGACGTAGGCGTTCGTGAAATCGATTCCCGCCTGAAGCGCCGCCCCGATCTCCAGCGCCAGCGCCAGCCGCCACAGCCGCCGCAGTTCCGGCACTTTCGCAGCCCCCAGCCGGCGCGCCCCGGAAAGGTCCGGCACGACGGCCAGCTTGCCGAGCGGAACGGCATACTGGCTCGCGACGGGAATCACCGTGAGGCCCGCCATCGGGAGAATCGCCACGTCCTCCCCCAGATCGACAATCAGCGTCCGCGCAGTATCGAGGAACCGGACGCCGCGTGTCAGATCGGCCAACCGGGCAACGGCGACCGGGCGCGGCAGATCTTCATCGGCCAGCAACGGCGCGATCAGTGCCGACGCGGCGCATTCGAACACCTGCGGCGAAAAACCGGCCTCATAGACGAGGATCGCGGCTTCGAGCGCGCCGCACCCTTCCGCGCGCGCGATGCCGAAATAGCCGCCTTGCGCCAGATCGCGTTCCAGCCGTTCGGCATGATGCCATGTGCGCGGCGTGACGACGCCCTTGTCGCGCGGCAGTTCGAGGTTGTCCGACACGATCTGGACGATCGCCTCGCGCAAGGCGCGCTGGTCCGCGGTCAGGGCAAGGTCCATGGTTCAGGCTCCGCGCGGCAGGCCGAGATAGCGGCCGGAAATCATGTTGAGCTGCACTTCGGCGGCGCCCGCGGCGATGCCGGAAGTGATGGCGGAATTGAACTGCGAGCGCAGGTGGCCATCGCCACCTTCCGCCAGCAGGTCGGGCAGATAGGCCGCCGACAGGTTGGCGACGGCATGGTCGGCCTGGATCATGGCATAGCGCGCGACATAAGTGTCCGCGCCCGGCTCTTCATCCTTCGCGCGCCCGTCGATGACCAGATAGGTCAGCAGGCGCGCCGCCTCCACTTGCGCAAGCGCCGCCGCGCAATCCGCCCTGACCACGGGATCGTCGAACTCCCCCCGTTCCTTGAGGACGCTCACCGTATGTTCAAGCGTGCGCGCCGACTTTTCATAGCGCGCCGCGCCGATGCGTTCGTAGTGGATGATCGTCTGGACGATCTGCCAGCCGTTGCCTTCCTCGCCCAGCAGCGCCTCTGTCGGCACGAACACGTCGCTGAAGAAGCATTCGTGAAAGTCGTGAAGCGAATGGACGCCCGGGATCGGCCGGATTTCGAGGCCCGGCGTGTCGGTGGGCACCAGAAAGCAGCTTACGCCGCCTTTCCCCTTGCCGCCGACGCGCGCCAGCAGGAACATGAGGTCGGCCCGCGCGGCATAGGAGGTCCAGATCTTCGAGCCGGTGATCCGGTAGCCGCCCTCGACCGGCTCGGCGCGAGTCTTCATGTTGGAAAGGTCGGTCCCCGCCTCCGGCTCCGAAAAGCCCTGGCACCAGAGGTAGCGCGCCTCGGCGATACCGCGCAGATACGTCTGCTTCTGCGCCTCGGTTCCGAACTTCATGATCGCGGGACCGGCCCAGTTGGCGCCGAGATAGAGCGACGAGCGCGGTTCGCCCAGGCTCCACATCTCCTCGCTGATGACGATCTGCTTCCACGCGCCCGCGTCCTTGCCGCCGTAGGCTTCCGGCCAGTGCCGGACGATCAGGTCGCGTTCGGCAAGGCGCTGGTTGAACCGGCGCGCATGGTCCATGATGACCGGGCTGGACGGCCCGTGCGGCGCGTAGTTCTCCCACCAGTCGTCCGGCAGCGTGGCAATGACTTCGCGCAGTTCCGCGCGATAAGCGTCATCCGACGAATCCCAACTGAAATCCATACGTCTCTCCCAATCGGTATACTTATTGAACCGATCTCCACCCTTGTCAAACACCGAAAACTTCACGACAAGCCCATGCCATCGGGGGACGGGGATCAGGGTCGCCAATGGGTCTGAATGCACTTCGCACCATCGGTCAATCGAAACGGCGGCGGAAGCTGGGCGAGCTTGTTGCCGAGCGGATCATTTCCGAAATCATCCAGCAAGGCTGGCGCGAAGGCGACGTGCTCGGCACGGAGCGCGACTTTCTGGACCGTTATCGCGTGTCACGGGCGACGTTCCGCGAAGCCATGCGTCAGGTGGAATGGCACGGCGCGGCCTGCATGCGCCGGGGGGCGCACGGCGGCGTCGTGGTCCAGGCGCCGCCCCGCGAAGCGATCCTCTTCGCGTTCAAGACCTATCTGGAACTGACCAAGATTTCGCGGGCTGACCGCGACGAAGTGGCCGATATCCTGCGCCGGGCGCATCGGGCCAAGCCTTTATCCGGGGAAAACGAGGCGATCGCGCTGTTCATCGAAGCACTGGACGAACGCAACCTGGAGATACTCGCCGAACAGCGCCGGGCAAGCGGCGCCGCGCCAAAGCTGAGCGAGCAGATCGCCCACCGCATCGTCCGGGACATCGAGGCACAGGACGCCGCGCCGGGCACGAGCCTTGGCAATGAAGGAGACCTGCAAGCCCGCTACGGCGTCAGCCGCGCCGTGCTGCGCGAAACGCTGCGGCTGCTCGAACTGCATGAAATCGTCCGGGTCAAGACCGGATCGCTTGGCGGCATCATCGTCCATGACGTCGATCCCGGCTATACAATAGAGCTTGCGACGACTTACCTGCGCTATGCCCGCATTCCAATGAGCCACTTGTGGGAAGCGCACGCGGCGCTGGAAATCGCGGCCACGGAAAAATTCACCGAGCGCGCCACGCCGGAGGATCTCGCCCGGCTGGAAAGCGCTTTCGTCCGGCTCAACACCGCACAGGCCGCGCACTACCTCGTCGCCGCCGGCGAATTCCACCAGGTCATCGCCGACGGTTGCGGCAACAGGGCTCTGGCGCTCTTCGTGCGCCTGATGCTGATCTATGTTCCAAAGGTTCTGCCGAGGCCGGATCCCCGCTTCCTGCCCATGCTCAAGGCCGCGCATCGGGACGTGATCGAAGCCGTCACCGCGCACGACGTCGAGGAGGCACGGCACCTGATGAACGGCATGTTCGACCATTCCCGGCGCTGGATCCTGCGCAACGAGCGCCAGTCGCCATCGGGCGACGCGCTATCCCTTGGCGGCGCCGGCTAGCCTCGGGCCCCAGACTTTAGGCCGCAACCCCCGCCTGGATGCCGACCGGCGCGAACGGAGCGGCGTGCAGCGGATCCTTGGACAGCGTTGGCGAAAGCACCATGCGATCCGTCCCCGCCCGCGCGGACAGTTCCGCGAAAGCGCTTTGCGCCTCGCTTGCCTTGACCTCGTAGAGCGCGGCATAGCGGAAGGGATAGGGCTTCAGCGCCGGATGATCGACGAAACGAAAGCGCTGCGCGGCGACGAAACCGGGCACCGCGATCACGTCAGGGATATGCGTGCCGGAATACCATTCGTTGAAAGTATCGTCGTCGCCCTCGGTCGGGTTGGTCAGAACGATATAGAGCAAACGCTCGGCCGGATCGACATCGGCCGTTACCTCGGAGCGCATCCGGGGCGTTATCGCTTCGGCGATCATCATCGCCGTCTGCTCGGAATCGAGCGTATCGCTGAGCTGCCATTGCCCCGCCTGCACGCGATTGAACACTTCGTTCAGGAACTCCGCGGGATTTCCCTGAAGCCAGTATGCCGCCGCATTCGTCCAGCGCGGATTTTCCGTGCCGGGCGCCACTGCCGTGAACTCACCGCGAATCGCGCCGGGCACCGAGCATACGTCGGGCAGGTGCGTGGACACATACCAGTCGAGGTGATCCTGCTCGCGCCCCGCCTTCGGCGTCTGCATCACCAGCAGCAGACCATCCGCATCAGCCATTTCCACTCTCCCTTTTTTCGACAATCATGCACGGCCCCGATTCGTGACATAAGGATCGCGGCCGACAGAAATTACGGTCTTGCAGCCGCCGTCGTTGAATGCAAGACTAAAGGGTATACCAATATAGGGAGTTGGGTGCGTGCCGAGCCGCTATGCGAAATATACTGGATTGAAAGTGACGCTGGACGGAAACGTCCTCACCGTGATGCTGAACGACCCGCCGATGAACTCTCCTTCCGGCCCGGCGCATGACGAACTGGGCCGAATCTGGGCCGATGCCTCCGCCGATCCGGCGGTGCGGGTCATCGTGCTGACCGGCGCGGGAGACCGCGCCTTTTCCGCAGGCGGCAACATCAACGGGATGGTCGATCACTGGGGCGACAAGGGCAAGTGGCAGGTCGGCATGGCGGAAGCGCGCGCGCTGATCGTCAATGCGCTGGAATGCACCAAGCCGGTCATCACTCGCATCAACGGCCACGCCATGGGCCTGGGCGCCAGCATCGCGCTTGTCGGCGACATCACGGTGATGGTGGAAGATTCGCGCATTGGCGATCCGCACGTCAACGTGGGCCTGGCGACAGGCGACGGCGGCGCGCTGCTGTGGCCCAACCTTCTGGGTCTGGTCGAAGCGCGGCGGCATCTGCTGACCGGAGACGCGCTGACCGGGAAGGAAGCCGCCGAAAAGGGCCTGATTACGGAATCGGCTCCCCGCGACCAGCTTGATACGGCGGTCCAGAAATGGGTCGATGCCTTCCTCGCGAAGTCTCCCAGCGCGCTCCAGACCACCAAGCGCGCGCTCAATCTCGATATCGTTGAGAAGGCGAAACGCTACATGGGCGAAATGCTGCGGCTCGAAACGGAGTCGTGGGCGTCTCCCAATCACCTTGAGGCAGTGAAGGCGATCGTGGAAAAGCGCTCGCCGGACTTCATCGACGAATAAGCCACGGAAAGCGAAAAACACCCAATGTCAGACGAGATGGATCTCGCCGTCCTGGCCGAGAGCTTCGCGGAAGTGCTCGGCGCAGAATGGCCCCGCGAAAAGGCCATAGGCTGGGCACAGACAGCCGATGCGGCCTATCGGGAAGACTTGTGGGCCGCGATGGCCGGGCTGGGCTGGACTGCGCTGACCGCTCCCGAAGCGCAAGGCGGGCTGGGGCTGGGCGCCGATGCCGCGTTGCGCCTGCACATGGCGCTGGGCGCGGCGGTGGCGCCCGCGCCGATGCTGGGCACGACGCTCGCGGTGGAACTGCTCGCCACGGCCGGAACCGGGGCGCAGCAGGCCGCCTGGCTGCCGGGGCTGGCCGACGGCACCATGCGCGTCGCTTTCGCCGCGCCGGACGACGCGCCGCTCGCCGCTGACGGAACCGCCGTTTCCGGCACGGCCGCGAACCTTCTCGATGCCGCTTCGGCCACGCACCTTTTCCTGCGCGCCACGCGCGGCGGACAAAACGGCTGGCTTGTCGTGACCGCGGACGACACGAACGTGGCGGTGGAACGCATTCCTCTCGTCGATACGACCCGCACGCTGGGAACCGTAACCCTGACCGGCGCGGACGCGCGCGACGATGCCTTCATCGCCTGCTCTGCGTCCGCCGATGATGCCGTGACGCGCGCGGGAATGCTCGCCATCGCGGGCGATTCGCAGGGCGGCGGCGAGGCCGTGCTGACAGCGACGATCGAATATCTCAACGTGCGTGAGCAATTCGGCGTCCTGATCGGCTCGTTCCAGGCGCTCAAGCACCGGGTCGCCGATCATCAGACCGCGCTCGTCGCCTCTCGCGAACTGCTGGAATATGCGGCGGGCCTGCCCGCCGATCATCCGCAGGCCCTGCTCTATGCGCTGTCCGCCAAGCAGCACGCCACCCGCACCTCCGCCGAAGCGGCGCGCGACGCCATCCAGCTTCACGGCGGCGTCGGCTTCACGGCGGAGTTCGTCCCGCACCTCTACCTGAAGCGGGCCAAAGTGAACGAAGCGCTGTGGGGCGTCCGCGCATCGGTGCTGGACCGTATCGCCGATATTCTGGAGGCCGCGTGATGACTGCTGGTTCCCAAAGCCCCGCCCGCACGTTCGACGTGCTGGCCAAGGTTGGCGACGAACAGGCCTTCCGCCAGGAGATTCGCGACTGGCTCGCCGCCACGCTCGATCCCGACTGGCGCGGGAAATGGCAATCCGTGCGCGAATCGGAACTTCGCGAACTGGTCGTCGCCTGGCTGGAGCAGCGCCGCAAGGTCGGCCTCGCCACGCCGCACTGGCCGAAGGAATGGGGCGGCCCCGGCCTGCCGTTCTCCTACCAAATCATGGTCTATGAAGAGTTCTCCCGCGCCGACGCGCCCGAACTCGACATGTTCACGATCTCGCTGTTCCACACGCCGGCCACGCTGTTCGAGCACGGCACCCAGGCGCAAAAAGACAAGTATCTGGGCGGAGTCACCAACGGCAGCGACATCTGGGTTCAGGGCTTTTCCGAGCCGGGTTCGGGATCGGACCTCGCATCCCTGCGCACGTCAGCCGTCAGGCAGGGCGATCACTATGTCGTGAACGGACAGAAGATCTGGTCGTCGAACGGCATGCACGCGCGCTATTGCCTGCTGCTCGCCCGCACCGATCCGCACGGCAAGCGCAAGCACGACGGCATTTCCTATTTCATCATGGACATGCAGTCGCCCGGCGTCGAGGTCCGCCCGATCCGGCAGATCACCGGCGAGGCCGAGTTCTGCGAAATCTTCCTCGACGACGTGAAGATCCCGGCCGAAAACCTGATCGGGGCCGAGGGCGCGGGATGGCAGATCGCGCAATCCACGCTTTCCACCGAACGCGGCCTGCTCATCTTCGGTGCGGTCGAGCGGCTGGCCCGCTCGTTCGAACTGGACGGAAAGGAAGCGCGGGACACCTGGATGCGCGATCCACAGTTCCGCCGCGAATACGCGCAATACTGGGCGGAACTGCAAACCATCCGCCTGATGATCCGCAAGCTGCTGATCGAACTGGAAGCCAATCCCGACAAGGCCTCGCCGACACTGCCCACTTACATCAAGCTGACTTTCGGGCCGTTCCTGCAACGCTACACCGAATTCCTGCTGCGCGCCGAAGGCATGGACGCGATGAAGTGGGAACCGGCGATCCCCGGCACCGGCCATTCCAGCCGCCTGCGCTTCAACGATTTCCTCAAGAGCTATGGCTGGACCATCGCCGGCGGCTCCAACGAAATCATGCGCAACATCGTATCCGAAAGGATTCTCGGTCTGCCGCGAGGATGACCGTCACACGCTGACCGGCAAAAGACAGGCACCGGGGGCGGGAGAGGACAACAACAAAACATGCAGACCGCAACCGCAATACCGGCCGCCGGTTCCCGGCGATCGCTCCTCTGGCTGCTGTTCCCGCTGATGGTGGCGGAAGTGGTCGGTTCGCTCGAACTGACCATGATCTATGCCGCGATGCGCGCCCTGATCGCCGATTTCGGCAGCGCATCGGCGGCGGGGTGGCTGGTCACGTCCTACATGCTGTCATCCGCCGCCGGAGCCGCCCTGTTCGGCCGCGTCGGAGACCTGCTCGGCCGCCGCCGCATTCTGCTCCTGGTGCTGGCGCTGGCCGCGATCGGGTCGCTCGTCAGCGCCGTGATGGAAGATTTCGAATGGGTCGTGGCCGGACGCGCCATGCAGGGCGCGGCGGGGTCCATCATCCCGCTGTGCTTCGGCATCGCGCGGGAACGGGTAAACCCCGCCCAGTTGCCCTTCGCCATCGGCCTGCTCGCCGCCGCGTCGAGCGTCGCCTCCGCGACGGGCCTGGTGTTCGGCGGCATCATCATCGACTTCTTCGACTGGCCGATGATCTTCAAGGTCACCACCGTGCTCGGCGCGCTGGCGTTCCTCTGCGTCATGCTGATGGTCGCGCCCGACCGGCAATGGAACCCGGCCATCATGCGGGAGGATCTGCTGGGTGGCCTGCTGTTCGTGCCCGCCGCCGTGGGCCTCTTGCTGGCCATCGACAACGCCGGGCATGTCGGTCTCACGGATTCGATGACTCTCGTCTATGGCGCGATCGCGCTGCTTTCGCTGGGCGCATGGCTGTGGCGCGAGCTTTCCATCCCCAATCCGCTGATCCAGGTCCGCCTGCTGGCGACGCGGGACATCGGCATGGGCAACGCGATCTTCGTCGCGCTGGCGCTCGGCGCGTTCCAGGGCGGGCATATCATGGCCCTGTTCGGGCAGCAGGATCCGGTGACGACCGGTGCCGGGCTCGGCCTGTCCGCCACGGCGGCGGGAATGCTGCTCCTGCCCGCCAACCTCATAACCGCCGCCTGCTATCCGATGGTGGCGAAACTGTGCGATACTATCGGCCCGCGCTTCACGGCCACGGTGGGCTTCCTGATGGTCGTCGCGGGCTTCGGTTCGCTGATCTTCTGGAATGACAACGTGCCGCTGGTCATGGCGCTGCTGGTGATCCAGTCGGTGGGCCTCGGCGTGGTCTATGTGACGATCCCGATGGTCATCGTCAGCGCATCGCCCGCGGACCGGGTGAGCGAATCGACCGGCATGATGACAGTGATCCGGGCGACCGCCATGGCGATCGGCGCGCAGACGGTGGCCACATTGCTTTCCGCCAAGCACGCACCCGGCGCGGCGAGCACCTTTCCCGGCGAAAGCGATTATATCACGGTATTCCTGTTCGTCTGCGCGACCGCACTGGCCGGCGCGATCCTGTCCCGGTTCCTGCCGAGCCGCCTGGCGACACGAACCGACTGAGGCGACGCGAGCCGACTGACACGAAAGGCATTTTGCATGAACTCCCCCCACCCGACATCTCACCCGGCAGACGAGCGTGTCGCTCCCCTGTTCGAGCCGTTCCGGCTGCGCGGCCTGACCCTCGCCAACCGGATCGTCATGGCGCCCATGACGCGCGGCTTTTCGCCTCACGGCGTGCCGGGGGATGACGTCGCCGCCTATTACCGCCGCCGGGCCGAAGCGGGCATCGGCCTCATCATCACCGAAGGCGTCGGCGTCGATCATCCGGCGGCGCTGGGCGGCAGCGGCGTGGACGGCGACAATGTGCCGCACATGTATGGCGACGACGCCCTTGCCGGGTGGCGCCATGTCGTGCGCGAAGTGCATGCCGCGGGCGGCATCATCATGCCGCAACTGTGGCATCAGGGCGTCATGCGCGAAATGGGCACGGGCCCTCACCCCGAAGTGGAATCGGTCCGGCCCAGCGGCATCTGGGGGCCGCTCGACCGCATGACCACGATGCCGCCGGAATACATGGAGCGCGTGGCCAAACAGCCCGGCCGGGCCATGACCGACGAGGAAGTGGTCGACGTGATCGAGGCCTTCGCCCGCAGCGCCCGCTGGGCGATGGAAGCGGGCTTCGACGGCATCGCCATCCACGGCGCGCATGGCTACATGGTCGATACGTTCCTTTGGGAAGGCACGAACCTGAGGACGGACCGGTGGGGCGGCGATCATGTCGGCCGCGCCGCCTTCGCGGTGGAACTGGTCAAGGCGATCCGCCGCGAGATCGGCCCTGATCCTGTCATCAATTTCCGGTTTTCGCAATGGAAGCAGCAGGACTTCCGCGCCCGCCTCGCCGAAACGCCCGAACAGCTCGGAGAGATCCTCGGCCCCATCGCCGACGCCGGAGTGGACATCTTCGACGGCAGCCAGCGTTATTTCGACCGGGCGGAGTTCGAAGGCTCGCCGCTCAATATCGCGGGCTGGGCCAAGAAGCTGACCGGGAAAGCCGCGCAAACGGTCGGCGGTGTCGGCGTGTCCTCCGGCCTCTATGATTCGCGCCGGGACGGCGGCTCGGACCCTGCACTGGAGAACGTCCACAAGGTGGCCGAACGGCTGGCGAAAGGAGAGTTCGATCTGGTCGGCGTGGGCCGCGCGATCATGCACGATCCCTGGTGGACCCGCCGCATCCGCGACGGCGAGGATCTGCTGCCCTATGACGAAAACTCCCGGCTGGCGCTGACCTGAAAGTGGGCAACCGCGATGCCTGGCGCGCCCTGAGAAGGAAATGGGACATCGGCACCGCCAACCGCATGTATCGGCTGAAATTATGATGGCGACTCCCGTGACGATACCCCTGCCCCGCTCCCCCGATGGCCTCACCGCGGAATGGCTGACGGCGGCGCTGCAAGAGCGATATCCCGGTGTCGAAGTGACGGCGCTGCGCCACGGACGCACCGTGGGCGGCACCGGCACCAAGATCCAGTTGCTGCCCGAATACAACGCGGCCGGGTGCGCGGCGGGCCTGCCCGCAGCGCTTTATGCCAAGGGCGGTTTCGAATGGCACGAAGTCGCTTTCGCGAACTCCTATATCGCGGAGGCGATCTTCTATGCAGACTGGGCGCCCCGGATCACGGCCAACATCCCGCGCTGCCACTACGCCGGCCACGACGAAGGGCAGGGCATCGTCCTGATCGAGGATCTCGGCCTGCGCCCAGCGACTTTCGGCGGGGGTCGGGTCGAACCGCTCGACGTCGATACCGTGGCGCAAGTCGTGCGCCTGCTGGCCGCGATCCACGCCGCGACATGGAACGCGCCCGGCCTCGGCACCTTGCGCACGCTCGGCCAGCGCGTCGGGACCAACTTCATCGACCATTTCCTGGCGCCGGAATACTATGCGCAATGCCTTTCCGAGCCGCGCGGCGCGTTCATCCCGGTGGAGTTTCACGATCCGGCGCGGATGCTCGCCGGGCTGCGGGCCAACTGGGCGCAGGCCGAAACCGGGCCGCAGAGCTTCTGCCACGGCGACGCGCACATGGGGAACCTGTTCTTCGAGGCGGACGGCACGCCCGGCCTGCTCGATTTCCAGGCCTATGTCCGCACCGGCCCTCTGCACGATGTTTCCTACCACGTCGTCGGCTCGCTCGCCCCAGAAGAGCGGCGCGCACACGAACGCGAACTGCTGCGCCTCTACCTCGTCGAACTGGCGCGGCTGGGCGTGTCCGGCATGTGGGACGAGGAAGAGGCCTGGCTGCGCTTTCGCCAGCACACCATGCACGGCCTCTTATGGTTCGCAACGCCGGAAGCCATGCAACCGGCCGCGATCGTGGCGGCGCATGGCGAGCGGTTCGGCAAGGCCGCGCGGGACTATGGCCTCGCCGCGCTGCTCGGCGTTTAAGGCAGCGTGGTGACGCGGGCCTGATCCTCGGGATGGGCTGCCCAGAAACGCCCCCAGCTTTCATCGCTCTGCGGCAGGTCGGCGGCGAACTTTCCGGGACGACCCGGCCATAGCGCGAAGTCGACGGCGCGCGGCGTATCGCGCACATCGCCGACATAAAGATAGCGCGGCCTTCGCGCGAGGAACCGCCAGCCGTCGGCCTGCCGGACGTAGCGGTCGAAATAGACCATCAGGATGACCACCCATTTGTCGCCGTCCTCATGCTCCGCGCGGCAATAGACCGTGCCGGTGGCCGAATCCTCGCCGTCGACGTCGATCACATGGCCGACGATCTGGTGCATGGAACGATAGAAGGCGCGAAGCACGCTGACATAGAACGCCCGCGCGCCTTCCGGCCCCATGCCGAAATCCCCGAAGCGCGTCTGGTCCGAAAACAGCGCGCCCACGGCGTCGATATCACGGCTGTCCACCGAGCGGGCATAGCGGGACGCGAGTTGCTGGATCGCCAGTTGTGCTTCCACTCGCGCGAGACGCTGTTCCAGACTTCCCTCCATCGTCATTCTCCTCTTGTCTATCCGCAATACCAGTATACTGTTTCATTCCTGTCGGGCAGGCAAGCCGGAATACCAATCAGGAGAGGACAAGGCGCATGACGCTGCCCCTGGAAAAATCCAAATCCCGAATATCGGCGGAACCGACGCCGCATGACCTGCGCGCGCGCGCGCAAGCCATCGCGACGACCCTGCCCGGCCGGATAGCGGACGCCAACGCCCGCCGCGATCTCGATCCGGCGGTTATCGCCGAATTGCGCGAAGCCGATCTGTTCCGCTTGTTCCGCCCCCGGCGTTTCGGCGGATACGAGGCGGACCCCAGGCTGTTTTACGACATCCAGAACACCCTGGCCGAACAATGCCTTTCCACCGCATGGGTGTTCGGCGTCCTGAGCATCCAGTCATTCGTGCTGGCGCAGTTCGATTCCGCAGCGCAGGACGACGTGTGGGGCAGCGACGCGGATGCGCTGGTCTCGTCCTCGTTCAAGCCCGAAGGGTCCGTCGTGCCGGTGGAAGGCGGCTATCGCATATCGGGGCAATGGGCCTTTTCCAGCGGCAGCAGCCACGCGGGATGGGCGCTCATCGGCGGGCTGGTGCCTCCCGGCGGACAGAACGACGCGCCGGAAATGCGCCTCTTCCTCGTGCCGCGAAGCGATTACCGGATCGTCGACACGTGGCGGACGTTCGGCCTGCGCGGCACGGGCAGCAACGATCTGCGGATCGAGGAGGCTTTCGTGCCCACGCATCGCACGTGGAAGCCGACACAGAACCTCACCACCAGCGCGCTGCCCGACACATCCCCGCTGTTCCGCCTGCCGTGGATGTTCATGTTCCCCTCGTGCATCGCCAATCTTGCCATCGGAGCGGGGCGCGGCGCGATCCGCAAGCTGGCGCAGGCCCTTGCGGCGGGGCCGGCGCCCGCGCCGGACGCCGCAAGGGCCATGCTGGCCCGCGCGGCCCATGAAGTGGAAGCGGCAAACGTCCTGCTGCAGAACAATATCGGCTGCCTGTGGGACCATACCCGCGCCGGGACAGTAGCCCCTCTGCCGCAAGCCATCGTGTTTCGCGCCCAGCTCGCGGCCATGCTGCGCGACATCGCGGCGCGGGTCGACGAACTGATGCTGCTGACGGGCGGCCGCGGCATTAGCGAAAGCGGCCCCCTCACCCAGACATGGCTCGATCTCTGCGCCGCGCGCCATCACATGGGCAATATCCCGGAACCTGCCGCCCTGACGCTGGCCGATACGCTCTGCGCCGGGCCGCAGGGCTGAGAATCTATCCTATCCGCCGCTGACGGGCGGCTTGAACACGCCGGTTACTGGCACGAAGCGAGGCACGCGCTTTTCCCGGCGCGCCGCCATCGCCTCGCGGAAGTCGTCCGCTTGCAGCGTTTCGCGCGCCGCGTCCGCCGATGCTTCCCGCGCCGCGGGGAAGTCCTGAGTCACGGCATCGCGCAACTGCGCCTTTATCAGGGCGAAGGAGCGCGGCGCGCCTTCGGCCATGGCGGCGGCATAGGCGAAGGCCGCGTCCACGAACCCTTCATCGGGCAGGACTTGCGAGACGAGGCCCTTGGCCAGCGCTTCGGCCGCGCCGATACGCCGCCCGGACAGCAGCATGTCAGCGGCGTTGCCCGGCCCCATGGCGCGCGACAGCAGCCAGGCAAGGCCGCCTTCCGCGCAAAGCCCCAGCCGGACGAAAGGCGCGAGGAAGAACGCATCCCGCGCCGCGATGCGCACATCGGCGCAGCAGGCCAGCGCCAGCCCCATGCCCGCGCAGGCGCCGTGCACGGCGGCGATCACCGGCTTGTCGAGCATCGTCAGCCCGTCATAGCGCAGCCCGCCGGACCCGCTGTTGGGCGCGTTCGGATCGGCGGAAAGCTCGCCGAGCACCTGCATGTCGGCCCCGGCGCAAAAGCCCTTGCCGGCCCCTGAAAGCAGGATCACCCGCACGGCGGGATCGGCGGCGGCCCGCCCGAAGGCCTCGGTCAGGCCGCGCGAAAGCGCGCCATTGCTGGCGTTGAGCCGTTCGGGGCGGTTGAGAGTGATCCGCGCGACGCCGCTCTCGACGCCGTAGAGGACTTCCTCGCCCGCCCCGCCCATCATCACCAGCCCGCCCAGCTTTCTACCAACCGGCCAGGTCGGCGGCGCGCAGGCGGTGCCGCGCGGGCGAACCCAGCCATGCCCAGTCCAGCATCGCCCGCTTCATATAGAGATGCGTGTCATGCTCCCAGGTGAAGCCGATGCCGCCATGCGCCTCGACCGTATCGCGCGTCACTTGCAGATAGGTGTCGGTCAGATGCGCCTTGGCCTGCGCGGCGGCATGCGCCGCCTTGTCGGGCAACGCGTCCCACGCATGGGCGGCATACCAGTAAAGGCCGCGCGAAGGCTCGGTGCGCAGCGCCATGCCGACCAATTGATAGCGCAAGCCCTGGAAACCCGCGATGATCTGGCCGTATTGCTCGCGCACCTTGGCGTATTCCACCGACATGTCGACGCAGCGCTCCGCCCCACCGAACGCGTCCGCCGCCAGCAGGACGGCGGCGGCATCGACCACCTTGCCCGCGACGGCCTTGCCGTTGGCGAGCACTTCGGCCGCCGCGCCCTCGAACGTCACGGTATCGACGGGCCGGGTGCGGTCGGCGCTGTCGAGCCGCGCCGTCTTGTAGGACGCGCCTTTTTCGACGACTGCGAAACCTTCGGTCACACCCACCACGATGAGATCGGCCTCCGCCGCGTTGGGCACCAGCGTCTTCACGCCCGCAATGCCGTCCGCCGCCGACAGCGTCCACTCTTCGGGCAGCCACGCGCTCTTGCCCTCGCCGAACGCGACTGTGGCGAGCTTTTCGCCCGAGGCCAGCGAGGGCAGCCATTTCGCCTTCTGCTCTTCGCTGCCGCCCAGCGTGATTGCGATCGTGGCGAGCGCATGGCCGAAGAACGGCACCGGCGCGGCGGCATGGCCCAGCGCCTCGGCGACGATCGCCAGGTCGATCATCTCCAGCCCCAGGCCGCCATGTTCTTCGGGAACCGTGATGGCGGGAATACCCATCTCGGCCAGCGCGGCCCAGAGTTCGGCGTCGAACCGGGCATCGCCCTCCACGTCGAAAATCTTGTGCACGCGCTGCGAATCGCATTTGTCGCGCAGCAGCGACCGGACGGTATCGACCAGGGCAAGCTGCTCATCGAAAAGAAGGAAGTTCATGCTCCGGCTCCCTGTGCCTGGTCGCTCTGGGGAACGCGATCCCGCGGCAGGCCCAGCACCCGCTCGGCAATGATGTTACGCTGGATGTTGCTGGTGCCACCGGCGATCGACATCGACAGCGAAATCATGAAGCGTTCGATCCACTTGAGGCGCTCGCCGCCCATATCCGCGAAGTCGTCTTCCACGATGTCGCGCGCCAGCCTGGACATCCGGCCCGCCATATCCGTCATGTAGAGCTTGCGCATGGTGGTGAAGGTGTCGCCATCCCGGCCATGCACGTCGAGCGAGGTGGAGCGGTAGGTCGAATAGACGATGCTCATCAGTTCGCCCTCGATCGCGGCCAGTTCCTCGCGGATGCGCGGATCCTGGATCGCCGGCCGACCGTCGCGGTCGACTTCCCAGGCCAGCTTGACCAGATCCCGGAACATCGACAGCGGCCAGGTCATCGCGGCGATGCCCGAGCGTTCGTGCTTGAGCGTGGAGCGAGTGACATTCCAGCCCTTGCCGCGCTCGCCCACCAGCATGTCCGCGGGGGTTTCGGCATCGTCGAAGAAGACTTCGTTGAACTCCTTCTGGCGCGTCATCTGCACCAGCGGACGCACGGTCACGCCCGGCTGGCGGATATCGACCAGAAGGTAGGAAATCCCGGCGTGCTTCGGCGCATCCGGCTCGGTGCGGACGAGGCAGAACATATGCGTCGCGAAGTGGGCGCCGGTGGTCCAGATCTTCTGGCCGTTGATGATCCACTTGCTCCCGTCAGGCGAAAGTTCGGCCCTGGTGCGCAAGCCGGCGAGATCCGATCCGGCATTCGGTTCGGAAAAGCCCTGGGCCCAGATGATCTCCCCGCGCAGGGTCGGGCCGATGAAGCGTTCCTTCTGCTCTTCCGTTCCCCATTCGAGCAATGTCGGGACGACAAGGCCATTGCCGGGGATGCGGGCGCTGGGCGCGCGTGCCTTGCTCAATTCCTCGCGGATGATCTCCGCCTTCGCGATATCCGGCTCCTGCTCGGACCCGCCGTAACGCTTGGGGATGGACCGGTGCATGTAGCCGCGCTCGATAGCCGCGACCACGAACGCCTGCTTGTTCGCCGCCGACTTGGTGTCTCCATCGGCCGGTGGCCAGTGGGCGGCAATGAATTCCCGCACTTCCGCGCGGAAGGAGTCATACTCCGATCCGAACCCCAGTTCCATCCTCAATCCTCTACACGATTCCTGCCATACCCCTGAATAGCCGAACGCCACGACTGTCAACCGGAAATCCGCTAACTAAGTCACTTGATAATCCTGTTCCGCAAGGCCAGTTTCCATTAGAGAGGGATTCACAGGGAACAAAGGGACAAGAGGATGCCAGGATTGAAGGAACGCCATGCCGAAGCGGCGGCAAGGCTGCCACGGCCCGACACGATCATCGCCGGAAAACGCACGACGGATCATGTCCGCGGTTCGCACCGGCAGGTAAATCCGTCGACCGGCGCCGCTTACGACGAGATTCCGCTGTCGGACATCTCGGCGGTCGACCGGGCGGTCGACGCGGCGACCGGCGCTTTCCCCGCATGGCGCGACACGCCCCCCGAACAGCGCCGGGAAATCCTCGAACGGCTGGCGGCATTGATCCAGGCGGAAGCGGACAGCCTGGCCCTGACCGCGGCGGTCGAGAATGGCGTGCCCGTGTCCTTCGGACACCATTTCGTCGCCATGGCCGTGCAATGGACCCGCTATTACGCGGGCTGGGCGGACCGGTTGGAAGGGCTGTGCAGCAACACGCACAAGGACGAGCCGTTCGTCTATACCGTTCCCGAACCGTTCGGCGCGGTGGCGATCATCATCACATGGAACGCGCCGCTCCTGTCGCTGGCGATGAAGATTCCCGCCGCGCTGGCGGCAGGCAATACAGTCGTGCTCAAACCGGCCGAGTTCACGCCCTATACCGCCACCCGCTATCTGGAACTGGCGCAACAGGCCGGGTTGCCCGACGGCGTGCTCAATCTGGTGCTGGGCGACAACGAAGTTTCCGCCCACCTGACCCGCCATCCCGGCATCGCCAAGATCAGCTTCACCGGCGGGCCGCCGACGGCGACGAAGATCATGACGGCGGCGGCGCAAAACCTCACGCCCGTTCTGTTCGAGCTGGGAGGCAAGGGCGCCAACCTGGTGTTCGCCGACGCCAACCTCGACGAAGCGATCCCGTTTTCCGCGCGGATGCCCTTGCTCAATGCGGGGCAAGGCTGCGCCCTGCCCACGCGCCTGCTGGTCGAGCGGCCGGTCTACGACAAGGTGGTCGAAGGCGTGCGCGCCTGCTTCGAGCAGTTCGTCCAGGGCGATCCGCTCCTTCCCGACGTGTTCATCGGCCCGCTCATCAACCCCGCCGCGCTCGACCGGGTGACTGCGTTCATCGCACAGGCAAAGGCGGAAAACGCGGGCAGGCTGATCGCGGGCGGCAATCGCCGCGACGGCGAACTGGCCGATGGCTTCTTCATCGAACCGACGATCTTCGCCGACGTCGACCCCGATTCCCAACTGGCGCAGCGCGAAATCTTCGGCCCGGTCCTGTCCATCATTCCGTTCGACGACGAGGAACAGGGCGTCGCCATCGCCAACGGCACGGATTACGGATTGACAAATTATGTCCAAACGTCAGACATGCGGCGCGCGCGCCGTCTGGCGCGGCGACTCCGCTCGGGCACGATCGGCATCAACGGAACGGGCAACATGCATGTCTCGGCACCGTTCGGCGGCATCGGCGTTTCCGGGTTCGGCCGTGAAGGCGGTCTGGAGGGCGTAAAGGAATTCGTCGGCACGAAAACCGTGCTGATCGGTTAGGGAGAAAGACGATGTCCGACCTCAAGGTCGCCATTCCCGACAACGTGCCGCCGGAACTGGTGGTCGATTTCGATTATTACGCTGCGGGCGAAACCGGCGATCCCCAGGGCCACTGGGCCGAACTGCAAAAGGGGCCGGACATCGTGTGGGCGCCGTATTACGGCGGGCACTGGATCGCGACTCGCGCCGAGCACTTCGACGTGATGCAGGTCGATCACGAGCATTTCAGCCACAAGCAGTTCGACCTGCCGCGCAATCCGAACCGTATCCAGTCCATTCCGCTGGGCCTCGATCCGCCGGAGCACACGCCCTATCGCCGCCTGCTGATGACCGGCTTCTCGCCGAAGAAGATTCGCGCCTATTCCGACGTGGCGAGAGAGACGGCCCAGGAACTCGTCCGCACCATCGGCCCACGCGGCGAGTGCGAATTCATCGACGAGTTCGCCCGCGTCCTGCCGATCGTGGTGTTCCTGTCGATGATGGACCTGCCGCTGGAAGATCGCGGCTACCTGCTGCCGCTGGCGGAAATCTCGGTCCACAGCAACGACGTCGAAATGAAGACGAAGGCGCAACAGGAAATGGCCGGCTACCTGATGCGCCATATCGAGCAGCGCCGGGCCGCGCCGGGCGAGGATCTGCTGAGCGCGATCGTGCATGGCGAGATCGAGGGGCGGCCGCTGAACCCCGGAGAGATCATGTCGATGTCGCTGCTCGCGCTGGTGGGCGGGCTGGACACCGTGGCCTCGCAGCTCGGCTTCATCGCCAACTTCCTCGCGAAAAGCCCGGCGCACCGGCGCGAACTGATCGACAATCCGAAGATCATCCCCATCGCCACCGAGGAACTGCTGCGCCGCTTCGGCCTGCCCAACACGCTGCGCGAACTGACGATGGATTACGATTACAAGGGCCTTCACTTCAGGAAGGGCGACCTGATCATGATGCCGAAGTGCCTCTACGGCCTCGACGACAGGAAGAACGAGCGCCCCTTCGAGGTGGACTTCACGCGCAAGCCGTCGAGCATCAAGCATGCCGCCTTCGGCGCGGGTCCGCACGTCTGCCCCGGCAACGTGCTGGCGCGGCGCGAGATCATCATCTTCCTTGAAGAATGGCTGCCCGCGATTCCCGATTTCGAACTCGATCCCGATCCCGATCGCGCGGCGGAATTCGGCGCGGGCGGAGTCAACAGCGTGAGCAAGCTCTATCTCAAATGGAAGGTGTGACTCTCATGATCGACGACGGCGCAGTCCGTTCCGCGATCCGTTCGGCGATCGACGCCGGGCTGGAAGAGGCGGTCCATGTGGTCGCCTACCACAAGGGCAAGATGGCCCTGAACGTGTGGGACGGCCTTGCCGACCCGGCCAACGGCAAGGCCGCGACGCAAGACACGCTCTACAACGTCTATTCCGTCACCAAGGCGGTCGCGGCAACGGCGCTGCATATCCAGGCCGAGAAGGGGCTGGTGGATTATGACGCGCCCGTCGCCGAATACTGGCCCGAGTTCGCCCGGAACGGCAAGGAAAAGGCCACGGTGCGCCATGTCCTGACGCACCGGGCGGGCGTGCCCCTGATGCCCGAAGGCGTGACGCCGGAACTGATGTGCAACAACGAATACATGGTGTCGGCCATCGCCGCGATGGAGCCGCTAGCTCCTCCGGGCGAGAAGACGCTCTACCAGTCGATGACATTCGGCTGGATGGTCGGTGAGATCGTCCGGCGCTCCGACCCGGCAAGGCGCGACCTCGGCCGGTTCGTGCAGGACGAGATGTGCAAGCCGCTGGGCCTGAAGGATCTGTGGATCGGCATTCCCCACGAGGCGGCGGACCGCGTCGCCGTCATGTCCAACCGCAACGACAACGATCCGCCGCCGCCCGCCGCGACGCTCTATGCGAAGTCGATGCCGTGGGAGGTGGACCTCGTGCCGCGCGTCTTCGGCCGTCCCGACGTCCAGCGCGCCTGCATCGCGGGCGTGGGCGGCATCTTCAACGCGCGGGACGAAGCGCGCTTCTGGGCGATGCTGGCGCAAGGCGGGGAACTGGACGGTGTGCGCCTGCTGTCGCAGGAACGGGTCGCGGGTTTTTCCAGCATGCGCGACAACGGCGACGAGCCCGACCCGGTGATGTTCGGCGTGCCGATCCCGCTCAGCACCGGCGGCTACTGGCTCGGCGGGCATCGCGTGCCCGGACCGCGCGTGATCTGGCACCCCGGCGCGGGCGGCTCGCTCGGCTGGGCCGATCCCGATCAGGAACTGGCCGTCGCCATCTGCCATAATCGGATGTTCAATTCCCGCGATCCTGCCGACGACCCGATCCTGCCGATATCGCAGGCGGTCGTCGCCTCCCTGGGACTGGAGTGGAAATCATGACTGTAATGCCCCGGCTCGAAGACCTGACGGACAAGAGCTTCAATCCCTTCGAGGTCGAGAAGCTTTCGACCGGCAACTGTCCCGATCCCTATCCGCGCATCCACGAGCTGATGAGCCAGGGCAGCGTGGTCTACGAAAGCTATCGCAACCAGTTCACGGACGTGCCCGATGTCCAGATGGGGCATCTGCCGCAGTGCATGGTGCTGGGGTACGACGCGGTCATGCAAGTGCTGACCCAGCCGGAAATCTTCCGCAACAAGGAAGCCTTCGCGCCCAACCTCGGCAAGTCGTTCGGCAATACCGTGACTGTGATGGACGCGCCGGAACACACCCATTTCCGCAAGATCTTCCAGAAGGCGTTCCTGCCGCAAATCGTGGCGAAGTGGGGCGAAACGGTTGTCGATCCGGTCGTGAACCGCCTGATGGAAAGCTTCATCCATCGCGGCGAAGCGGACCTGATCGAGGAATTTACCCACCACTATCCGTTCCAGGTGATCTACGCGCAGGTCGAACTGGACCCTGAGCAGGCGCCGGTGTTCCACAAACTCGCTATCGCGCAGTTGCTCTCTTCCATCGGCGCGCCGCAAGGACCGGAAGCGACGCAGAAGCTGGGTGAATTCTTCGGCGAACTGCTCCGCCAGAAACGGGCGAAGCCCGGCACCGATCTCATCA
>Ga0265293_10001183_pt1 | contig 58461 bp, 46 predicted proteins | sample Munlanlewell138R_FD_192505 | JGI IMG/M metagenome (GOLD analysis project Ga0265293, IMG submission 192505) | Leachate microbial communities from a municipal landfill in Southern Ontario, Canada - Leachate well 138R | ecosystem: Engineered > Solid waste > Landfill > Unclassified | place: Canada...
AATATTTTACCATAAAAGATAGCGGAATGCAATACTTTTAAAAATATTTTTTCCGCTAATCCTATAATGGTCTATATTTAAGTGTTTTAGAAGCACTAATTCTTATAGCAACTTTTCAGTATGCTTTATGTACAGGCTGTAAATTGCAGCTATAGGTAGAGACAGAGAGTTATTGCATTAAAACACAGCAGGACTATTTTCTTAAGTCCTACAACCTAAATAGTAACATTACAGTCAGTAAAATATATAAAATCTGAATATAAATACCTTAGTATAGTTTTATTCATTCAGTTAGCAAAATGTGCATAACAAAAAAAAATCATATTACAGGTTTATTAAAAATTAAAATTTATGAAGGAATATTTCACCAATTGTCGAAATATAGACAATGCTGTATTTTTACAAATGAAAAAGGGGTTTAAAATGAAAAAAATATTCATATTTAAAAAGCAAGGATTAAGACATTTGAGCAGCCTTGTGAAGCTATTTTTACTGCCCATTCGAAAAATAAATAATGTTTACATTACAGAAAAAAAAGGGACAATTAAACTTGCCTGTGTTTTTTTGTGTGTAATCTTAGCATTTGGGATATTTTCTTCTGGCATAACAGCCTATGCCCAGAATAGCATACCTAATTACATCAGGATTGGAATTTACTACGGAAGCTCAGCGCGAAGCAACTATACTGTAAGCGCTGATAATGGTCTAGTATTCGGAGAATACACCGGTAATTCATTCAATAATATATATGAAGTTAATACAAGTAAAAAGTACCACATTCTCAAAGACTCATATTATTATAAGAGCAATGGATCTATGATTGAGCTTTCTTCATCGGAAAGCCAACAGGATAATGTGATAGGACCGTATCATATTATGATAGGAGGTCCTTTTGGAGATTTAAATAATATCATATCCAGCATAATGGTTTACAGACAAAAGGGTATCAATGCCTATCCGGTCTATACCGGATCATGGGAAATATGGTCCGGGTTTTACAAAAGCATGGAAGAAGCACAAAATGGAATATCTGAAATAGAAGATATTCTCGGAAGAGGTTCATATAGCGTAATTGAACCTTCTTCAAACAGTATAGTTGTTTTAACTCAAGAGGAGGATGTGGCTTTTATTTATAACAAAGATACAGGAGCTTTGCAGGTAAGACCGCACGATTCCAATAATCCTTACATGCTTAAGGTAGATAATTCAAACTACAGAGGCTATATTGAAATAAGACGATTCTGGGACAGTGATATGACGGTTATAAACATTTTACCTCTTGAAAACTATTTATATGGTGTAGTGCCAATAGAAATGGGTTATAGCTCACATATTGAAGCCTTAAAAGCACAAGCTGTTGCAGCAAGAACTTATGCTGTGGCGTCAATTGGTAAATATTCAAAGTGGCATTTTGATCTTTGCAACTCTACAAATACTCAGGTTTATCGTGGGTTTGACTCTGAAAGACAATCCACCAACCAGGCTATTGAAGAAACAAGAGGACAGGTACTCACGTATAATGGGAATCTTGTAAGCACTTATTACTTTAGTACTAGCGGAGGAAAAACAGAAGATTATATTAATGTATGGGGTAACAATGAAATTCCATATTTAAAAAGTGTTGATGATAGCTATGAGTCTGAAAAAGCACAATACCGCAATTGGGAAGTAACTATTTCCGCATCCAAAATAAAGGAATACATTGGGTATGATATAGGCGATATAATTAGTGTAACTGCAACCCGTTACTCCGAAAGCGGAAGGGTTATTGAACTTGTGGTAAAAGGAGAAAAAGGCGAAAGGATATTTAGAAAAGGCAGTTGCAGAACAGTATTTGGGTTGAGAAGCCAAATGTATACGATTAATAGCGATAAATCAAAGGTACATATAAAAAGTGCAAGCGCTTCCACCCAAAGCAGTGGCCTTGACAACAGATATATTCTGACAGATAGTGGTCCTCAAAAATCATTGGAACCCAACATTGCAGTGATTGGAGCGGGTAATAGTAAAACAGTTTTATCACAGAAAGCTCAAAACTACACATTCAATGGCCATGGTTGGGGACATGGTCTTGGTATGAGCCAGGAAGGGGCAAAAGGAATGGCAAATGCCGGATTCACCTATGAGCAGATACTCACGCACTATTATACAGGTACCATAGTGCAATAAAAGCGCTGTAATTAGAGGTGATTGTTCATTTTGCGGGATTGAATGAGGACAAATATATCCTTGTATAATTAAAGGATTTGTTGTATTATTGATTGCGTTATGAAAAAAGACCATTTTTATTGCGTATAAAAAGCATACTTTTTATATCAATGGAGATAGCAAGAGGGTGACATATTTTTGGTTTTTTAAAGATTAATTATTTTAATCTTTATAGTGAGAAAGATTATGATTTATAGTAAGGATAGATTATGAAAGCTAGTGATTTTGATTATAATTTACCGGAGAAGCTAATTGCTCAAGAGCCTGCTGCAAAAAGACAAATGTCAAGGCTTTTGGTGCTTGACAGAAATACTGGGATAATTGAGCATAAGATATTCAAGGATATTGTAGGATATCTGAATAAAGGTGATTGCTTGGTTCTGAATGATACAAAGGTAATGCCAGCAAGACTTCTTGGTAGTAAAGAGGATACCGACGGAAAGATTGAATTTGTTCTGCTAAAGAAAATAGAAAAGGATATCTGGGAAGTTATATTAAAACCAGGGCGAAGGGCTAATCCTGGCGCTAGATTTCAGTTTGGGAATGGAGTATTAAGAGCTGAAGTACTTGAAATTGTTGAGGAAGGTAATCGTATTGTGCGTTTTTTCTACAATGGTGTTTTTGAAGAAGTACTTGATAAAGTGGGTGTTGTTCCGCTGCCTCCATATATAAGAAAAAGAATTGATGATATAAAAAGGTACCAGACAATATATGCAAGGCACACAGGTTCTGCTGCGGCCCCTACCGCAGGACTTCATTTTACAAAGGAGCTTTTAGGAACGTTGGTAGATAAAGGGGTAGATATTGCTTATCTAACCCTTCATATAGGTCTTGGAACCTTTAGACCTGTAAAGGTAGATAACATTGAGGATCATAAAATGCATTCTGAATACTATCAAGTAGATGAAAAAGTCTGTAATAGCATAAATAATGCAAAGGAAAAAGGACATAGGGTGATTGCAGTTGGCACCACAAGCTTAAGAGTACTGGAAACTATCGGAGACAAAGAAGGACATGTTAAGCCATCAGAAGGCTGGACAGATATTTTCATTTATCCAGGGTTTCACTTCAATATAGTTGATGCATTAATAACCAACTTTCATCTTCCCCGGTCAACCTTGCTTATGCTTGTAAGCGCACTGGCAGGAAGAGAAAACATAATTAAGTCTTATCAGACGGCAATTGAACAAGAATACAGATTTTTTAGCTTTGGAGATGCAATGTTTATAAAGTAATTGAATTTGAAGGATGATTAAATGACAGCAGTTAAATATGAGTTAATAAAAAAGTGCAAGCAAACGGGAGCCAGACTAGGGAGAGTTCATACTCCACATGGCAGCTTTGATACACCTGCATTTATGCCTGTAGGTACTCAAGGAACAGTTAAAGGAATGTCACCTGATGAGCTTGTAAGCATAGAAGCAGAAATCATTTTATCCAACACTTATCATCTTTATATGAGACCGGGAAATGATATTGTTCGGGAAGCAGGAGGGCTTCACAAGTTTATGAACTGGGATGGACCCATATTAACAGATAGTGGTGGATTTCAGGTTTTCAGCCTTAGCAACCTGCGTGATATAGTTGAAGAAGGGGTAAGATTCAAGTCCCATATAGATGGGTCAAAGCATTTTTTAACACCAGAGAAGTCAATAGAGATTCAAAACGATCTGGGCTCGGATATTATTATGTGTTTTGATGAGTGCATACCCTATCCAAGTGAGCATGAATATGCAGAAAAATCACTGAAAAGGACTACTCGTTGGGCAAAAAGATGCAAGGAAGCTCATAAGTTTCCAAAGAAGCAAGCTTTATTTGGGATAGTGCAGGGCGGTATGTACAGTGACCTAAGAAGGCAAAGCGCTCTAGAACTCATTGATTTAGATTTTCCAGGATATGCCATAGGTGGACTGAGTGTAGGGGAGCCAAGTGAACTTCTGTATCAAATGCTTGAATGTACAGTACCACTTTTGCCATCGGATAAACCAAGATATCTTATGGGAGTGGGCAGCCCTGATTATCTGATTGAAAGCTCAATAAGAGGTATAGATATGTTTGATTGCGTGCTGCCTACACGAATAGGAAGAAACGGTACAATAATGACCTCTAAAGGAAGAATAATTATTAGAGACGCAAAGTATGCAAGAGACTATGGACCTATGGATCCTGAGTGTGATTGTTATGCCTGCAGAAACTTTTCTCGTGCTTACGTGCGCCATCTTTTGAAAGCTAATGAAGTTCTAGGAATTCGTCTTACAACTTGGCATAATTTAAGATTTCTTTTAAACTTGATGAAATCTGTAAGACAAGCTATAATAGAAGACAGGCTTGGAAGTTTCAGGAATGAGTTCTTTGATTCATATGCTTATAAAACTTGAAATTAAAAGCTTATTTAACCAATTACTCCTGCATTTGTAGAGTTGTGAAGTATAGAGTTTAAAGATTTTATGCTACTTATTGCAGCTTTTGGATAGTGGTCAATTGTGAGAATGATTGGTGACATAAATTTAATAAATAAGGAGGAATATTATGCCTTTTGGAATCTTGGCAGCAGAAGCACCTACAGTTGCACCCGAAGGAAATATTATAAGTTTGGTAATTTATCTTTTGTTTTTTGGCGGTATAATCTACTTTATGATTTTCCGTCCTCAGAAAAAGAGAGAAAAGAAGTCTAAAGAGATGCTGGATACACTTATTGTTGGCGATAAGATTACTACAATAGGCGGTATAGTGGGAAAGGTTATCAATATTAAAGATGATGAAGTTACCATTGAAACCGGCGTAGAAAAAAATAAAGTTCAATTTAAAAAATGGGCTATAAAAGATGTAGACAAACCAATTCAAGGTTAGGTCTACAGGGGTACTTATGAGCTTATCTTTTAGAAAAGTAAGGTATAAAAGTGCTGCTATTGCTTCTCGAAGATGCATAAGTATCGTTTATTTAGTGTAAGTTTAGCTGTAGCATAGGCTAGGTTTTTAAAATATTTGGAGGGCATATATTTATGCCCTCATAGTTTTAATATTCTTTTTTACAATCTGCTTATTTGGAAAATTTTCACTGTACATTATTTTATTTTAAATATTCATTGTACAGAACCTCTTTAATTATCCCAGCTTTTTGTACAAATCAAGTTCTAACTCTTAGTGTGTCAAAATAGATATTAATGAGGCAAGTAGTTTAATTAAGTGTAAAAAGTCTATTGGAGGTGCATTATGAGCAAGATGCCATTTAAGGTAAGCAAATCCACAAAAGAATGTACTATACCCCTAGCTGTTCTCAAGGGACTAATTGTTTCCTACATAATAACAATTCCTGCATTTTTAATTTTTGCTCTCATCTTAAGCAAGATTGATTCCTGTGCTGACTTAGTTTCTCCCGTTGTTCTTATTGTAACTATAATAAGTGTTTTGGTAGCAGGAATTGTGTCAGCAAAGGCATTAAAAACAAGAGGATGGCTTAATGGTTCTTTAGCAGGATTATGCTATATGATTGTTCTATATATTATTGGAAGTATAATTTATATGAACTTTTCCATTACCAAGTATGTGATGTCCATGTTCATGATTGGAATACTATCAGGTGCAGTAGGAGGAATACTTGGTGTTAATACAAACAAGTCTTATAGTAGACGAATAAAAAGCTAAAAATTGTTTATGACCCTTGATGATCGATAATAATTAAAAAGATAGATAATTAAAGGTTTAAAGCGATTTTTGAGTCTGTTTGGGACAAAATTCAGATAAAATAGTACTTTCATTGTTATAAATCATGTGCTATAATGTGTTTTGTAAAAAATGACTTCGGGAGGAGTACCATATGAAACACATTAAGACTATAAACGGTTCAACTTTAAATAGTAGCCTAAAGAAAGGCGGATGTGGAGAGTGCCAGACATCCTGTCAATCTGCATGTAAAACTTCTTGTACAGTAGCAAATCAAAGCTGTGAAAAAAAATAGCATAAAAGTTACATAAATATTCACAGGGGCGACTTAAATGTTTGCCCCTGTATTCTGTAGGATATAGCTCATCTTTATAAACTATATGTTTATATGTGACTTTGTGCACTCTTGACTTTATTAAAAATTGGAAAGGCTGAAATTCGTGATACATAAATTCACAATGTTTGGGACTAACATAGTTGTAGACGTTAACAGTGGTGCAGTTCACGTGCTGGATGATATCAGCTATGATATTTTGGACTTTTATGACAAAGTACCAAAAGAAGAGATTATCAAACAATTTACGAGTAAATATGATAAAGAAGACATAATTGAAACGCTGACAGAACTGTCTGAATTAAAGAAGCGTGGATTATTGTTTTCTGAGGATATTTATGAAAGCTATGTTCCAGTATGGGAGAAGAAATCAGTTGTTAAAGCAATGTGCCTTCATGTATCTCATGACTGTAATTTAAGGTGTAGGTACTGTTTTGCATCTACTGGTAATTTTGGCGGCGAAAGATCTATAATGTCAGAGGATATAGGTAAAAAAGCCATTGATTATCTTATTGAAAAATCAGGTTCAAGAGTCAATCTTGAAGTGGATTTTTTTGGCGGAGAGCCTATGCTAAACTTCAATACTGTCAGAAATGTTGTAGAGTACGCAAGACAAAGAGAAAAAGAATCTGCTAAGAATTTTCGTTTTACCATAACTACTAATGGTATGCTATTGAATAAAGAAGACAGAGAGTTTATCAACAAGAATTTTTACAATATTGTTCTTAGTATTGATGGGCGAAAAGATACAAATGACCAGATGAGAGTTCGTAGTGATGGGACAGGCTGTTATGATAAAATACTGCCTGTTATAAAAGACATAGTAAAATCAAGAAACCAGAAAAATTACTATGTGCGAGGCACGTTTACACGGAAAAATCTTGATTTTTCTAAGGATGTTCTACATCTTGCCGATGAAGGGTTTGAACAGATTTCAATAGAGCCTGTTGTAGCGGCAGAGGGCAGCGGATTTGATATAAGAGAAGAAGATGTACCTACTGTGTGCGCAGAATATGAGAGGCTTGCATTAGAATATGTAAGAAGGAGAAAAGAAGGACAGTTTTTTAACTTTTTTCATTTTATGATTGATTTAAGCCAAGGTCCATGTGTTGCTAAAAGACTGAAAGGATGCGGTTCAGGTAATGAATATCTGGCTGTAACACCTGAGGGAGATGTTTACCCTTGTCACCAATTTGTAGGAAATCCCGAGTTTAAATTGGGAAATATCATGGATGGCGAATTAAATGAAAGAATCTGTAAGAACTTTAAAGAGTTAAATATTTATTCTAAGCAGGAATGTAGGAATTGCTGGGCTCGTTTTTACTGTAGTGGTGGATGTGCGGCAAATGCTTTTCAATTTAATGGTGATATTTATACCCCATATAAAATAGGGTGCGAACTAGAGAAAAAGAGGCTTGAGTGCGCTCTTTGGATAAAGACCCAAAGATAAGTGCTTAATTTTTTGTGTATACCAGACAGGTACTGAAAAGGGAGGATTTTTGATGCTTATTAAGGATCTTGAGAGGAACTTTTTACAAATTGATGGGACATGCTATATTGCTCCCGGATGTAGAATTAGCGGTAATGTGGATATCGGCAAGAATTCGAGTGTGTTATATAATGCGGTTCTTTGTGGAGACATTGCAAGAATTAGTATTGGCGAGAGCTCTAACTTGCAGAATGGATGTGTGTTGCATTGCTCTTTAGATGTGGGAATAACTGTTGGGAATTATGTGACTATAGGTCATGGAGCTGTTTTGAACAGCTGTAGCGTGGATGATTTCAGTCTTGTAGGCATGGGAGCAGTTATACTTGATGGCGCAAAAATAGGGAAGTATTGCCTTATAGCTGCAGGAGCTGTTATAACTCCTAATACTGTTATACCCGATGAATCACTAGTTATAGGAAGTCCGGGAAAAGTTATGAGAAGGCTCACTGTAAAAGAAATTGAAAATATAAAAAATGGAGCCCATGAATATATTAAGCTTGCAGGAGAATATCTTAAATGCCGTGTTAGTGACTGGGAATACTGATTAATCATTATATGTGTAATGCCTAATCAAATAAAGTGTATTTAAAGTAAACCGATGATGTATTGACGTTAAATTTTCCAAAGTATATAATACTTTCATGTGGTTAACAAGAAAAGGAGGAAACTCGCTTATGAGAAGCAATAAAGGCCTTGGTTTCATTGTTACAGTTATAGTTATTTTATTTTTAAGTTATTTGGCTGTAAATGGATTAAACCTCTTCGGATTTGAAATACTAGGGGTAGAAGGCATAAGGTATGGTACTGATATCAAAGGCGGTGTTAATGCTGTTTTGTATCCTGATACAGAAAACCCTTCAAAAGAGGAGCTGGAAATTGCCAAAACAATAATTGGAAAAAGGTTAGATGCGAAACAGATTTATGACAGAGAACTCACTACAGAACCCCAAAATGGAAGGATTATTGTATCTATACCATGGGGCAAAGGAGAAACGGATTTTAATCCTCAGGCTACTATAGATGATATAGGAAAAACCGCTCTTCTTACATTCCAGGAAGTAGATGAAACGAAAGTAGATGAGAGGGGCGTCTTCTTGCCTACAGGAAGGATTGTTATACAAGGTACTGATGTTGAAGATACAGGTGTAGTAAAAGATCCTGAAACAGGTCGGATGGTTGTGGCCCTTGATTTAAGCGAAGAAGGTGCAATTAAATTTGAAGAAGGTACTGGAAGGCTTGTCAATCAAAGAATTGCCATATTTATGGATGATCAATTTATTTCAGCACCTACCGTTTCTCAAAAAATTACAGGCGGAAGCGCAGTAATACAAGGATATTTTACTCCTCAAGAAGCTGGAGATTTGGCTTCAATTATTAAATCTGGTGCTCTTCCTTTTAGTCTTGAAGCTAAACAGGTTAATTCCATAAGCCCTTCACTTGGTGAAAATGCTTTAAGTGTGATTGTGACTGCAGGTATTGTTTCATTAATTCTTGTATTTTTATATATGTCCTTGTACTACAGACTCCCGGGGCTTATTGCAAGTATTGCACTTTTAGGGTTGGTTGCAGGTCAGCTTCTTTTAATATCATGGTTTGGTATTACACTAACTTTACCGGGTATAGCAGGTATTATTCTTTCAATTGGCACAGGTGTTGATGCCAACGTAATCATAAACGAAAGGATATTGGAAGAATTAAGAAGTGGTAAAACTTTGGGGGCAGCTGTAGATCGCGGCTTTAAAAGAGCATTGACGGCTATATTAGACGGTAATCTCACAACTTTGATAGCTGCTGCTATCTTATATATGTTCGGCACCGGACCTATTAAAGGTTTTGCGGTCACATTGTTTTTGGGAGTAACCCTAAGCTTTTTGACTGCCGTAGCTGCGTCAAGGACTATGACAAAATCGGTTGGGAATATGCAGATTGCAAAAAACAAATGGCTGTACGGAGCATAAGGAGGTGCTGGAATGTTTGATTTTATAGGAAAAAGAAAATGGTTTTTTATACTTTCTATTTTAATTATGTTTGCTGGAATAGCAGGATTACTCATAAATGGGATTCAGTTGGATATCCAGTTTGAGGGCGGAACACTGATGCAGATTGAAATGAACGATGGAGACTTTGAAACTTCAAGAGCAGAAGAGGTTTTTTATGAAGCTGTAAACAAGACAGCTACTGCACAAAAATTACAGACTATAAATGCTGAAGACAATCAGACTATATACCTGCTTCAGCTAAGGATAGCCAGTTCGGAAACATTGACAGATGAAGAAAGAACAGAAGCAGTTGATGCTTTGAGAAAGGAATTTAATATTGGATTCGACGCTGGGATAGAGATGCAAAGCGTTGAACCATTTATAGGAAGGGAATTGAGAAATAAAGGAGCTATAGCTGCTTTATATGCTTCACTTCTTATTATACTTTATATCTGGTGGAGATTTCGTGTAATGAACCTATCTGCGGCAATAACCGCTGTTATTTCATTATTCCATGACTTAATGGTTATGTTTACCTTCTACGTTATATTTAAATTTCCTCTGAATGAGTCATTCATAGCAGCAATACTAACCATACTTGGATACTCAATAAATGGTACAATTGTTATTTATGATCGTATAAGGGAAAACAGCAAACTATTAAGGAAAGCGTCAACAGCTGAACTTGTAAATACAAGCATTAATCAGACTATGGGAAGAACAGTTAACACTGCTGTTACTACACTTTTATGTGTCCTAGCTGTTTATATATTTGCTTATTATTACAACATACAGTCAATAAAGGAATTTATTCTACCACTAATAATAGGTATTATAAGTGGCGTCTATTCTTCTGTATTTATTTCAGGTCCACTGTGGGTGTTATGGAAAGAAAGACAGCAGCATAAGGTTGTTGAGAAAAGAGCATAACATAACAAAAAGTATCGCTTCTATATAAATTGCATTTTGGCAGAATTGAATCTTCCAAAATTTCAGGTATGTTCGAGACTTGATACACTAAGTAAATCCCGGAGGACAAGTTCTCCGGGATTCTTTAAAAAGTGGCGAAGCCACCTTTTTCAGCGCGTTATAAAGATTTTACAAAAAAATCATGATAGCTTTTTCATGAAAAAGTCTATTAGAATTCCTCCAATGACTGCTTCAGCTAGCAATGTAAAGCTCGCTTTTATGATGTTGATTGCCAGAAATTCGTAATATAAATCATAACTATATACTGTCCGGTTAAGTACTATGAGCAGAGTTCCAAAAGCAAAGACTCCCAGAAATATCCACGCTCCGTATTTTATTATAGATTTGGGCAAAGTACCAAGTTTACTTAGCTCCAACACAATCTTTTTGATGCTTTGTTTTAAATTTGCTTGCATCCCTCACGTCCCCTTTTTCCCAAAAAAAATATCTATATGGAACGTCTTTAATTCTTCAATACGATTTTTAAAGAGCACAAAGCTTCTAGTTAATAGGCATATTGTATAGAATTATTACGTTCTATCTTATGTGTAGAGATTCATAAATATATTATCATATTAAATAAGCAAAATAATGGTGTTGAGCGGGGCATTCGCCTAAAAGCGAGCGGAACAATTGTGCCGTCAGACTTTTAATATATTTTTATAAGACGAATCAAGTTAACCCGCGTGAACACATAAAATACTACCACAAAGCTTGTATATGTTCAACACCAAATGTTTACCAGCCACAGTTCTTCAACCCCTTGATCACTCAATTTTTCTACCTTTTCAATTGACCAACTGACACAACAAAAATATTCGCATAAGATTTCTCACCCCTTAACAGTAACTCACTTAATGGTAAGTTCTAAAACAATAATAAAATTTTATTTCATAATTTATTTTTTATAAAAAAGAAGGATTATTAATAAAAATGTCGAACAAATATCTATAGATAATAGACAAGCTTTTATCTAGATGTGGGGGAGGAATTTATAGGTTAGAAAGTTCGGTGGATGAATGTTGTTCTATCCTGAAGATTTAATAGAGGAAGTCAGAGTAAGCAATGACATAGTAAATGTTGTTTCAGAGTATATAAAGCTGGAAAAAAAAGGTGCCAACTATTTTGGATTATGCCCTTTTCATAGAGAAAAAACGCCTTCTCTTTCTGTATCGCCTACAAAACAGATATATAACTGTTTCGGCTGCGGAAAAGGTGGCAACGTAATCCAATTTATTATGAATATAGAAAATCTTGATTTTCTTGAGTCAGTGAGACTGCTGGCTGAAAGGTCACATATACCTTTGCCTGAAGAGCAAAGTAAAGAGGCCATTAGAAAAGCTGGGCTTATCAAAAGTATTACCAAGATCAATACTCAGGCTGCAAGATTTTTTTATGACAAATTAAACGCCAGTGGTTCTGAAAAGGTCAGGAAATATCTCGGAGATAGAGGATTAACTGCTAAGACGATTACCAAATTTGGGATCGGATACAGTTCCGAAGATTGGGATGAACTATATAGATACTTGGTTCATGTTGGTTTTGATGCCCAATCAATATTACAGAGTGGCTTAATAATCAAAGACAAAAAAGGCGGTTATTTTGACAGATTCAGAGGCAGAATTATATTTCCTATATTTGACATCCGAGGTAATGTTATTGGTTTTGGAGGTCGAATAATAGATTCGTCTGGTCCTAAATATATGAATTCACCTGAAACAATTGTGTATAACAAAAGAAAAAACTTGTATGCTATGAATTTTGCGCGAACTTCTGGAGAGAAAAGTGTTATTGTTGTTGAAGGATATATGGATAGTATATCACTTCATCAATGCGGGATTAATAATGCTGTAGCTTCTTTGGGAACATCTCTGACAGAAAGCCAGGGGAGATTGTTAAAAAAATATTTTGAGGAAATAATTATATCATATGATGCAGATACTGCAGGACAAGCTGCAACCATAAGGGGCTTGGATATTTTGAATGGTATAGGATGTAATGTTAAAGTACTGGTTCTTCCTGATGGAAAAGATCCGGACGAATTTGTAAAAAAGAATGGGGAATTATCATACAGGAAGCTGGCAGACAATGCATTACCTCTTGTAGAATATAAAATTAAAGTTTTGAAAAACCAGATTAACATAGACTCAACAGATGGAAAAATTGAGTTCTTAAACAAATGCTCTGACTTACTTTCGAAAATTGATAACAGAGTAGAAAGAGATATGTATATAAGTAAGCTTGCTAAAGAATATAATATTCCAAAAGAATCTCTTGCTACTGAAGTGTATAAAAGAGCAAAACCCGGGCAAAAGATAAGAAGAACATTTGAAATTAAAAAAAACAGTGTTAACAGCAACCAAGAGGGTATTTATAAAGAAGAAAAGCTTGCATATTATGAAAGAATATTATTGTCTTTTCTGTGTATTGATAACAGTGCTTACTTTGTCATTAATGACAGATTAGGCGAGTATGATTTTACTTCTGAAAATGCAGATGTAGCGAATTTTGCATTTGAAAGATTAAGGAGCAAGGAAGGAATAATACCAGCTGAGCTACTGAATTTTGTCAATGAGGATCTGGCAGGTAAGTTCGGTGGTGTTATGCAGGAAGATTGTAACTGCGATGATATTAAAAAGGGTGTAGTGGATATACTAAATAAAATTGAGTTATATAAGCTTGATATAAGAAGGTTGGAAATATTGGATTCACTGCAAGCACAACAGGATGAAGGAGTTGTTGAAAAATTAAATCACGAATTAAAATCAATTATGATAAAAATATTACTCCTGAAGAAGGGAGGGAATCGGAATGAAGATTAGTAGCAATAAGAAGAGTATTTTAAAAGAATTAGTAGAGAAAGGTAAGTCAAAAGGCATGTTGACCTATAAAGAGATAATTGATGCCTTTGAAGAAGTTGAACTTAATCCGGAACAAATTGAGAAAATATATGAAACTGTAGAGAATATCGGGATTGATCTTGTAGGTGATTTTGATGCTGAAGTGGAAGAAGCTCAGGAGGACAACGAGAATATTGATATCAGTGTACCTGAAGGAGTCAGCATAGATGATCCTGTGCGGATGTATCTGAAAGAAATTGGAAAGGTTGCGCTATTAACTGCTGAAGAAGAACGAGAACTTGCTATGCAGATGGAGCAAGGAAGCATTGAAGCTAAGAAAAGATTAGCAGAAGCAAATCTTAGACTTGTTGTAAGTATAGCCAAAAGATATGTTGGTCGTGGAATGCTTTTTCTTGATTTGATTCAGGAGGGAAATCTTGGTCTTATAAAAGCGGTTGAAAAGTTTGATTATACTAAAGGTTTTAAGTTCAGCACGTATGCAACCTGGTGGATCAGACAGGCAATTACAAGAGCAATTGCAGACCAAGCCAGAACTATAAGAATACCTGTGCATATGGTTGAAACTATAAACAAACTTATCAGAGTGTCCAGACAGCTTCTGCAAGAACTAGGCAGAGAACCTACGCCTGATGAGATTGCAGTGGAAATGAATATGACAGTAGAAAGAGTTCGTGAGATAATGAAAATTTCCCAAGAGCCTGTTTCTCTTGAAACACCGATCGGAGAGGAAGAGGATAGTCATTTGGGTGACTTCATACCTGATGATGAGGCGCCTGCTCCTGCAGAAACAGCTGCATTTACATTACTTAAGGAACAGCTTATAGATGTTCTTGATACTTTAACCCCAAGAGAAGAAAGAGTCCTAAGATTAAGGTTTGGGCTGGATGATGGAAGAGCTCGCACTCTTGAGGAGGTAGGAAAAGAATTCAATGTGACAAGAGAGAGGATCAGGCAGATAGAAGCTAAAGCGTTAAGGAAACTTCGACATCCTAGTCGAAGTAAAAAATTAAAAGATTATCTTGATTAAACTCGATTTATATCGAGTTTTTTTTTGAAGTATATTGTTTATATTATGTAAAAGAGAATATTGCCAGTGGATTAAAGATATATCCTTACAAATAATAACACGGATAGCGAATTAGCTTTAAAGAAAAAATACAAATAGAGTTATACTATTTAAATAGAGGTGGAGAAAATGGACAAAAATCAGCCTGAAATGAATACCCATGATAGATTAATGAGAGCGTGGGAAAATTCAATGGAAATGGTAAGAGATTTTGAAATGTACTCAAAGAGGGTTGAAGAAGATGATATTCGGGAAATGTTTAAGGAATTTGCAGAGGATGAAGGGATACATGCATCTAAGCTAAGAGAGGCTTTGAATGAGTATACTAGAAATAATAAACATAATAACGAAATATGATGTGAAAGCAAGTATGAAAGCGAATTTTGGAGCAACACAAACATAGTTTGATCGTAAGGTTAATAGCCGGGAATTATTTCTTTGAACAATTATTAAGGCACAAGTATAATGTTATTTGGTTCTAAAATATTATGAACCAAATTATTCCTCAATAGCTCAGTCGGTAGAGCATGCGGCTGTTAACCGCAGGGTCGTTGGTTCGAGTCCAACTTGAGGAGCCATTAGGGCCTTTAGCTCAGTTGGTTAGAGCAACCGGCTCATAACCGGTCGGTCCGGGGTTCGAGTCCCTGAAGGCCCACCAACTTTACCAAAATGCAAATAATATTTATGAAAAAATTCTACCGGCTATTTTTTCTCTATGTTGTTTTCGCAGTCTGGTTGTGTTGTTAACTGGGAGGTAATGCTTTTTTTCCCTGATACTCCTCCCTTGCTGTTAATATGTGTGTTTACAATTTCGCTTCCACTAATTACAGTTTCGGAAGCAGCTTCAATATCTTTAATTTTACCTCTGAATTGTGAAATCATAAGAAACCTCCTGAATGAATAAAGTTTTTTTATATATTTCAATAATAGTTTTGTCCAAGTTATAAAAAATTACCCATACCCATGTTGTGGAGGCGAAAAATGAATTTAAAAGGAAGGCTATATCTAATAGCTAATAAAGTACCCAAATGTGAAATGTTGGCCGATATTGGCACAGATCATGCATTTGTCCCAATATATCTGGTTATGGAAGGAAAGTGTAAAAAGGGAATAGCTTCAGATATACGCAAAGGTCCTGTTGAGATTGCAAGAAGAAACATTAATACCTATGGTCTTGGAGATAAAATTGAAACAAGAATTGGTGCAGGACTGGAGCCTATAGATGACGAGAATGTAGACGTAGTTGTTATTTCAGGAATGGGTGGAGAACTTATTATAAGGATTCTGAAAGATGACTTAGAAAAAGCGCAAAGAGCTAAAACTATGATTATACAACCGATGACTGCAATAAGCGAGGTTAGAAAGTGGCTTTTAAGTAATGGGTTTTCCATTTATGATGAAGAGCTTATTGCAGAAGGCAGGCGAATTTATACTGTCATATGCACAAAATGGACTGGAACAGTGGAAAAGATTGATTATGTCCATAGTTTGATTGGGAAAAAGTTAATTGAAAAAAAAGATCCACTGCTTAATGATTACATTGATCAAAGGATATCGAAGCTGTGGAAAGTAATAAATGGGCTGAAAGACTCATTACATAATAATGATGAAAGAATAAGAAAAATCAATGAATTAATTATTAAAATTGAAAAGCTTAAAATATGAAAATCGCATCGTAAGTTATCATCTGGTGCAATCCAATATGACATGGAGGAATGAACTATGGTTACATGCAAACAGATATCAACATATTTTGAGAAGATAGCACCTTTAGCACTGGCTGAGGAATGGGATAATCCTGGCTTGCTTTTAGGCGGATTATATGATGAAATAAAAAAAATAATGGTCTGCCTTGATGTTACTTCTGAAGTTGTAGAAGAAGCTGTACATAAAAATGTGCATCTTATAATATCCCATCACCCAATAATCTTCAAACCATTAACCAAAGTTATAAAGGATGATTTTAAAGGTAAAATACTGTATGAATTAATTAAGAATGATATTGCGGTTTATAGTGCACATACAAACTTAGATATTGCAAATGAAGGTCTTAATGAGTATTTAGCAAGCATTCTTGGGCTTTCTGAGATTCGAGATTTGAACTTTTACAAATCCTTCCACTATGAGGAATTTGCATCAAATGAGATAGTTATCTTCAATGATGAAACTTCTTCTAATGATATGATTGCTGATGACATCACCGCATTGAACAAAAAAGAACACGAATACGGACTTGGAAAGGTAGGCATGATTAATCCATCCTGTACCTTTAGTGAGTTTCTCAAAAGGCTTAAAGAAGCCCTTGGAGTAGAATATGTTAGAGTAATAGGTAATGTACCTGTACGAATTCAAAAAGCAGCTGTTTTTTGTGGTGGTTTTGACGGGAATCGCTCGGGTTTGTTTAGAGAAAGACCTGATGTATTAGTGACAGGTGATATTAAACATAATGAAGCAATTGATCTTACTGAAATAGGTTTTTGTGTTATTGATGCAGGTCATTATTCAACTGAGATAATTGTTAAAGATCTCATGGTTAAATTAATCGAAAAAGAGTTTAAAACTATTGAAATTTTTAAAAGCAAGTGGGAAAAAAATCCTGTGCGCTTTGCTTGACATATTTTTGTTGATGTAGTATATTTAATGAACAAGTTTCCTTACCAAGGTATCAAGCAATAGCAATAGTTCAATGTAATCTTTGCTGATAGTTGGTAAGAAAGCTTCAACCAATTATCAAGCATATTATAATATTTTGAGTAAACCAGACAGTCGCATGTGCAGTACCGAAAGGTCGTACATGAGGAAAGTCCGGGCTCCAGAGGGCAGAGTGCCGGGTAACTCCCGGTGAAGGTGACTTTAAGGAAAGTGCAACAGAGATATACCGCCGGTTTTTCCGGTAAGGGTGGAAAGGTGAGGTAAGAGCTCACCAGCGGCATGGCGACTTGCCGGCTATGTAAACCCCACTTGGAGCAACACCGCAAAGAGGGACAATATGGTAGCCCGCCAGTCCCGGATAGGTGGCTTGAGTTTTGCAGAAATGCAAAGCCTAGATAGATGACTGTTTAATACAGAACCCGGCTTAAAGGTTTACTCATTATAATTCAATGAACGTGTCTTATACTAATTACACAAACTCAAATTAAATCAACATTACAAAGGCATTAGCATATGATGGTTAAGGGATTAAACACTATTATATTTTCCTTTTTTTTTAGCTATAAAGCTCTACTTTGAAGAGTAAAGGGTTAAGAGCTTTAAGTCTTTTGGAGGAAACAATGCTAAAACTTATTAATAAAAGTAGTGAAAGAATAGAATCTTTTTCTGACAATGCTGTTGTATATTTAGATAATGCAGCAACATCGTTCCCAAAGCCGAAAAAGGTTATAGAAGAAATGAAAGAATTTATGGAGAGATACTGTGCAAACCCTGGGAGAGGCAACCATTTTATGGCTGAAAAAACAAGCAGATGGTTAATGGAGGTTAGGGAAAAGATATGCAAGTTTTTTAACGTTAATAGTCCACTAAATGTATGCTTTACAAAAAATGCAACAGAAGCTCTCAATATTGCTATCCAAGGATTATTAAGACCAGGGGATCATGTTATCACAACCAGTATGGAGCATAATTCTGTAATAAGACCACTTAAAACGTTAGAGAGGGATATTGGAGTAGAAATCACCATTATTAAAGGTGTGAAGTATGGAGAAATTGATGCCAATGTACTAGAATATGCGATTAAACCAAACACAAGACTTATTGTAACTACTTTATCATCAAATGTTAACGGTACTGTTTTACCTGTTGAAAAGATAGGGAGTATCGCGCGAAAATATAATATAACATACCTTGTTGATGCATCACAAGGGGCTGGTTTATTACCTGTTGATATGGAAGAAATGAATATTGACTTACTTGCTTTTCCCGGGCATAAGGGTCTATTAGGTCCGCAGGGAACAGGGGCATTATGCACAGGAAATCACATAAAGCTTGAACCTCTAATGCAGGGAGGCACAGGAAGTATATCTAATTACCTGTACCAGCCTGATATGATGCCTGATATGTTAGAAAGCGGGACACTCAATACACCGGGAATTATAGGGCTTGGGTCTGGTCTTGACTTTATTAATTGTTATGGCATTGATAAGATTAAGATGCATAAGGATGAGCTTTTAAAGCGACTGCATAGAAGTTTAAGTAAGATAGAAGGCGTTGTGCTATATAGCAAGGATACCTGTAATTCGGGCATTATAGCAATGAATATTAATGGATTTGATTCAACGCAAATCAGCTACATTCTAAATGAGAACTATAACATTGCGACTCGTGCAGGTTTGCATTGCGCCCCTTTAGCTCATGAAACGCTGGGTACGAAGGAAAGTGGTGTTGTACGATTGAGTTTGGGGTGCTTTAATACTATTAGCGAGATTGATTATACAATATCAGCAATTAAAGAAATTGCTTGTTTGATGATTAATACCTAATGGGTATTAATTTTATAACATATTAGTTACATAATAAATTTTATAAGAAATACTTTTTTAAAAGTTGATAAGTATAGTTATAAAAATATTAATAAAAACTTGTAAAATTATTATATAATACTGGACTTTATATGAAGTTTATTATAAAATTAATTAAGATAATTAATTACATAAAAGGAGAATGGTTATAGTGCATAGTCTAATAAAGTTTGCTGTGATAGGTGTAATAGTTTTGGTGTTAGTTATTATTGCAATTTCACTTTTAAATTTTGCTATAAAGGTAATTTTGCCTATAGCAATAATTGTTCTTGCAGCTTATGCTGTTTATGTATTAGCCACTGGAAAAAGAACAAGATAAATTACTTATAAAGTAGTAAAAAAGGATGTTGGTAGAGCTAGGGGTTCAATAAGTATTACTAGTACATACCTAGCTATCAAGGAAGGAGACATAATTTGGATAAGTCAATACCTCATTATGGAGTGGTTATGGTATTGGATGAAATAAATAATGACGTAAAAATTAATTTACCAGTTGGATATAAGTTTTCAATGTACGAAAAGGGAGACGAAAAGGACTGGGCTAAAATAGAAACCTCAGTCGGTGAATTCGGAGATGAGCAAAAGGCGTTAGAGCGCTTTCAAAGAGAATTTGGCAAGGAAAGTTCGTTAATGGAATCTCGTTGTATTTTTATCGAGGATAGTAACGGCGATAAGATAGCTACAACTACTGCATGGTATGGTGATTTGTTTGGCAAAGAACAAGGTCGTATCCATTGGGTTGCTGTTATGCCAAATCAACAAGGTAAAGGTTTGGGTAAGGCATTGATATCCAAGGCTCTTTTGCTTTTTTATGAGCAGGGTTTTACTGGTAATATTTATTTAACCACACAGACTTGGAGCTACAAAGCAATCAAAATGTACAAGAAGTTTGGGTTTAAGCCATATATCAGAGGGAACAATTCACAGGATGACAAGCAATTCCAAGATGATCAAAAAGCATGGAGTATTATAAACAAGATAATTAGTGGCTAATATTACAACAAATCAAAACATTTCTGGAATACGAAATTATAGATTCAGAATTAAACGAGTACATAAAAAGCGTTATGTGTAAAATATTATATTTAGTAGAAGTGGGTCAAAAGAGGGTCAAAAGTTACAAATAAAGCGAGTTTCAGATTTTCTGAAACCCGCTATTTTCAATGGTCGGAGTGACAAGACTTGAACTTGCGACCTCTTGCACCCCAAGCAAGCACTCTAGCCAAACTGAGCTACACCCCGACATCGAATATTAATTATAGCATAGAACCCGGCTTGTGTAAATAGCAAAATCTAATACCAAAGTGCGCTATAAACACCACAGATTCCCTATTATCTCCTTTTAGGGCTAAAGATTAATGAATATTTCCATTTTTTAAAACTCATAATATGATTACATGATTTTTTTTAAGAGAGTACTTAATGTGAAGTATTCAACGAAGGGAGCCATAAGGTTCCCTAACGAAAAAAAGTGGCATGCCACCTTTTTATAGATTAAGGAGTGAAATAGATGGCTGATTCAAAGAACAAACTCAGAGATTTCTTTATTTTTAGGGAACCTAAGGATTACAAAGAGTTTGTTTTAACTGAGGATAAGCAAAGTGAAAAAAGGAGTTGCCAACAATCGGAAGAAAAGCCTAAAAAAAACAGGGGACTAATAAAAAAGCTGATTATGCCTGAAACAGATCAAAGTAGCGTAAGAAGCAGTGACTTAGAATGCTTAGAAAAAACTAAAAATGAAGATAAAAAAGACTCCAAGAAATTAAAGATCAATAAAGATATTAAAGTTAGTCTTGAGTATATGAAAAAAGTGTACAGTGTACCTAAGAATGGTGATATGGTTGTGCGTGAGTTTGAAATTGTTTTTAGGGATAAAATGGTACCTGCTTTTCTAATGTACTTTGATGGTTTGGCAGATAGAAATTTGATAAATGAGTCAGTATTAAAGCCACTAATGTTACTTTCTAATCTTGAGATAAAGGGAGATGATAACAATGTGGTTGACTATGTAAAAAATCACTTACTTCATCAAGGACAGATTACACTAACAGATGATTATGAAAAAGTTATTTTTATGATTAACTTTGGTGGTTGTGGAATTTTTATAGATGGAGTTAATACTGCCTTCGCTGCGGATGTAAAAGGTTGGGAACACAGAGGTGTAGAAAAACCTAGTACCGAATTGGTTATTCGAGGACCACAGGAAGGCTTCGGGGAAATTTTAAGGGTGAATACTGCTCTTGTTAGAAAAATACTAAAAGATGATAATCTTATTGTTGAAGATATAATTATAGGTAAAAGAAGTCAGACTCCTTGTTCCATGCTTTATATAAAGGATATAGCTAATGATTCTCTTGTTGATGAGGTAAGACGTAGACTTGAAGGCGTCAAAATAGATCATTTATTTGATTCAGGTGAGCTTGAGCAATTGATAGAGGATAACACATATTTTCTTTCGCCGCAGGTAATGTCAACTGAAAGACCGGATAGAGTTGCACGCTACTTAAGTGATGGAAAAATTTCGATAATTATTAATGGAAGCCCATTTGCTTTGATTGTGCCTGCAACATTATGGGATTTTCTCCATTCATCAGAGGATGAATATATAAGATTTCCCTATGCAAATTTATTAAGAGGTGTAAGAATATTAGCTATTATTATAACATTATTTTTGCCTGGATTATATATTGCAATAACTAATTACCACCATGAGATGATCCCTACTGATTTATTGCTGGCAATTGAGGCTTCTAGAGAGAAGGTTCCGTTTCCTTCGCTAATTGAGCTTCTTATTATGGAGGTTTCTTTTGAGCTGATTAGAGAAGCTGGAATAAGGATTCCCGGACCTATAGGCCCAACACTAGGTATTATTGGTGCTTTGATACTTGGACAGGCAGCAGTCTCTGCAAATATTGTCAGTCCCATATTGATAATAATTGTTGCTGTTACAGGTATAGGTTCTTTTGCTATTCCTAATTTTTCACTTGCGTATTCTTTCCGCCTACAACGATTTGCATACATTGCTCTTGGTGCGATATCAGGATTTTTGGGAATATCTATAGGATTGTTTATTCAGGTTATATGGATGGCAAATTCAAAATCTTTTGGAGTTCCATATCTAGTGCCTTTTGCCCCTCCAACCTCAGACGTAAATGGGGGACAGGTTTTTAGAAGAAACATATGGAAACAGGAAACACGACCAGACGATCTAAATGTCAAATCCAAGAAAAAACAACCTAGCATTAGCAGGAGATGGAAGTATAATAAAGATGAGAATTGAGGGTAATAGATGAATAAAAAAGAAGCAGAGATGAATATAGGTAACTGGGAGATGGCAGCATTGGTTATTCTGATTTTATGTACCAAAATATTTTTGAGTTTTCCAAGGTTAATGGCTGAGAGTGCTGGTCAGGCTGGATGGATACTTTCAATTTATGTATCCTTGATTACAATTACAGTATTTTGGTTTATGCTCAGGCTGTACAAAAAGCATTATGGAAAAGATCTTATTGATCTAGGAGAGCATATTGGAGGAGCTGCAGGGAGGATTTTTGTCGGATTGATAATTATTGGCTTTACCATATATGTTAATTCTGTAATCTTAAGAGAGTTCAGTGAAGACATGAAAATAATAAGCTTAAGTATATCTCCCATTAGTTTTGTGTCCCTGTTCTTTTTAGCAGCAATGATAATATCAGCCTATGTCGGACTTGAAGCATTAGTAAGAATGAATGCAATAGCAGTTCCGATTATATCTTTGGGATACATTATTATAATGCTTGGGGTTGGACGATATTATGACTTATCAAAGATCATGCCGTTGTTTGGCTTAGGATTTAAGCAAATTTTCATTAATGGAATTACTAGAATATCAATATTTTCAGAGTTGTTGATTGTTTTTATGCTGACTCCTAATCTTAAAAAGTTTAACAATTTTAAAAAATCCACTTATATCGGAATTGTTATTTCATCAGTATTTCTTACAATATCATCTCTGGTATATCTTTTGGTCTTTGCATATCCGCATGCTACTGAGAGTTTCCTGCCGATATATCAGCTTGCTCGTTTAGTTGACTATGGGAGTTTTTTTCAAAGGGGAGAATCTGTTTTTTTGTTGATATGGGCAGTTGCAGCCATGCTATATTTAAGCTTAGGATTTAACGTTCTGCTTCAGTCGTTCAAAAAAACATTTAAACTTGATCACTATAAACCTTTAATTCTACCGTTTGCTGTTATTATTTTTACTCTGAGCCTTATGCCCCCTAACCTGATGTCAGTAATAGAACTGGACACGGGCTATTTGAGAAAATGGGGTTTCATAATTAGCTTTGGGTTTGCAATCCTTCTTTTTGTTCTAGCAGGTTTAAAAAAAACAAAGAAAAAAGGGGAGGCACACTAATTTTGAAGAAAACTACTATTCTATTTTTGATTGCGCTAATAAGTAATATATTATTTTCAGGCTGCTATGATAGGATTGAAATTGATGATCAGGCTTATGTTATGGCAATTGGCTTGGATAAAGGAAAAACCAACTTTCTGAGAATGACATTACAGATTGCTGTGCCCTCAGCTTCTGGGAAAAGCAGTTTAGGGAGTGAAGAGGAAAACGGAGAAGGAGAAGGACCAAAATCAGTAACAACAACAACAGTTGAAACCCCGGCTATTTATTCGGGATTCAATATGGTAAACACTTATATAAGTAAGAGATTAAACTTTTCACACACAAAAGCTCTAATTTTTTCGAGTGAGCTAGCAAAAGAAGGTATAAGTGAATACATTAATGCATTTTACAGGGGAAGAGAATTTAGAAATACTATGTTTATTGGCGTTTCAACCGATTCAGCAGAGGATTATATTAGAAAGATTAACTATGTTCTAGACGTAAACCCATCAAAATTTTACGAGGAGACTTTTTACAGTTATTTATACACATCATTTAATGCAAATACGCATTTCTTCAATTTTTACAGCCAAGCAAAATGCTCATGCTCTAGTCCCGTTGCTACACTAGTGGGTGTAGATAAAATAGGGTCATTGAATGCCTATAGCATTGAATATTCCACGTTTATGGAAAAAGAAAGGGAGAACTACCTTGAAGGTGACTTTACAGCAGGAAATATACCAAAAGAGTATAAGAATAAAACAAGTATGATGGGACTAGCAGTTTTTAATGGCGCAAAAATGGTTGGAGAGCTTGATGGTCAGGAAACTAGGTATCATCTTATGCTAACAGGAGAATATAATTACTCATATTTAACTGTTCCCGATCCTGAAAGTGAAGGTAGTTTTATTTTGCTGAATGTTAAGCAAAGCCGCCCCCCAAGACATAGTGTAAAAATGATGGGAGATACCCCAATAATTAACGCTAGGATTTTTCTTGAAGCTGATATCCTATCAATTCAAAGTGGCATAAATTATGAGCATGCTTCTAAAATGCATAAGCTAGAAATATCAACCGAAGAGTTTTTGGAAAAAGATATGATGATGTTACTGCAAAAAATTTCCAAAGATTATAGGGTGGACATTGTAGGATTTGGAAAGAAAATTAAGGGGAAGTTCATGACATTGGACAAATGGACTGAATTTGACTGGAAAAAAAAGTACCCCAATGCAGATTTTGATCTCGTTGTTGACCTTAAGATACGAAGACCAGGTCTAATTATAAAGACTTCTCCTTATGAATCTTAATGAAAGTAGAGGTATAAAGCTATCACGTACGACAGGTTCTTTGCTAGTATTATTCTTTTGTGGATATGTATTTATTGTGGAAGTTATGGTGTATGGACATGGAAAAGAAAAAACAGACTAGGTGGAATAATGATATTGTTAGTATCAATCACTGCCTTGGCATTTCCACTATATGTTATGCTTTTTAGGACGTAGTTTGATTGAAAATTGAAAATATTAACTGACATGAAAATAAAGATACAGACAATAATATGATTACAGGGCTAAAATGCTGTAGGTGTTATGACATTAAATTATAACTCGCAGTTAAAGTTAATTGTTCATAGATATCAAAAAGTGCTCTATTCACTATTTGTAAAAGTAATATCCTTGTTGCATAAGCCCTTTAATATAAAGCCCTCTATTGCTAAATAGAGGGCTTTTCCCAAAGCTATTTTAAATGTGGCGATCTCCAGGAAAGTCCCTTTTTCGTCTTGCTGGAGAGAAATCTTAATGTCCTAGCCCGAAAAGAGTCGACTAAAAGCGTTCAAAGCTGTTTATTTGCAGTAGGCAATTTTGCCACCTACTACAGTAAGGTCAGATGTGATTTTCTTTATTTCATCTTCAGCACAGGTGAAATAATCATTAGAAAGAACCGCAAAGTCAGCAGCTTTACCTACTTCGAGTGTACCCTTGAAATCTTCATCAAAGGATGCAGCAGCAGCTTTTGATGTATAAAATGATAGGGCTTCATCCCTTGATACACAATGCTCTGTACCGATAGCAACACCAGCACGTGTTTTTCTCGTCACCATGTTATACAGTGACAGATAGGGGTTGTAGGGATTCTGAGAAAGCACAGAGTCATATTTAACCATATGGTCACTCCCTGCAGCAGCATCTACGCCCGATTCAATATACTGTTTATAGGGTTGGAATGTATTAATGGCATCGTTATCAAGCACCTGTGTTAAGATATCTCCATCGCAGTAATGCCATGCAGGCTGAAAAAGTATAAAAAGCCCCAGTTCCTTAATTCTTTTAAGTGTATTACTGTCTGTAAAATCACAGTGAATTATAGAGAATCGTTTATCTTTTATGTTGTTCTTTTTTTGGTAAATCTCATATGCATCCAGAAAAACGTCTATTGCTCCGCTCCCGATACAGTGAGCAGTCATTTGCAGATTGTTATTATATGCAGCATCAATGTACTCAACTATTTCTTCGGCGCTTTTACGTATTATCCCTCTAAAATTATCAATATCAATACCAAATACACCTGACCGGTCTATATAAGGGGTGCGCATGTAAGCTGTTCCGGTGAGAATTCCGCCATCAAGTGGTATTTTATAGAATGATAACTTACCCCATTCTTCGGGAGTTGAAATTGCATTCCTAAGTTTTGTAAGCTTACTTGAGCCTAACTCAATTGATGGAGAATTGCATGTAAATACAGCTCTAACCGTCAGCTTCCCCTCTGTGTAGAGATCATTAAATGCCTTGATTGGATATTCATCAGTCCCTCCGTCGACGACCGAAGTTATTCCAAGTTGGTTGTATTTATGCTGTAGGTTTAAAATACCTTTTTTATAATCTTCTACGCTGAATGTATCGGGTTTTAATAGTTTTCTAACCATATCGCTGCACAAAAATAATCCTCCTGTGAGCTTTCCTGATTTATCTCTGATAAACCTCCCTATTTTAGGATTAGGTGTACTTTCTTCTATTCCTAAAAGGCGCAAAGCATAGCTGTTTGCCTGTCCCGCATAAGCTCCATCAGCGTAAACTGGATTGTTTGGTGCAGCCTCATCTAGTTCGGATAGGGTAGGAAATCTGTATTCTTTAAGCCGTGTGGGGTAAATATTCCTAAAATATAGCCATTCACCTTTGGGCAATGACTTTACAGCTTCTTTAATAAAATCAGTCAATTCTTTAACTGAAGTAGGCATAAATACTTCTTCTTTAAGTTCACTTACTGCAACCCGAAAAAGATGTGAATGCGTATCAATAATTCCAGGTATCGTTGTTTTCCCTTTGAGATCATATACAATTGTGCTATCTTTTTTTAATTTTAAAATTTCAGCATTTGTACCAAGGGCTGATATTCTTTCGCCTGATATAGCAATCGCCTGATATATATTTTTTCTATTATCCATGGAGTGGATTTGCCCGTTTATAAAGATTTTGTCTGTAGGTTTGTTCATAATATACCTCAATTCTAATGTTATTGTGAGTAAACTATCTAGTAATCTATACACTACTCAATTCTATCATAAAAATAAGGTGAAGTTAAACCTTCACCTTATTTTATTGTTGTCTAGGAAAGTATACTTTCCTAGACAATGGGGATTGCAAAGGGGAAGCCCCTTTGCTGCTTTAAGGAGGGTGCTCAGGATGCGGAGCATCCGTCGAAGGGAACCATAAGGTTCCCTAGCGAAAAAAAGTGGCAAAGCCCACTTTTTTGGGTAATTATTTTTAAAACATAATAATTAAATACAATGTGCCTTTAAATCGTTCTAAGCTCTTTACACCTTAAAAGACACACTGCAAAATAGACATATTCTATATGCCTATTTTTTCGTGCTGATTTCCCGAGCTTTTAGCCATTGCTCGCATTTGTGTTCAAAGTCTACTTTGCGGTCATCAGCCTTTTTAAAAGCATCAGGGTTTTTTCTGATGTAATCGACTAATTCTTTGTAGTTCATTTTGTCAAAGCCCCCTAAAAACTTATTTGATATATTATATGATGGACATTAGTATTTGTTACTTTATGTAAATTACAATGGATATTCATTTTCTCAATCCATGAAATTCTGCGACCAATACAGAACCCCATTTTCATCTATCGCCACTCCAACTCCAAGGCGCCCAAATTTTGGATTTAGGATATTTGCCCGATGTCCGGGGGAGTTCATCCAACCATCTACCACTTCCTTAGGCGTTCGTTGCCCCATAGCAATGTTTTCTCCTGCCAATTTGTATATGACGCCATTTTCATCATACGCTGTATGGAACTCGCGTCCATCTGGTCTATTGTGTGATGCTAAATATTTGATAACCAATTCATTAGCGCGCACTACTGCCGTTTTCGTCAATGCCGATGCTTGCCCAAACATTGATAATCCCGCTTTTTCACGTTCTATATTTGTCAACATAAATACTTCGTTCGCAAATGCAATCAAATCAGCTTCGCCAATAAATGAAATATTGTTAAATGTTATTATGCTTTGCTCTATCGTATAGGTTATTAGCGGGCTGAAATTATTGTTACCTGTACCTTGCATAATTTCAGCGTTGCGAACAAAATTTATGCCATCTACTGCCCAGCTTGAAGCATTTCCAATATCCGCAAAACCCGCAGGCGTAACATTGCTTATATCCATGCCCGCAACCTTACAGGTATTCCTAATCATTGTCGCCGCTTGTTCACGGGTAAATTGACCGTTTGGTGTAAATTGATTACTTCCTGTACCGTTTGTTATACCAAGGGCAAAAGCTGCTAAAATATCCGGGTCATTCGTATCTGAAAAAGCGTTTGGGTTACGAGACACTCCCTTTTCCTGCATAACCAATTCAATGTTTTTTCCGGCTTTGTATTCAACCCATTTGACAGCCATACGGCAAAACTCTTGACGAGTGACTATGTTCTTGTAATTGCTTCTCAAATCTGAAGGAACAAAGCCTTTTTCTATCGCGTCTTTAATGCCATCACGCGCCCATTCACTGACAGCATATCTATCCGAAATAGTCGCTTTGCCCTCAATCTCACTGATTGTTTTTCCATTTGCATCGGTAACGTAAAACCGGACTCCTGACGGTTCAACTGTACCACCAATATTGCTTGTCATTTGCTTTCCTACCGTCAAAGGAACATTCTCAAAAGACTTTATGAAAGTATTTCCAATAGGCAGAGGGCTGTAATCTTGCACGATATAATCCATTGTACCGGAGTTAGTAGCTGTGAGATTATGTGTATAATTACTGTCGTCTCTTGATAGGATGTATTTTTCATCATCAATCGTATAAAGGATCAAGTTGTTTTCGCCGCCATTTAGAAAATGAGGTTGATTATTAATGAATTGTGCGCTAAGCACTCCACTGCTGTTAAAAACATCAACATCAACAGGACACAAAATTCCCGTCGCATTGAAATTAATCAATGCAGAGGTTATGCTCCCGCTACTGGCGTCTCCGAAATTTCCGGTCGCTTCTGGTGCTATATGACGAAGATAAAGATACTTATCATGGGGAGCGGATATTTTTTTCGAGCTAGGTACTGCCGTGAACCAAGCTGTACTGCCATGTTTTCCCCACCATATATCGTTTTTTATATCGCTCATTTTTATATTCTGCGGAAGCTCCGTGACAGTATCCGCAGTATTGCATATATTGATGATATTGTCATATTTGCCGTTTGGACTCCACACGGAATAACCTTGCTTTTTTGCAACATTAGGAGTTGCAAAAGTATAAGTAAATACATTGCTCTTTTGAACACCAGCGACCATCAAATCAACTGCGAGCAAATTTGCCACAGCAGCTCCAAAACTGTGACCAGTGATGAAATATTTTATTTTACCCTCTGTGGGGATACTGCCAAGAAACCCCTTAAGCGATTCATAGACTGATCTTGTTGAAAGGCGAAATCCCTTATGAGTATCATCTGTCCCCACATTAAAATCAGTTATCCAGTCTTCTAATCTATTAGAACCTCTAATTACTACAGCAACTATGATGTTACCGTCCTTGTCTGTTTTCTTTGCCAAAGTAAAAGCAGGATTATTGAAAGACCATTTTACCTGTCCGTAATAAGGCTTCACATCACTCCAGTAGAAACCGTGACTTTCAAATGAATCAAGAATACTATTCAAATCGTTATCATACGCTGCACACGAAAATGCTATCGCCAATTTTGCGAGTTCAGGGTCATTTACAGTTGATGATTTATTTGCAACAAGCCAATCCAGAGGATAAGTTAAGATAGATTGCGTTTTATTGTTGTTGTCTTTGTAGAAAGTCTTTACTTTGTCCGGCATTGTGCTGTTGTCGACTGGATGTTGTGGAGTCGGAACTGTTGGGGTTGTTGGAATCGTAGTCTCATTAAGACGCAGCCAATGTTGACCATCTTGTCCATCTTTAATCCCATAATAATAAATCCATTCACCAACGATGCTGAAGGAACCAGCGCTTTCTAAAATGTTTGTTACTCCCGTTCCGTCGGTACGCATCCTCTGAAGAGCCCCATAACTAGAAACAAGGTCTGGAGGTGCTACATAATAAATCCATTCACCCGCAACATTGATGCTCCCACTATGAATGTTATTTAACTTTGTTTTATTTGTACCATCGGTACGGATTTTATATAAATTCCTTACATCGTCCCAATCACTATAATAAATCCAATCTCCGATAACATTGATATACCAACTACATTCATTATTTAATTTTGTTTTCTCTGTGCCGTCAATACGAACCTTGTAAAGCTTGTGACCATCGCTTACGTTGCTGTAATATATCCAGTCTCCTACGATGTTGACATGCATACGTTTGTCATCGTCACTATCAGTCAACATTTGCTCGCCAGTACCGTCAGTACGAATTCTATAAAGGTTATGTTCGGCACAACCACCTATTTCCCGCTTAGAAAAATATATCCAATTATTTACAACTTGAATATTCTGAACCGAATACTCTGTCAGCCTTGTTGCTTCTCTTACATCGTGCTGAGCTTTATAGACATATCCTCCCCAGCCTCTGTAATAAACATAATCCCCGACTATATTAATGTTACTGCTGACAGTCAATCTTTGATCAAGTTTTGTTATTTCTGTGCCATCAGTCCGCATTTTGTAAAAATCCGTGCTAAATAAACCGGGAATGCGCCGCGAGTTATCAACATAGTAAATCCATTCACCTTGAATCGCAGCATACCCACTATTATGAATATTTCCAACTGTATTCCCCTGCGTTTTGGGGGATGTGGCTAATGTCATTGTGGGAATAAGCGTGAGGGTAAGAATAATAACCAACATTAGGGACAAGACTTTCTTTTTCATTTTGAATAGCCTCTTTTCATCATTGGTAGTGTAAAGTTTTACACCCCTATTTTTTTGTTAAACCTTGTGTTATCAAGGGATGCACTATATTTTTTTCGATAAAACAATGACCCCCTAATTTTTTGTAAATAATTGTATTACCACCAACAATATTGCGAAAGTTCACGAAAGGAAGTCATTATTATGGTTACAATTTATATGAAAACCCGTATTTCAAAGGATGATGGTTAACGAGTAAAGTAGGGTGAAATGAAAATATGTATTTAAACTATAGCTCTATTTATTTCTGCCGCCTCCTAAAACCTTAAGCTTAGATTCGTGACCGTTTACCTGTATAGAGAGGTTGTCCAGCTTGGTTTCAACATCATCAAATCTTTTGTCATGCTCTTGTAGTTTTTCATAGGTTTGTCTGTAACCATCAAAAAGTGCATCAAGCTTTTTACCGTGCTCATTCTCAATCCGCATAATATGCCCATCAATTGTGTCAAATCTTTTATTGGTTTCATTTCGAAATTCAGTCATATCTTTTTTAAAGATACCAAATTCATTATACATCTTTTCCATCAATTCAAAGGTTTTATCATCCACAAATACCGCCTCCTTACTTACTGGGTCTATTATATCATGAATTTCGAAGAAATTGCATGATATAATTGCGCATGTGCGTTTTTTGCTGTGGCAAAAAAAATCGCACGGAAATAAATCCATTCTGCAATGATGTATTCATGTCTTAACATGTTGTGTCTTTTTTGAGCGCAATATCACCTAGAATTACACTCAAAAATAGTCCCCAAATCACATTACAAACATCATGATAGATATACATAACAAAAGCCTGTAACCATTAAAGTTACAGGCTTTATCACTGGCAGGGGAGACAGAACTCGAACCTGCAACCGTACTGACATAAGATATAATACCGTTTTACTTTCTTTTAGGTATTATATAAAAAAAAGAGCCTTTCAGCTCAACTTTTGGTCTGCATGTTTACAAACAGCTGCTCTTTTTCGGGAATCTGTTCAAGCAGATAATTATATAAAGCACCTGTTTCAAAAACAATAAAGCGATCTTTACCATTAATAGTTGCGTTGATAATAGTTTTTCGCTCATCAATATTTTTTATATTTGATATAGTTTGGTTGTTTCGGTTAATTGTTGCTGCAGCCCCGAACAAGCCTTCGGCTATAACGAACTCGCCTGTTGTCATACGTCTTATCTCACCAATGAGTTCGGTTTCCTGTCGTAAATCGCCCTTAAGAGAAAAATATCTTATATCGGTTAATGGTATTTGAATTTTGTGAACTAAAGATGAATCAATTAGAAAATTTAAAAAACAATTATCACGCCAAACAAATATTGAATATGTTTCGGTTATGCCTGGAAGACCGCTTAAATAAGTAAATTGATTACTGTTTTGAGGACAGCCATATTCTGAATACCGCTTATTTGCCTTATTCTTTTCATCATTATCCAATCTTTCCTTTTCTTCTTCCTTTTTATTTTTAATCTCGCTTGAATAGACTAAAGCAGCTACCATGAATATAATCGCCGAAAGAGCAGCTATAGCAAAAGATGTGTTTTATTCCACCCCTAAATAGATTAACATTGAATCAAACAAAAAAGCTGCAAATACAACTAGTAGACATCCTTTCACAACAATCGCCTCCCTTTTTATTACATAATGTCATATTGGAGTGGAGAAGAAGACAAGATTATTTTTAAGATTGCTCAAAATAGCTTTACATAATATTTCACCTTAGAATAGAATCTTATAAAATGTACTGTTTCTTGATAGAATAGACGTTCAAGCTTTTAGCGGAAAACCGCTAAAAGATATCATTCTCCTTTACAGGAAGCATGTATACTTGCCGATCAGGGGAAAGAAGCGTCATAAGTTGATAATTAAATCACAGTCGAAACAGCATTTATATTTGTTTTATTTATTTCTGCCGCCTCCTAAAACCTTAAGCTTAGATTCGTGACCGTTTACCTGTATAGAGAGGTTGTCCAGCTTGGTTTCAACATTATCAAATCTTTTATCATGCTCTTGTAGTTTTTCATAGGTTTGCTTGTAACCATCAAAAAGTGCATCAAGCTTTTTACCATGCTCATTTTCGATTTTGGTTACGTGGTTACCAACATGCATGATTTCAAATTTCAAACCATCAAAGCGTTGGTTAGTTTCTTTCCGGAATTCTGAAAATTCGCTATACATCTTTTCCATCAATTCAAAGGTTTTATCATCCACAAATACCGCCTCCTTACTTACTGGGACAATTATATCATAGTGCTAAGAGAGAAGGAATATGTTTTTTGTTTTGTTGCATTTTGTGTGAATTGTATCTATATTCTCTCGTTGTCATTTCATCTACCTGATTAGACTGGATGAAGATTTCTCACTCTTCTACCGGGACATCAAGCAAAGCATGTATGCTTCTTTTATCCCTAAATTCCACACCAGTGTGGAATTTGAATATTCGTTTGCAACTTTCATAAATCTTTGCGCTGTTCTATCCGTAAACTCAACTATTTTAAATATAGGCTTATTGCGTGATATTTCGATTTGTAGGCGTTTTACAGGAAAGACATATCCTTAGCAGGCACGTGAAATAATGGATTTTAGCCGTAAATAAATTCATTATGTAGTGATGTATTCATGTCTTAACATGTTGTGTCTTTTTTTTGAGCGCAATATCACCTAGAATCACACTCAAAAATAGTCCCCAAAACACATTATAAAGAACATAACAAAAGCCTGTAACCATTAAAGTTACAGGCTTTATCACTGGCAGGGGAGACAGGACTCGAACCTGCAACCGACGGTTTTGGAGACCGCTACTCTGCCAATTGCGCTACTCCCCTACGAGACTTATTTAGTATACAACAGCTTCGAGCTTTTTGTCAATGGTTAAAATAAGTTTAAAAACTAGGTAAAATGAAAAGTTAAAGTCTATCTTCGGTAGGGTCTCGCCTGAAATTAGTTTGTCGCAAAATTGTCCGATTAAAGTCTGTCAATTTATTATTAGAATGCCAAAATGAAATTTATGGTGTGCGAACTGAAGCTTATGCATACCAAAAAGCTTAAATTTATATTTTATTGATATATTATTAATGATATAATTAGATTTTAATAGAGTTATGTGTAAAAAGTGAAGTGAGTTGAAATTTACAGATGTAGTGAGGTGCAGTGCTGTGTTACTTGATTCGTGTGTAATTAGCATAAGTTGAACATTGAACAAAAAGGAGCGTGAAAACTCAATTAAATAAAATATAAAGAGGAGATACTATAAATATGAGTAAGAGGATAGGAATTATTGGTACTGGTGTAATGGGTACTGCTATATTAAAAGGAATAACTGAATCTAATCTTATGTCGACTGATAAACTTTACTGTTTTGATCAAAGCGCTCAAAAGCTTGAAACTGTTAAGAATAGGTATAACATAAATACTACAGGCTCAAGCCGTGAGCTTGCAGAATGTAGTGATATTATCATTATTGCTGTTAAGCCTAACTTAGTAAAATATGTATTGGAGTCTTTTGCAGATAGGATGACTGGTGAAAAGGTTGTTGTTTCAATTGCGGCAGGTGTTACTTTGAAGTTTCTTGAAGATGTAATTGGAAAAGAAAAAAAGGTTGTCCGGGTCATGCCAAACACTCCATTGCAGGTTGGTGAAGGAATGACGCTGATTTCATGCAATTCCAATGTAACAGATTGTGAAAAATTAGAAGTGTCAGCTTTGTTCAAATGTGCAGGTAGGGTAGAGGAATTGCCTGAAAATTTAATGAATGAAGTTGTCGCATTGACAAGCAGTAGTCCTGCTTATGTATTTATGTTTATAGAAGCTATGTCTGATGCAGCTGTTCAATCAGGGATTCCTAGGGAATTATCATATAAGCTTGCTGCACAGGCTGTTTTAGGTTCTGCAAAGATGGTTTTAGAAACAGGTAAACACCCAGGCGAGCTTAAGGATCAGGTATGCACCCCAGCAGGCACTACTATTGAAGCCGTAGCTGTATTGGAAAAGTGTTCATTTCGTAATGCTGTAATAGAGGCAATGAATGCCTGTACTAGAAAAACCAGAGAAATGAGTAAACGATGAAGTGTTATTTTTCTAGTGGTTTCAATTTACTGTCAATTAGTTCTTTTACAGTATTATATTCGTTTTTTAGTTCATTAAGCTGCTTTATAATCTCAGCAGGCTTGCCGCATAAATATAGGCTTCCTTTAAAAATGTATTGCATCATGGCAGAAATCCTTTCCAAATCTTTTTTTGGGGTATAAAGTGTGGTCAATATCTTAAAGCAAGTAAACTGTGGAATTAGCATTCCAGTTATATTACAGTTTTAAGTATATGTATTTCCGACAAATATAATTACCAGATAGTAAATAGTTTGAAAAATCTGAGGTTTGTCACTGAAATTTTAAATTGAAACTTTACAAAAATTAACATATGAGGAGATAATCAAATGAAGTATGAAGAAAAAACAATTTCTAGAACACGAGTTTTTAACGGAAGTGTTATAGATGTTGACACGCTTAGAGTTACCCTGCCCAATGGTAAAGAGGCAAAACGCGATCTTGTATTACACCCTGGAGCAGCGGTTGTCATTCCTATTGATTGTGATGGAAATATTTACATGGTAAGACAATATAGAAAAGCAATTGAAAAAAACTCTCTTGAGATCCCAGCTGGTAAACTGGATCCCGGGGAAAAACCTGAAGATTGCGCAAAACGTGAGTTGAAGGAAGAGACTGGGCTTGTAGCAGGGAAAATTACACATATTATCAGTGTTCACAGTACTCCAGGTTTTTGTAACGAGGTATTACACTTGTTTGTAGCCACAGACCTTGAAGAAGGCTCTGCTTGCGCTGATGAGGATGAATTTATATCATGTGAAAAGATTCCTCTTAGTGAATTGATCAATAAGGTTCTTTCACATGAGATAACTGATGCAAAGACCATAATAGGGTTGTTGATCGCCGACAGGATTTTAAGAAAAGAAATCATAATATAGAAAAACGTACTGTAACCATTCGCTGCGGGGGTTTATAAAAGTAAGGCTTGGGATTTTATCAAGTTTACGAAAATTAATAATCTTTGTAATTTTTTTATTCAGCAAGGCATAGAATTCAAATAGACAGAATCATCAAATAAGCGCTCATAATAACAGATGATCCTGCCAATAAAAAATGCTGGAGTTTTTATGCTGTCAAATTTTAAGGTTACACTGACAAAACATATAAATAATAACATTAATACATATATGCTCTTGTTTTTGGCTTTCACTGTGGGTATTTGTGCAGGTGCTTTTACTGTTAACGGATTAAGTTTTAATCAAAGTTCTGAATTGACAAACTATTTCTATGGTTTTTTAAATCTTATTAACCACCAAAATATCGACAGTGTTGAGCTTTTTAAAATTACAGTAATTGAAAATTTCAAGTTAATAGCTCTTTTGTGGGTTCTAGGGGTTACTATAATCGGGGTTCCCTTTATATATATCGCTGTTGGGATAAAGGGTTTTGTGACAGGATTTAGTTCCGGTTTTATTGTTGCTGCATGTGGAATTAAAGGCGTGTTATTTGTTTTTTTGTCAACCCTTCCAAAAGAAATAATAATAGTACCATTTATAATAGCCCTTGGTGTCAGTGGTATAAACTTTTCACTGACCATCTTAAAAAGCCGATCTAATAGATTGCCATCAAAAATAAGCTTAAAGTCAAGTTTTGCTGCATATTGTCTTGTAACAGCACTGTTTTCAATAATGATACTTGTCGGCGCTCTATTTGAATCATATGTAAGCCCGATGTTTATTAAAATGATTGCTCCTTTAATAACAGGCTTTAAATAAACTGGAGCATTTTTTTAGTTGTTATCCAGAAAAGCCTTGAAAATATTTGTATATAATTGAATTTAAAGTGAAAAGATAGTGTTGTGATTTAATATATATAAATGTCTATACTTAAATCTATATTTAACGTATAAAATTTTGTGTAATATGCTGTTGGAAATTTACTTTTAAAATTGTCTATTTCAAAGGCTATGTCACATGATTTAAAGATGTTGCATATAGATGAATAACAATTAAGGAGTCGTTGGTTGATGGAATTATTAATAGAAGAGTTCATTAATTTTCTGGAGAAGGATAAAAGGTTGTCACAAAATACACTTCAATCATACAAAAGGGATATTGAGCAATATACTACATATTTGAATGGGATAAATATACACACCATAACTAAGACTTCCAAAACTACTATTATAGTTTATTTGTTGTACCTTCAGAAAAAGGGTAGAGCTACATCTACAATTTCAAGAAACTTAGCGTCAATTAGATCGTTTTACCAGTATGTAGAAAAAAGTGGCATAATAGATTATAACCCAACATCAGGACTGGAATCACCAAAAGTTGAAAAAAAACTTCCGCAGATATTATCAACGCAGGAAGTCGAGTTGTTGCTTGAGCAGCCTAAATGCGTCGATTTGAAAGGTTATAGGGATAAAGCTATGCTTGAGCTTCTATATGCTACAGGCATCAGGGTGTCTGAATTAATTTCACTTGATATAAGTGACTTAAACCTTGACATAGGATTTATTCTCTGTAATAAAGTTAGTAGGGAAAGAATGATACCAATCGGTTCAATGGCTATAAGCGCGCTCAAAAGTTATATTGCAAAATCCAGAAGCTTAATGATTCAAGACCATGAAGAAAAAGCGCTTTTTGTAAATCTAAATGGAAAGCGTCTTACCAGACAGGGTTTCTGGAAAATTATTAAGCAATATAAGAATCAGGCGAAAATTAGCAAAGATATTACACCGCATACATTAAGACATTCCTTTGCCGCACATCTTTTGGAAAATGGAGCAGATCTAAGATCTATCCAGGAAATGCTTGGACATTCGGATATTTCATCAACCCAGATTTATGCTCAGATTGCTAAAAACAAAATAAGAGAAGTTTATAAGAAAACACATCCAAGAGCATGAAATAAGCTAGAAGTTTTTGTGGGCGATTTTGTTTGTAATCAAAATGTAGTATAATACAATTATCTAGTCTCACATGGAAGGCTGGATAATCATATTATGTTGCACCAGATTGCAATAATGCTGCAAATTTTTATGTAGAGCACTTTACATAAAAAAGCCGCTTTATTTCATACTGGGGAGCAATCATAAAAAATTATATGAGAAAAATTCCTTATGTATAATAGGAGATATGAATGCCAATGAAAAGAGTTATAATTATTGTTATGGACAGTGTTGGAATAGGGGAACTACCTGATGCGGTCCAATATGGAGATGCTGGCAGCAATACTTTAGGAAATATTGCGATGAAGGTTAACAACTTAAAGCTTCCAAATCTTCAGAAGCTGGGTCTTGGAAATATTAACTACATAAGAGGAGTAGAAGCTCTTAATAAACCTGTTGGATGTTATGGAAAGATGGGTGAAATGTCAGCAGGAAAGGATACGACTTCGGGTCATTGGGAGATTTCAGGTATTATTGTGGAAAAACCTTTCCCGGTATATCCCAAAGGATTTCCAGATGAAGTAATCAATGAGTTCGAAAGGAAAATAAGCAGGAAAATCCTTGGAAATTACGCAGCTTCTGGCACAAGGATAATAGAAGAGCTGGGCAGAGAACACATAAGGACAAAAAGACCTATTGTATATACTTCGGCTGACAGTGTATTTCAAATTGCAGCGCATGAAGAAGTAATCCCGGTAGAAGAGCTTTACAACATCTGTCGTATAGCGCGTAAGGTAATGAAAGATGAACATGCAGTAGGAAGAGTTATTGCAAGACCATTTTCCGGTGAAATAGGTAATTTTACCAGGACAAGCAGGAGAAAGGATTTTTCACTTGATCCGCTGGGTATTACAATGCTTGATATTTTAAAATCTGAAGGTTACCGGGTTAAAGGTGTAGGAAAAATTGAGGATGTATTCAATGGACGTGGTCTTACTGATTCAGTACATACTGAAAATAACATGGATAGTATAGATAAAACAATACAATATATGAAAGAAGAGTTTGAGGGTCTAATTTTCACAAACTGTGTTGATTTTGATTCAATTTATGGGCATAGAAACAATGTGGAAGGCTATGCAAACGCTCTTATGGAGTTTGATTTAAGAATTCCCGATATAATTAATAACATGAAGAGGGAAGATATTCTTATAATAACAGCTGATCATGGCTGCGATCCTACTACAGAAAGCACAGATCATTCAAGAGAGTATGTCCCCCTTTTAGTAACGGGGGAAGCGCTAAAAAAATCTGTTAATCTTGGAGTCCGTAGTACTTTTGCTGACATTGCGGCTACTGTACTGGATTATTTCAACGTTGCAGGTACAGCTGCCGGGACCAGCTTTTTGAAAGATATATTATGCAGAATGTAATAATTTTATAATTTAATATTTTTATATACTTTCAGTAAAGATAAATGTGCATGTGAATTTTAACGTTTGGTTCTTCTGATATGTCAATATACCAGAAGAATTGGTCAATACAAGACAAGAATATCTTTCTTTGAAAGTATATGATTTATAGTAAATCTAGTTGTGTTGCTTTGAAAATTATTCAGTCAGGTACGTTAAATATCAGCAACTCAAGCTTTACAAGAAAATAAGTATATGGAGGTTTAGTTTGTGCAAAATTTAAAAACAATCCGGGATCACTTTCCCTATGGTACAGTTTTAAAAATTCAAAGAGAGTTTGGACTTGCAGAAATATATGACAGACTAAAAAGCATACGCGAAACAGGTATGGATTATGTGGTTATATGGCCGGCGGTATACTGGTGGGAGGATAGTAAAAACCCTGATTATCCATTTGCCACAGGCAAGAGTATATTAAATTATGCTTATGAAATAGGTTTACATGTTGTAATGGAACTTGCAGGTCAGATTTCATGCCTTGAATATACTCCAGACTTTGTAATGAAAAGAGATTATCTGGCAGTAAACAGGGATGGAACATATAACAATTCTGGAGCATCTTTCGGATTTATTAATTATAACCATCCTGATGTAAAAAACATAATAAAGAGAAACTTTTATAATACGGCGCTGGCCTATAAAGATTACCCTGCTTTGTATGGTTACGATATCTGGAATGAAACGATGTTTTGGTCTTACGATCTATATACTCTACAGGTTTTCAGAGATTGGCTGGAGGAAAAGTACAAAACAATAGAAAACCTTAATGCTATTTGGGAACGCAGCTACTGTGATTTTTCGCAGGTTGAATTCCCTTACTGGAGATGGGCAAGCATTGCAAATGCTGCTGATCTTTTGGATTTTCAGAAAGATAATATAGGTATGATCATAAGGGAATGGGCAGGACATATTCGCTCAGTTGATGCAAAACACCCCATACAGGCAGATAATATTGCCTCGGAAGCAGCACGGGGAGAATTAATAAGCCGTTCACAGGATAACTGGGAACTATCACGGTCAGTGGATGAGATGGGTATTTCGCTTTATCCCCAAAACAATAAGGGCGATAGGGAGAAACATAGCTTAAGATGGCAGATATTTAGTTCCGTTTATTCAGCTGCACATCATGAACCTTATTGGATTGCTGAAATGCAAAGCCACCACCAGACTTTACTGAACACGCAAGGGGTTGTCTACCCCAATGAACTTAAGTGGTGGAACTGGGAGGCTATAACTCATGGAGCAAAAGGGATAATCTACTGGAAATGGGAGCCTTTTATTAAAGGTCATCAACTGTTTGGAAGAGGGCTTGTTGACCAGAAAGGAAGAGAAACACCGAGGCTTTCTGAGGCAAAAAAGATTAAGAGTATACTTAACAAGCATCCCGAAATAATGAGTTTTTCACCTGAAAAGGCAAAAGCGGCAATTTTATATGACCGCCAGAATTTCAATTATCAGAAAGCCTTTACACAGACATACAAGGGTGTAGTCAGTGATAACATATATGTCGAAGCTATAAAAGGCTTATATCAATGCCTATGGCAAAATAATATAGACGTAGACTTTGTAACGCCAGATGATGTAGCAAATAGAAGGGTGAGGGAATATAATGTGATTTTTGCAACATACCAGATGTGTATGCCTGATGACCTTGCCAAAGGTCTTGAGGAATTTGTGATAAATGGCGGCACCGTTGTTGCTGACGGAATGTTTGGCATATTTAATGAAAACGGAATAATGCATAGGGAGCTGCCGGGGGGAAAGTTAAGAACAATAACCGGTATCGATTTTCATGATGTAGACATTTCTAATCTAACGTTTTCGATTGAAGGAGGAATAGAGTGCAGAGGCTATATACAAAAGCAATTATTTGATTTAGAAGGAGCAGAAGTTATTGCAAGATTTGAGGATGGTCTTCCAGCAATAACCAGCTCAAGTGCAGGAAGGGGTAATTTTGTCTTTATAGGTACTTCCTATTGGTACGGTTGTTTTCTGAATAATTGCGGTAAAGGCAGCGAAGTTATAGCTTTTCTGGATAAGAAATACGGCATATCTACACACAGGATAAATGATAACAGTGTAAAGTATGCAATAATGACCGGTGATGGAGGAACAAGGCTATTAGCTTTATTTAACTATACAAATGAGGATAAGGATGTTTCCATTATAATTGAAGGGGTTGATGAAGGAAGTTACACTGTAGAGAATCTTTACACCGGGATAATTGATATAGTTTCCGAAAGTAATGGAATTCTTAAGCTTGACAGGGCAATCAGTTCGAAAGATACAGCAGTTTTTGTTATTAATAGAAGTAATTGATAAATGCAATATAGTGGTATAGATGGAACCCTTACAAGAGGAAAATACATCGTAATTGCCTCTTGTAAGGGTTTTTCTCTGTTTTACCTCATTTCTCTCTGTAACCGCAATGAGGACAAGAGCTATAATCGCCTTCATACTTATAATTGCACTTTTGGCATATCTTTTTTGCCAGTAAGTCTGATCTTGTAGCAAGGTCTGAGTTGAGTTTATATAAAATATTCTCTTGATTTTCCAGAATTTTTGCTAAAGCAAAAAAAGTGACAGCAGAAGTTATCCCCCCACCTAAAGCAACAATAAAGCTAGTAAATGATCCTGAAAAAAGACCTGCCACTACGGAGATTACAAAAACAATAATACCAATAATATAAAGGGCTGAAATCAATGTGATCACACCTTTCGTTATACTAGAACGCCCACCATGTACTTATTCTAAAATTACCTCAATACATATTAACTCATCTTCTGAAAACTCAATTTTATCTTTATTGTAATGTAAGCTTTTGCATATTTTAATATATCAAACGCAGCTAACTAATTCAAGCATGTAAATACTATTAAGAAATCCAGCGGGAAATAATTTCAAAACAAATAAACTATTGCATAATAATACCCAAAATAATAGACAAATATGGATATGCTTTTTTTAACATTATAGTATTATTTAAAGGAATATTTTTCTTTCTATAAAGCTAACAGTGATGTTTAAATTCATTTATTTACAATTTGACAGGCATTGATATAATGGCATTACTAAAAATTAGGTCATGCTTGAATTTTCTAATCAAAAATGTGATATTTGCTCTTTGAAAAAAAGATGTTTCTATTGTCTAGGAAAGTATACCTTTAGTATTTTGTACAGAACGTAAATGTAAATCTTGTCATTGAAATTGATTACAACAAATACCTATATCACATTTTTATCGAAAGTTTGAGTAATAGCCTACAAATCTTGAAGGGAGGAAATAACGTGTTTGGAAAAAAAAGAATCTCCGAACTACTTGTGGTGTTCATCCTTTTAGTAAGTTTTATTGTTACTATAGGTGTTTCATCACCTGCATTGGCTAGCCAGGAGGGAAATGGCAGCAAAGAGGTACTTGACAAAGTAATGAAATCAGCTGTTGTTTTGTATAACAATAGCCCATTTGCTTATATCAATTATGATAAAGTGCAAGTGGATGAGGACAACCCAAATGTAAAACCTTTTATAGAAGGACAGAATGTTTTTGTTCCGATCAGATTTGTAACAGAAGCTTTCAATGCTGAAGTCGGGTGGAATGAAATTGAGTCTAAAGCTACTATTAAATTAGGAGCGATTACAATATCAATGTCACCAGGCAGCAAAACAGTGGATGTAAGTGGCTCTATTTATGAGATGGATGCCCCTTCAAAAGTAGTAAACAGTAGAATGTTTATACCACTGAATGATATAGCTGACATTTTGGGTAAGGATGTATATTTTCATGACAGAGGACTTGTCTCAATTACAGAAATGGGAGGAAACTTCAATCCCAAAACAGATATGTTAGCAATTAATCATGCAATTAATTTATTTGTGATGCAGCCGGTTGCAGCATCTTTAACGAATGATACAATGGCCGTATCTGTTGGTGATCCTGCAATAATAAGCCCGGACGAAGAGTTTCCAAAAGTTTTGATCGAGCCATATTTTGATGGGATGGTATCCGGAGAAATTCTGTTTGAAAATGAAAAGGTAGTCTCCATTATACCCGAACAAGAACTTAGGGCTCATGAAGCAGTTACTATACCTATCAATTCAGCAGAAAAAGCTAGTGGCCTATATACTGTAAAATTAGCATTCAATTTCCCTGATCAGGGTGAGTTCTATGATAATCTTTATTTTTCAGTTATTGATACTGATAAAATATCCCAGGGTACCAGTCTGATAGTTTCAGAAGATGAAACAGGCAAACTTAATTATGTACCAGATTTCCGGGGAAATCAAATACTAGATTTTTCAAATGCAGGCTACATGTCTGGTGGAGTGAAAATTCCTGATGTTCCTGTGATGATAGTATTAGAGCCAGTGGAAGGGGATAATACTGCCCATATCCAGACAGCAATTGATACGCTTTCTAAAATGCCGGTTCACATTAACGGCTTCAGAGGTGCTATTTTACTAAAGAGTGGTACTTATGAAATTGCCGGAAACTTAAGAATAAGTTCTGATGGAATAGTGCTAAGAGGAGAAGGAAGCGGTGAGAATGGTTCTATACTGTATGCAACAGGTAAAGACCAGAGGAGCATCATTGTAGTTTCAGGAACCTCTGGAGCATTGGTAGAGCTCGAATCGGCAAGAAAGATTACTGATATATATGTTCCAGTTGGTGCAAAAACCTTTAATGTAGAGCATGTTGATGGTCTTAATGTGGGAGACACTATAGCAATCCGTAGATATGGAAATGAAGAGTGGATTCACGAGATAGAAATGGATCGTATAGTCCCAAGACCAGCAGACCCAGGCAATACGCAGCAGTGGGGTCCGCTTACTGTTGATATAGAACGAATTATTACCAATATTGAAGGAAACATGATAACTGTTGATGCATCAATGCCCAATGCAGTTGAATCTCGCTGGGGTGGTGGAGAAGTACTAAAGTGCTCTGAAACTGGAAGAGCTCAAAGAGTAGGGATTGAGAATCTCAGATTTTCATCAGAATTTGATCCTAGTGTAATAGATTTAGAAAAAGGCGTTGAATATTATGCAGATGAGAACAAGGCGAATTGCGCGGTTACCTTTGATAATGCATCTAATGGCTGGGTAAGGGAAGTTGAAATGCTTCACCTTGACACTGGAATATTAGTTGCCGAAAATGCCAAGTATATTACAATCCAAGATTGTAGATACACAGAACCTGTATGCACTATCGCTGGCTCAAGGAGATACCCGTATAGTATAAAAGGACAACTGAACCTAGTGTTAAGATGCTATGCTGACCAGGCTCGCCATGCTTTTGCTATAGGACCTAGAATTCCGGGACCTAATGCATTTGTATATTGTGAATCTGAGAGAAACTATGCGTCTAGTGAACCACATCATCGCTGGTCTATGGCAGGGCTATATGATAACGTAAAAGGTTCAATACAGATTCAGGACAGACAGTGGATGGGTACTGGTCATGGATGGTCAGGAGCCAATTATGTTGCATGGAACACTGAAGGATTCCTCGTACTCCAAAGACCACCAACAGCTCAGAACTGGTCAATAGGTCATGTTGGAGAAAAGGGACCAGGCGCCCATGTAGATATTAAGCCACTACAAGATGGATATTGGGAGTCACATGGAGAACATGTAAAGCCTGAAAGCTTATACATGAGTCAGCTTAAAGCTCGTCTTGGTGAAGAGGCTGTTGCTAATATTCAGCGTCATACAATTGAGATAAGTGATTCAATTGCAAATATTCCCAAACTAGACAGTATTACCATAGATGGAGAGCCAATTAATGGTTTTGCTCCTGACAAGTACGAATATACAGTAGCATTACCGATTGGAGCAAAACAGATACCGGTAATTGATGCTGCGTCTAGTGTGCACAATGTTTCTGTAGAACAATCTACCAGTACAACTGGAGTTGCAAGAATAAAGGTAGTTGATGCAAATAACAATGAAGAAGGTATATTCTATACAGTCACTTTCTTTGTGCTTACTGATAAGCCTGTAATTGCTAGTGGTGATGATGGCAATATTCCTGAAAATACAATTGATAATGATCCTAGTACTCGTTGGTCTGCAGCAGGAGAACAGTGGATTCAATATTATCTGGGTGGAGTAAAAAAAGTAAATGGACTTTCTATAGCTACATTCCGTGGGCATGAACGAAAAGCAATATTCGATATCCAAACCACTGTTGATGGCGTAAACTGGACTACAGTTTATACAGGAGGAGCAAGTGGAACCTCCGATCAGATCGAGATTTATAAATGTGAACCTATTGATGCAGCATATGTACGCATAGTGGGTTATGGCAACTCTGATAACCATTGGAACAGCTTTACAGAGGTAATCATACATACAGGTGATGATTATCCCCAAGAGCAGGTAGAGGAGCCTGAAGAAACTATCACATTGGTAGAAGGCGCACAACTGCTGACAGAAGACTTTGAAGATGGAACAGCTGATGGATGGGAAGCCGTTTCAGGAGAATGGCAGGTTATTGACGAAAACGGAAACAAGGTATACAACACAGTAGCAGGCACCAACCGATCAGTTGTTGGTGAAAGCACATGGGACAATTATACTGTTGAAGCCAAGATGATGGTAAGTGAATGGTCAAATCCTAACACTCAGAGAGTGGGTTTTTATGGCAGGTACCAGGACAATGACAATAACTACCAGATAGTATATGAGGCAGGACAGTTCAGAGTAAGACGACAAACTGATGGCAAGTTCTCGAATCTGGTTAATAAGGAATTTACACTGGAAGAAGGCAAATGGTATACATTAAAAGCTGAATTAGCCGGAACAAGCATTAAACTGTATGTAGATGGAGTTGAGATGCTTGAAGTTGAGGATAATGATGGCTACAGTGCTGGTCAAGTAGGTCTTATAGTAAGAAACGGTACCGCTGTTTTTGACGATATAGTAGTTACAGAGTTAATACCTGAAGGGACTCCTACATTAGCAGAAGGCGCAGAATTGCTGACAGAAGACTTTGAAGATGGAACAGCTGATGGATGGGAAGCTGTTTCAGGAGAATGGCAAGTTATTGACGAAAATGGAAACAAGGTATACAACACAGTAGCAGGTACCAACCGATCAGTTGTTGGTGAAAGCACATGGGACAACTATACTGTTGAAGCCAAGATGATGGTAAGTGAATGGTCAAATCCTAGCACTCAGAGAGTGGGTTTTTATGGCAGGTACCAGGACAATGACAATAACTACCAGATAGTATATGAGGCAGGACAGTTCAGAGTAAGACGACAAACTGATGGTAAGTTCTCAAATCTGGTTAATAAGGAATTTACACTGGAAACAGGCAAATGGTATACATTAAAAGCTGAATTAGCCGGAACAAGCATTAAACTGTATGTAGATGGAGTTGAGATGCTTGCAGTTGAGGATGATGTCTATAGTGCAGGTAAAGCAGGGCTTATAGTAAGAAATGGTACCGCTGTTTTTGACGATATAGTCATTACAGAGTTAGTATTTAAATAACTTTAGTCAGGGTAAGCCTGCGAAAGCAAGAGAATTACTGTAGAATAAAGGCTCGGGAGGCATTGCGCCCCCGAGCTTTTATTAATATTTCACAAACCTTGAAATGAACGCAAAAACACTTCATAATATAAGTATCTCTCCAGAAAATTATGATGGATTTATTGAGTTCATCTTTATGAGGAAAGAAAGGGAACACTTATTATGTCTTTTTTGAGTTTTTTGAAATTGGTTGAGATCCAGACAAAAACAGCCAGCGTAATTCCTTTTTTGCTAGGAACCCTCTACTGTGTTTATCGCTATAATGCATTTAGGATGGGAAATTTTTTATTGATGCTTGTCTCACTTTTATCCATTGATATGGCAACAACAGCTTTAAACAATTATCTAGATTACAAATATGCAAAACAGAAATACGGGTTCGGCTATGAAAGTCATAACGCAATAGTCAGAGACAATCTAAAAGATTCATATGTGCTTACAGTAATTTTTGCATTATTAATTTTGGCGGTTTTATCAGGAGTACTTTTATTTTTGAATACTAGTATGATTGTTCTGGTTTTAGGTTTGATATCTTTTGTAGTTGGTGTTTTTTACACGTACGGACCCGTACCTATATCTCGCACACCTTTTGGAGAGGTCTTTTCTGGCGCTTTTATGGGCTTTATGATACCGTTCATTTCAATTTATATTCATGCATTTGATCGAAATTTTGCTAGTATGATATTACAAGCAGGTGAACTTATTATTGCACTAAATGTATGGGAAATAATATGCATTATAATCTTAGCTTTTCCCGCAATTCTTGGGATTGCAAATATTATGCTTGCAAACAATATATGTGATATATGTGATGATATTGAAAATAAACGATATACATTGGTATCCTATATTGGTATTAAACACAGCATTCGTTTTTTTGAAATTCTCTACTATATTGCATATGTTGACATATTGATTGCGGTAATATTGGGAATATTGCCACCGATATCAGTAGTTGCTCTGTTGACTTTTATCCCAGTATATAAAGGAATTTTGACCTTCCGGGAAATTCAATCTAAAAAAGACACATTTGTAATTGCAGTTAAAAATTTCACACTAATAAATTTTACTTTGGTGCTAACTATTGCTGTAGCACTTGTCATGAACCTCTTTATTTAAAATTTCACAATGCAAACAAACAAGGTTCTTGTTAGAATATTGTCTGTGATATATAATATTATTGTTATATAATGATTAATACCTAAAAAGTATACTCTATGGAATGTAATGATTCCATACAATATGTCTACCAAAACTTACTAAAAGCGTTTTATGCTTTGATAGCCATATTGCATGAATTAAAGACATTCCATGCGGTTTATAAATTTATCTAATAGGGCAGGTACAAGGAGTGGACATATTTTGTGCAAAAAAGCTGAAAAGATCAACGACGTTCAGGAAGAGACAGGAATAGGAAAGTCATTAAAGGATTGTAGAATTAACTGCGCAGTTATTATACCATCACTTAATCCAATACCAGAGCTACCTGATTTTGTTCAAGAGCTTTTATCAATGGGAGTCTCAGAAGTAATTGTCGTGAATGACGGTAGTGATTACAAATATGAATATATTTTTGAAGCTCTTAAACAAATCAGTCATTGTACTGTGCTCACCCACGAAGTAAACCGTGGCAAGGGTAGAGCTTTGAAAACTGCTTTTTCGTTTTTTTTAGAGCACTTTTCATATATGAACGGGGTTGTAACTGCTGATGCGGACGGGCAGCATTCTGTTGAGGATATATGTAATTTATGCAATATATTATCAGTAAAAAAAGAAGTATTAATTTTAGGAGTCAGAGACTTTCATGAAAATAATGTTCCTAAAAGAAGTTACATAGGAAATATGTTGACTAGCACCATTTTCCATCTGCTTTATGGCTGCAAACTTAATGATACTCAGACAGGTCTTAGAGGTATTTCGACTAAGGAGTTGCCTGAAATGATTGGCTTAAAAGGTGAGAGGTATGATTATGAAATAAATATGCTTATTAAAGCAAGAACTATAAATTTAAAGCTATATACTGTCCCGATAAAAACTCTTTATTTTGATAACAACTCCGGTTCACATTACAGTACTGTTAAGGATTCTATTTTCATATTCTTTCGGTTAATTTTAGGATTGATAGAACGATTTATCTCATCTATAACAGGATTATTTGTAGTTGAAAAATCCGAAAAAGTACAAAAAAAAGAAAGGGTGTAGTTTTTTAAAACATTGATAAATACTATTAATAAACATATATACAGTTTTTTAAAGATGATAGTACGTATTTTTATTCCGAATTATAAGATTATACGCAAAACGGATTTGGATGTTCCAGCTGTATATTTAGTGCATCATCAAAATTTGTGGGGACCAGTTATCAGTTTAGCATGGCTTGATATACCAGCCCGGATGTGGGTTTTGAACGTTTTTTTTAATTTTAATGCTTGTTTCAAACAATATTATAACTATACATTTACAAAGCGTTTTGGTATTCCAAAGATTATTGCAGCAATTATTGCATTTCCCATATCTTTATTTGTATCAGGCTTGATGCATATAATGTCAGCACTACCTGTTTATCGTGGCTCAAGAGATATAGTCAAAACATTTAATGCAAGTGTTTTAGCTTTGGAGAACGGGCAAAACATTCTTATATGTCCTGATATAGATTACTCTGATTCAGGTTCTGAAATGGGTGAAATGTATAAGGGGTTTCTTCATATTGAGCGGAAATATGCTAAAAAAACTGGAAACCATGTTCCTTTTGTACCTATCCGAATTGACAAAAGAAAAAGGTTGATATGCATAGGTGATGCCATTTATTTTGATGAGAAGTATGACTTTAGACAAGGTAAGGCTGAGGTCTACATTCAGTTAAAAAGCCAAATGGGGTAGCATCAGGATAAAAACACAAAAGCAATAGAAACTTCAAAGTATTTAACGGAGGATTAATGTGGCGAGTTATAAAATGGATATTGCTAAGCTGCAGGAAATCATTAATAAAACTATTGATTCCATTAACAGTGGCAAAAGTGAAATACTAGACATAGTTGAAAATGCTGAAAAAGAATGTAAATTGTTAGAAGATGAACTTACCCGCCTAAAATTACAGGTAGCTCAATTGATTAAGGATGTAGATGTTCTTGAAATGAAACTTAAGCAAGGACAGAAACATCTCGCATTTGTTAATAAAAACTTTGAAAAATTTTCACAGGAACAATATAGGATTGCTTATGAGCAAGCAGACAAATTAAGACTTCAACTGGCAATCAAGAGGGAGCAGGAATTACATTTTATAAGAAGAAGAAATGAACTCGAACGTAGAGTTAAAGACTCGCAAAAAACAGTAGAAAAAGCAGAAAATTTGTTGACATATATAGGGGCAGCTCTTAGTTATCTGACAGGTGACCTTCAGGAAGTAAGTCTCCAACTTGAAGATATGCAACAAAGACGTCTATTAGGTTTGAAAATCATAAGAGCTCAAGAAGAAGAACGTCAACGTGTCGCTCGCGAAATACATGATGGACCAGCACAGCTTATGTCTAATGTTGTTCTAAAAGCTGAGCTTTGTGAACGCTTGATTGATATTGATATTTATAGAGCACGTGAAGAACTGAAGAACTTGAAAGAAATAGTCCGAAACAGCCTGAAGGATGTAAGAAACATTATATATGATTTGCGGCCAATGTCCCTTGATGATTTGGGGTTAATACCTACTATTCAAAGATGTATTACAACATTTGAGGAGGAAACTGGTATAAAGATTGAATTTATAACTACCAGTAGCAGTGATTTAAGTTCTGCAATATCTCTTACAGTTTATAGGATAATTCAGGAAGCATTGAGCAATATCAGAAAACATGCCCATGCCCAAAGTGTTCGAATAAAACTATGCTTCCCTGATGAGAAATTAAAGTTGGAGATTAGTGATGATGGGATAGGGTTTGATCTGAGTTCTTTAAAGAAACCCAATAAAGATATTAACAGTGGTTTTGGCATTATGAATATGAGGGAGCGAATTGAGCTGCTTAATGGTTCTTTTGATATAAAATCGCGAAAGGGAATGGGTACTAAATTTCTTGTTGAAATCCCACTTATTACAGATGAGGTGACAGAAGATGAATAATATTCGTATTTTAATTGCTGATGATCATTCTATGGTTAGACAAGGTTTTAAGCAGATCCTTGAATTGGAGGACTCCATGGAAGTTGTAGGTCAGGCTGCAAATGGTGAGGAAGCTATAAAGCTTGCTAGGGAGATAAAACCTGATGTAATTCTTATGGACATCAATATGCCTGGAATGAATGGAATGCAGGCTATCGAAGCGTTGAAAGCGGAAAATCCAAATTACAAAATTATAGTTGTAACAATCCACCAGGATAAGGCTTACCTATTTAAAGCCCTACAATTAGGTGCTTCTGGATTTGTACAGAAGGATGCTGATATTTCAGTTCTAATAGATGCAATAAAGAAGGTATATATGGGAGAAGCATATGTACAGCCAAAAATGACGAATGATTTGGTTAAGGAGTTTAGCAGAGTCACTGCCTATGATCATGAAAAACACTTAAACAAGGATTTGACAAAAAGGGAAATTGAAGTACTTGAGCTGGTAGCAGAAGGAATGCTTAATAAAGAGATTGCCAAAAGCCTTTATATAAGTGAAAAAACAGTAAAGAATCATGTCTCTAATATTTTTAAGAAATTAAGTGTTTCTGACAGAACTCAGGCAGCAATATATGCTTATAAAAATAATATAAAAAGAACTTAAAAAAACACAATAATTTTAGGCTAGATCTTATTTAGCTAGTATAATCTTTATACAAATTATTTTGTGTTTGCCATAAAAACAGGGGGAGTGAATTAAATTGAGTAGTTTTCTTAAAGAAATTAACGAAAAAATACTGGTTTTTGATGGCTCAAAAGGAACAATGCTGCAAAGCCTTGGACTTTTGGGTGGAGAATGTCCTGAACTCTGGAATATAGAACATGCGGATGAAGTATTAAGTATTTATAATTCATACAAACAAGCAGGAGCTAATGTAATCCAGACAAATACTTTCCAAGGAAACAGATTAAAACTTGAAGAATATGGACTAGCAGACAAGACTTACGAGCTGAACTTTTTTGGAGTAAAGCTTGCAAAAGAGGCAATGGGGAAGGACGGATATGTAGCGGCATCAATCGGACCTTTAGGTAAGTTGTTTGTTCCTTCGGGAGACTTAACTTTTGAACAAGCATATGATGTATTTAAGGAGCAAATATTGGCTGTAGTAGATGCGGGTGCCGATATTATTAACTTTGAAACCTTTACTGATTTAGCAGAAATGCGTGTGGCACTTATTTGTGCAAAAGAAAACAGTGACCTTCCAGTTATTTGCTCCATGGCTTTTGAATCAAACGGTAGAACACTAATGGGAAATGATCCAGGTACATGTGCAGTTGTTTTAAAATCTCTGGGAGCTGATCTAATCGGTATAAACTGCTCAACTGGAACAATACATATGGTTGACATTCTAAAGAAGATGCATGAGACAGGCGAAGGGTATTTTTCAGTAAAACCAAATGCCGGGTTACCAGTAATAAAAAATGGTTCAGTGGTTTATAATGAAACACCAGAGCAGTTTGCAAAAGCAGCTACCAAGTTCGCAAAATATGGAGCTAGGTTAATCGGCGGTTGCTGCGGGACAACTCCTGAATTCATTAAGAATATAGCAATTACTGTAAGTACAATTCAACCATCACCGATTGGTCATGTTTCAGGTAGAATTATTACTTCTGCTGTTAAATTGCTGAATTTAAGTAGTATAAAGAATATAATAATTGGCAGAATAGATGTTAATAATGATGATATTCTCCAGGGTGAAATTAACAACAAAAATTATGATTATATAATTGATTGTATTATGGAAATGAATAATTGTGATGCAATATATATTAGCATTGATAATAATAAGAGGGAAGCAGATTATCTACCTGAAGTAATTGATATTGTACAAACATACTCAAAAGAGCCTGTTGTAATTAACACAAAGGATCAATCAGCATTGGCAGGGGCACTTAGGATATATAAAGGTAAAGCTGGTGTAATAGTAAATCAGACAGTCGAAAACAACATTGATGAATTGATTAATATTATAAGAAAGTATGGAGGTACAATTGTAGCCGATAATATTAGTTAGTCAGGGAGTTTTAGATGCCTCAAACTTATTTAAGAGTTGGTGGTAAGGGAATAAGCGGTGCGAACATATTCACCGCTTATTACTTTCCCAATTTCCAGCTTTCCGAATTATTAACCAATTTTTAAAATAATGATAAAACCTTTTCCTTAATTTTATCCATATCATCTTCTGTTTTTGGACAATCTACATTATCCAAAAGGTACCAGGTTTCCTTATGAGAAGCTGTTTCACCTGGTTTTAAAACTTTAAGCGGGCTTAAACTCTCCATCTCAAGCATTAAATTATTAGTATAAGTTTCCCAAGAACACCCAAGATCCGGATATGTTCCATCCATACTGTGAGTATATTTTTTTACAAAAAGATGCCCATCATTATAATATGCAGCCCAACCATCCTCATTGGGCATTCCAAGCTTGAATGGAATTTTTGCTTGGGCGTCCTGAGTGACAGTTATGTATTTGTCTCCCCAGTAAACTCTATTGTCGTTCATTTTTGTATATGGCCATAATGCTACTAATCTATTAGACAGAAGACCGGTTTGTCTTAACGGTTGAGGAATTATAGCTTTTCCTCCTGCTGCCATAACAGAGATTCCCCATACAGCAAGCTCTAAAGGCCACATGCTTTGGTTTGTAAGCTTATGAACTACTGTAACCATAGGTTTGTCTGTTGCAAGACTTATATCAATATCTTTTTTGATTCCTGTAGTTGATTCTACTGGTTGGCTCAAGCTGATGCCATTTTCAATTTCATGCCAATCTACAGGAAAATTATCAGGAAAGTATGAACGAGGCATAGCTTCAGGACTATGCCATAAACGATGACCTCCATAGCTATTCCATTTATCGCCACCTGATTTTCCAATCTGATCTTTAAACTCACAAAACTCATTTTTGTCACATGTAAAACCAAACCGAATAATTCTAGGACCAACAGCTGTTGTTGCAATAAAATCAACCAGTCCATTGGAAACCTCTACGCAGCTTTCCCAGCCAAGATGGTCTTTTTTTAGGATTTTTACAGTACTCATACTAATCACTCCAATAATATATATTTATCACACTATTACTTAACTTCCACCGTCCAACCTAACACATCATCAATTTGACCAAACTGAACACCTGTTAAATTATCATATAATTTCTGTGACAGCTTGCCAATCTGATTATTATTTATTATCATGTTTTTCCCATCCCAGTTCAATTCACCAATTGGTGAAATTACAGCAGCAGTTCCAGTACCAAAAGCCTCTTCTATCTGTCCTTTTTTATAAGCATCATAAAGTTCCTGCATTGCTATATTTCGTTCTGAAACTGTTGCTCCCCAGTATTTAAGAAGATTTATTACCGAGTCTCTTGTAACTCCGGGCAAAATGCTTCCCGAAAGTAAAGGCGTGACTACTTCACCATTAATCTTAAAGAATACGTTCATAGCACCGACTTCTTCAACATACTTTTTCTCAATACCATCAAGCCAGAGGACCTGAACGTAGCCTTTTTCATGAGCTTCCATCTGCGACTTGAGACTGGCAGCATAGTTACCCATCGTTTTTGCATATCCGGTTCCACCTTTTACAGCTCGTACATATTTGTTCTCAACATAAATATTTACTGGATTAATTCCCTGAGGATAATATGCACCAACAGGGGATAGAATTATTATAAATTTATAGGTAAAGGATGGTCTTACTCCTAAAAATGGATCAGATGCAAAAATAAAAGGTCTTATATACAGTGAGGTTCCTTCGGATGTAGGGATCCAGTCTTTATCAAGTGACACTAGAGCTTTGATGGCTTCTACAGCAAACTCTGCATCAATTTGTGGAATACACAATCTCTCATTGGATGAATTCATTCTCTCCATGTTTTTCTCCGGACGGAAAAGAAGGGTTCTACCGTCGGGTGCACTGTAAGCTTTCAAGCCTTCAAATACTGCCTGCCCATAGTGAAACACCATAGTCGCAGGACTAAGCTCCAATGGTGCATATGGGACTATTCTGGGATCATGCCAGCCATTATCTTCAGCATAATCCATTATAAACATATGATCAGTAAAATATTTTCCAAATCCAAGACTATTATGATCGGGTTTTTGTTTGGGTGTTTTAGTCTTTTCAATTCTAATTTGATGAGACATTATTTGTAACTCCTTCCAATTGGTTGATAAATGCAATTATAGAAAACCAATTATGTTTCATTGGTTGCGTTAAACCCTTGCATTATTGTATCTAATTATTATAGTATAATAAAAAAGAGCAATCAAGCAGAATATAAAAATAGTTCAATCAGCTTTTTATAGAAAAGTCATGATGATATTATATAGTGTAGCATAAAGAACAATAGGCTTTATTTTTCAAAAAATAATTAGCCTGTTCTGTTGCTACACTATATAATTCATCACAATTAAAAAAGCGAATTGAACTATACATTAACTATGATTGCACAATAGATTGAGGTGGATTATTTGGATAATTATTATAAAAAAATTAACGATGCGGCCAATTTTGTTAATGAAAAATTTAGCAGAAAATTTGATGCCGCAGTAATTTTAGGTTCAGGTCTGGGAAAACTGATGGATTCGGTAAATGATAGAGAGATTGTGGACTACAAGGATATTCCAGGTTTTCCTGTAACCACAGTTGAAGGACATAACGGACAACTAATTGTAGGTAATATTAATGGAAAAAATCTCTTAGCCATGAAAGGTAGGTTTCATTATTACGAAGGATATGAAATAAAAGATGTTGTAATGCCTGTGCGCATGTTCAAAAAGTTGGGTGTTAAAAATTTGATTGTGACAAATGCTGCTGGTGGGCTCAATACAGCATTCCAACCTGGAGATCTTATGGTTATAAAAGATCATATAAGTTTGTTTGCTCCATCACCTTTAAGGGGTAAGAATCTAACTGAATATGGAACAAGATTTCCCGATATGACAAAGACTTACAATCGTGTTTTAATAGAGCTTGCATTTAATGTTTCGCATGAACTTGGTATTAAGCTTAAAGAGGGAGTATATGCTTTTGTACAGGGACCAATGTATGAAACGCCTGCGGAAATTCGTGCTTTAGGTATACTTGGAGCTGATGCTGTTGGTATGTCCACAGTTCCTGAGGTTATAACTGCAAATCATTCAGGTATGAATGTGTTAGGAATATCATGTATAACCAATATGGCAGCAGGTATTACAGATAGCTCACTGAATCATGAAGAAGTTATTGCTGCTGCTAAGAAAATTGAGCAGGACTTTTCAAATCTGGTAATAAACATAATCAGCAGAATCGATTAAAGTGAGCAAGTTGGAAAGGTGTATAGATAGGAAGCTGGAAAGTTGAGAAGTGTGTGTAATCTAGCCTCTCAACTAACCAGCTACCGATCTTTTAACTGACTACTGCATTAGTTTCATTAATATCTTATTACTTCTATCAATAAAACTATTCATTTCGTGAGGTTCAAGCTGTTTGTGACTCATTATTGCAAGATCATAAACATGGTGGCATATTAGTGAAACATCTTCTTTGCGGCTATCATCATCCTTTAATTTTATAAGGGAATTGATAATACTGTTATTTAAGTTTAAAACAAGTGACCTGTCTTCGTCGAACGTATCAGGGATATTCATTCCTCCGTACATTCGAGACATTTCTCTAAACCTTCTGGATTGTTCTGAAAGCAATATAATACTCGGGACAGAAGTAGACTTTAAGTGTTCGACCTGAACTTTTAATTTTTCATTTCCTAGGGTTTCACGGAAGAGTTTTTCAAGTTCTTCTTTGACACTCTGCTCAACATCCTTATTTTCATCATCCTTAAGGCTGTCTGAAAGACTTGAGTCAATTCTGTTAAACTTAATGTTTTGTTCATTCATCTCAAGAAATTGAATAAAGTGTGTATCAATCATTGAATTAAGAACTACTGCTTCAAGCTCCTGCTCTTTGAACATTTTTATATACTGAGCCTGTTGTTTTTCATCATTAGCATAAAATACTGTGTTCTCATGTTTTGATTTATTTCTTTCCAAGTAATCTTTAAGAGTTATATAATCGTCTTTGGTTGATTTATAAATAACTATATCTTTAACTTTTTCAAAAAACTTTGGCTCGCGCATGCAGCCATATTTAACAAAAGGATGAATGTCATCCCAATATTTATTATAATTATCTCTTTCATTATTAAAAATCGAATTCAGTTTGTCTGCTATTTTTTTAGTTATATGGTTAGATATTGTAGCGACACTTTTATCATTCTGTAAAAAGCTTCTGGATACATTAAGAGGAAGATCGGGACAATCCAGCGTACCCTTGAGCAATAAAAGAAATTCCGGTATTATTTCCTTTACATTATCGGCAACAAACACCTGGTTGTAGTATAACTTGATTTGACCTTCCATTGTCTCCATCTCATGTCTAAGCTTTGGAAAATACAAGATACCTTTTAGCCTGAAGGGATAATCAACATTAAGATGAATCCAGAATAAAGGATCATTAAAATCCAGAAATACTTTTTTGTAAAAATCTTTATATTCTTCCTCGGTGCACTCTTTTGGATCCTTCATCCATAAAGGGTTTGTATCGTTAAGAGGCTCGGGTACATCGTCTTTCTCATCAGATTTTTCAACGGTTTTCGGATCATCAGTTTCAAAATAAATTTCATAGGGAAGGAAATAGCAAAATTTCCTTATTAATTCTTTAATTTTAAACTCATCTAAAAGATCTTCACTATCTTCTGAAATAAAGAGGGTAACCGTTGTTCCCCTTTCGGTTCGATTAGAAACATCCATTTCAAAATCAGAACCTTCTGCACTTATCCATCTTACTGGCTGAGAACCTTCAATATATGAAAGTGTATCAATCTGAACTTTTGATGAAACCATAAAGGCTGAATAAAAACCAAGACCAAAGTGACCGATTATTTGACCATCGTCAGTCTTGTCTTTATACTTTTCGATGAAATCCTTCGCACCTGAAAAAGCAATTTGGTTAATATATTTTTTCACTTCATCCTCAGTCATCCCAATACCATTGTCAATGAATTCTAGCGTTTTTGACTTTTTATTTAATACAACTTTAATCATAAATCTGGTATCTTCGGGCAATTGTGTTTCACCTAATGCGTTAAGACGACTCAGCTTACTTATTGCATCGTTGCAATTAGAAATAAGCTCCCTTAAAAAAATCTCTTTTTCTGAGTACAGCCACCGTTTAATTATTGGGAGTATGTTCTCTGTGTTTATTGATATGGTACCTTTTTCTTTGGACATATATCAAAGCCTCCTAATTCTAAGTATTAAAACTTTAGTACCAATACTAAAGATACTATTTTATTATTATATAATACAATTGGTTGAAAAAGTCAAGAAGCATAACAGCTTTTCAACTAACCTTTATGATCCACCGTGTCTATTCAGAGGTAGCTTTTCTTTCATGAAGAATCATCTCCAATACTGCAATACAGCTTCAGCAATGAAAACAATCAATTTAAAATGCCTTCTCGTTAAGTAATT
>Ga0265293_10001184_pt1 | contig 58438 bp, 54 predicted proteins | sample Munlanlewell138R_FD_192505 | JGI IMG/M metagenome (GOLD analysis project Ga0265293, IMG submission 192505) | Leachate microbial communities from a municipal landfill in Southern Ontario, Canada - Leachate well 138R | ecosystem: Engineered > Solid waste > Landfill > Unclassified | place: Canada...
GGAAGCAAAACGAATTTGGGACAGGTTTGAATTTGTATATACTCCTAAACACGGAAGTTGGCTGAATATGGCAGAAATAGAATTACACGTTCTAAATCATCAATGTTTGAACAGGCATATTGCAAAAATAGAAAATATTGTCAGCGAAGTAGAGGCTTGGCAACAACACAGAAGCAACAAAAAGAGCAAAATCAATTGGCAATTTACAACAAACGACGCAAGACAAAAACTCAGAAGACTATATCCGTCAATTTATAATTAACAAAACACTAACTATAAATAACGTGGATTTTTTTCCACCGAACAATGACGAAGTCTCTCATAGTGATATAACTGCGAGTTTCACCAATTTTTTAGTTACAGCCACTTCGGGTTGTAACTGGTTAAATGGTGAAGCTATTTATGGCAATGAAAATATATTCGAGATTGGTGGTGAAGGTTGGAATGTTACTCTTTCTGAATGTGAATTATCTGAAAATCAAATTTTTGAACACCATTATTTTTATGAATTTTGGAGTATTGATTTCCAAAATATACCCCAACCATTTCATTATGAAATCACTTTAAACGAGGATGTTTTAAGTTTAATTGTAACAAATTCATTGGGAAGCAAAGCATATTATAATAACACGCAACTATCAACTTCGGAAGTATCCGATTTTGTTCAGAATGATTTGTTTTTAACTTTTAAAAACGAGGATTTGATTTTTAAAAATTCTAACTTCATCAAACCGTATAATGTTCAAATTTTTAATTTAAACGGACAAAAACTAATGGAATTTAAAATTTCTGATGTTGAAAGAATGAATACAAGTCAATTACCTAAAGCCATTTATTTGATAAAGGTAATTGATAAAAAAGGCAATATATACCACAAAAAAGTGCGAAAATAAAATACATCATACTACACGATTAAGCCATGCGCAACTTTTATTTTTTCAAACTGATTTTCAAATCCGGATGTTTTCCTTTTGGAATGTGGATAAATCAATGGCTTTTCTTTAATTCTTCCACGCTGTTCACGCCCCGCAAACGGCAGAACTCTGTGATGACAGTATGATGGGAAACAGTTTTATCCTTGAAATAATTCACAAAATATTTCTTTTCATCATCGGTGGCTTCCAATTGGTTCAGGATATTGAGCAGATGCATTTTCATATGACCTTTTTGAATCCCGGTGGTTGTCAGGGATTGCAAGGCGCCGAAATTCTGCGCCAATCCGGTGACAGCAGCTATTCCCATCAATTGCTCCGCATTTGGATTTCCAAGGATTTGCAGACAAAGTTTAACCAAAGGATGAAGGGAAGTAAGCCCACCGACCGTGCCCAATGAAATGGGAAGATCCAGCCAAAATCGGAAAATCCCGTCTTTGACTTCACAATGGCTGAGGCTGGTGTATTTTCTGTTTCTGGAAGCATAAGTATGCGCGCAGGCTTCCACAGCTCGGAAATCATTGCCGGTTGCGATGACCACAGCGTCCACGCCATTCATGATGCCTTTGTTGTGTGTGGTGGCACGGTAGGGTTCGACTTCCGCAATCCTGACAGCGCGGCTGAATTTTTCAACGAATTCTTCGGCGGGAATATCTTTTTCCGTCATCGCTTCAACCGGACAGCTGACTTCTGCCCGGACAAGGCATTCGGGAGTATAATTCGACAATATACACATGACGATTTGCAGGGATTCCTTTTCTGTGTCATCAAATTCATCGCTAAATTCTATTTCCCTTTCTATGGTTTTCGCAAATTGTTCCAGACAAGAATTGATGAAATTTGCACCCATGGAATCCACGGTGTCAAATTCAGCATGAATCTGGTAATAGTTATCCAGTTCCGCAGTTTTGTCAATCAGTTTGATATTCAAAATGCCCCCACCGCGGGCACGCATATTTTTGGTAATCGCCTCGGTTTCGCTGTATAATTTTGCAATCAGGGTAGCCAGAAAAAACCTTTCAAGCTTTTCTTTCTTGCCTCCAAACATGAAATGAACATGCCCTAACTTGATTTTAGAAATGACTTCGGTTTTGAATCCTCCGCGTGTCAGCCAGAATTTTGCGGCTTTTGAGGCTGCGGCTACGACCGAACTTTCTTCAATGGCCATCGGAATGCACAGCAGTTCATCGTTGACAAGGAAATTGGGTGCAAATCCTAAAGGCAGATAAAAATTAGTCAGCGTGTTTTCAGAAAATTCATCATGAAGTTGTTGGAGTTCAGCGTTCTCATTCCAATACTGCTGCAAGGTTTGGATAGCCGTTTCCGACCCATCCAAGTATTCATTGACCAACCATTCAATCTTGCCTTCTTTGGACATTTTAGAAAAGCCTTCCACCTTTTTATGAATCATTTCTGGCGATTTTTTGTTTTTACAAATGTAACTATTCCCAATTGGATAAATGGGTTTTAGTAACAGAATATTTTTCAGATTTCAGGATGTTTACAGGGTTGATTTGAATTGTTTTTTGGCTTGCTCTTTAAAAATTTAATGAGGATTTAAAAGGTTTTCAAGTCCATTCTAAAAAATTAATTGAACATGAAATATACCTTTCCCGGGATGGATTCCATATTGCGGTAAGAACCTGTAATTTGTTGATAATTTCTAAGTTATGGGGAATTCAATTTAACAGTAATGTAACACATGAATCGTTATAATATCTTACCTTTGCACCAAAATTAATAAAAAAGAAATACAGTCATGAAACAAATTTTTACATTGCTTTTTTTGAGCGTGTCCATGTTTTTAGGTGCACAGAACATTTTGCAGAACGGCAGTTTTGAAAACTGGACAGACGGTAAGCCGGATTCTTGGTTTGGTTCCAAAACCAATATTGCCGCGTCAAGTGTAGTTGAATCTTCTGAAGCACAGGATGGGTCAAAATCTGTGGCATTGATCAATACGGGTTCAAGTCATAAGAGATTTACTACTGAAGGGTATGACCTGACCCCGAATACATCCTACACGCTGACCTTTTATATTAAAGGAGTTGGAGATGTGAGAAATGCTTTTTATAATGGAAACGATGATTCTACCGGACAAGGGTATTCTGCTTATTCCGCTTATACGGCTGCAACTGACAGCTGGGAGCCGGTTACTTACACCTTTGAAACTAGTGAAGATGTAACTGGCGTTCAAATTATCATTTCGGTTAGAAATACAGGAGAAGAAGGCGTCTTGATTGACAACGCCATGATGACTGAAGGTGGAGAAATTGAAATTACAGAAGTTTCAACCATCGCAGAGTTGAGAGCAGGTGAAACAGGCAGCCAGATTTATAAATTGACCGGTGACGCTTTGTTGACCTACATGATTGCAAACAGAAATCAAAAATACATCCAAGACGATACTGCCGGAATTCTGATTGATGATGCCGCCGGAAGATTGGGGAATGAATATGAAATAGGGGATGCGTTGACCAATATCACAGGAAGTTTGACTGTTTTCAATGGTTTGTTGCAATTTGTTCCTACTGAAGAAGGTGCGGATGTGTCTTCCACAGGGAATGAAGTGAATTATCAGATTGTGAGCCTTTCTGATTATTTGGACAATCCAACAGCTTATGAAAGTGAATACATCGCGATTAACGGACTGACCATCTCAGATATTGAAGGTGGTGACGGAACTTTCCAAAACGGAAAAAGCTATCCGATGACGGACGGAACAAATGATGTAATCGGAAGAACCCAATTCTTCAACATCGAAATCATCGGACAAAATATTCCTTCTGAGCCGGTTGCTGTAATAGGATTCGGCGGAAGATTCAACGATGATATTCAAGTATTCATGTCTGATGTGACCGACTTGTTGGGAACCATTGAAGTAAGTACTTCCAATGTGAATTTGACTACTGTATGGACCAATGAAGCTGTGGTTTCTGCAAAAGGAAATGCCATGGTGGAAATCTACAATATGAACGGACAATTGGTACAAAGAGCCAACGGCAGCAATACCTTTACCATCAATGTAAGCAGCCTGACCAAAGGTGTTTATGTGGTGAAAGTTACTGTTGACGGAAAAGTTACTGTACGAAAAGCGGTTAAGAAATAATTTGACCTTACATTTTAATATTTAAATCCCGTTCCGGCAGGAACGGGATTTTTATTTGATTTTATGAAATGTGGGACACTATCATTCAGAAGAATTTTCTGCGTTTTGGTCTTTTGTTTTCCCGGCTGTGTTCAAGCAAATAAATCAAACCGCAACCCACGAGATAAGCCCATAAATCCTCAAAAATAAATTCTGTTCCGGCAAGGCTTCCCCACAATTTGCTGGATTGAAGATTCAGTTGTTCCGGCCATTGACTGGTCAAAGAAATTTCAAAGCCGAGTGCGGCTATTCCCAAAATTATCAACAACAAAGTCTTGTTGGCACGCAGCAGTCCAAGCACTAAACAATACAGAAAAACGATAATCATCACATGTCCCACGCTATTTCTGACCGTCAAATCTGTGATGAAAAAGGCATTCACAAAGATTAGCACCAATGAAATCAGTGCGAAAATCAAATAATTTTTTTGAGATATTTCTTTCATTTTTTAAAATTACGAAAATCAAGTTTGAATTCAGCTATAAATTTTTTAACTAAAAAATTAGTTGTCTAACTAAATATTTAGTTTATATTTGCTCAAAATTCAATCGAATGACGAAATTGACCAAACGCGAAGAAGAGATTTTACAAATCCTCTGGAACCTGAAAGAGGCTTTCGTAAAGGAAATCATCGAACAATTGCCCGATGACCCCAAACCGCATTACAATACCATTTCCACCATCGTCAGACTGATGGAAGAAAAAGGGATGGTAGGACATAAGAGTTTGGGCGGTTCACACCGATATTATCCGATTCTGAAAAAAGAAGAATACCGAAAATCCTTTTTGCCCGGGATTATTAAAGACTATTTTGACGATTCCTACAAAGGAATGGTAACATTTTTTGCAAAGCAGGAAAAACTTTCTGCCGATGACTTGCGTGAAATTTTGAAAATCATTGAAAAAGGAGAAGAAAAATGAGTGCTTTTTTAATTCAATCCATCGTTATTTTAAGTCTTTTTTACACGGCTTATTATTTCTTTTTAGAAAGAATCACTTGCTTCAAACAAAACCGTTATTTTCTTTTGACCGGATTAGTGGCAAGTTTGGTTTTGCCCGTATTGCCCTTAAATTTTGCAGGTGAAAGAACGGAATACATTCGGCTGAATCGCAGCGTAATGGAATCTGTAAGTTTGCCGCAAGAACCTGTGGAACAAATCGTTTCCGGCGTAAATAACTGGGGTCTTGCTGAGATTATCCCTTTGGTTTATATTCTCGGAGTTGTGTTTTTTAGCTTATTGATGATTTATCAGACCATTAAAATTTCAGCCATTATCCGAAATGGAATTTCCATAAAAAGAAATGGCAGAAAACTGATTCACACTAAAAAAGAAGTTTCGCCATTTAGTTTTTTCAATCACATCGTTCTCAATCCCGACATGCTGACGGAACAACAGTTGGAACACGTTTTGACTCATGAAAATGCTCACATCATCCAATGGCATCAGTTGGATATTTTATTGGCAGAATTTTTAAAAATAGTCTTATGGTTTTTTCCGCTCAGCTGGTTGTATGGAAAAGCGATTCGTACGAATTTGGAGTTTTTGGCAGATGAGTACTCGTTGAACAATAAGAATATCAATAAAATAGAATATCAACTCAATTTATTGGTCGTCAGTCAACAACCGCAAACTGTGGGGCAGGTTAATAATTTCAGCAAGAAATTAATTAAAAACCGAATTCTGATGTTGAACCGAATCCGAACTCAAAAGCAAATTGCCCGAATCAGCATTTTACTCATCCCCTTATTACTATTAATTTCATGTGGTGTGGCGGTCAAAACCCAATCGCGGAATGAAAAAGTAAAAAGAGTTATTATTTTTGAAGATGACAATTCCAATCAGGAAGTTGTAAAAATCAAAAACTTTGATGAAAAAACAACTTCAGATTCTTTGGTCGGTGATGATATTGTGTATATTTTGCCTGATACAGATGACGGAAATTACAGCAAAAATGGTGACACGCTTTTCTTGCCCAAAACCAGATTCAAGGTGGATATGTCAAAATTTGACAAACTAAATTTCCCGGATGCTCTCTCAGTGAATAGTGATGCCATCATCATCAAAACGGATTCGATTACCAATGATCAGTTGATGATTTTGAAAAATAAATTCAAAAGTAACGGTGATACAATATTCCTTTCTAAAAACGGTGTTTTTGGACATCAAAATAATCTTAAGAAATTATTTGAAGAAAATCAGAGTCAATATGATGAGCTTTTCAAACAAAGTCAGGAAATGTTGGAAAAGTCAAAGAATTTTAAAATGCCTGAAATGTCCGAAAAAGAAATTCAGAAACTTTTCAAACAAGGTCAGGAATTTAAGGAAAAATACAAAGACTTTAAAGCACCTGAATTATCAGAAGATATACGTAAACAAGGTCAGGAAATGTTAGAAAAAGCAAAGAATTTTAAAATACCTGAAATTCAAAGACCCAATATTCCTTTGCACAATCTTCCAAATCTCAAAGACCCAAATAGCTCCGGCGATTATTCTGATTATCCAAAATTATTGGACAATTGGAAAGGGAGTATTTATCCAAATAACATTATTGAGTCTAATCCAAACAATCAAACCAAAAATTCAAGAACCAAAATTATAATGCAGAATTCAAAGAATTTATATGAGAACTTTAATATGATGAAATTGGATAATAAAACATCAGTTATTCCACCGATTAGTTTTCAAAATGGAAGAAATCCAAAAATATTTATCGATGGCAGGGAATCCGATTTGAAAAAATTAAAAGAAATTGAAGCCAATGGAAGTCATAAAATTGTTTTTATGACTTCAAATGACCCTTCCAATATTGAAAAGTATGGAAAAACCGTGAAAAAAGGAGTGATTATTGCCGTAAAGGAATAGAAAATATAAAAAAATTAACTTTTTAAAGCATTGAAATTATCCTCATTTCATTCCAATTTAATTATAAGTCACAGATCTTAAATCATAGAACCACTTTATGAGTAATACGCAAAGAATTTTCATTTTCATTTTTCTGATTCAATTTTCATTACTACAAGCCCAAAATGGCGTTCAAATCACTGGAACGGCTGTGGATGAAATCGCAGAACAACCGGTGGAAGCCGCTACGGTTTATCTCACCCTCAAGAGGGATTCGACCGTGATTGATTATTCGCTGACAGACATCGACGGAAGTTTCAACCTCAATGTGAAGAAAATCAATGAACCCGTTTACTTTATAGTTACCGACGAATTATTTGGGGAATTTGAGCGGGAATTTGATGCTTTGGAGGAAAATCAGGATTTAGGCGTTGTGAAACTTTCACCCAAAATCAATTTAGAGGGCATCGTAATCACTTCTGCGCCACCGATTCGCATCAAAAATGACACGTTGGAATTCAACGCTTCTTCCTTCAAAGTCAGACCCGACGCCAATGTGGAAACCTTACTCAGACAACTTCCGGGCGTGGACATTGATGAAGATGGGAAAATCACCGTCAACGGCAAGGAAGTCAACCAAATTTTAGTCAATGGAAAACCGTTTTTTGACAAAGACGGGAAAATTGCTTTGGAAAATCTCCCGGCGGAAATCATTGATAAAGTCCAAGTTACGGATACAAAATCCAAAAAGGAAGAGTTGTCGGGCGACAAAGCCAGTTCCAACAACGCGACCATCAATCTGACCATCGATGAAGACAAAAACAAAGGCATTATGCTCAAAGCCATGGCCGGTTACGGCACGGACGACCGCTATGAATCCAGTATGATGTTCAATTATTTCAAAGGGAATTCTCGACTCAGCATTTTGGGTTCGTCCAACAATATCAATTCGGTTGGATTTTCGATGAATGAGATTTTTGACAACATGGGCAGCATGAGACGCTCATCTATTTGGGTCAATGATGGTGGAGGAAGTTTCGGCATTAACGGGATGCGGTTCGGCGGAGGAAAAGGCATCACTCAATCCCATCTCGGCGGTCTGAATTATTCTGATAGTTTCGGAGAAAAAATTGACTTCAACGGAAATTATTTTTATACCCAAACCGACACCAAAAACAATAATTTCAGCCGTTTTCAAAATCTGCTGCCGGACAATATTTTTATTACCGAATCCCAGACGGTTTCCGATGCGCAGTCTTATACACACAATCTGAATACGAGTTTTGAAGTGAAAATTGACTCGACTTCATCCATTTGGTTTGAACCAAAATACAGCCATACGAAAACGCGTTCTTCCAATGTTTTCAACAGAAACACGGTGAATGAATCCGGTGATTTGCTCAACGAAAGTTATGGTGAAACCCGCAGCGAAGGCTTGAATCAGCAATTTTCAAACAGCATTGAATATTTCAAATCTTTTACCAATAAAACCGAATTAAGTTTGAGTCTTTCCAATGAAAATAGCCGAATCAAAAGCGAAGAAATCAATCAAACGAATACGATTTTTTATCAAACCGAGGATCCGGATGATTTGAGAAATCAGCGGAGTCGGCGAAATGACAAATCGGATAAATTCTCTGTCGGAATGGAATTTAACTTTCCGGTCAGTGATTCTCTGAAATTGGGAATCGGTACGACATTTACTTCAGACCAAACTGAAAATTTGTTGAGAACATTGGATTATGATGAAGCGATGAATGATTATCTAATTGACAATGAGTGGCTTTCCAAAGATGTTTCTTCTGATTTTCAAAATGTAAATCCATATTTGAATTTAAAACTCCAAAAAAGCAAATTTTATGTCAATCTGAAAGCAGGTGTGGGAATTTTAAGTCAGAAAAACGATGGAATTTATAGATCCGAAATTTATGGATTGAATCTGAATAAGCTGACTCCTACATTCAATTTAAACGGTAATTATAGGATGAAAAACAATGCGAATATTTATTTCAATTATACGCTGAAAGAAGAATTTGGCTCTGCTGAACAACTTTTGCCGATAGAAGATTTATCCAATCCGCTGAATACATTCGTCGGAAATCCGGACTTGAAAACCAATCGCTCGCACGATCTTTATGTGGGTTGGAACAAATTTAATTTTCAGGAAAGAACGGGATACAATATTTACTTGGGCGGTTCCTATTCGGAGCGAAGCACGGTGGCTTTCCGCTCGACGGATGAAAACTTCAAAAGCACAACAACTTATGTCAACGTCAACGGGAGTTATAATTTCTGGGGTGGCATCAGTTACAATAAATCATTTACGTCCGGGCGCAGCAAATTCAGAGCCGGAATCAGCTTGGGTGGCAGCCACAGCTACCGCAAGGGATTCATCAACGGAATCGGCTATGATGCTTATTCCTACAACATTCGTCCCCGAATCAATTTCAACTGGGATTTTGACAAAAAACTGCTCCTCAATCCGAGCTACAATCTGAATTATCAATTTTCAAATTACGAAAATTACAGCATTCAGAAAAGTGACAACATCGCACACGTTTTCAAATTGGGGACGACTACGTATTGGCCGAAAAATTTCGTGTTCGGCAATGATTTTGGTTATACCTACAATTCCAATGTTTCGGACGGTTTCAAAAAGGATTTCTTCTTGTGGAATACCAGTCTGGGCTATAACTTCTGGCGTGACAAACTGACTTTCAAAGTCAAAGTCTATGACGTGCTGAACCAGAATTCCGGGGTGTCACGAACGATTTCAGATACTTTTATTTCCGACACCCAAGACGATGTTTTGCAGCGCTATGTGATGTTTTCGCTGAATTTCAAATTAGACCGTTTTGGAGGTGGAAAGAAGAAGGGAAGCAGGCTTATGATACTTGATTGATTTGGTTTGTATAGCGTGAAAAGACAACTTCTAATTGCTTTAATACTTCAAATTAATTTCCTCATGCATTGTCCTTATAGTCAGGGCTGTAAAAATTTCGTATTTTTCAGATAAGCTGAGTTTCAAAACATTAGCATATTTCCAAAACATTAGATATATTTGGGGAATTAATGTTTTAATCTTATAAGTTATGGAAAAGTTTTTTCACATAATATTCTGTCTTTTTACGGCAAGTTTTTCTATGGCACAGATGGTTAACTGGGCATCTTATTACGGGCCGGAAAGCAGCGGGCTGTATCAATTGGCAGAGGACAGATTCGGGAATTTATACGGTGTTCTTACTATTCACGGTAGCTCATATGGGCAAACGGAATATATGAACTCATTCATAACACAAGATGCTTTTTATGCTTATCATGATGATACCGATTCCATGTTTTTTAAACTTTCTCCTGATGGAGAAGTTTTGTGGAGCTCTTATTTTCCGGGTGGGATAGCCAATCTATCCCTTACTTCCGACGGACAGAGTTTTTACCTGAGTGGAGTAGCAAGCCCTTCTACGGCTTTGATTGCCTCTGATAACGCCCCTTTTCCGAATCCTTTTGAATTCGGAACGGAGTCAAGTCAGATTTTGGATGGTTTTCTAATGAAGTTTGATGCCAATGGTCAGAAAGTATGGGGAACTTATCTTCCACACTCTTCTTACACAACCATAGATGAGGACGGGAATATCTATGTTTCGGGGCTTACTTACCTGTCCACCATCTTCGGTTCGGAAGGTGTTTTTGAACAGGATTTTATATTTGTTTATGATAATGACGGAGGATGGGAGACCAACGCATATCTGCTGAAAGTTAGCCCGGACGGGCAAATCCTTTGGAGTACTTACAACGGTTTGAGTAGCATCTTGTCACTTGCTGCTCGGAATAATGAATTGTACATAGGAGGTTATTCCTCTCACAATTCGGAAATTAATTATTTTGCTACTGCCGGAGCTTTTGCTTCGGGTTATACTGGAGGAGCTTTTTTGTCAAAATTTAATACACAAGGGCAGCGGATATGGAGTACCTATTTTGGAGACGGACAAGAGCTGGATGCGATAGATATAATTAAGTTTACTTCAGGAAACAAAATCCTGATAGCCGGTTATACAAAAAGTAGCATAAATATAGCTACTCCGGGTACTTTTCGGGAAAACATCGGCGGAACAAATGATTATTTTTTAGCGCAGTTTGATGCCGAAGGAAACCGAAATTGGGGAACTTATTACGGTGGGCTTGAAGGAACAAGTAATTATCCGGAAGATGGTCATCCGGTGAATAGTTTAAATATCATGGATGTTAAAAATGATTATATTTTTGTTTCAGGATTTACTACTGCCACCGATGGAATTGCTACAGAAAATGGTTTGAATACCACATTTAATGGTTCTAACCACAATAGTATGGATTCATTTATCAATATCTTTGACCATCAGGGAAATCGTTTACAGGGAACTTAAAATGGAGGAAGCAGAACTGAATTTGAAAGCGGAGTTATCGCTTCAAAAATAATTGATGCTTTCTATCATTTCGGCTTAACATATAGTACGAACGGTATCAGTACAGAAAATGGCGTCTATCCTGAATTTAATTACAAACCATCCGGTAATCATGCCGAAGCCAGCAACGGTTTTCTGGTTAAATTCGGTAATCAACTAAATACCATAGAAATGCCGGATTCAGAGGAAATCAAACTTTATCCCAATCCGAACAATGGTAATTTTACGCTTGTCGGAACTGTTTTGGGAAAAGAAAATTTTCAGATGCAGGTATTTGACCTTTCGGGAAGACTTTTAATCCATAGAAAATTGGATTTATATGAACAGCAACATTTGAACTATTCTACTCTATTGAAAGAGGGAGTCTATCTGTTGAAATTAAAATCGGAAAAATCGAAAATAGAGAAGAATTTTAAATTGATTGTTAAATAAATCCATTTTTTGAGAAATTACATCAATTTTTCATTGTAATACCAACAGGTAACAGACAACCAAAAATTATTTCCGAGACATTGGTTTAATAATTATCTCTGACAAACTCTAACAGTTGCTGTGTTTTTTGTCTGACCTGCCAGTTTTCTTTTTGGTAATGATTGTTCATTATGCTAAATATCAGTGTTTTACCTGAATTTGTAATCAGGTAACCACTCAGGGTATAATTGTTAGAAAGCGTTCCGGATTTGGCATAAACATAAGGCCGCACACCGCCGTAATTTCTTTTCAGCGTTCCGGTTTTTCCTCCAACTGCAAACATTCCGAAAAGCTTATCCTCCGGGAATTCTTTGTATAATTTCTCCAACACATAAACCATGTCTTTGGGTGTAAATAAATTGTAACGCGACAGGCCGGAACCATCTACCCAAACGGGATCCTGTGGGATGTCACTCAAATATTTGGTTTTGATATAATTAATGGCTTTCTGCGTATTCAGGGAATTGGAAACCTTTCCGGAAACCATCAGCAAAACCTGCTCCGCAAGGAAATTATCACTCATTTCCATCATCCGTTTGTAAACCAATTCCGAAGGCAGGCTGAACAAGGTTTCGGCGTTTTTGGAAATCGGTTCATCATTGAGAATCACTTCTTTCCCGACAGCATCCGAAAGCAGCTGTCGAATTAGTTCATTTTTGGTCACAAAAGGGACTTTCACGGAAGTGCCGGTTCCGGAACCCACATAAAATTTATTGTCCAAAAAAGCACGGTTGAAAATACTTTCCTGGTATTCGACCGAGTCCGCCAAAGTCATCGGAAAAACAGAGGTTTTACCTTTAGTTCTTTGGATCGTAGCCACATTGCCATACATGGGAAATTCACTTCTTTCGGGTGAAAAATTTTTCTCATAATCTTCCCATGACCAGCCCAGTCCCAAACGGGTATCTTCAAATTTTCCGAGATATAAATAAATATCGCCTTCTTCTTTTTTCATGAAGTCCAATGCCTTGGAAACCAATTTGTAATCCGGATTCAGAAAAGTAGGATCGCCGGTTCCTTCGATATACAAATTGCCGTTTTTTCTTTCATAACGAAGAGCAGGTATAGAATCCCCTAAAACCTTCAATGCACTGTACAGCGTCATGATTTTCACATTGGAAGCCGGTGTGAAATATTTTTCTCCGTTGTAATCTTCCAAAACCTGACCGGTTTCAGGGTCGAAAAGATAAAATCCCGTAAACTGATTTTTGTAAAAATCTGATTCCAAATGTTTTCTGACCCATTCAGATTGCCCAAACGCCCAATTAAATAGCAACAATAATATCAGTAAAACTCCAAATTTCTTTCTCATAAATTGCTTTCTATCTCAACGGTCTGAATCATCGAATATTATCATAAAATCGCTTCCAAAATTACTGGATTTTTGCAGTTTCACACAAATGATTAGGCTTTTAAAATTCTATGTGGAAATAAAATATCTTTGCAGCGATGAAATTCGTAATACAAAAACAGGATTTAGAATCAAACGCCAGAGCTGGAGAAATCACTACAAGCCACGGCATAATTGAAACCCCGATTTTCATGCCCGTAGGAACCGTGGCCAGTGTAAAAGCCGTCCACCAACGTGAATTGAAAGAGGACATCAAGGCACAAATCATTCTTGGAAATACCTATCATCTTTATTTACGTCCCAGCACGGATATTCTTTTTCGGGCTGGAGGTCTGCACAAGTTCATGAACTGGGATCGACCGATTCTGACAGACAGTGGTGGTTTTCAGGTTTATTCTTTGGCGACCAGCCGTAAAAAATCCGAAAACGGTGTCCGTTTCAAATCACATATCGACGGTTCTTACCACATGTTTACTCCCGAAAAATCCATGGAAATCCAGCGATATATTGGCGGTGATATCATCATGGCTTTTGATGAACTGACCGGAATTCCGGCAGAATACCATGACGCGCGGCGCGCCATGCAGATTACCCACAAATGGTTGGAAAGATGCCGTGATTGGTTAGCGGAAAATCCTGAATTATATGGTTATGAACAAACGCTTTATCCGATTGTTCAGGGCAATTCTTTTCATGATCTGAGAAAAGATTCTGCTCAGTTTGTTGCGGATTTTGGCGGACAGGGCAATGCCATCGGCGGCCTGAGCGTAGGTGAGCCTGAAGACATGATGTATGAAATCATTGAAATCGTCAATGCCATTTTACCCAAAGAAAAACCGCGCTATCTGATGGGCGTTGGCACGCCTTGGAACCTGCTGGAAGCCATCACTTTGGGGGTTGATCAATTTGACTGTGTGATGCCAACCCGAAATGCGCGCAATGGAATGATCTTCACCTGGAATGGCGTGATGAATCTGAAAAATGCCAAATGGAAAGATGATTTTTCGCCGTTGGATGAATCCGGAAAATCATTTGTGGACAAGGAATATTCCAAAGCTTATGTCCGACATTTGTTTGCTGCCGAAGAATTTCTCGGTAAGCAAATTGCGTCCGTTCACAATCTGGCCTTTTATTTGGATTTGGTGCAAACTGCAAGAAAGCATATTTTTGAAGGTGATTTTACCGAATGGAAAAACCGGATGATTCCACGACTGAAACAGCGATTGTAATTGAAAATATTTGACAAATATATTACCCGAAATTTTCTGAGCACCTTCTTTTTTATGGTGATCATACTTTCTACCATCGCGGTAGTAATTGATTTGAGCCAAAAATTAGAACGTTTGGAAAACAATGGCTCCACGCCAGCTGCTGCACTCATACAGTTTTATCCATATTGGACAGTTTGGTTGGTCAATACTTTTTTACCGGTAGCCGTTTTTATTTCCGTGATTTTCTTCACTTCACGACTGACAATGCAAACTGAAATCGTAGCAGCACAAGCGAGTGGCATCAGTTTTTACAGAATTACAAAACCCTATGTCATCGTGGCAGCAGGAATCGCATTGGTTACTTTGTTTGTTAATAATTTCGCATTGCCTTGGGCCAATATCAAGAAAAATAAATACCAATACGAATATTTATTGAGCAACACGAAAAAAGGGGAATATTATGAGCGACAGAAAATTTCTGCGCAGATTTCTCCCGATGAATACATTTTTGCCCAAAATTATGACCGTGTACAAAAGCAGGGAAACAGCTTTGTATTTCAGGAATTTGACAAAGAAAAACTGAAAAAACAGATTGTGGCTTCATCATTTAACTGGGATTCGGAGGATTCGGTATATGTTTTACGCAATGTTTACACCCGGCATGTGAAGTCCGAATTTGAAGATAGCATCGCCTATCAGCAAACGCTCAAGAGGAAATTTAAAGCAACGCCTGACGAAATTTTGCCCGAAGGCTATGTGGCTGAAACCATGAATTCCATAGAATTAAATCATTTTATTCAAAAACAGCGTTTCAAAGGTTCAGCCAGTATCAATGCTTATCTGAATGAACTGTATCAGCGGAACAGCACGCCGTTTTCCACTTTCATTCTGACGTTGTTGGCACTTTCGCTTTCGTCCAGAAAAAGGCGTGGAGGCATTGGTTTGAATCTCGCTTTGGGTGTAACTTTGGCTTTTATTTACATTTTTTTCAATCAAGCTTCCATGACTTATTCCGCACGGGGATTGGTTTCTCCGGTAGTAGCCGCTTGGGGTCCTAATGTGATTTTCGGCGCGCTGACCGCATTCCTTTATATGAAAAGGGCGAAAGCCTGATCGGCAGTATTCACCATCGAAAACATCTGGATATCACATTACAAGAATGCACTCAGGGACATGCCGCTTGCGTTTTTTGCGAAAAAAGCAGACTAAAAACCCAAATATGGATGATTCCAAGAATTTTTATACTTTTAGGCTGAAATTTTACACAAATGTGGAATAAATAGAAACCGTAGTGTTTTTGAAATTTGACAAATGAATACACCAATTTCAGTTGCCATCGTTGAAGATGACGAGTTTTATAATAAATCCTTGAAAAAAATCATTGGCTTTGATCCGGGCTTGGTATGTGTAGGGCAATTTTTTAGCGGAAGAGAAGCATTAAAAAATTTGAAGGAATTGCATCCGGATATCGTGCTGATGGATATAAAACTGCCGGATAAAACCGGAGTGGAACTTGTAGAACAACTTTCACAAGAAATGGAAGATACGAAATTCATCATGTGTACGAGTTTTGAAGATGACAAACATATTTTTGATGCACTCAAAGCCGGTGCTTCCGGTTATTTGGTGAAAGGAGAAAGCATGGATAGAATCATTGCCTCCATCAAGGAATGCCATGCGGGTGGAGCGCCGATGACTTTTTCAATTGCGTCTAAGGTATTGCAATTTTTTAGGGAAGAAAAAAAGGAAAAACCTTACTTAGAAGAGCTAACTAAAACGGAAAATGAAGTACTTGAAATGCTCTCAACCGGAATGCTTTACAAAGAAATTGCAGACAAAAAAAACGTAGGCATCGATACCATCAAAAAACAGGCGGGAAGCATCTACCGAAAACTCCATGTTTGTAATAAAACGGAAGCAATCAATAAATTAAGAAATCATTAAATACTATGACTATGGAAAACATTCAACTGAATGAAATTCTCAAATTAATCCGGGAAAATTTTAACAACAAAAAACTAAGTGCTTCGCAATTGTCAACCATCAAAGATATTTGTAATGAACTGATTTCATCGGGAGATACACTTCATCCTGAGACACAGCCTACAGATTCTTCCGGGCATATTCCCGAAGTGCTTGCGGAATCATTTATCGAAGAATTTAAAAGTGCTTTCCATAGCAAATATGCCAGGACAACAAGAATTTTCAAACCTGTGGTTGAAAAATTATTCCAAGGCGTCAATGAAGTAACGATTGTTTTGGGGCAAGACGGGGATGATATTATTTTCTGCGTTGAACAAAATGGAAAATATTTCAGAATTGACGAAACCATGGAATTATTACTTGTTGATTCAGGATTGATTGAGAATTACGCTAAAGGTCTTGGTGCAGAGTCCAATACTTATCTGACCCGAAAAACCGGTGATTCATCCTTGACAAATACCCGTAAATTCAGAATAAACGCGAGTCTTTACAGACATTTTGTCAACAGTGGATTTGACGCAATTTTATCATTTCCGGCGATTTGTATGGATGACAATCCCGGACCGGAAGGGATTTCTTACAAATACAGGCTTACTTACATGATGAAATTTGGCGGAACCAAAGGAAGTTATGAGTTAAGCAGTACGCTGCCTTTTGACAGACACGGACTTTGTCCTCCCGGCAATTGCTAAAAAAGAACGGAATGACCATCGTCTATTTCTTTCTGATTATCGCCAATCTGCTTGTTTCCATCATTCGTAAAGAATTATGGAAATATTTTTACTTCATCTATTTTTTACTCATCCTGCTGATTGAGTTGATTATTATCAAAAATCCCAATATTCAAGGGCTTTATAATTTTTTAGACATTTTCAGCATTCTCTATTTTGGAATGCTGATTATAAGAAATACCCGGAATCAATTTTTTTTAGTAGGGCTGACCGCAGTTTCATTGGCTTTGGCCATCTGGTCTTTTTTGTCAAGTGAAACTCCCTATTCCATCAACGCAGGAATCACCTATTGTATTTACTGTATTTTCATTTCATTGATTTGGTTTTATGAAAAAATAACCGGTGAAAATTCCCAAACAAAAATATATGATTATCGTCTTTTTTGGATTTTTTCATCATTGCTCCTTTCCTCTGTTTTCTATTTATTCAGAATGACACCTATGTATTGGTTCGATAGTGCTGACAAAGATTTTCTAAGTTCCCTGAATCTTGTCTTTCAAGCCTCGAATATTGTTTCCTATCTATTGTTTTTAAGAGGATTATTCGGTAAAATATGAACACGCTGCCCAACGAAATAAAAATCACCTATATCATTTCCATCGCTCTCATGCTGTTGTTTGTAGGATTCATCGTGTTTGTTGTAATGATGTATAATAAAAAGCAAATCCTTTTTCAAAAAGAAAAACAATTACGTGAAGTCGAGCACCAATATGATTTGCTGAAAGAGGCAATCAAACGACAGGAAGCCATACAGCAAGAACGGGAGAGGATTTCTCATGATATGCATGATGAACTGGGCGCAGGTATTTCCGCACTGAAACTTCAAGTGGAATTTCTGAAACAGAAAATCTCAGCGGAAGACATCGAATCTGACATCAATGAACTCCTTCTGACAGCCGAAACCATGAATCTTTCTATGCGTGAAATGCTTTGGAGTCTGAATACGGAAAATGATACCATGGGAAATTTTGTACAGTATATCTGTGATTATGCAGATAATTTTTTTCTGCGAACCAATATTCAGGTTCAAAGTACCCACTCCGGAATTGAGCCCCAGCATCCACTGTCATCTGAACAAAGGAGAAATCTGCTGTTGTGTGTGAAGGAAGCGTTCAACAATATCTACAAACACGCTAATGCTCAGAATGTAAAACTTTCCATCCGAAAAAGTCACAATGAAATCCAAATCGAAATTCTCGACGACGGCATTGGGCTGAATAAGGATTATGACCCAGGCAACGGATTGAATAATATGAAAATCCGTATGAAAAAACTGAATGGAAAATTTGAAATCAAAAAGCAACACAAAGGGCTGGGGCTGCTCCTGCAAATGCCTTTGAAAAAATAAAACCAAATTTTTCTTTTATTACACAAAAGTGCAATTGACTAACATTTAATTGCATACTAATTTTGGCTTTACAAAAACATTGTTATTATGAAAAACTTAAAACCCATTTTTGAAACCTATGTTTCCTTCATGATGATGTTTGGGAATCATGAAAACAACAAAGGTAAATCCAGACTTAGTTTGATTGGAAATAAGGGTTTTAAACTACGAACAACCAGTATCGGGACGCTCTCTACAACATCTGATTTATCAAATATTTTGAATCTATACAAAAAGTATGCTATCTAATGGGTTCTGAAAAAGAGAAAAAATACCCAAACAAGACTCTCTTTTACACATGAACACTCTGAAATCAGAACCCATTCAGATCATCAAAAACACGGAAATAAGTTCCTCGATATACCAACCAATCCCCCGGTGACAGCAGTAAAATGACTGTCTTCGGGGTTTTTTTAACCTGTTTTTGAAGTTTAATCCTGGAACTTATTTTACCTGATTATATGATGACCTCAAGAGAATTGGTTGACAATGGAAAATCTAAACACTATTTAAACCGCTCATAATGCGCCTTTTCCAGAGCTTCTCTGTGTCTCGGATGTGCAATGCTGATGAGTAATTTTGACCGTTGCTCTATGTTTTTTCCATACAGATTTACTACTCCATATTCAGTGACGATATAATGCGCATGCCCTCTTGTCGTAACCACACCGGCACCTTGATTCAGAAAAGGAGTAATCCGAGAAACTCCCTTAGAAGTTTCAGAAGGAATGGCAATAATAGGTTTCCCGCCTTCAGACAATGACGCCCCTCGCATAAAATCCATTTGACCGCCTATGCCGGAATACTGATAAGTACCGATGGAATCCGCACAAATCTGTCCGGTCAAGTCAATTTCCAATGCACTATTGATGGCAACCATTTTTGGGTTTTGACGAATTATTGCAGTATCATTCACAAAAGACACACTCTTGAAAGACACATTCGGATTATTGTCCACAAAATCATATACCCGCTTTGTACCTGCCACGAAGGAAGTAACGGTTTTTCCGACCGAAACCGTTTTGTGCTCGTTGTTTACCACACCCGACTCAATCAATGGTACCACGCCGTCTGAAAACATTTCCGTGTGAATACCCAAATTTTTATGGTTGCTTAAACAATTCAAAACAGCATCTGGGATCGCTCCTATGCCGGCTTGTATCGTTGAACCGTCTTCAATAAGTTCAGCTACATTTTCACCTATCTGATTGGTGATGTCTGTGGCCTTGCTCCCATAGTCCACAGTCGGCAATTCTGTTTCGTGCCAAACCATGGCTTCGAAATTGCTGTGATGAATGGCCGAATCTCCCAGCGTTCTCGGCACTTTTGGATTGACCTGTGCAATGACTTTTTTGGCGTTTCTAACAGCTGACCAAGCTGCATCCACCGAAGTTCCCAAACTACAATATCCATGCTGATCGGGAGGTGAAACCTGTACTATCGCTACATCCAAAGGCAGATATCCTTTGCTGAAAAGAATCGGAATTTCGCTCAGAAAAATCGGAACATACCTTCCGCTTGCACTGTTGGCCCATTTTCTGACATTGGCCGAAACAAACAGTGAATTCAGATAAAAACTGTCCGTCACGCCCGGTTTTTCCCATTCAATGTCACCAAATGTACTGATGGACACCAATTCAATGTCATTGATTTCGCATGCTCTTGCCAATAACTTATTCAGTAAGAAAACAGGTGTAGAAGCACTCCCGTGCGAGAAAACACGGTCTCCGCTTTTGACGATTTGCACCGCCTCTTCTGCGGTGATATATGGATAAATTTTCATAATCAGATTTGGGAATAAAGATACTAATCGCTCAATTAAAAATTAATGACCCATCTCATTAAAAATCGTAAATTTGCATTCCAAAAAATCATACAATGATCAATATCACACTTCCCGACGGAAGCATCAGACAATATGAAAACGGAATCACGCCGATGGAAATCGCAAAAAGCATCAGCGAAGGACTGGCGCGGAATGTGATTTCAGCAATGGTCAACGGACATCAGACCGAAACCGTGACACCGATCAACAAAGATGCTACGGTTCAGTTATTGACCTGGAATGATGAAATGGGCAAAAAAGCATTCTGGCATTCCTCTGCCCACCTCTTGGCGCAGGCGATTATGGAATATTATCCGAATGCGAAATTGACCATAGGGCCGGCCATTGAAAACGGATTTTATTATGATGTCGATTTCGGGGATGAAACTTTTTCGGATAAGGATTTCGAAAAAATCGAAAAAAGAATGCTGGAAAATGCTCGAAAAAAGTCGGAGTTTAGGCTTTATCCTATTTCCAAAACCGATGCTTTGAATGAATACAAAGACAATGAATACAAAACAGAGTTGATAGAGCAGCTAAATGATGGCGAAATCACTTTCTGCTCGCATGATAATTTCACCGATTTGTGCCGTGGCGGACACATTCCTGACACAGGCATCGTGAAGGCAGTAAAAATTCTGAATGCCGCCGGAGCCTATTGGAGAGGTGATGAAAAAAACAAACAGCTGACAAGAGTTTACGGCATTTCCTTCCCCAAACAAAAAGATTTGACCGAATACCTGAATCTGCTGGAAGAAGCCAAAAAAAGAGACCACAGAAAATTAGGCAAAGAACTCCAACTTTTTACATTTTCTGAAAAAGTAGGTCAGGGTTTGCCGCTTTGGTTGCCCAAAGGAACCGCTTTGAGAAAGAAATTGGAGAACTTCCTGATGAAAGCCCAACAAAAAGCCGGCTACGAAATGGTCATCACACCGCATATTGGACACAAAGATTTGTATGTTACCTCTGGTCATTATGCCAAATATGGTGCAGACAGTTTTCAACCGATTCACACGCCCAACGAAGGTGAAGAGTTTTTGTTGAAACCAATGAACTGTCCGCATCATTGTGAAATTTACAAAACTTCTCAATGGTCTTACAGGGATTTGCCAAAGAGATACGCCGAATTCGGAACGGTATATCGTTACGAGCAAAGTGGCGAACTCCATGGACTCACAAGGGTTCGCGGATTTACGCAGGACGATGCCCATTTGTTTTGTACTCCTGATCAACTGCTCGATGAATTCAAACATGTCATTGATTTGGTCTTGTATGTTTTCAATACCCTTGGATTTGAAGATTTCACTACACAAGTTTCCTTGAGAGATCCGGACAACAAAGAAAAATACATCGGTTCGGATGAAAATTGGGAAAAAGCCGAAAATGCAATCATTCAGGCTGCCGAAGAAAAAGGCTTAAAAACAGTTGTAGAATACGGAGAAGCTGCATTTTATGGCCCGAAATTAGATTTTATGGTAAAAGATGCTTTGGGTAGAAAATGGCAGTTGGGAACGATTCAAGTGGATTATAATTTACCCGAAAGATTTGAATTGACCTACACAGGTTCTGATAATCAACCGCATACGCCGGTAATGATCCACAGAGCACCTTTTGGTTCGATGGAGAGGTTTGTGGCCATTCTGATTGAACACACCGCCGGGAATTTCCCATTGTGGCTTGCGCCTGATGTATATACGATTTTGCCCATTAGCGAAAAATTTCAAGAATATGGAGAAAAAGTTTCTAAATTCCTTGAAAATTACGATATTCGCGGCCTGATTGATAATCGCAACGAAAAGACAGGCAGAAAGATACGAGATGCGGAGTTGAAGAAGATTCCATTTATGTTGATTGTTGGAGAAAAGGAAGCCGAGAGAGGCACGGTTTCTGTAAGGAAACACGGAGAAGGAGATTTGGGAGAAATGACGATGGAAGAATTCAAAGACAAGATTGTCAAGGAAATCGAGATTAATTAAAAATTTATAAACTATCGCAATTAAAAGAAGAAGAGGCGGCCGCGGTCCGTCAAGAGTTATCAAAAAAGATCTGCACAAGATCAATGAACACATCAAAGAGCCTGAAGTCAGGGTAGTTGGAGAGGGCGTGGAAGCAGGCGTTTACCCTACATCCGTGGCACTCAAAATGGCACAAGAAAAAGGATTAGACTTGGTGATGGTGACTGAAAAAGCCACGCCACCGGTTTGCCGGATTGTGGATTACAAAAAATTTCTTTACGACCAAAAGAAAAGGGAAAAGGAAATCAAAGCCAAACAACAAAAAGTTGTCATCAAAGAAATCCGGTTCGGTCCTCAAACGGATGAACATGATTATGAATTCAAAAAAAGACATGCCCGTGAATTTTTGGGCGAAGGCGCAAAATTAAAAGCCTATGTTTTTTTTAAAGGAAGATCTATCATTTTCAAAGAACAGGGAGAAATTCTTTTGCTGAGATTAGCTCAGGATTTGGAAGACATCGGCAAAGTGGAGCAACTCCCGAAGTTGGAAGGAAAAAGGATGATCATGATGATGGCACCGAAAAAATAAATTTTTCCCCAGCCCCCTCCAAAAGAGAGGGAGTCTGAGGACGTAATAGAACAAAAACTCCTATTCCCTTCATTTGGAGGGGTTAGGAGAGAAAAAGACAAACATTTTATCAAACATACAGATTATGCAAAAACAAAAAACAAAATCAGGGGCTAAGAAGCGTTTTAAGCTGACCGGTACCGGTAAGATTAAAAGAAAACACGCTTACAAAAGCCATATCCTTACTAAAAAAACGACCAAACAGAAACGAAATCTTACGCAAACAGGACTTGTCCACAAAAGCGATGAGAATAGTATCAAAAAACAGTTGAGATTGATATAATCAGTCTCCGGTTTATTAATTAAATATTTATTAACCCTGTGCCGGTGCTCATTCAAGTGGAGATTTTCGCCCGCCCGTCGCAAAAAAATTAAAAATTATGCCAAGATCAGTAAATTCAGTAGCGTCAAGAGCGCGAAGAAAAAAGATGATGAAGTTAGCCAAAGGCTACTTCGGACGCAGAAAAAATGTATGGACTGTCGCCAAAAACGCAGTTGAAAAAGGATTAACTTATGCTTACCGTGACCGTCGTCAGAAGAAAAGAAATTTCAGAAGCCTGTGGATTCAGAGAATCAATGCGGGTGCGCGACAACACGGAATGTCTTATTCGCAATTTATGGGTGCTTCTAAAAAAGCCGGAATCGAATTGAACCGCAAGGTACTTGCCGATTTGGCGATGAACCACCCGGAGGCTTTTAAAGCCATTGTGGATAAAGTAAAATAATAATTAACCCGGATAAAATGTTTGCAAATCCCGCCCGAAAGAGCGGGATTTCTTTGATTTCAATAGATTGCTAATCTATTTTTTATATGTAATTTATAGATTATATTCTATTATTTATATGTAATTAGTAGATTATAATCTATTTTTTATATACTTTTGTAAAAAATCAAAGGTATGGGCATTCAAAGGAAATTAAGAAATCATTTGATATCCAAATGGGATTCCGGAAAAGTAATGTTGGTGACAGGTCCGCGGCAAGTAGGGAAAACCACTTTGATTCATTCTCTTTGCAAGGAAAAAGGGGATTATCTGTTTTTGAATGGTGATGATCCGGAAGACAGGGTTTTGCTGGAAGATGCCGGAGAGAAAAAGCTTCGGCAAATCATCGGGGCGCATCAAACAATTTTTATAGATGAAGCACAGCGCATCAAAAACATTGGAATTTTGCTTAAAATTATTCATGACCAAATTGACAATCTTAAGGTGGTGGCAAGCGGTTCCTCTGTGATAGATTTAAATGAAGAAATAAATGAACCCTTAACCGGCAGAAAATGGGAATTTAATTTGTTTCCTTTTAGTTGGGAAGAATTAAATCAACATTTTGGGTATTTAGAAAATCAAAAAAATCTTTCATCTTATTTGATTTTCGGAATGTATCCAGAGGTCATAACGCATCCCAATGAAAAGGAAGACATCCTGAAAGAATTGACCAAAAGTTATTTGTATAAAGATTTATTGCAACATAAAGGGATTAGAAAACCGGAACTATTGGATAAAATTTTACTTGCTTTGGCTTTGCAGGTGGGTCAAGAAGTCAATTACAACGAATTAGCGAGTTTAGTGCGTGCAGACAGATCCACAGTGGAAGAATATATTTCGCTTTTGGAAAAAACCTTTGTTGTTTTCCGTCTGTTGCCTTTAAGTCGAAATGTCCGGAACGAAATCAGCAGTTCCAGAAAGATTTATTTCTATGACAATGGCATTCGCAATGTAATCATAGGGGACTTTAAACCCATTGAATTTCGGCAAGATATCGGCGCATTATGGGAGAATTTTATGGTTTCGGAGCGAATTAAGAAGCTGAAATACAGCGGTTGGTTGGGAAGGTATTATTTCTGGCGAACTTATCAGCAGCAGGAAATCGATTGGATTGAGGAGGCTGAAAATAAATTCAATGCGTATGAATTCAAATGGAATCCAAAGAAAGGGAATGCAAAGTTTTCCAAAACCTTTCTGGAAAATTATCCGGTGGAATCCGCTTCAGTTATTACTTCGGGAAATTTAGATGCGTTTCTACTTGAATAGAAATGTGAAGTTCAGGAAACGCTTATAACTCCACCCGAAATTACGGGATTTTTCAGTTGCAGCAGCTGTTTTTAACTTCAAAGCAAAATAAAGGGTCATTTGAAAGCTTGACTATTTACCGGTTTCAAAATCACATGGATTTTTTATTTTAACATTTCAGAACTTCAGGAGGTATAATTTTTGACTATCTTAGATGAAATTTTAAAATTGAAAAAAATGAAATCTAATTCTTTATGGATATTGTTATTTTTCGGTATCATACTGTCTTCCTGCAATACAGTCAGAGTTACTTATGATTTTGACCGCTCGACGGATTTTAACACCTATAAAACCTATGATTTTCATCAAAAAGGGCTGGAGAAATTAGAATTGAATGATTTAGACAAAAGAAGAATTTTGGGTGCCATAGAGGCCAATTTAGCCGCCAAAGGTTTTACCAAAACCAGTGATTCGCCGCAATTACTTATCAATATATTGGCGAGTTCCAAAGAGAAAATCAATATTGACAACAGCTATTACGGCGGTTATTGGGGACCTTCCTATTGGGGCGGACCTTCAAGAGTTTATCAGTACACCTCAGGCACCATCATCATTGATATAGTGGACAACCAAAGAAATATTCTGGTCTGGCAAGGAGCGGGCAGTGGGCTGAATGTTTCTGATTTGGATTCAAAAGCTGAGGATATTCCCAAAGCCATTGACGAAATCATGGCGAAATTTCCACCGCCGGCAAAATAATTTGCTGCAAAAAGCCGAACACAGAGGTTCTCGAAGTGTTCGGCTTTTTTAGTTGAAACTACTTGATTTGTAGCGAATTGGTTAACAAATAAGGGTTGCATCTTCAAGGATATTGATTTTCTCAAAGTTTAGATTCAACATTCTATCAACTTGATTGTTCTTAAATTTTGACCATATTGCATTGCAAGGAGAGGTTATTTAGTACGTTACAAAAAAAAATCCCCCAAAACCAATGGCTCCGGGGGATTGTTAATCGGGAAAATCAGGGGCTTAATTACCGCCCTCTTCCATTTTCTTTTTCAATTCAGCCAACTCGTCGATATCGCCGAGGGTGGCAGTCTCTGTCGTTTGGTTCTCCATTGCTTTCTTGGCAGCTTTTTCTTCTTCTTCACGATAAGTGGCAGAATGCGAAACAACTACACGTCTGAATTCTTTGTTGAACTCAATTACTACATATTCTAATTCTTCACCTTTTTTCATTCTGGAACCATCTTCTTTTTCCAAAGTTCTGGCAGGTGCAAATGCCTCTACATCAGCATCTTCAAACTGTATGGTTGCGCCTTTGTCAAACACATCGACTGCTTTTCCGGTATGACGGGTTCCGACAGCATATTTGGCTGCGTAGTTATCCCACGGATTTTCAGTCAACTGTTTATGCCCGAGGCTCAGTCTTCTGGACTCCACATCAAGTTCCAAAACCACAACATCCAATTCATCACCTACATTACAGAATTCAGAAGGGTGTTTGATTTTTTTGGTCCAAGACAGGTCGGAGATATAAATTAATCCGTCCACCCCTTCTTCCAATTCCACAAAAACGCCGAAGTTGGTGAAGTTGCGTACTTTTCCAATGTGTTTGGAGCCAACAGGATATTTGGCAGTAATGTCAGTCCATGGATCCGGAGACAGTTGCTTCATGCCAAGTGACATTTTTCGTTCTTCACGATCTAAGGTCAGCACTACAGCTTCTATTTCGTCGCCCACATGGACAAAGTCCTGTGCGGAACGAAGGTGAGTTGACCACGACATTTCGGAAACATGAATCAGCCCTTCGACACCCGGAATCACTTCTACAAATGCACCATAATCAGCCAATACAACTACTTTTCCTTTTACTTTGTCGCCTACTTTCAGACTGGGATCCAACGCTTCCCATGGGTGTGGTTCCAATTGTTTGATTCCCAACTGGATTCTTGTTTTATCTTCATCAAAATCAAGGATTACCACTTTCACTTTGTCGCCGATTTCAAGAATTTCGGAAGGATGATTGATTCTTGACCAAGAAAGGTCGGTAATGTGAATCAAGCCGTCCACTCCGCCAAGGTCGATAAATACCCCGTAGGAAGTGATGTTTTTGACTTCACCTTCTAATACCTGTCCTTTTTCAAGTTGCGCAATGATTTCTTTTTTCTGTTCTTCGATATCTTCCTCGATCAAAGCTTTGTGAGATACGACCACGTTTTTGAATTCAGGATTGATTTTCACCACTTTGAATTCCATGGTTTTCCCAACAAATTGTTCATAATCACGGATGGGCTTCACATCGATTTGCGAACCCGGAAGGAATGCTTCGATGCCGAATACATCCACAATCATACCGCCTTTGGTTCTCGCTTTGATAAATCCGTTCACGATTTCCTGTCCGTCGTGGGCTTCATTCACACGATCCCAGGCATTGAGGATTCTCGCTTTTCTGTGAGAAAGAATTAATTGTCCGTTTTTGTCTTCTCTTTGATCCACCATTACTTCCACTTCGTCACCTACTTTCAGGTCGGGGTTATAACGGAATTCATTCAGAGAAATAACGCCTTCGGATTTAAAGTTGATGTCAACGATTGCTTCTCGGTCGGTCATACGCACTACTTTTCCTTTGAAAACCGCATTTTCATTCAGGTCTTCCAAGGTTTCGTCGTACATTCTTTCTAATTCGGCTTTTTCTTTTCTGTCTTCTTCATCCAGACCGGATTCAAAGGATTCCCAGTCAAATTCTTCCGGGTTAACGTTGGCATTGGCAAGCGTATCGTTGTGTTTCACTTCTTTTTTGGTGTCAACTACTTCCTGCACTTCTTCAGTTTTGTTTGTCTCTTCTGACATAATTTAAAATTTGTATCTCAACAACAAGGGTGGAAACCCGCGGCTGCCCCGTTTTGAGAGCCGTTAAACAATTAAAATTCAACGCTTTGTTCCCTTTTACCGCAAAGCGGGTGCAAATATACGGAATTAATGCCGGTTTGCATGTAGTTCTGAATGTATTTTTAGAGGCATTAAAATGGGTTTAATAAATTATTCTTAATAAAATACCCTTCAGAGGGTATTCTTTCAAGTATGATGATCCTTTAATTTTGCAAAAACCTTCATCATGAAAAAAGAATTATTATACATTATCTTATTAACATTCCCTCTCTATCTTTTCAGCCAGACTCCTGTATTGCTTAAGGATATATATCCCGGGGGGAGTGATGTGAGTTTGACCTATTCAACAGATGGCGAACTGTATGAGCATTTAGGGAAATTATATTTTGCCGGTTTTGTCGAAGGAACTTGGGACAATGAGATTTTTATTTCAGACGGCACGGAAAACGGTACGCATTTGCTGTTCAGTCAACCCGGTATCAATACGGCACCGTATGGATTTTGTTCGGTCGGGGATTTGTTGTTTTTTGTTGCATCTACTACAGGTGCTTATGAAGAACTTTGGGTAACTGACGGAACGGAATCGGGAACACATTTGGTCAAAGATATTAACCCAGGTTCAACATCATCATTTCCATGTGGTTTTTTCACTTATAATGGTCAACTTTATTTCTGGGCAAATGACGGGATTCATGGTCATGAACTTTGGACAAGTGATGGCACTGAAGCGGGTACTTATATGGTAAAAAATATAAATGCAGAGCCCGGACAAAGCCAGAGTTCAAGTAGTGCTTATGATTTACGGTATAATCCTCCTATCATTTATAATGATTTGATTTTTTTTAATGCAAATAATTATTTTGATAACTATTTGTGGGTTAGTGACGGAACCGAGGATGGTACTTATAAACTTCATGATGTAAGAGACCCTGAAGGATTCACTATTTACAATGAAAAACTCTATTTCAGTTCAACCTCTGGAGTTTGGGGAGATGACAATGGAGGATTGTGGGTGACGGATGGTACAGCTGAGGGTACGCAGGTGATAATGACTTTTAATACCGGAGTCCAGGATTTGTTTGTTGCCAACGGTATGCTTTACTTTTATGGATCTTATCATGAATTGTATGTTACAGATGGAACCAGCGAAGGAACACAAATGGTCATCGATATAACGACAGGCAATGAGCAAGGGGCAGCATGCGATAGTTGTGGTCCTTATAATTATATTGTTTTGAATAATAAATTGTATTTTTCCACGATGGATGATGAACATGGTCAACAACTTTGGGTTACACAAGGTACAGCTGAAACGACCCAAATCATTATTCCTGAAAACCCTAAACCTGGTGCACTAAGCCATACAGAAAATATCAAGGTTTTGAATGAGAATATATATTATGCTGCGAATTATGATACGGAATTTGAGTCTTCTATTTATCATTTGGGGCTTAATATGTCCACGGTTGAACCGCATTTAGATGCCAAAATTAATTTGTATCCAAATCCTACGGATCAGGTTATTTATCTTTCTGAGGAAATGAAATGGATTGACATTTATTCCCTGGCAGGAGAGAAAATCCTTTCACTCAAAGATGAAAAATCAATTGATGTCAGTTTTCTGAACAAGGGTGTGTATTTGTTAAAAGCCATAACCCAAAACGGAAAATACTATCATTCCAAATTTGTGAAAAAATAAAGTTTCCCTTCTAATTTATTGACCAATCGAGTAGGAAGCAAAGATAGGTAATCACTCTTAACTTTACTTCCTACTCGATTTTTTGAATCCCGTCCGAAAGTGTGGGATTTTTTCACAATCGCACTTCAGCAAAGACCTCAAAGTTTTATAAAACCTTTGAGGTCTCTCATGTATATCGGTATGTACCAGTGATTTACTGATTAAAATCTATCGTATCTCTGTCGGCGTAAACATTATTGATGCTGTGATGATCTGCATTTCCGGCGTCCTCATTATCGCTATCCTCATCAAATGTTCCTCCCATACTGCTGTATGAATTGATTCCGGTCAGGGAACTGCAATCCCACATTTCATCGATTCTGTCCGGTTTTTCAAATTTATCGGAAGCCTGAACTCCGAACTTCTTACCTTCGGCATAAACGCTTTTCATATAATACGCCCAAATCGGCAAAGCTGTAGCTGCACCCTGTCCTTGAGCGGTACTTCGGAAATGCGCAAAACGATCTTCGGCACCCACCCAAACACCGGTCACTAAATTCGGGGTCAATCCCATAAACCAACCGTCAGAGTTATCGTTGGTCGTTCCGGTTTTGGAAGCCACTTCACTGTTGATGCCGTATCTGGTTCTTATCCATTTACCTGTTCCTCGGTCAGTTACACCTTTCATCAGATCAATCATGGTATAGGCCACGTATTCATTGAATACTTCCCGGGTTTCGGGTTTGTAATCCTTGATGACCCGACCGATTTTATCTTCAATTCTGACAATCAATTCGGGTTTGATATAAATTCCGCCGTTGGCAAACGAACTCATGGCACCCACCATTTCATAAACTGTCAGATCGGCCGAACCTAAAGCAATGGTGTAATTCTTAGGAATCGGGCTGGTTACCCCCAACTCGCGGGCGGTCTCAATCACGGGTTCAACACCGGTCTGGGCAATCAGTCGTGCGGTAATCACATTTGTAGAGAATGCAAGTGCCGTTCTCAGGTCTTGACGTCCTCCATATTTTCTATTCGCGTTTCTCGGTCTCCAGTTTCCAATTTGAAAAACATCATTGGAAATGGTGTTGCAAGGGGTGTAATTCATTTGGTTGATGGCAGTTACATAAACAAACGGTTTGAAGGTAGAACCCACCTGTCGTCTTGATTGTTTTACATGGTCAAATTTGAAATAATCCCAGCTCACACCGCCTACCCAAGCTTTGATAGTTCCGTCTTTGGGATCCATAGACATCAGTCCGGCCTGCAAGATGTGTTTGTGATATTTAATGGAATCCATCAGGGAAACGTTCTTTTTGTACTCCACTCCGTCCCACGTAAAATATTTCACCGAATCCTTTGGCGTATTGAAAACTTCCAGAATTTCTTCGTCGGTTTTCCCTTCATCTTTCAATCGTCTGTATAGATGGGTACGCTTCATGGCACTGTTGAATATGTTTTGTCTTTTCGCTTCCGACAGACCGTAGAAAGGTGCTCGTGGGTTGTTTTTCTGTTCAGCAAAGAAAATTTTCTGTAGGCTTTTCAAATGTTTAGAGACAGCATCTTCAGCCAGCTTCTGCATCCTCGAATCTAAGGTTACATATATTTTCAAACCATCTTTGTACAGATTGTATTTCCGACCGGTTTCTTTTTCAAGATTTTTCAAATAAGCTTGAATCTCTGATTTCAGTTCATGTTTATAATAAGCGGAATAAGATTCTGAAAGTTCATTAACATTCTGGTGATCGATTTTCAAGGGAGTTGCTTTGGCTGCTGTGGCATCTTCCTTGTTCAGAAAATTGTATTTTTCCATCTGATTGATTACAATATTTCTCTCATTTTTAGCGCGATCCGGGAATTTAATCGGATTGTAAAGCACGGGGTTTTTCAGCATGGCCACTAAAGTAGCGGATTGTTCTAAACTCAAGTCTTCGGTGGTTGTATTGAAATATACTTTCGCCGCTAATTCCACACCGTTGGCATTATAAATGAAATCAAATTTATTGAGATACATGGCAATGATTTCTTCTTTGGTGTATCTTTTTTCGAGTTCCACAGCCACGACCCATTCTTTGAGCTTTTGAACTGCTCGCTGAAATTTATTTTGCGAACTCGTTCCTGTAAACAACAATTTGGCCAACTGTTGTGAAATGGTGCTGGCTCCTCCGGCTTTCCCCATGGAAGTCAATGCTCTGAGTGTGCCCCGTGGATCAATTCCTGAATGGCTTTTGTAACGAATATCCTCACGTGCGAGCAGGGCTTCTACCAAATGTTGCGGAAGTTCATCATAGGTAACCGGCACCCTTTTCTCGGTTTCAAAACGATCCAAAAGTACGCCGTCAGCTGAATAAATTTCTGAGGAAACATAGATATCCGGGTTTTCTAATTCTTGAACGTCCGGCATCTCCCCAAGCATCCCTTTGGAAGTTCCCCAAAACAAGAGAAAAACCGCCGCCAAGCCCAATAAAAAAAGACTCCAAATGAGTGTTACCATGGTTTTCACCGGATATTTCTTTTTGGGTCGTTTTGAGTTTTTATTTGGTTTTGACTTTTTGATCATTCTGAACTTATTTTGTCAATGATTAAGGTTAAATCTTCAATCCCTTTCAGTTCCTTTTCGCGCATCCCCTGACGCACACTCAAGTTGTAAAGCCCTGTATCCGTGATAGTAACATTTTCTCTGTATAACAAATACAGTTCTTTCAGGCTGTTGCCGGTGCCAATCCATTCGCCATTGCGATATGCCAGATAATACTGGAGTGTATCTTCATAAGTGGTTCCATTCGCATCCGTCAATTTCGTGAAAAGATACAGATTGCTGTACGGATATTCATTGTTATTTCTGCTCAGAAGAAAGAAATTATACCTTCCGGCAGTATCTTTGATTTCAAATTGAAAATTCAATACTGAATCTTTATCCCAATTATTTTGGACAGAAATCTGTTCCTGATAAAAATGTGGCGAATCGCACTGTATGAAAATCAGGGGTGCAATCGTCCACAATACAAGCTTAAGGATTGTCTTTCTTTCCATTAGAATTATTGTCGCGTCTTTTCTTTTTATTTCCGGTAAATCCGTTTTTATGATTCGGTTTTCTGTTTTTGTTCTCAGGTTTTCGGGCTGTTGTTTGTTTTGTAGATCCTTTCACCTGTTCTTTTGGCTTATTTCTTCGTTTTTTCCGCCTATTTTTTCGCTCAAACCTTTCCAAAGAATTTTCCTGAATAATATCGGTATAATCTTTTTTGATTTCCTCCTGCAATTCTTTTGCCAACTCTTCCAAAGGCGCGTTTTTCTCTCCATTTTCGGAAGTAGAAATATAGTCTTTCACATGGGCGAGTGAGAGTTTGTACCAAGCCGCAGACTCATTGCGGTAAGTGTACCACATTTCCTTTTTGAAAACATCTATTTTCACACACACGGCCGTTCCTTTATCTGTTTCAAAGGTGGATTCCATATCCGGAAATTCTTCCAATGCATCCAAATAAGAATCGAGCTCATAATTCAGGCAACACTTTAATTTCCCACATTGACCAGCTAATTTCTGTGGATTGATTGCCAATTGTTGGTATCTCGCCGCTGAAGTGCTGACCGTACGAAAATCCGTTAGCCAAGTCGAACAACAAAGTTCCCTACCGCAACTTCCGATACCTCCGATTTTAGCAGCTTCCTGACGAAATCCGATTTGTCGCATTTCGATTCGGATGCCAAAAGCCGCCGCATATCTTTTGATTAATTCCCGGAAATCAACTCTTCCTTCAGCAGTATAATAAAAAGTCGCTTTGGTTCCATCGCCCTGAAATTCCACATCGCTGATTTTCATGTCAAGTCCCAAATCACTTGCAATAATCCGGGCTTTCATACGAACTTCAACTTCCTTTTCCCGTGCGGCTTTCCAAGTTTCTATATCTCTTTGATTGGCCTTTCGGTAGATGTTTAATACTTCATCGTCTTTCACCCGTTTTTTATTCATTTGAATGCGAACGAGTTCACCGGTCAGCGTAACGACGCCGACATCATGTCCGCTCCTGGCTTCAACCGCAATTGTATCGCCTACATAAAGGCTTAGATGATTGTTGTTTCTAAAATACTCCTTTCTGTCATTTTTGAACCGAACCTCCACACAGTTAAACGGTTCCTGCCCGGCCGGCAGTTGCATATTGGAAAGCCAGTCAAATACATCGAATTTGCCGCCTCCACATGAACCGCTTCCGCAACTTCCGGAACTGCATCCGCCCGATCCGCAACTTTCACACGCCATAGTTAATCTTTTTCAAACATACAAAGATAGAAAAATTTAAAGCATGCCCCGGATTCGCATCATGAATTTCCAAAAACTTCGGTGAAGGAATAAGTCTCATCCAATCGAACTCCTTTTTCAGTATTTTTGACTGTCGCTAACTCATAATTGGCATCATGTTCAAAGAAAAGCAGATACCCTTCATTTGCCGCTTTTTCCAAAAACGCTTGTTTTTCATCCAAAGTCAACAAAGGACGGGTGTCATAACCCATGACGTACACCAAAGGAACATGGCCGGAAGTCGGCACCAAATCTGCGACATACATCAATTTTTTTCCTTTGTAATTCAATACAGGAAGCATTTGTTTGTCAGTATGTCCATCGACAAAAAACAAATCAAATCCTAACGGGGAATCTTTCAGGAAATTTCCGCTTGTGGGTAAATCAATGAAATTCAGTTGTCCGGAATTTTCAATCGGGAGGAAGTTTTCGGGAAGAAATGAAGCTTTTTCTCTTGCATTGGGTTGAGTAGCCCATTTCCAATGTTCGGCATTGCTCCAGTAACGCGCGTTTTTAAAGGCAGGCACAAAATTTTCTCCCAACAAATCTACAGCCCCGCCACAATGGTCAAAATGGAGATGGGTCAAAAAAACATCTGTAATATCCTCTTTGGAAAAACCATTTTTGGCCAATGAAGATTCTAAGTTATTTGTTCCATACAAATCATAGTAACTGAAAAATTTTTCTGTCTGTTTGCTACCGATGCCGCAATCAATCAAAATCAATCGCTTGTCTTCTTCAATCAACAAAGCACGCATGGCCAACTCAATCTTGTTATTGCTATCGGCAGGATTGGATTTTTGCCATAAACTTTTTGGAATGATGCCAAACATGGCACCGCCATCGAGTTTGAAATTCCCGGTTTCAATTGGATAAAGTTTCATGATTTTTCAATTTTTAAAACAAAAGATTATTCAATAAATCATCTTCCTCAATGAGAATTGAATTTTCAGTCGAATTCACAGCACACAAAATTACAAATTTTTGAAGGACATAAAATCTGGAAATTTGACCACAAAGCATGCTGTTTTCTATAAATTATTTTTTGGGAAACTTGGTTAAAACCTTAACTTTACCACCAATTGAAAATTGAAAAATGAGAAAAATAATCTGGCTGACCACTTTATTCATAATTTTTGCAGCGTGCAGCAAAAAAGCTCCCGCATTGCTGGATATCTCATCGGTGAATCAGGTGGAGCAAGTGGATTTTAGTCATGAAAACAATGTGTTAATCGACGTACGGACTCCCGAAGAATTCTCGGAAGGACACATTCCGAATGCGATTAACATCAATGTTTCCGATGAGAATTTTGAAAATGAAATCAAAAAACTGGATCCAGACAAAAATTATTATATCTATTGCCGCTCCGGAAAAAGAAGTACGGATGCCGCCGAGAAAATGGAAAAAGAAGGTCTCAAAAAAGTGGTGAATCTGAAAGACGGATACAAGAATTATCAACAGTAATTTCGCGTTTAATGAAAATCCTGAATCATGCTGCAACCCAATCCTGAAATTTTGATAGATTTGGTGAAAACCGAAATGCCTTTTGGAAAGTACAAAGGATGGCTGTTGTGTGATTTGCCGGTTTATTATTTAGAATGGTTTGCTGCTCAGGGATTTCCAAAAGGTAAATTAGGAATGCAGTTGGCCACGCTTTTTGAAATCAAAACCAACGGGCTCAATGAAATTTTGACCGGATTGAAAAAAATGGAAAAAGGAAATTAACCGGAAAATTCCGGCAACAAAAAACCCGGAGATTATACAATCTACCGGGCTGTTTTTTTAATAATCTACAGAGAATTAATTCATTATTGCTTTCAGCTTTTGCTCCAATTGAGATTTTGGCGCTACGCCAACTACCTTGTCCACCACTTGTCCGTCTTTGAAGAAAAGTATGGTCGGTATATTTCGGATGCCGTATTCAGCTGCAATTCTTTGATTGTTATCCACATCCACTTTTGCTATTACAGCCTGATCGCCGTATTCATTTGAAATTTCCTCCACAGTTGGCGCAACCATTCTACAGGGGCCACACCAAACTGCCCAAAAATCTACCATGGCAGGTTTTCCTGATTCCAAAACTTCTTTTGCGAACGAGTCGTCTGTTACTTCTATTGCCATTTTTATGCATTTTTAATTAGTAAAATCCAAAATTATAACAAATTTCTTTAACAACGGATTTTTAATCATAAGAAAAAACGATTGCCTAATAATTGATGCTGATTTTTAACTTGCTTTATTTAACGCAATTTCCACCTTTTAATCTTTCACAATTAATTTCATGAATAAAACAGTTCAGAATTATTTTACAAGTATGATAAGGCATTGATTGTGAAAATTATACCGAATTTATTTTTAGACTTCAAAAAAAGCCACCAATGAATTAACCATTTGAATTTCAGATTATTTCGCCAAGCTGACATTTTGGATGTTGATAATTTGAAGAACCGGTTCGGCTCAAAATTTGTATCTTTCAAACTCAATTTTCACACTTAAATTTCAACCACAATGTTCCTGATATACGATACCGAAACAACCGGTCTTCCAAAGGATTTTAATGCACCGCCAACGGATGTTGACAACTGGCCGAGAATGGTGCAAATCGCTTGGCAATTGCATGACAAAACCGGAAAACTGATTGAAAACAAGAATTTCATCATACAGCCGGAGGGTTATGACATTCCGTACAACGCAGTGAAAATTCACGGTATCACCACCGAAAAAGCCAAAAAAGAAGGTTTGCCGCTTCATGAAGTTTTGGATGAATTTCGTAATGCCATCGCAAAAACGGAAGTACTCGTCGGACACAATCTTTCATTTGACCAAGGAATTGTGGGAGCTGAGTTGGTTCGTTGTGGCTTGGATTACAGAGAAATAGAATTGCCCATTGCGGACACCATGGTGTCTTCGGTTGATTTCTGTGCGCTGCCTGGTGGACGATATGGCAAATACAAATCACCGAAATTAGGGGAACTCCATCATGTACTTTTTGGGGAATCTTTTGACGAAGCCCACAATGCTTCCGCCGATGTGAATGCCACCGCACGATGCTTTCTGGAACTTCTGCGGTTAAATGTATTTCTGCCCGAAGAAGTAAAATTGTCCGAAGAAGATATACGGAATTTCAGAGAAGTCAATCCAGATGTGATTCAACCTTTTGATATTGTGATTGATACCCAAGTTGAAGATTTCAAAAAATCACAGGGAAAAGGGAAGCAAATCATCAATGAAAAGCAGATTGCCACCACAGATTCTCCTTATTTTCATTTTCATAATCATACCTCGTTTACGTTGCTCACGTCAACGACTTCCGTGGAAGCCATTGTGAAAAAAGCGATTGAAGAAAAGATGCCGGCCGTGGGTATCACCGATACTGGCAATTTGATGGGCGCATTCATGTTTATCAATGCGGTGAAAGCTGCCAACCATAAATTGGAAAAACCATTAATTCCCATCATCGGCGCGGAAATTCATGTTTCTGAAAATTATTTACAGAAAAAATTTACCAAAGACAATCCCGACCGGAGATTTCTTCAACTGTTGATTGCAAAAAACAAAAATGGATTTCAGAATCTTTCCAAAATTTCATCCACCGGATTTATTGACGGATATTATGATGGCTGCGCAAGGGTTGGAAAAGAAATTATCGAAAAACACAAAGAAGATTTAATCGCCACTACCGGCAGCCTGAGCAGTGAGATTCCCAATCTGGTTCTGAATGTCGGAGAAAAACAGGCGGAAGAAGCTTTTCAATGGTGGCATGAATTGTTTGGAGATGATTTTTACGTGGAATTGATTCGGCACGGTTTGCCCGAGGAAGAAGTGGTCAATCAGGCATTGTTGAAATTTGCCCAAAAATATGGTGTCAAAGTCATTGCCCAAAACAATACATTCTATATAGAACAAAAGGACGCAGAAGCGCAGGATATTTTGCTTTGTGTCAGAGATGGTGAGAAAAAATCAACGCCAATTGGGCGCGGACGTGGATTCCGATTCGGCTTTCCGAACAATGAATTTTATTTTAAATCACAGGATCAGATGCGTTCGCTGTTTCATGATTTGCCGGAAGCCATTGACAATTTGTCGGAAATGTTAGAAAAAATTGAAGTATATGACTTGGCCCATGATGTACTCCTTCCTAAATTTGATATTCCCGATGAATTCAAATCATCGGAAGATGAATTGGATAATGGCACACGCGGAGAAATGGCTTATTTAAGGCATTTGACTTTTGAAGGGGCGAAAAAAAGATATGGCGAAATCACCTCTGAAATTCGAGAACGTTTGGAATATGAATTAGAAACCATCGAAAGAACAGGTTATCCGGGCTATTTTTTGATTGTTCAGGATTTCACATCCACAGCAAGAAAAATGGGTGTTTCCGTGGGCCCCGGTCGCGGTTCTGCCGCAGGTTCCGCCGTAGCTTACTGCGTGGGAATTACGAATGTGGATCCCATCAAATATAATCTGCTTTTTGAACGATTTCTGAATCCGGAAAGGATTTCCATGCCCGATATTGACATTGACTTTGATGACCGTGGACGCGACAAAGTCATTCAGTGGGTCATCGAAAAGTATGGAAAAACCCAAGTAGCGCAAATCATTACTTATGGTAAAATGGCGGGAAAATCTGCCGTTCGTGATACCGGAAGAGTACTCGACTTGCCGCTGAAGGAAACCGGCATCATCGCCAAGAAAGTTCATTTGAAATTAAATGATTTGTTTACGGCAGATACTAGCGAATTAAAAGAAATAGTAAACGGTGAAGAACTGAGTGATTCCTTAGAACTTATAGCGTTGTCCAAAACCGATACACCGGAAGCAGAAACCCTGCAACAGGCGTTGGTCATAGAAGGTTCTATCCGAAATACAGGGGTTCATGCCTGCGGAGTAATCATTACTCCGATGGATATTCAGGAAATGGTTCCGGTGGCGGTCGCCAAAGATTCGGAACTCCTTATCACACAGTACGATAATTCGGTTGTGGAAAAAGCAGGATTGCTCAAAATGGATTTCCTCGGGCTGAAAACCTTGACCATATTGGATGATGCAGTGGCTTTGATTGAGAAAAATCATGGAATCCATATCGACTTAGACAATATTTCTTTGGAAGACAAAAAAACCTATGAACTCTTCCAGCAAGGACAGACTGTCGGGATTTTTCAATATGAATCCGTCGGAATGAAAAATCATTTACAGGAGTTGAAACCGGATAAATTTGAGGATTTAATTGCGATGAACGCACTTTATCGACCGGGACCGATGCAATATATTCCCAATTTCATCGCCAGAAAACAGGGCAGAGAGAAAATCACCTACGACCTGCCCGAAATGGAAGAGTTTTTAGCGGAAACCTATGGAGTAACGGTTTATCAGGAGCAGGTGATTCTTTTGGCACAAAAACTCGCTGATTTCACGAAGGGGGAAGCGGATATTCTGAGAAAAGCGATGGGCAAGAAAAACAAGGAAGAATTGGAAAAAATGGAACCCAAATTCTTCGAAGGTGCGCAGGCCAACAATCATCCGAGACAGGTACTCGAAAAAATATGGAATGACTGGCAAGCTTTTGCAAAATACGCTTTCAATAAATCCCATTCAACCTGCTATGCCTTGATTGGCTATCAAGCCGGCTATCTGAAAGCCAATTATCCGGCGGAATTCATGGCTGCCGTTTTGAGCAACAACATGAACAATATCAAAGATGTTTCTTTCTTTATGAATGAATGTAAATCCCTTGGTATCCAGGTGTTGGGGCCGGATGTGAATGAAAGTTCTTATTATTTTACACCCAATGAAAAAGGGGCCATCCGATTCGGAATGGGTGCTGTGAAAGGGGTAGGTGCCGGTGCTGTTGATGCGATTATTTTGGAAAGGGAAACCAACGGTAAGTTTGAGTCTATTTTTGATTTTGTTCAAAGAATTGATTTGCATCAGGCCAATAAGAAAACCCTTGAAAACCTTGTATTGGCAGGTGCTTTTGATGAATTTGGAATGAACCGCGCTACTTTCTATAATGAAGAAGACGGTACGTCCAATCTTGAAAAATTAATCCGCTTTGGAACTTCATTTCAGAATTCCAAAAACAGTGCGCAATTTTCACTTTTTGGTGAAATGACGGATGAAATTGACATCATCAGACCTTCTATTCCAGTATGCCAGCCTTGGAGTTCAATACACAAACTCAACCGAGAAAAAGAAGTTGTCGGCATTTACATTTCATCTCATCCGCTCGACGAGTTTCAGGATGAACTGAATTTCTTCCAAAAGGTTACGCTCAAACAGTTGAACGGCTATGAAAGAGATTTTATCGGTCGGGAAGTCTCCATCGCCGGCATGGTCACCAAAGCGGAATTCAAAACTTCATCCAGAGACAACAACGAATTCGGGATTTTCACCGTTGAGGATTATGACGGGCATTATGATTTTCGGCTTTTTGGTGAAGATTTTCTGAAATTCAAACATTTCTTGCAACCGAATCTGATGGTCGGCATGAAAATCTCTATCATTGAAAGAATATTTAAAGACAAACAAGGAATAGAAACAGGAAGAAGAATCTATGTGAATGTCAGGCAAATGCAATTGCTGAGTGAAGTGTTTGAGGCCATGGCCAAAAAGGTGATTGTGAACATTTCCGTGCATGACTTGACGATGGATTTATACAACGTGCTTTTAAATATTTTCGAAAAAAACAAAGGGGACAAGAAATTGCTATTTGTCATGAATGATTTGGAAAACAATGAACAACTTAAAATGATGGCACAAACCATGAAAGTGGAAATCAACAAATCGTTAATTGAAGATTTAAAGAAAATTCCTGAACTGCGGTTTAATTTGAATTAATCCGTCTTCATTTCGTTAACTTTGCTCATTATGTTTTTGGAAAACACCATCAATCATTCTAAGGCGGGTGGCTGGATTGAAGTCATCTGCGGCTCCATGTTCTCCGGCAAAACCGAAGAACTTATCCGTCGTTTGAGAAGGGCAGAATTTGCAAAACAGCGGGTTGAGATTTTCAAACCGGCCATTGACATAAGATATGGCGAAGAGGAAGTTGTTTCTCACAATTTGAATACCATTTCGGCCACGCCGGTCGAATCCGCATACAATATCCTGATTCTGGCGGCAGACTGCGAAGTAGTGGGAATTGACGAAGCCCAGTTTTTTGATGAAGGAATAGTAGAAGTCGCCAACCAACTCGCCAACATGGGAAAAAGAGTAATTATCGCCGGATTAGATATGGATTTCAAAGGACGACCTTTTGGGCCGATGCCGAATCTGATGGCGACTGCGGAATATGTGACCAAGGTTCATGCAATATGCGTCAAAACCGGAAATCTTGCGCATTATTCTCATCGGAAAATTGCAAGTGATAAATTGGTCGAACTCGGCGAAAAAGAAGAATATGAACCACTGAGCCGAACTGCATTTTGGGATGAAATGACCAAAGAGGATGGTTGATAATCAGAATATTCAGTGAAATAATGAGGGTAGTCATTCAAAGGGTAAAATATGCACGAGTAACTGTTGCCGAAAAAATTGTAGGACAAATCGGAACGGGATTGTTGATTTTGGTCGGATTTGAAGAAAGCGATGGCCAAGAAGATTTTGAATGGATGGCCAACAAGATTATTCAACTCAGAATCTTTCCGAATGACAATGGGGTAATGAATATTTCTGTTCAAGATGCAAATGGCGAATTGATGGTTGTCAGTCAATTTACGCTGCATGCCTCCACCAAAAAAGGCAACCGACCTTCCTACATCAAAGCCTCAAACCCTAAAACTGCGGAAAATCAGTACGAAAGGTTTGTTAATGTTTTACAAAATAAATACATTCGCAACTTACAGACCGGCAAATTTGGTGCGGACATGAAGGTTGAATTATTAAACGACGGCCCTGTAACAATTTGTATTGATTCAAAAAACAAAGAATAATTTGTTTAAAACATCAGCTACGAAATGCGACGACTAATTTTTCTTATTTTCTTTCTCCCGATTTGTTCTTATGCACAGAACTTCTCCGTTAATCTTTTGTCTGATAATCTGAAAAACGGAGCTTATGCCGTTGTCCGTCAATACGATGAAACGGTGGAATTTCAGAAAATTGATAAATATAAATATAAGGTCGAAAAAGCAATTACCGTTTTCAACGAAAGCGGAATGAGATTTGCGATTGAACCTATTTATTATAATAAAAGCCTGAAAATCAATAAATTTCAAAGCATATTGTATGATGCACAAGGCAAAGAAATCCGAAAATTAAGAAGCAAAGACCTGAAAGACATCAGTATCTATGACGGCTTCTCCCTTTTCAATGACACCCGGATTCAATATTATGATATCACTCCGCCAACATATCCTTTTACAGTGTATTATCATTATGAAGTCGAGAGTTCCAATACCTCATTTATGCCGGGTTGGATGCCGATAGAAGGCTATAATTTGGGAGTGGAAAGTGCAAATTACACCTTTATTAATAGTACAAATATTGAGACTCGAAAAATGGAATCAAGCTTCGATTATCCCAATATTGAAAAATCAGAATCTGGCAGAACCATCAAATATGCCATCAAAAATATTCCTTCCCTCGAACAGGAACCACTGAGTCCGGGATTTCTATTTTTGGTTCCGCATGTTCGAATAATGGCAAGCGAATTTCAAATAGAAGGTATCAAAGGGCAATTCAGTAATTGGGAAGAATTCGGCAAATGGTATTACAACAGTTTGGTCAAAGGCCGTCAGGAAGTCAGCCCGAAAGACAAGGAAGCAGCCTTGCAATTGACTTCCGGCATCAGTGATCCCAAAGAAAAAATTAGGGTGCTTTATGAATTCATGCAATCCAAAACGCGCTATGTAAATGTGTCTATCGGCATTGGCGGTTGGGAGCCGTTTCCCGCCTCTTATGTCAGCGACAAAAGTTATGGAGATTGCAAGGCACTATCCAATTATATGGTCAGTTTGTTGAAGTTGGTTGGCATAGATGGCTATCACACGGTGGTTTATGGAAATCACTCGCAAAAACTTGATTTTAAAACAGATTTTACTGCTTTTGAAGGCAATCACATGATTGTGAATGTGCCGTTGGAAGATGAAACCATTTGGTTAGAATGTACCAGTCAGCAATTGCCTTATAATTTTCTGGGTTATTTTACTGACGACCGCAAAGCTCTTTCCGTTACGCCTTCGGGAGGAGAAATTGTTGACACACAATACTTTTCGACAGAATCTAATCGAGAAACCATCCATATCAAAGGGGAATTGCTTCCAAATGGAAATATGAACGCCGATTTCAGTTTTGAATCCAAAGGCTTGGAATACAACAGGGAATATGAAATTTTCTTTAAAGCCACGAAAGAGCAAAAAGAAGAAATTCATGAGAAATTCAGCAGTATTCCCAATTTCAGTTTGTTGGATTACGAAATGGACAACAATCGTACGGATGCTGTTTTCACACTGAACGTAGCTATGGAATCCGGACAATACGCCAAAAACATCGGCAACAATATGCTGTTCAATCTGATTCCATACTCCCGAACGGGGTTGTCACTGAAAAAAGATGAAAATCGGAAATATCCATTTGAAATCCGATATGGATACATCAGTGAAGTCTCTGTTGAATTAAAAATCCCAGAGGGCTATAAGTTAAGTGAAGCTTTTCGACCAATAATTTATGCAGACGAATTCGGAGATTATATCCTTTTGGTGGAAAACAAAGAACCGGGCAAATTAAAAATTTATAGAAAAATCACAACCAAAGACGGAAGTTATCCCAAAGAAAAATTCAATGATTATGTGGAGTTTCAAAGGAAAATTTCTTCGATGGACAACTCAAAAATACTATTGGATAAAAATTAACAAAATGAAGGCAATATACATTTCACTCATCCTGCTTTTCGGAATAAATATCCAAGCACAGGATTATCGTTTTGGAAAAGTCAGCAAAGAAGAATTGCAAAAAGAAAACAGTGCAATCAATCCGGAAGCAGCTGCGGAAATTCTCTATGAATCTGCGAGGGTTACGATGGAATATTCGACATCGAATCAACGATTTGAAGCTGTCAAAGAATTCGAAGGCCGAATTAAAATTTATGACAAAGACAATGTAAATCCGGATTATCTGGTAAAACAGGTTAGGCTTTATTCACCCGGTGCCGATCGAGAAAAAGTGTCTTTTTTCAAAGGGGTAACCTATAATTTGGTGAATGGAGAAATTGTTACAGACAGAGTCAAAAATTCCGATATTTTTAGAGAAAGGCACAACAAATATTGGGAATCCGAAAAGCTGACTTTCCCCAATGTAAAAAACGGTTCCGTTCTGGAATATTCTTACACGGTAACTTCCCCTAATGTTCGGGATATGAAAAGGTGGTTTTTCCAACAGGAAATTCCGGTAGTCTATTCTCGCTACACCTTTATCAGACCCGAATATTTTAGTTTTATCCCCGACATGAGAGGGACGATTCAGGGAAAGAAAACCGAAAACCGGATCAATGAAGCCGGCTTCAATTACAGAAATGACATCACCGAATTCGTTTATGAAAACCTTCCTGCGCTGAAGGATGAAGCCTATGTTTTGAATCCGGACAACTTGAAAGCATCCCTGCGTTATGAATTGATGAAATTTGAATATCCGGGCAGGGTTTCAGAGAATTTTGCCACCACATGGATTCAAATCGGAAGTGATTTGATGGAGCGCAGTGACTTCGGGCGACAATTGAATGGAATCGGATTTCTGGATGAAACCGTAAATCAGATTACCGCTTCTGCGCAAACACCCGCCGCCAAGGCCGATGCCATCTTTAATTATGTGAAAAACAATTATACGTGGAATAACTTTCGTGGACTTGGAACTGAAAATGGATTGAGAAAAACTTTTAAAGACAGAACCGGAAATGCTTCAGACATCAATTTGCTGTTGGTGGCCATGTTGCGCCGGGCTGAGATTCCGGCATATCCAATTGTTTTGAGTACGGTTGACAATCTGCTGATTAATTATTCATTCCCATCCATGACCAATCTCGATTTTGTCATCGTGGGCGCAGATATCAGCGGCGGACTCTATCTGATGGATGCCACCGAAAAACACAGTCGCATCAATATGCTGCCGCTTCGGGATTTGAACCAGCGAGGATTCCTAATCTTGGATAAAACAGTAAGGGAAGTACCCTTGACCAACCAAGCTTTGAGTTCAGTAAAAGAAACGTTGAATTCCAACTTAACCCCGGATGGAAAGATTTCGGGCAATTACGTGGAAATCAAGGATATGTATTTTGCGATGAATGACAAAATGAGAAGAACGGATAACCCCAAAAGATTTGAATCCAACTATTTAAGTGATTATCAGTTTGATGTCAGTGATTTCAGAATAGATGAAAATCCTGAGAAAGGAATTGTCCGGTATTCATTCAAATTTGAAGATCTCAAAGCCGCTGATGTCATTGGTGATAAAATCATCGTTAATCCCATGCTTTTTTTGCAAAATTCAAAATCTACATTTACTGCTCAAACCCGAAATTATCCATTGGAATTCGGATCGGTTATTTCCAATTCCAGAACGATTAAAATCAAAATTCCTGAAGGCTACAAAGTTGAATCACTACCTAATGAACAAACTTTCTTAGTCGAGGGCAAAGTTGCAGGATATGTTTATAAAGCTGAAGAAAAAGACGGCCACATCATCGTAAGTACCCTTCACCAAATCGGAGAAAGCATCCTGCCCGCAGAATTCTATGAACCGATGAGAACATTGGAAAATAATATGATAACCACAGAAGACCAACAGGTTATTCTGGTTAAGAATTAAAAGATGAGCATTAAAAAGTTGCAGGAAGACGTAGATAACTGGATCCAAAATCACGGTGTCCGTTATTTCAATGAGTTGACTAATATGGCGCAGTTGACAGAGGAAGTCGGGGAAGTAGCGAGAATCATTGCCCGCCGCTACGGGGAACAGTCAGAAAAAGAATCGGATAAAAATAAAGATCTGGGCGAAGAATTGGCGGACGTCATGTTTGTTCTATTATGTCTGGCAAATCAAACAGGCGTAGATTTGGAATCAGCTTTTTACAAAAAACTTGATTTGAAAACACAAAGAGACCACGACCGGCATCAGTCCAACGATAAACTGAAATAACTTCTGGCTGTACATCAAAATGAGTTCAACGCTGTTTCTTCCCAAAAAATCACCTTCGCTGGTAGGGACTTTCCAAATCAGTGGCTCCAAAAGTGAAAGTAACCGGCTTCTGATTTTGAATCGACTGTTCGGAAATCCGATTGAAATTCGGAATCTTTCCAATTCGGATGATACCCATGCACTCATCAGGGCTTTGGAAACGGATTCAACGGTTGTTGACATTGGTCATGCCGGCACGGCCATGCGTTTTCTCACCGCTTATTTTGCCAACACAGAAGGTAGAACAACTATTCTCACCGGCTCGGAAAGAATGCGACAGAGACCTATCGGTATTCTTGTAAACGCATTGAGAATGTTAGATGCGGAGATAGAATATTTGGAAAACAAAGGCTTCCCTCCACTGATAATTACCGGAAAAAAATTGACCGGAATCCGCGTGGTGGCGGAAGCCGGAATCAGCAGCCAGTTCATTTCAGCATTGATGCTAATTGCGCCTTCTTTGCCTGATGGATTGGAAATTGAACTGCAAGGAAATATCACTTCACAGCCCTATTTGGTGATGACCTTGAGGTTATTGCAACAATTGGGAATTGAAGCCATCCAAGCCGGAAGTAACATTCGGATTTCTCCAACCAAAAGCATTCAACCACAGGAATTTATGGTAGAATCTGACTGGAGTTCCGCATCTTATTTTTATGCTTTTGCTGCCTTGTCGGAAACAGCGGAGATACAATTGAATTCATTTCGTGAAAACAGCTTGCAGGGGGATGCTGCCGTGGCAGGAATTTTTGAAAAATATTTTGGCGTGAAAACGGAATTTAAAAAAGGTGGAATTTTTCTGACAAAACAAAAGTCCAATGCCGTTTCCAAAATCGAACTCGACCTAAACGACCACCCGGATTTGGCGCAAACGCTGGCCGTATGCTGTGCCGGATTGAAAATTCCATTCCGATTTTCCGGGCTGCATACCTTAAAAATCAAAGAAACCGACCGGCTTCTTTCTCTTCAAAATGAATTGCGAAAAATCGGCGCAGAAACTGAAGTAACAGAAAATTCCATAGCGATTTTAAATTTTTTCAAACCGAATGCCCATCCTGTGATTCAAACTTGGGATGACCATCGCATGGCACTCAGTTTTTCGGCATATTCGATGATGGCAGAATTAACCATCGAAAACCCCGAAGTGGTGCATAAATCTTATCCGAATTTCTGGGTAGATATTTCCCGACTTTGAAATAAAACTTTATTCCACAAAAAAACCTTACAACGCAGTATGGATCGTAAGGTTTAATGTATTATAAATCAGTGTTTATCAAAAAGTTACTTTGCCGGTTTCATTTCCTCTTTTGGCGGTGAAACTTTTTCTCAATCCATTGACATCAAAAGTCACTACATTTTGCTGATCGGGAAACTCATTGATTAGCATGGCATTCCTGACTTCTATCTCTTTGATATTATTGATGTTATCAGCTTTCAGATAAATTCTGGTGGATTTGCCAGTGGTCTGTGTACTCAGAAATACGAGTGGTACTTGTTGTCCATTTACCTTCACGGACAAATGAGAATTGGTAAAAGACTGTACTTTGGAGTCGAAATTGGTTTTTTGAGCGATGGAGGCACCGACAGATTTTTCCAAATCTCCTGTGAAAAATTTCGCAGTCAGTTTCAGGGTTCCGTTTTCATATTCGACCTTTGTGGAAGAAGTATGAAAACCCTGCGCCTGAAGAAAACTCCAAAAGCCCAATGCAAAGAACAAAACCATAATGTGTCTGAATCCTTTCATCTTATTTGTTTTGCTGTAATTTCGTCAAAGTCAGTGCCAAAATCATTAGCCCCCTGATTTTTTAACTAAAAAGGAAGGTCGTCCGCATCGGGTTCGCTCCCCAGATCGGCTTCGGTATAACCTTCGAGTGGCGGCAGATTATCATCCGGCGGACTCATGGTTCCGCTGTTCGTTTTTTCAATCCGCCAAGCATCCAAACTGACAAAGTATTTCGCAACTCCCTCAGGATTAATCCATTCTCTTCCCTTTATATTGATGGAGATTTTCATTTCATCACCAATGGCTGCGTCTTTGAGCAGGTTTATCCGGTCTTGTGTAAACTGTATCAAAAGTTCTTGCGGATACTGTTCCTGTGTCGTCAATACAATCTCTTGGACTCTGAATCCACTTCCAAATGTTTTTTCTTCAAAAATCTTTTTTACTCTTCCTGTTACTTCCATATTGTGCTTCGATTTCCTACAAAAGTAATTGAATTTTGGAGAAGGATAAAATTGAAAAATAAAATTTGTCAACAAACAAAATAATGTATATTTGCAATCCTTTTCCGCGGATGTGGTGGAACTGGTAGACACGCCAGACTTAGGATCTGGTGCCGCGAGGCGTGGGGGTTCGATTCCCTTCATCCGCACATTATCAAAACCTCACAAATTGTGGGGTTTCTTGTTTCTATGGAAGTTGAATAATGTTTTTTATAGCTTTAATAACGTCTCCATTATGATGTCAATTCCATAAAAGTTATGCTTTTTAAGGTTTTTGTAATTAGAGAAAAACGCGAACAGTTTAACGAGTTAACTGTTGCGCAAATGAAATCTTTGTTAGAAAATAAAACAAAGAAGAAATGGCAATGAATAAAAAAATCCAATTCGGCTTTGGCGCAATCTTTGCCCAAAGTGGAATAAAATTCATCCAATGAGAATTGTTTTTTCGCTATTATTCAGCTTCGTTTTCGGATTCACATTTGCGCAAACCACACACAATGTCGGGGATTTCAACGCCATTGAAGCTTTTGACCAGCTAAGTGTCATTTTGGTTCCTTCCGATAAAAATGAAATTAAAATTTCTGGTGCCAAAGCTGACAAAGTAACTTTCGTCAACAAAAGTAAATCCCTGAAACTCCGGATGGAATTAACCAATTTTCTTCAGGGCGATCGTACTACCGTGACGGTTTATTATAAAAAACTCAACAGCATTCGGGTTAGCGAAGGGGCGACTGTGAATTCAGATGAAACTTTGGATGCCACTTCGCTTTCGTTGAACGCCAAAGAAGGTGCAGCCATCAATCTTGCTGTGAATTCCACAAAACTCGATAGCAAAGTCACTTCGGGCGGCATTATCCAACTGCGTGGTAATGCCGATACCCAGGACATTGTTTGCAACGCCGGCGGCGTCTATGAAGGAAAAGAGTTAACGAGCAAAATCGCCAATGTTACTGTCAATGCAGGCGGAATGGCCGAGATTTACGCCACTGAATTCGTCAATGCCAAAACCCGGGCAGGCGGCAATATCAATGTTTTTGGCGGTGCGGAAGTCAGTCAATCCAATTTTGCAGGTGGCAATGTAAATATTCATTGACAATGAAAAGACGCGACTTTCTCAAAAAAACTTCTTTGATGGGTGGGCTGATGTTGATAAACCCGAGATTCAGCCTACAGGCACTGAATGAATTTTCTGAACAAGAACTAATCGGCAAAGGAAATCCAGCTTTGTTTGGCGATGGATTCAAACTCAGGGACGAAGCACGTTTACAATTTAATCTGATGAAGAAGGCCGCCAAAGAACAGGGTTTTCACATACACGTAATCTCAAGTTACCGGAGCTATAACCACCAAAACGGAATCTGGGAACGCAAATACAAACAGTACAGAGGACAAGGATTGTCACCTCAGAAGACCATCGAAAAAATCATTCGTTATAGTACCATTCCGGGAACTTCCCGACATCATTGGGGAACGGATTTAGACATCATCGATTCGACTCGCGGAATTCCCTCCAATCCGCTGAGCGAAGTTCATTTCAATGAAGGAGGGCGCATGCGAAAATTCAAACTCTGGTTGGATGAAAATGCTGAGAAATTCGGATTTTATTTGGTTTATACCAATGCGCCGGGCAGAAAGGGCTTTGCATACGAACCTTGGCATTTCTCCTACCGTCCGATTTCACTCAAAATGCTCAAAGCATACAGCGCATTAGATATCCGAAAAATCCTACAATCCAATAAGCTGATGGGCAGCGAACATTTCACGGATGCGTTCATCGAAAAATACCTAACAGAGAATGTTTTGGATATCAATCCTTCGCTTCTGAGTTGAGCCTTTTTCCATCAAATAATGAAGATTCCGGTTAATTTGGAACCCGGAAAAATCTGTTTTTTTCGCTTAATTATTTAGATTAGGTATAAATAACCAATTATTGCTTTTGATAAATTTTTTGGACACATGAATTTTGGGCAAAATCAGATTTTCAAAAATCCATGAAAACCATTGAATTACAAAGTTTAATCAGTCGCTATAATGATTAAAATCATGAATTAGATTGACATAAAGTATTTGATATGTGTAATTCTTATTTCTGTAAACATCATGCTTCCTCGTTTTTTCTGTACTTTTGTCCTAATTTTGAATCGAAATAAAACACAAAATTCAATTTTTTAAGACGTAATTATTTTATCTGTAAATAATGAAAAGGACAATTTTACAATTCACTTTCGGGTTACTCCCTTTTTTGGTGACTGCGCAGCAACAGTCGGTCAGCACCGAAAACTGGGCGAGTAGTCCCGGTGTTATCGGAACCCTGATTTTGGTTTTGGTCATTGCCTTGGTAGCGGTAATCATCATGTCAGCCAAAATATCAGCTTATTCGGATTCCCTGAAAGCAAAACAATTGCTTAAAAAAGGAAAAATCTTTGATGAAGAAATCATTAATCTTCCCAGCGGTGAAATTGATGCCATCCTTGAAAGAAGAAAGGCTGCGCTGAAATACAAATTACCGGAAAATGAACTTTACGGAACGGATTCTGCGCATGACGAGCGAGGTCTGATTCAGAAAGCAACCAATCACCCTGAGAATCAAATTCTCTTTGCAGATAAAGTCAGCCATGATTTGAAACTCAATGTTTCCCCGGAACTCAAAAAAATCACGATTTACTATCTCGGAGCGGCCATATTTTGGCTTTTGTTCGGAACTTCAGTCGGAGAATATCTCGGAATCAAATTTGTATATCCGGAGATTGATTCCCGTTCATGGTTGTCTTTCGGTCGTTTGCGACCTGTTCATACTAACACCGTGTTTTGGGGTTGGGCTTCCTTAGCGATGCTTGGACTGGCGCAATATGTCATTGCCCGGACTTCGCACAGAGAATTGTACAGCAATAAATTGGCGTGGGTCGCCTTTTGGCTGATCAACATCAGTATTTTCACCGGAGATTTGTGCTTGATGGCAGGAATCAATAATGGGGGCGGGGAATACCGCGAATTCATCTGGCCGGTTTACGGACTTTTCCTTTCCGGATTGATTGTAACCTTTTATAATTTTTACAAAACCGTTGCCAACAGAAAAGTGGAAGAAATCTATATTTCCAACTGGTATCTGTTGGCGGCACTGATTTGGACTACGGTTTTGGTATTAATCGGATATCTGCCGTTTTATCAAAGCGGATTGGGGGAAACCGTCATTCAGGGCTATTATATGCACCAAGGTGTGGGGATGTGGTTCATGACTTTCACCCTTGGATTGATTTATTACTATCTGCCTTCAGCGGTGAATAAACCGATTTACTCTTATTCCTTGGGTGTACTGGCGTTTTGGACACAGATGTTGTTCTATACGATGATCGGAACCCACCACTTTATTTTCAGCCCACTTCCGTGGTGGCTGCAATCCGTGGCTATTATCTTTAGTATGGGAATGTTCATTCCGGTAACCGCCGGAACAACCAACTTCCTGATGACCATGCGCGGAAGCTGGAGCGGCATCAGAAGAAGTTATGTGCTTCCTTTCTTTCTGGTCGGAATTGTATATTATTGGGTAGGTTCCTCACAAGGAAGTTTTCAGGCATTCAGATTCACCAATTTCATCTGGCATTTTACTGATTTTAACGTGGCGCACTCCCACATGACGATGTACGGAATCATCTGTTTCATCCTTTGGGGAGCTATTTATTATATCCTTCCAAAAATGACGGGTCAGCAACCAAAACAAACTTGGGTTGGCGCACATTTCTGGTTGGCATTTTTGGGATTATTCATTTATGTAACCGCACTGATGACCGGCGGTACGCTGAAAGGTTTGAGTTGGGTTGAAGGCAATCCGTTCATTGAGTCGGTCGCATTGATGCGGGAATATTGGGTTTGGAGAGCCGTTGGCGGATCATTGATGCTGCTTTCGCATTTCATCTTTGCTTATAACTTCTATGTTATGGTCAAAAAGGACAAAACCGTAACAGCGGTGGAAACTGAGAAAACATACGTAACTGCATAAAATAGAAATCATGTTGAATTTAAGCAGAAATCACAAGAATTTAGTTTTGGTCTCATTTTGGGGCTATATCACATTGAGCGCATTTGTTTCTATCATCCCGGCTTTGCAGATGCAGGCTATACAGCCACTTCCGGGAATGCAGGATATGACCGAAAGTGAAAGAAGAGGTTTGCACACTTTCGTAGCCGAAGATTGTATGGCTTGTCATACGCAGCAGGTCAGAAATATTGAAATGGATAAAGTCTGGGGCAGCCGGCCGTCTATTCCTTCCGATTATTATTACACCAAAAAAAGATTGGATTTTTGGAGGCAAAGCCCTTCGGTTTTGGGGAGTGAGCGCACCGGTCCGGATTTGACGAATATTGGAGTGCGGCAACCTGCCGATGCTTGGCATTTACTGCACCTTTACAACCCGAGATTGGTGGTGAAAGAATCCATTATGCCGTCTTATGTATGGCTGTTCGATGAAAAAGACAGTACAGAAGTTTCACCCAAAGATGTGGTGCTGAATGTGCCTGCTCATTATCTGAAAAATCCGAGAAACAAAGTAGTGGCTACTCAAAAAGCCATGGATTTGGTCGCTTATTTGAAGTCACTGAAACAACCCGAATTACCGGGAGAACAAACCATTGAATTTATTCCGGCTAAACCAAAGACTGCGAAAGCGGGTGCCGCAGCCGGTGGTGATGGTGCCGCCGCTTTGCCGGATGGCGAGACGCTGTTTATGAACACCTGTGCTGCTTGTCATCAGGCAGATGGAAAAGGATTGCCCGGTGCCTTCCCGTCGTTGGTCGGAAGTGCAGTTGTGAACGATGACGATTACCGTTTGCAAGCTTCTATTATCCTGATGGGTTATGATTCAAGACCGGAATACGCAGCCATGCAGCCTTTTGCGGATCAGTTGAGCGATGAGGAAATTGCTGCTATCATGAATCATGAGCGCACCAGTTGGGGGAATAATTCCAAAACCGTTACCGCAGCTGATGTGAAAGCGGTCAGAGATTCAATCATTCAATAATGAAAAAGAAAAATTATGAAATCTAAAATCTTTATAACCCTGTTTCTTGCTGTTTTAATGGCTGTACCGATTTTCGCTTGTGAAGTTTGCAAAGCCCAGCAGCCAAAAGTCTTCAGAGGAGTAATCCATGGAACCGGCCCGGAAGGTGCTGTGGACTGGATCATACTTGGTGTATCAGCCTTGATTGTGTTGGTTACCTTGATTCTGAGCATTAAATTTCTGGTAAAACCCGGAGAGAAAAACCCTGACCATATTAAGTATATCGTGTTAGACAAAAATTAACCATCATGAGCGATAGTAATAAAACCATAAAGATTTATCTGGACGAGGAAGAGAAACCTTTTGCCGAATTTGAATCTCCGGTAAAGTTTGTACTTGATACGACGAAGATTCCGGACGGGAAGCACAAGCTGAAAATCGTTTCAAAATCGACCAGTGGCAATGAAGGAATCAAAATCATCCCTTTTGAAGTCCGCAACGGCCCCATGATTTATGTGCTGGGACTGAAACCGAATGATGTGGTGGATGAGAAGATTCCGATTACAATAAATGCATACGGCAGCGAGAGACACGACCGGTTTGAAATCGTCGGGTCTGAGACGCCGAGACCGATACCTCAGTTTATTTGGTTGATGATCATGGCTTTCATAGCTTTTGGCTTATTTTATTTAGCCATGTACCTGAAGCCGGATTTTTATACATCCTTTTTTTAACATTAGAAAGAAAAAGCCCGAAAGTATTCGTACTTCCGGGCTTTTTTAATTGTAGGTCACTTCCTATCCGAGAAACGCTTTCAGCATCCACGCTGTTTTTTCTTGAAAAGCAATGAAATCACTCATCATGGAATTCGTGCCTTCGTCGTCTAACTCTGCAGACCGGTCTAAAATCTGGCGTTCGATTTTCAATAATTCTTCCAAAGAATCAAGAACGAGTTTGACCGTTTCCTTGGTTCCGGAAACATTCTTTCCGATTTTCACAGAAGAATTTTCAATATAATCCGCAAAAGTATGCAACGGCGTTCCGCCCAATGTCAAAATTCTTTCTGCGACCAAATCTACTTTTTCCTGAGCATCGAGATACAACTCCTCATACTTGGCGTGCAATTGAAAAAATTGTTCTCCCTTGATGTTCCAATGGACACCTCTCAGGTTTTGATAATAAGCCTGAAGATTCGCCAATAAAATATTTAAGTCTCCTGATAATTCTTTGGATGTGGATTTTTCTAATCCGATGGTTGTTAGTGGCATATTTGTATAATTTAAGGTTATTAGCTCTATGAATTTGTAAAATTAAGGCTTTACATATTAACTCACAATGATTTTAATCAAAAACAAAAGTCCCAATACCAGACCAAGATCATATCAATATTCTTGATTAAATCAATACCTTTATAGAAAAAATTTATCAATGACTTTAACCCAATTGGAATACGTGGTTGCCATCGCGGAACACCAGAATTTCACGGTGGCAGCGGAGAAATCTTTTGTTACCCAACCCACGCTGAGTATGCAGATTCACAAATTAGAAAAGGAATTGGAAGTTGAAATTTTTGACCGGCGCACCCAGCCCATCAAGCCGACGCTAATTGGCCGGAGAATCATTGCACAAGCAAAAGTCATCTTGAGCGAAACCAAAAGAATGGAGCAGATGATTCGGGAAGAGAAAGGGCTGCTCGAAGGAGATTTTATCATTGGTGTCATCCCGACCGTGTTACCGACATTGGTGCCGATGTTTTACAAAACTTTTCGAAAAAATCATCCCAAAGCCAATTTAATCATCCGCGAATTGCTGACCGACGAAATCATAAACGGTCTGATGGAGGGAACGCTGGATTTCGGGATTGCCGTTACGCCATTGCACGAAGATCAAATCACTGAAAAACCGCTGTACAATGAACCGATGGTGGCTTACATTCCGCCATCGCATTCATTGTACAGCCAACAAAATCTGAATCCTGAAGACTTGGAAATTGAAGATCTCTTGCTGCTGAAAGAAGGGAATTGCTTCAGAAACAATGTGCTGAACCTTTGCGACAGACCGCAATTGCGAAATCAGCCAATCAAGTTGGACAGCGGAAACCTTGATACCTTGGTCAAACTCGCCAATGAAGGCTATGGGATGACCATTCTACCGCTGCTTCAGACGGAGGATTTGCCCAAAGATTTGCAGAAAAACATCCGTTATTTTTCAAACCCGATACCCACCCGGCAGATTAGTTTGGTATATCATCATTCGAATCTGCGAATGTCATTTGAAGAAAGTCTTAGCAAAACCATTCAAAGCGTGATGCGCGGTAAGATTTTTGTGGACAAAACCGCCAATGTGATTTCGCCGCTGCTGAGTATGCCGTGATAACGGATGCGCTGTAATTTTTGCTTTAACAGAATATTATGTCTTTGAGATTTTTCTTAACATTTTATTTGTGATTGTTTATTAGCTGTAATACTTTTGCCCAATAAAATTTAAACAAATGAAAGGTTATTTTAGAGGAGCAAAATATTTTCTCAACTTTTCTTTCTTTCTATTTAATGTGATTATATATTCACAAGAAGTACAATGGCAGAAGGAAATAAAAACGAACAATCAAGACATTTTATCTGTTTTGAAATATACAGTAGATCAACAAATATTGCTCGGAGGTAGTATAATAAACCGACCATCAGAATCAATGAACCATGGATATGACTATCATGTAATAAAATTATCTCAGGAGGGTAATGTTATATGGGAGAAAACCTATGGGGGTTCAGGTCATGATTATTTAAACTCATTAGCCATATTATCTGAGGGAGGATATATCTTGGGCGGTACTTCATTCTCCCCACTACCAAAAGATAAGATACAAAATAACTTCGGTGGATCTGATGGTTGGCTTATAAAGATAGATAATGAAGGTGAAGAAATCTGGCAAAAAAAAATAGGAACTGCAAATAATGACGAAATCTCTAAGGTGGTACAAACTAATAATGGAAAACTAATTGTTACTGGTAATATAAAGTCGAATAGAACATCTTACGGAATAAAAGAAATATTTGTATCTAAGCTAAATCAAAATGGAGAATTAATACGTACGGTTATTATTGGGGGTAATTCAGACAATGAAGTTACTAATATGATTCCTACACATGATGGAGGTGTCGCATTGCTGATATACTCTGATTCACAGGAGATTGACGAGCAGATAAATTATAGCTACTTCACGCAAAATGAGGGTAATTATGATCTTATTTCAACTGCTGAAACATACATAAGTAAGGAAGATAAGGGATTTGGAAAAGGAGATTACTGGATTGTGAAACTCGACAAGGACATGATTGTCGAATGGCAAAAAATATAAGGAAAAGAATACTATGTGTATGACAGAGAAGACCGTATCATTATGACTACGGATACCAAGCTAAAAGCTGATGGGAAATGGTCTTTTATAAAGTATGACCTGACAGGTAGGGTCATTTATACCGGAATTTGTACCGGTGGTGAAAGAAGTGCCGAGCAATCGGCTGCTGATAATTCAGGTGTTGTCTATGAATCCCGAACAACTTCACCCGGATTTGTAAATTCATCTATCCAAATTTATTATACCAAAAACTCCTACCCTACAACGATTACGGATGTATTGTCTGTAAATTACTATGACCAGTACCCGACCGATATGCCTACTGCAAAACCTGAAAATATATATGCACAGCCCACCCTGTCAGGCACCATCACGAACAACCATAGTACCAAGTCGCTACTCACGGCTTCACTGGTAAGAAATGTAGAGAATAATTCATGGAACAAAAGCTATTTCTGGTATGATACCAAAGAGAGGCTTACCGGCAGTTATAAAGCCAATCATACCGGTGGCTATACCCAATCGGAAATGAAATTAGACTTTCCGGGAAACATCACGGAATCTAAGGTTACCCACAGGCGAAACAGTTCCAATCCTGAGGTGGTAGTAAAACAACGTTACGTTTACAGTATGCAGAACCTGCTGATGAAACATTATCATAAGGTGGACAATCATCCGGAAGAGTTATTGGCGCAGTTTACTTACGATGATTTAGGCAGAGTAACCAACAAAAAAGTGGGTAATAACCTACAGTCCATTGACTATAGTTATAATTTTCGCGGATGGCTTACTTCGGTAAACAATCCTGCAAACCTGGGAAACGATCTTTTTGGATTCAAAATCAATTACAATCATCGGGAGGGTGCAGAAACGCCAAACAATAACTATTCCGGTCTGAAAGTAAAACCAATGTACAACGGCAGCATCGCTGAAACCTCTTGGGCAACTGCCACGAGTGGCATAGAAAGATATGGCTATGTGTATGATGGTGCAGGAAGAATGCTCGCAGGGCTTTACCAATCCCCTTCCAACCCTTACGAAAAATCACACAGCGAGATACTGACTTATGACAACCGCGGAAACATTAAAACCATTTACCGCACTTCTTACAAGCCTCTGAACGGCAACGTTAGATTAATAGACGATCTCGTCTATGCCTATGACGGCAACCGTATTACTGCCATAGAAGACCTTTCGGCCAACTCCAACGGGTATGAAGGAGGCGGTGGAGCTGTCTCTTATGATGTTAACGGCAATATGACCGCAATGGCAGACAAAAACATCAGCAGCATCAATTATAACTTTCTAAACCTGCCTACATCTATTGTCCGCCAAAACACTACAGCCTTTCTGTATAGTGCTGATGGTACCAAGCTGAAAAAAACTTTGACTTTGAATAATGGTCAGCAAAGTGTTAACATCGTTACGGAATATTCCGACGGGTTTCAGTACAGCACCCCCAACTCAGATCTGATCAACGGACTGTTGCGCGAACCGGGCAATCCCCTCACAGAAGACCTCCGCACCGCTTCCGAGCCCGAAGCCTATACCTTGGCCGATAAAGGCATTGGCGACGGGAACGACCCCCTTTTTATGATAGATTTGGTGTTTTTTCCTACTGCCGAAGGTTTTTATGATTATGAGAACAGCCGGTATATATACCAATATAAAGACCACCTTGGAAATGTCCGGCTCAGCTATACCAAAAATACCAACGGAACACCCAAGGTATTGGATATCAATAAATATTATCCATTGGGGATGAACCACCTGAGCAATACACCTTCGGTTTTTGATCCGCTTGCTGTACCCTATAATTATAAGTACAATGGAAAAGAACTCCAGGAAACCGGCTTGTACGACTACGGCTGGCGGCAGTATATGCCCGACATCGGTCGGTGGAAC
>Ga0265293_10001185_pt1 | contig 58424 bp, 51 predicted proteins | sample Munlanlewell138R_FD_192505 | JGI IMG/M metagenome (GOLD analysis project Ga0265293, IMG submission 192505) | Leachate microbial communities from a municipal landfill in Southern Ontario, Canada - Leachate well 138R | ecosystem: Engineered > Solid waste > Landfill > Unclassified | place: Canada...
ACACCACCCGCAAGGTCGGCGATCTTGCGTTTCTCGACGTCACCGGGCGTGTTGCACGCACCCTTCTCGAACTGTGCAACGAACCCGACGCCATGACCCACCCGGATGGCATGCAGATCAAAGTCACCCGCCAGGAAATCGGCAGGATCGTGGGCTGTTCCCGTGAAATGGTGGGACGAGTTCTAAAAACCCTGGAAGATCAAGGGCTTGTGGAAGTACATGGCAAGACCATGGTGGTTTTCGGGACCCGTTGAGGGCCCCGCTGCCACGCACCTCAAGCCGGGAAGAAAAGCCTCGCCAGTTCCGCACCTGGGTCCGCCGCGCGCATGAATGCCTCACCGACAAGGAACGCAGAGACCTGGTGCGCCAGCATCGCCTCCACATCCGCCCGGGTATGGATGCCGCTCTCCGTCACCACCAGCCGATCCTCGGGAATCCTGTCCAGCAGCGAGTACGTGGTCTCGAGGGTGGTATTGAACGTGTGCAGATCCCGGTTGTTGATACCGATCAGCGGCGATGACAGCGCAAGCGCCAGCTCCAGTTCGCGGGCATCGTGTACCTCAAGTAGCACGTCCAGACCGATCTCCAGCGCCAGGTCGTGAAGTTCACGCAGCGTTTTTTCGTCAAGCGCCGCAGCGATCAACAAGATGCAGTCGGCTCCCAGCACCCGCGCCTCATGGATCTGGTAAGGGTCCACGGTGAAGTCCTTGCGCAGTACCGGCAGCGAGCAGGCGTTGCGCGCTTCCATCAAATAGCCGTCGGCCCCCTGAAAGAAATCCACATCCGTCAGCACCGAGAGACAGGATGCCCCGCCGCGCTCATAACTGGCGGCGATCTGCGCCGGATCGAAATCCTCGCGAATCACGCCCTTGCTCGGCGATGCCTTTTTCACTTCTGCAATTACTGCGGGTTTGCCTGCGGCAGCGGTATTGAACAACGCGGCGGCAAAACCGCGCACCTCTGGCGCATCCGCCCGCTGTTCGCGCAGCGAAGCCAGCGGCACCCGCGCGCTGCGCTCGGCGACCTCCTGGTATTTGCGCTCGATGATCTTCTTGAGAATCGTGGGGGTATTCATGCCATATCTCCCAGACAGTCGGAATAGGCGGCAAGCTCGGCAAGCTTTTCCGCGGCCAGCCCGGTATCGATGGCGTCATGCGCCATCTCTACCCCCTGAGCCAGCGAATCCGCTATCCCGGATACGTAAATGGCGGCGCCCGCATTGAGGGCGATGATGTCCGCCGCCTTCAACGACTGAGGTGTACTGCGCCGCGTCAGGGCATCGCGGATCAGGGTGAGGGACTGTGCCGCACTCTCCACGGTGAGGCCCACCAGACTCTGGCTGGTCACGCCGAAGTCTTCGGGCGTGATGTAGTACTCGCTGACGGCGCCGTTTTTCAGCTCCGCCACCCGCGTTTCGGTGGCGAGGCTGATTTCATCGAGGCCGTCGCGCGCATGTACAACCATGACATGCTCGCTGCCGAGACGCCCAAGCACTTCCGCAAGCGGCCGACACAGGTCGCCATTGAAGACGCCGATCACCTGGCGCCGCACATTGGCGGGATTGGTGATGGGCCCCAGCATGTTGAAGATGGTGCGCTGCCCGAGCTCCTTGCGCGGGCCAACGGCGTATTTCATGGCGCTGTGATGAACGGGCGCAAACATGAACCCCACCCCCACGTCGCGCACACAGGCGGCAACCTGGGCGGAAGAGAGATCGAGTTTGACACCCGCAGCCTCCAGAACATCGGCACTGCCGGTGGAGGATGACACGGAGCGGTTGCCATGCTTGGCGACGCGCGCACCTGCCGCGGCGGCAACGAAAGCCGAAGCGGTGGACACATTGAACAGGTTGGCGCCGTCGCCACCGGTGCCGCAGGTGTCCACCAGATGCGGAGCATCGATGGTCACCTGTTCGGCGAGCTCGCGCATCACCATGGTCGCGCCGGTGATTTCGTCGAGGGACTCTCCCTTCATGCGCAACGCCACCAGAAACCCCGCGGTTTGCGCCGAGGTGGCCTTGCCGGTCATGATCTCGCGCATGACGCTGATCATTTCTTCCGTGGAGAGATCCTGGCGGTTGATGGCGCGCGCCAGCGCTTGTTGGATATCCATGAAAATCCCCTCAGCTTTCAAGAAAGTTGCGCAGCAGATCGTGGCCGTGCTCGGTCAGTATGGATTCGGGGTGGAATTGCACGCCTTCCACCGCAAATTCCCGGTGACGCACGCCCATGATCTCGTCCACCGAGCCATCGTCGTGCGCCGTCCAGGCGGTGATCTCCAGGCACTCGGGCAGGCTGTCCTTGTCGAGAATCAACGAATGGTAGCGGGTCGCCTCGAACGGATTGTTCAGGCCTCGAAAAACCCCTTGCCCGGTGTGGTGGATCGGCGACGTTTTGCCGTGCATCACCTCGCGTGCGCGCACCACCTTGCCACCGAATGCCTGACCGATGCTCTGGTGACCGAGGCACACGCCGAGAAGGGGAATCCGGCCAGCGAAGTGGCGAATACAGGCAACCGAAATGCCCGCCTCGTTGGGGGTGCATGGCCCGGGAGAAATCACGATTTTCGCCGGCGCCATGGCTTCGATCTGCGCCAGGGTCAACTCGTCGTTGCGATACACCTCAACCTCGGCGCCCAACTCGGACAGGTATTGCACCACGTTGTAGGTAAAGGAGTCGTAGTTGTCGATCATGAGTACTTTAGACACGACAACCCCCCGATTTTTCTTGATATTTCATACTTGAACAATACGGACGGAAGCACTCTGCCAACAGCCGCGCGGGTGACGCTGGCGGAGCGCTCGAAGGATTCACTGTTGTGAGGGAAGAGTTCAAAGGCATCGGACAATCTCCTTGAGTATCGAAGCCGCCGTGCCGGGAAGCCATCTGCTGAATCTTGCCTGCCGGAGCGACGGCAGGGCGCGGCGCAGAGCCGCGGCAACGTGCCGCTTCTATTTTATTAGAGAGCACCGCCAACGAAGATCAGATGTGAAAAGGTTCATTTCAACCAGAACTCTGCGTTTTCTACACTGCGAACCGTCTGATGCAACAAATCATCAAACCCAGGTCGCTGATTATACGTGCGCCGCCCATGCACTGTCGACAGCGAGGCCGCCGTATCCAGCTGCACGAGGCGCCGTCGCGCGCGCCCGGCTTTCTCTTTTCCGGGCGCGCATCACGGCCTCAAACCATCCGCCGCAGTATGTCGTCCTTCTTGATGAAGTGGTGGAACAATGCCATGGCGATGTGGCCCGCCGTCAGGATCAACAGCAACCACGCGATGGGTGAATGCAGACTGCCGAAGCTCGCCAGCCAGGGAATTTCGTCGCCCTTGGCAGCCAGCTGCACACCGAAGGCGGTCAGTCCGTAGCCATTGCCCACCATGGTACTGATACCCGTTACCGGCATCAGCACCATGCCGACATAGAGCAGGAAGTGCCCCGCCCTCACCAGGAAGACAGTGGCGGGATCCTGCCGGGGACGATTGCCTTGCTGTTTCATCACCCACAGGATTCGCAGCACCACCAACAGCAACAGCAACGTGCCGATGGAAATGTGCCAGGGCACCAGGGTCTGACCGACCCAGTGTTCGCCATCGTCGATGCGGTCGAAGAACTTCAACAGCTGCCAGCCAATCAGAAAGGCCATGCCCCAGTGAAAAATTTTCGACACACTGCCATAACGCTCTCTCGAATCACCCTTCATGTCGCACTCCTGTTTTTGTATCCGCCATGATCGGACTTCATGATTGCCATTCGACGACAAGGTCTTCCTTGCCAGCCATGCGCTGGAGATGGTCGGCCACCACCTGCTGAAAGGTCGGCATTTGCTCTGCGTCCCCTTCCAGTTCCGCTCTCAGCGTGGAACCGCCCTGTAGCCGACAAACCCCCAGCGGCAATTCTATCTCGGCTTGCTGTTCATTGTGCCTGACGGGAAATTTGTGGCCCCAGTGCTTGCACAGCCGCGAGATCAGGCGCTGCGCCTGTTGGGTTTGTATATCTGCTGTGGATGTCATCATCTATCAGTGCTCCTGTACTTGTGTACCTGGTGTCTCTCTGTCAGGCAATGGTCTCGACAATGCCACCCTCTACCCGCAGGGCGGCACCCGTGGTCGCGCTCGCCTGGGGCGATGCGGCGTAAACGCAGAGGTTGGCGACCTCCTCGGGGCTCGCGAAACGCTGCAGCAAGGTGGAGGGCCTGTTCTCGGCGAGGAAGATGGCTTCCATTTCATTCGACGATACACCCCGTTCGGCGGCCAGATCCGCCATCATGGCAACGGCGCCTGCGGTGCGGGTCGGCCCCGGCAGAATGGTGTTGACCGTCACGCCGCTGCCCGCCAGCACTTTCGCGAGGCCGCGCGACAGCCCTTGCACCGCCGCCTTGCTGACCCCGTAATGCACCATTTCCGTGGGAATGTTGAGCGCCGATTCGCTGGAGATGAATTGAATCCGCCCCCAGCCGCGCTCGCGCATGCCCTTCGCGTAGTGGCGCGCCAGGCGCACGCCGCTGAGCACGTTGACGTCGAAGAATGTGGTCCAGCGCTCATCGTCGATATCAAAGAACTCGCAGGCGCCATAAATGCCGATGTTGTTGACCAGAATGTCCACGTCGGGCTGCGCGGCAATCAACGTCTCGCAGCCCTGCGCGGTGCCGACGTCGCAGACCACGCCGCTGGCGTCGCCGCGCCCGCTCGCCTCGCGCAATTGCGCCAGCGCCGTATCCACACGACCCTGTTCCCGGCCCGTGATGGTCACCCGCGCACCGGCCTTGGCAAGACCGGTGGCGATCGCCAGGCCGATGCCGCCGGTGGAACCCGTGACGATGGCAGTTTTGTTTGAGAGATCGATAATCATAGTGTCCTCCATTGCTCGCGGCTGCGGTTCAGCCAAAGCGGTACGCTGAAATAGTCGTTTCCATGACCTGTTCGGAATAAATCCGGCGCCCGGCGCTGTCGTGGCCCGCGCCCGCAGCTACCAGAAGGGGAGTCAGATGCTCCTCATCCCCCAGCGGATGGCACTGGTGCGCATGGGGCGCCCGCTGCCAGGTCTGCAGCAGGGCGTCGCGCTGCGTCGGCGACTGCTCCACGGCTGCCGTCAGCCAGGCGTCGAACTCCGCGGATATTGGCGTATAGCGCGGATCGCCGTAGCCACGCATATTGTGAAAACTCATGCCGCTGCCGATTATCAGCACACCCTGGCTGCGCAATGCCGCCAGTGCCTTGCCCGCCGCCAGGTGTGCGGCGGGGTCGAGATCGCTGCGCAGCGACAGCTGAATCACCGGGATGTCGGCGCGCGGAAACATCAGTTTCAACGGAATGAACATGCCGTGATCGAAACCCCGCTCGCCGTCCACACCGGCGTCCATTCCACCTTGGCCGAGCAGCTGCACCACCTGTTCCGCCAGTGCGGGATCGCCGCAGGCCGGGTAGGTAAGCTCATAGGTATGGGGCGGGAAGCCATAGTAATCATAGATCAGTTGCGGTCGGGCGCGGCCGGTGACGTTGAACCGCGCTCCCAGCCAGTGTGCGGAAACCATGACGATGGCGCGCGGCCTGGTCGGCAGGGTATCCGCCACACTGCGCAGGAAATCTGCCATCCCCTGCCAGGTGCCCGGCGGATTCCAGTCCATGAAGAAACAGGGGCCTGCGCCGTGGGGAATGAAGAACACCGGCATGCGTTGGGTGCCTGTCGTGGCAACATTGTCGCTGTGCATGATTGATACCTTCATCAAGCGCCGCAAGATGACCGCCGTAAAAGGACAGCCACGGAAATCTCGGAAATTGCTTTCTACAGGCGCCAAATTTTTCAACGGCTTCAGTATAAGTTACTTACAGATGCCCTAGAACCGGCTAGAATCCACTAACACTTAATACTCTTGGTAGGAAATAAGCGCGTGGATCGTGTTACCAGCATGCGGGTTTTCGTGCGCGCCGCCACTGATGGCAGCCTGTCCGCTGCCGCGCGCCACCTGGGCATGTCGCCGGCCATGGCCACCAAGCACGTCAACGCGCTCGAGGCGCGGCTGGGCGTAAAGCTTTTTCACCGCACCACGCGCCGCCTCAGCCTCACCGAGGCGGGCAGCGACTACCTGGAAGCCTGCCAGCGCATTCTGCCGGATATCGACGAAGCCGAGGCCGCCGTGGCTTCGCAGCGCATCAAGGCGAGCGGACTGTTGCGCATGAACGTGCCGCTGTCGTTCGGCAGCCGTTTCGTGGCGCCTTTGATTCCGGCGTTCAGTCGCCGCCATCCCGAGGTGACCGTGGAACTCGGCCTCAGCGATGCGCAGCTGGACCTGCTCGCCGGCAGCTGGGATCTGGCCATCCGCATCGGCCACCTGGCCGACAGCTCTCTGCAAGCGCGCCGCCTTGGCGACAGCGTGCTGCGCGTGTGCGCCGCGCCGGATTACCTCGACCGCCGTGGCGTGCCACGCCGCATCAGCGAGCTGACTCAACACAACTGCCTGAGTTATACCCTGTCCGCCGCGCAAGGCCGAAACCACTGGGCGTTCGGCGCCCAGGGAGAATTCCGCATACCGGTCAGCGGCGACCTTCTGGCCAATAACGGCGATGCCCTGTTGGCCGCCGCGGCAGCTGGGCAGGGCATCATCTATCAGCCGGACTTCATTGTCGGCGAGGCGCTCGAACACGGCATTCTGGTGGCTCTCGAACTGGACAAGCCGGTCGTCGATCTTGGCGGCATCCACGTGCTCTACCCACCGGATCGACGCCCCCCCGCCAAGGTGCGGGCAATGATCGATTATCTGGCGCAGGCGTTCAGCGAGCTGGGGAAAAATACCCGATGATGACGGACTGGTTTTCACGCAACGGTTTCGATCCGGCACGCCTGCGCTTCGGCTTCCGTACCGCCCTGGCCTGCTGCGCGGCCCTGACACTTGCCTGGCTGATGGGCCTGGAGCATCCGCAATGGTCCGGCATGTCGGTATGGGCGGCATCGCAACCGCTGCGCGGTCAGTTGCTGGAAAAGAGTTTCTTCCGCTTCGCCGGAACGGTCGCCGGCACTGCCTTGGGAGTCTTGCTGGTCATCGGCGGTCAGTTCCATCCCGCCATTCTGGTGGTGGGCCTGGCGTTCTGGGTGGCGGCCTGCACCTGGGTCGGCAACCTGCAACGCGGCCTGGTTGCCTATGGCACGGTGCTGGCGGGCTACTCCGCCTCGATGGTCGCGCTGCTCGACACGGCACACCCCGAGCAGGTATTCCACCTCGGCGCCGACCGCCTGGCAACGGTGTTGACCGGCGTGGTGGTGGCCACACTGGTGGGCTATTTCTTCGCGCAGCGCACGGATGAGGCCGACCTGCGCGGCAGAATCCGCAGTCTGCTGGCCGATCTTTTGCGCCATCTGGCTGATCCGGGCGCGGCCGGCGCCAGCCATGCCCAGCATCTGTCGCGTCTTGCCGCCATCGAAGAGGAGCTGGACCCTCATACCGCCGGCTCCCTGCGCTCGCGCCGCGAGGCGCGCACGGCGCGCGCCGTGCTGCTGGCTACGGTGCCCTTGCTGCTGCGCGAAGAGCACAAGGCTGCTCTCGATCCGCTGACCACAGGGCGCCTGGCTGCTGCCGCCGATGCCATCGAACAGGATGATCTGAGCGCCGCGCAAGCGTTTCTCGACGTTGCCGAGACCTCTCCGCTACGCACCATTCTGTGCGAGCTGGCCGGCGCACTCCGCGCCTGGGATCCGGTGTCCGCACCCGGCGCCGTGACAGTCGCCGCACCCAAGGCGCCCCCTGTCGTACTGCATCGCGACTGGATCGGCGCCCGCGAGGCGGGCCTGCGAGCGGGCGGCGCCATGCTCCTGTTCGGCGCCATCTGGCTGGCCACGGGCTGGGGTGCGGGTGCCTATATGCTGCTGGGCCTGTCGGTGATGATCTCGCTGTTCTCCACTTTCGAGAGCCCTGCGATCACCATGCGTCACGTCTTCACCGGCCAGGTACTGGGCGTTTTCGCGGCGATGATCTGTCGCTGGCTGGTGTGGCCCCATGCCGAGGGAGAGTGGCAGCAGATCGTGCTGATGTCTCCCTTCATCCTCAGCGGTTCGCTGCTGGTCGCACACCGCAGCACGCTGTTTGCGGCAACCGATTTCAATATGCTGTTTTTGCTGCTTTCGCAGCCGCACTTTCCTCTCAGCGGCGAGCTGCAGGATTCTTTCATTCTTGGTTTTGCCGTGCTGGCCGCGCCGCTGATCGCCTGGGCCGGCTATCTTCTCGTGTTCCCCATCAACCTGCAGCGCCGCCAGCAACATCTGCTGGCGATGATGCAGCGGGACCTGATCAGCCTCGCTCGCAACCCCCAGGCGGCCAGCCACGGCGCCGTATGGCAGGCACGCATCTATCACCGCGTCTTGCGTCTGGTGAGAATTTCGGAACATCTGGCTCGCGCCGAAGAGAAGGCGGAGGTGACGGGGCGCGCGGTTCTGGTACTGACCCACGCCGCGCTGCGCTGTCACGAACTGCAGTCCGAGACGACGTCATCAGCGACAGGAAAAATAGCGCAACTCGCGCTTCGCCGCCTCGAACACATCCCCTCGGGCGCCGCGCGCGCATCCGCGACCTTCCGCCGCCTGGCGCGACAGCTGGAAGGTGACGACGCCCGCTTGATGGAGCAGGCCGCGGATGGTCTCACGCAGCTCTCTACACAGGATGCGCCCGCCTGACGCGCAATCGTCAGCGCGCCCGGGCGACAGCCGGTTTCCCGGTACTACGCGTCCTGGGGCAAGACCATCGCGGCGGCGCGGAAAATGGCGCGCGCCTTGTTCATCGTTTCCTTCCATTCCAGTTCGGGAACCGAATCGGCGACGATGCCGCCACCCGCCTGAACGAACAGCTTACCGTCCTTGATCACCGCAGTGCGAATGGCGATGGCCATGTCCATGTTGCCGTTCCAGCCGAGGTAGCCTACCGCACCCCCGTAAATGCAGCGTTTGACGGGCTCGAGCTCGTCGATGATCTCCATGGCGCGAATCTTCGGCGCACCGCTCAGGGTACCGGCGGGCAGCGTGGCGCGCAGCACATCGATGGCGCTGACATCTTCCCGCACTTGCCCGGTGACATTGGAGGTAATGTGCATGACGTGGGAGAAACGCTCCACCACCATTTTTTCTGTGACCTTGACGCCACCCACCTTCGACACCCGCCCCACGTCGTTGCGACCGAGGTCGATAAGCATGAGGTGCTCGGCGATTTCCTTGGGATCGGCGAGCATTTCCCGCTCCATGGCCAGGTCTTCTTCTTCGGAGCGGCCACGGCGGCGCGTGCCGGCGATGGGCCGCACCGTCACTTCGCCGTCTTCGAGGCGGGCAAGGATTTCCGGGGATGAGCCCGCGATGTGGAAATCCCCCAGATCCAGGAAGAACAGATAGGGCGACGGGTTGAGATTGCGCAGTGCCCGATACAGGTTGAAGGGGTTGGCCGGAAACGGCAGGCTGAGGCGCTGCGAGGGCACCACTTGCATGATATCGCCCTGACGGGTGTAGGCCTTGACGCGCTCCACGGCAGCTTCATAACCGTCGCGCCCGAGGCTCGAGGTAAATGCGTTTTCCAACTGCGCACTGCCGTCGAGATGCACCGGGGGCAGCGTCGGCGTTGGCTGGTGCAAACGCTCCTCGAGCTCATCGAGACGGCGCTGCGCCTTCTCCCAGCAGTTCTCTTCGCGAGGGTCGACGTGGATGATCAGAACCAGCTTGTCATCGTGGTTGTCGAACACCACCACGTCGTCGGAGACCATGAGCAGGATGTCGGGCGTGCCCAGTTCATCCGGGGGCACCGATGCCTTCAGGCGCGGCTCCACATAACGCACGGTGTCGTAACCGAAATACCCCACCAGGCCGCCGTTGAAACGGGGCAGACCGGGAATATCCTGCGCGGCGAAACTGCGGCAGAAGCTGTCGATGTAGTCCAGCGGGTCTTCCGCTTCGAGGGTTTCGATGACCTCGCCGTCCTGCTCGCGGCGAATTTCATTGCCGTAAACCTTCAGCACCGTTCTGGCCGGCAAGCCGATAAAGGAGTAGCGCGCCCACTTCTCGCTGCCCTGAACGGACTCGAACAGATAGGAATAGGTGCCACGGGCGAGTTTGAGATAGGTGGTGACGGGAGTTTCGAGATCGGCGAGGATTTCGCGGGTGACGGGAATACGCTCCCTACCCTGCCTGGCCAGTTCGGCAAACTGTTGCTCGTTCATAATCATGCCTTGCTTTGGAAATTGATATAAAAACCAAAACCCGCGAAACGCGGGCGAACACCGTTACTGGCGCCATCGCCAGCGAAGTGGGGCATGAAATATGAGGGGCCGTGTGCTCACAGTGTTGACAAATTCCGGAATTGCGATCGCAGTGTAGCGGATTTTAACTACCTTTGAAACCTGGGGGATGACCCGGTCGGATGCGGGACCGATGATAAAAAGCGCGGCATGGCGCGGTGGCTAGGATCTAACGCTGCAACGCCGCCTGTTGATTGCATACCGTAGGGGCAATTCATGAATTGCCCCTACACACGCATGAAAAACCGGGCTTAAGCAACTTGAAGGTCATGACATATATAAACCTACAAGCCCGTAGCGAAATTTCGAGCTGACCTGGGTTATACCTTTGCCAGCTCAAGACGCATGGCCGAGATGGCCTGGGCATAGTCGTCGGCCCCGTAAATGGCCGAGCCCGCGACGAAGGTATCGGCGCCGGCCTGGGCGATTTCGCGGATATTGGCCGCGCTCACACCGCCATCGATTTCCAGGCGGATCGGCAGGCCCGAGGCGTCGATCAGCTGGCGTGCGGCGCGCAGCTTGTCCAGGGTTCCGGGGATGAATTTCTGACCGCCAAAACCGGGGTTGACGGACATCAGCAGAATCATGTCCAGCTTGTCCATGACGTGCTCGACAGACGCCAAGCCAGTGGCCGGGTTCAGCACCAGCCCGCCCTTGCACCCCAGGTCGCGGATGAGTTGCAGAGAGCGGTCCACGTGGCGCGACGCTTCGGGATGAAAGGTGATCCAGCTCGCGCCGACATCGGCAAACATGCGAATGAGATCATCCACCGGCTCCACCATCAGATGCACATCGATGGGTGCGCTGATGCCGTAGTCCCGCAACGCCTTGCAGACCATCGGGCCGATGGTGAGATTGGGAACATAGTGGTTGTCCATCACATCGAAGTGGACCACGTCGGCACCGGCTTCGAGCACCGCGTCCACCTCTTCTCCCAGGCGTGCGAAGTCCGCGGAGAGGATGGAAGGCGCTATCAGATAATCGAACATGGCCGCGAAACTCCGTAACAGAAAGGCCGTAACTATGCCCAATTCGGGTTGCGCCATCAATGGCCGTGCGGTTCAGGATAACCCCGCGCTCTGCTATCCTTAGCCTCCTGACGAAACCACCGACTTCCTACAGCGGACGACGACAATGCCCAGATACCGTTCCCACACCTCCACCAAAGGCCGCAACATGGCGGGCGCTCGCGCCCTGTGGCGCGCCACCGGCCTTCAGGATGAGGATTTCCACAAGCCGATCATCGCCATCGCCAACTCCTTCACCCAGTTCGTGCCCGGTCACGTCCACCTCAAGGACATGGGGCAGCTGGTGGCGGCCGAGATCGCCAAGGCGGGTGGCGTGGGCCGCGAGTTCAACACCATCGCGGTGGATGACGGCATCGCCATGGGTCACGATGGCATGCTTTATTCACTGCCGTCGCGGGACATCATTGCCGATTCGGTGGAGTACATGGTCAATGCCCACTGCGCTGACGCCCTGGTGTGCATTTCCAACTGCGACAAGATCACGCCCGGCATGCTGATGGCCGCCATGCGCCTCAACATCCCCGTGGTGTTCGTTTCCGGTGGCCCCATGGAAGCAGGCAAAACCAGGCTCGCCGATCACAAGCTCGATCTGATCGACGCCATGGTGAAATCCGCGGATCCCAACACCACCGACGCCGAGGCCGAGGAGTACGAGCGCTCCGCGTGCCCGACTTGTGGCTCCTGTTCGGGAATGTTCACCGCCAACTCCATGAACTGCCTGACTGAGGCCTTGGGGCTGTCGCTGCCTGGCAATGGCACCGTGGTCGCCACCCACGCCGATCGCAGGGCGCTGTTCGAGCGAGCCGGTCGCCTCATCGTGGAGCTGGCCAAGCGTCACTACGAAGAAGACGATTATTCGGTGTTGCCGCGCTCGATCGCCAGCTTCGCGGCCTTCGAAAACGCCATGACCATGGACATCGCCATGGGCGGTTCCACCAACACCATTCTTCACCTGCTGGCGGCCGCGCAGGAAGGCCAGGTGCCATTTACCATGGCGGACATCGATCGTCTGTCGCGGAAAGTGCCCCAGCTGTGCAAGGTCGCGCCCAACACGCAGCTCTACCATATCGAGGACGTGCATCGCGCCGGCGGCGTCATGGGCATTCTCGGCGAGCTGGACAGAGCCGGCCTGCTGCGCACCGACCTGCCGACCGTCTACGCGCCCACCATGAAGGATGCCCTGAATACCTGGGATCTGGCGCGAAACCCCAGCGACGATGTGCGCACCTTCTACAAGGCCGGTCCCGCCGGCATCCCCACCCAGGTGGCATTCAGCCAGGCGACTCGCTGGCCGTCACTGGATACGGATCGCGCTGAGGGATGCATCCGCAGTTTCGAGCACGCCTACAGCACGGAGGGCGGCCTCGCCGTTCTCTACGGCAACATCGCCCCCAACGGTTGCGTGGTAAAAACCTCTGGTGTGGACGAGGAGAACCTGCTCTTTTCCGGTCCGGCGCATATCTGTGAAAGCCAGGAGGCCGCCGTCGACGATATCCTCAACGACAGGGTCAAGGCAGGCGACGTGGTGCTGATCCGCTACGAGGGTCCAAAAGGTGGCCCCGGCATGCAGGAAATGCTGTATCCCACCAGCTACCTCAAATCCAAGGGGCTGGGCAAGGCCTGCGCGCTGATCACCGATGGTCGCTTTTCGGGTGGCACCTCCGGCTTGTCCATCGGCCACGTTTCTCCCGAAGCTGCCGCTGGCGGTCCCGTCGGCCTGGTCCGCGAAGGCGACCTCATCCGCATCGACATCCCGAACCGCTTGATCGAGGTCGTGGTGGATGAGCAGGAACTTGCCAAGCGCCGCACCGAGCAGGACAAGCTGGGCTGGAAACCCGCCGTCAAGCGTCCCCGTCAGGTATCCGCCGCCCTGCGCGCCTATGCGCTGCTGGCAACGAGTGCCGACAAGGGCGCCGTGCGGGATCTGGATCAACTGTAGGGGCGATTCATGAATCGCCCCTACAAAAAAAGCCACCCGAAGGTGGCTTTTTTTATGGCGAACAGGTCGCTCAATCAAACACGCTTGCAACCAGCGATCTTCGCACCGCTTTCGATCAGCTTGGCGCGTCTTTCGCCCTCTTGCGTGGCAAAATCGATCCACTGACTGGCGTACTTGGCGCTGCGATCATCGCGTGCCGCATTGCGAAACGCGCTGATGGCATCGTTGTAGCAGTGCAGGTTGATCAAGGCGTTGCCCAGGTTCATGTAGGTCATGTCGATACGCTGGATACCGCCGCGCTGGATGGCGTTGCGGGCCGCGACGACGGATTTCTCATTGTCGTCGAGATCCAGATAGACACCGGCGAGACGGGCGTAGATGGCGCCTTTACCCGAGGCTTTAGCCGCTTCTTCGAGAACGGGCAGAGCCTTCTTCGAGTCCTGGCCTTGCTGGTAGGCAAGACCGAGCACTTCGAGATTTTCCGCCGAACGCTTGATCTTGCCTTCGCGCATACCTTTCTCGATGATGCGCGCGCCCATGTAGGGAGCTTCCGCGCCCATGAACATGTAGGCCAGTGAAACCAGCTGGCGTTCCTGATCCATCTTGCCGGCCAGGTAGGAAACCTCGGTGGCAACCAGCTGATTGATCGGCTGGTTCAGTTCCGAGTACATACCGCCCAGCTGCTGCCAGTAGCTGAAGTTGGGATAGTGGATGATCAGCTTCTTGAGAATGTCGGCAACTTTCTTGTAGTCGTTCTTCTCGTAATAGATCACCCGCTGAAGGCTCCACCAACCTTCCTTGGGCAGATTGCCCTTCGATTCCTGATCGGCAATGGCGTCGTTGACGAGACGCAGTGCGTCGTCGCGGCGCTCGAGCTGATAGTAAGCCTGTCCGAGCAGCACCTTGGCGTCGGCGCCCACGATCGGCGACACCTTCATCCACTCTTCCAGCTCTTTGGCCGCTCTCGCGTAGTCTTCGAGAATCAGGTAAAGCTGGGCGATGGTATAGCGGGTGCTGATCGCCTGACGTTCATCGACCTGCGGTTCGTTGACCATGTTGCGATAGGCGTTTACCGCATCCTGGTAGCGATCCTGAGAGTAGTAAACGTATCCCAGAAAGTTATAGACCTGGGATTTCTCGTAACTGGTTTTACAGGCACTCATGGCGGACCCTTCCAGATCCCTGCGCGCCGCCGCCCAGTTTTCCGCTTCCGTCAGCACCTGTACGCCTTCCAGCACCTTGCCACAGGCCTGTCCGACAGCATGGCGCTGCTGGGTTTTGGTGTCGGCGAACCTGCGCTCGTCCTCTTCCTGTGCCGAAACAATGCCCGGCGCAAGAAGCAGGGAGAACAGCGCAGCAGCCGCCACCTTGATGCCAGATGTTTTTTTACTGCCGAGGGTACTGTATTGCATATTCGAACCCTAATACTCAGTTGTTTCGTCAAAACGGGCACCGTTTTTACACAGCGCCCATCAAGCGATCATTCGATCTGAAAAGTGAATTTATAGAGAACGCCAGGAACTTCCTGGGGCGTACCATCCACCACCCTGGGGTTGTACTTCAGCTTGTCCGCGGCGCGCAGCGCGGCGTCGCCAAAACCATAGTTCTGGGGATGTTCTTCCAGAAGCTTGGGATCGCGTACCGAGCCGGTGGTGGTGATGATCACCTCGACCACGGCATAGCCACTGATACCACGGGACTGTGCACGACGCGGGAATTGCGGCTGGGGCACATACACCGGAATGTAGTCGCTATCCCTCGCAAAACCACCACCCAAGCCCACGTTGATATCGCTCGCCAAGGTTGGGGCTGCCATGCTAATGGCGTTATCAGGAATGTCGAAACGCTCCTTGACATCGGGAAGGTCCGGCGGTGGCGGTGCCACGTCTTCCGGCTTGTCCGGCTTCACTTCCTTGGCATGAATGGTGACTTCCCGTTCCGGCTGGAAAATATCGCCGATCCTGCGCGCCGGCGTTTCATCCAATTCCAGACTACCGGTAGCAATCAGCGTATACATCAGTACAAAGAGGCCAAAAGTAATCAAGACCCCTGGTACGACGGCAAGGCCAACTCTGGCTATATTGCTTTTCATATCTGTTACTCCGCCAGTGTGGAGACCGCGATCTCCGCGATGCCGATGTCACGGGCTGCATCCGCTACCAGACCGAGAGTCTCCACGCTGGACAGGTTATCCGCCTGGATAACCAAACCACCCTTGGGATTCTCCTGATAGAGACGCACAAGCTGGATGCGGACATCATCGGGTTCAACCTGATTCTTGTCGATCCATATCTCGTTGTTACCCGTGATGGCAACGAGCATACCGGGCTTTCTCTCGTCCGCGCTGTATGCCACGGTCCTGCTGACATCCATCCCCGGCACTTTAATGAAAGAGGCCGTCACGATGAAGAAGATCAGCATGATGAAGACAACGTCCAGCATGGGCGTCAGGTCGATGGCCTGCGCCTGGTCTTCTCCACGTACCCTGCTTTGTCTAGCCATAATCAGTTCTCTTCTCGAAGACGTTTAATGGTCCATGGTCAAGTGATCGGCGAGAAGTTGTTTTTCCCGCTTCGTCATACGCTCAAGGTACGCGTAACCAAACACCCCCGAGATGGCGGCAACCATGCCCGACATGGTCGGGATAGTCGCTTTCGACACACCAGATGACATCGACTTGGCGTCGCCGCCGCCAGTGATGGCCATGATCTCGAACACCGAGATCATGCCCGTCACTGTGCCCAACAGCCCGAACAAGGGTGCCAGCGCCACCAGCGCGTTGATCATGGGCATGGACTGGTCGATCTTCTCGCTGGCCCTGGAGATCAGCATTTCGCGAACCTGGCCAGCCTTTTTCGACTGGCGCTCGCTGCGATCTGCCCATGCCCTGAGCGCATCGTCAACGTCCTTCCTGACGCTCACCTTGAGATACCAGAGGCGCTCGAAGATCAATGTCCACATGAGCAGCAGCAGTACCGCGATGGCGTAGAGAACTACGCCACCTTGGTCCATAAAATCGCGCACATGTTCCCAAAGTTCGTATACGGCGTACATGGATTAACCCTCCGCGTTCTCCGCAACGATACCTGCGCTCTGCTCTTCAAGAAGATGGATGACGCGCTGGGCGCGACCGTGTACCAAGGTATGCAGCAGCACCATGGGAATTGCCACACACAGACCCTGTACCGTGGTTACCAGTGCCTGGGAGATACCACCCGCCATCGCTTTGGGATCACCCGCACCGAAGATGGTGATTTGCTGGAAGGTGATGATCATACCGGTCACTGTACCGAGCAGACCGAGCAGAGGACCGAGCGCCGCGATGATCTTGATCACGTTGTGGCCAACCTCGAGAGCCGGCAGCTCTTTCAGCACCGCTTCGTTGAGCTTGAGTTCGAGAGTCTCGGTATCCAGCTTCTCGTTGTCTTTGCCCACCTTGAGAACACGGCCCAGAGGGTTGTTCTCTTTGGGGCTGTTGGTATCTTTCAGTTGGGCGTTCACTTTGCTGGTCACGCCGGCGAGGTACACCAAGCGCCACAGGGCGATCGCCAGGCCGAAGAGGCCAGCGGCAGTGATGATGTAGCCCACGAGACCACCTTCGTGGAACTTTTCAACGAGAGTCGGGCTGTCAACCAGCGCTTTCAGCAGGTTACCGCCGCTGGGGCCAGAGGGGTCGATACCCACGCCTGTAAAGCCGCTGGTGGCACTTTGCAGGCTGGCTGCACCGCTGGTGTTGGAGGGCTGACGGGGCAGTTCGGCGATCAGGCCGGTTCTCGGGTTGTAGTCGAGATACTTGCCCTCGGAGACCAGGTTGAATACGCCGATGCGTACCACGTCTTGCTGGGCCTGTTCGCCGTCCGCGCTGATGACCGTGGCGGGGAACTTGACCACTTTGCCGCTTTCAGCCATTTCACGGCTCATCTCGGCCCACAGGCGCTCGATCTCCGCCATGCTGGGAAGACGGGTGTCGCTGCTCATCTTGGCGATCAGGTCATCCAGGAAGTCGGTGCGATCGGCGAGTTGCGCGCTGACGATGGATTGATTGAGGTTGGCACGGACGTCACCGGCGGTGGACGTCAGGTGACCGAACAGCTCTTTCAGCGAACCGAGGCGCTCGTCGAGCTGCTTGCGCAGCGCATCGATACGCAGGTCGTTTGCGTCGAAGGCATCTTCCAGCTGGTCACTGCGAGCTTCTTCCCTGCCCATGGCAGCCTTGGCCTGCGCCAGCAGCGCCTGCTGGTTGCCCTGGTTCTTCACGAACTCGGCTTCGCGCTGCTTGTGTTCCTGGGACTCACTGACGCGCGCCTGCTGAATCTGCTTGATCAGCTCGCTCACGGAAGCCGCCTGATCCACCGCGAAGGCGGGCGCCGACAGCATCATTGCGCCTGCAATGAACGTCAGGCAACGTTTACGAATCGACATTTTCATTGTGCTGCCTCCGGAGCGGGGATGGGAAGATTGAGGATATCGATAGCCGCTTGCTTCTTGGCAATGCGGATGCCTTTGGCAACGTCGCTGCGGAATCTATTGTCCTTTTCCCAGGCGCCGGCTTCGGCGTTCCAGACACCGGTGGTGTCTTGGTTGCTGGTCTGATACATCAGAGCAACGCGACCGACGCGGAAGATGTTGACCTGGCGCTCCTCGCCATCGAGCTCGATGATGTCTTCGTAGTAGTCGATGGTGCGGCTGTACTGGCCTTCGATGTCATACAGCTCGAGAACCTGACGGAACTTTTCGGCGGCACTGAAGCGTGAACTGTCGAGGTTGGCGCGCACGTCCGCGATGGCTTCAAGACGGTCTTCTTGCTTGAAGGGAAGGTCCAGCTTGACGAACTGCTCGAGGCCATCGAGCATTTTTACCGTCAAGGGAATGATCTGACGCTCCATGACCGTTGCGTTCTCGATCGAACCCTCGAGATCCGTGATGGTTTCCTTCTGGTTTTCGATCTGGCGATCCAGCTGGGCGTTATAGACCTTCAGGCCTTCAATCTGCTTGTTGACGGTCTTGAAGTCCTGCAGGATGTCGTAAGTCTTGTCGGCAATGGCGTCGACACGCTTCTGGGAAGCCTGGGCCTGGGACACCTTGTCGGCCCCCGCCTTGAGCGCGGCGTCCACGTCTTGGGCATGTGCTGCGTAGGTCATCATCCCCGTCGACAGCACTGCGGACATCGCCATCACTTTGAGTCGATAATTTTTCATGTTTCCCTCAGTTTGGGTATCACGCGATTTGAGATGTATAAACGTTGCCACCGCAACATGCACGGAACAACACTAACTTGCTAAGAGTCAGGGGCCGCATTATGGGCGGGCAAACGGCGCGAATTCAATGACATATTAATAAAAACCTGCCGAGCGCTTCCCTGCTGTTACAAAGGGTAACAAACGCGACAGCAGAGAAAAGTGGTTCCAGGAGGTTTTCTCGCAACCCTGGGGCGACGGGAGCGGCCACAGGCAGCAGGCTTCAAGCGGAAAGCGTCCGAACTTTCGCCGGTATCGGCAGCTTTGGTTCGAAACCCATGATTTACAGCACAAAAATTTGTGCAGCGCACGCATCGAAATGTTACGAATATGCAACCGCTCGCGGAACAGATGCTCTCTCGACTTCCGGCAAAGTAACACCGCTCACGCATCGCGAGCGAGCGCCCTTCACACCGCGATGGGCGCCGCGATCGGCGGGTGGTGGCGGTAGCCATCCAGCCTGAAATCCTCGTAACGAAACGCGAAAATATCGGAAATGCCGGGATTGAGCACCATATGAGGCAAGGGGTGCGGCGCTCTGGCGAGCTGCTGGTCGGCTTGTTCGAGATGATTGAGGTAGAGATGCGCATCGCCGAGAGTGTGAATGAACTCGCCGGGTTCGAGCCCCACCACCTGCGCAACCATCAACGTCAGCAGCGCGTAGGACGCGATGTTGAAAGGCACGCCCAGAAAGATGTCGCCACTGCGCTGATACATCTGGCAGGACAGCTTGCCGCCTGCCACGTAGAACTGGAAAAAGGCGTGACAGGGCGCAAGCGCCATCAGGCCGCGCTCGACGTTGTCCTGGGGCCTGCTGCCCTCATCGGGCAGTTGCGCCGGATTCCAGGCGGATACGATCAGGCGCCGCGAATCCGGGCGCGCACGAATCTGCGCGATGACATCGCTGATCTGGTCGATGATGCGGCCGTCCGCGGCCGGCCAGGAGCGCCACTGGTAGCCGTACACCGGCCCGAGATCACCACTGGCCGTGGCCCACTCGTCCCAGATGCTGACACCGTTTTCCTTGAGATAGCGGATATTGGTATCGCCGCTGAGGAACCACAACAACTCGTGGACGATGGACTTGAGGTGAACGCGCTTGGTGGTTACCAGCGGAAATCCCTGCGCCAGGTCGAAGCGCATCTGATGGCCGAAGATGCTGCGGGTACCGGTGCCGGTGCGGTCACTTTTCTCGATGCCCTGGTCGCGCACCGCGCGCAGCAGATCCAGATACTGTTTCATGGCAGCAGGCTCCTCAGACCCGGGTGACTGCGCGGTCGCGCAGTGCGGCATAGATGATCAGGCCGAGGCCCAGCGCCACCATGGGCAGCGACAGCAGCTGGCCGCGCGTCATTCCCAGCAGGTCCATGCCGATGTGGGCATCGGGCTCGCGCACGAATTCGACCAGGAACCGGAACACGCCGTAAAGCAGCAGGAAAAGTCCACTGATCATGCCCGCTGGCCGGGGTTTCCTGCTGAACCATATCAGCACGACAAAAAGCACCAAACCTTCGAGAAACGCCTGGTAGAGCTGCGATGGATGGCGGCTCAGCTGCGTGGGATCCATGGGAAAGATCATTCCCCAGGGACCATCGGTGGGCCGCCCCCAGAGTTCCTGGCCGATGAAATTGCCGATACGCCCGAAACCGAGCCCCAACGGCACCATGGGCGCGACGAAATCGGTGATGGCGAACAGCGGCTGGCGAACCTGGCGGGCGAACAGCGCCAGCGCGACGATCACGCCGATGAGGCCGCCGTGAAACGACATGCCGCCTTCCCACAGGCGCACCAGCCACAGGGGATCGGCCAACCATTTGTCGAAGTTGTAGAACAGCACATAGCCGCAGCGCCCGCCGATGATGACCCCGAAGGCCGCATAGACCACCAGATCTTCCACCTTCTGGCGGTGTACCGGCGACCAGGCGCGGGCACTGTGGCGCACCGCGAGCAGCCACGCAGAGGCAAATGCCGCGAGGTACATCAAACCGTACCAGTGCACGTCGAGCGGACCGACACTGAAGGCAATGGGATCGATGGGGGGGTAGCTCAAGCTCATGGGCAGGCTCGATGGTTTTTTGAGTTGGCGTCAGCGCAGGCTGATCACGCGCCAGCCGCGCTCGGCGGCCACCCGTGCCAGGGCATCGTCGGGGTCCACGACAACCGGCTGGTCGACCACTTCGAGAAGCGGCAGGTCGTTGATGGAGTCCGAATAGAAACTGCTGCCTTCAAGACTATGTCCCGTTTCCTCGAGCCAGACATTGAGGCGCGTCACCTTGCCCTCGCGGAAGGTCGGCTCGCCATCCACTTCTCCGGTGTAGCGGTTGTCACGCATCACCAGGTTGGTGGCGAGGAAGTCGTCGACACCCAGTTTTGCACAGATGGGCTCGACGATGAAGCTGTTGGTGGAAGTGATCACCAGCAGGAAATCCCCTTGCTTGCGGTGCTCCTGCAGCAGGCGCACCGCCGCGGGCAGCCACATGGGCTGGATCACCTCGCTCATGAACTGGCGGTGCAGCGCCACCAGGCGCTCGCGATCGAGCTGCGCCAGGGGCTGGAGCGCAAACGCGAGATAGTCGCGCATGTCGAGTGCCCCTTCCACGTAGCGCTGATAGAACTCGTCGTTCATCTGTCGGTATTTTTCACCATCGACAGCGCCCTGTTGCACCAGGAATTCGCCCCAGGCGTAGTCGCTGTCCCCGCCAATCAGGGTGTTGTCGAGATCGAAGATCGCCAGTGCCATGCCGTTGCCCACAGTGAAAAATCGCCGCACAGGATACTGATTACGCCGCAGCCTGTCATCAGGACGCAGCCGACCGCCGCCGCCACGTGAATTGCTGAGGCGAGGAAATTTGTGGAACAATAGCCTGGATATCCATAATGGTGACCAAGCGTGATCGATAAGGAAGGCTTTCGGGCAAACGTAGGCATCGTGCTGTCGGATGGGCAGGGGCGCATTCTGTGGGCCAAGCGCGCCGGCCAGGAGGCCTGGCAGTTTCCCCAGGGCGGCATCCACGACGGCGAGACGCCCGAGCAGGCACTCTACCGCGAGCTCTACGAAGAGGTCGGCCTCAAAAAGCACCAGGTAAAACTGCTGTCGCAAACCCGGGGCTGGCTCCGATATCGCCTTCCGCAACGCTACATCCGCCGCCATTCGCACCCTCTGTGCATCGGCCAGAAACAGAAATGGTTTCTTCTCGAGCTCACCGATAGCGCGAGCAATATCCGCTTCGACTGTGGCGACAAGCCCGAATTCGACAACTGGTCCTGGGTGAGCTACTGGTACCCCCTGCGCCAGATCGTCGACTTCAAGCGGGAAGTCTATCGCAAGGCGCTCAAGGAGCTGGCCGTCACCCACGCGGAAATCGAGCGCAAGCTCCACAAGACAGGATGATCCAGGTGCTGGAGTCTCTGCGCAGTATCGTTCAGGAGGTCAACTCGGCGAAGGATTTCGCCACGGCGCTCAACATCATCGTCAGCCGGGTGAAGAAAGCCACGCGCACCGGTGTCTGCTCCATCTACCTGCACGATCCGCTGTCCGACAGCTATGTACTTACCGCCACGGACGGCCTCAATGCGGAAGCCGTGGGCAAGATCCGCATGCGCACCGGCGAAGGCCTGGTGGGCCTGGTGGCAAGCAAGGCCGAACCCCTCAACCTCGATGATGCCGAAGTTCACCCCAACTTCGCCTATTTCGCCGAAACCGGCGAGGAGCGTTTCCGCTCCTTTCTCGGCGCCCCCGTCATCCATCACCGCGCCATACTCGGCGTGCTGGTGGTTCAGCAACATGAGCGGCGCCGCTTCGACGAAAGCGAGGAAGCCTTTCTGGTGACGGTGTCGGCGCAGCTCGCCGGCGTCATCGCCCACGCCCACGCCACCGGCCAGCTCAGCCGCCACCTGGCGCCTGACGCCTTTCTGCACAGCGACCGGGAAGCGATTTTCAAGGGTATCGCCAGCGTGCCCGGCATCGCCATCGGCACCGCCGCGGTGATCACCCTGCCCGCCGACCTGTACGCGGTGCCCAACCGCCAGGCGGAAGACATCGAATACGAGTTGCAGCTTTTCCACGAAGCCCTGGAACAGACCAAGAAAGACCTGCACAGCGCTCACGAAGGGCTTTCCACCCGCCTCAACAGCGAGGAACGCGCGCTGTTCGACGTTTATGTGAGCATGCTCGACGATAACTCGCTGGGTGGTGAAGTACGGGTACTGATCAACGCCGGCCTCGCCGCACAGACCGCCTGGAGCGAGGTGGTGATCGAGCACGTGCGCAACTTCAGCGCCATGGAGGATGCCTACCTGCGCGAGCGCGCCGCCGATGTGCGCGATCTCGGCACCCGTGTGCTGGCCTATCTTCAGCAATCACAGAAGGAAGAAAGGGTTTATCCGGCCAACTCGATCCTGATCGGCGAGGATCTGGCCGCTCCCAACCTCGCCGACGTCACCGTGGAGAAAATCGCGGGCATGATTTCGGTGCGGGGTTCGCGCAACTCCCACCTCGCCATTCTCGGCCGCGCGCTTGGCATCCCCACCGTGATGGGCGCCATGGATCTGCCGTGGCGCGAGCTGGATGGCACCAGCATCATCGTCGACGGGCACCAGGGGCGAATCATCAGCAACCCCACGCCCGAGACACTGCGCTCGTATGAGGCCCAACTGCAGGAAGAGAGAATCCTTGCCGAGGATCTCGAGCGCCTGCGCGACGAACCCAGCGTCACCGCGGATCAGCAGCCGATCTCGCTGTGGGTCAACACCGGCTTGCGCCTCGACAGCCTGCTGTCCCTCGACCGCGGCGCCGAGGGCGTGGGGCTCTATCGCACCGAAATCCCCTTCTTCCTTCATGAGCGCTTCCCGTCGGAAGAGGAGCAGCGCAAGATCTACCGCGAGCAGATGGAGATGTTCGCGCCGCGCCCGGTCACCATGCGCACCCTGGACATCGGCGGCGACAAGGCCCTGCCCTACTTCCCCATCGAAGAAGCCAACCCGTTCCTCGGCTGGCGCGGCATCCGTGTCACACTCGATCACCCGGAAATCTTTCTGGTGCAGCTGCGCGCCATCCTGCGCGCCAGCATCGGATTCGACAACCTGCGCATTCTGTTGCCGATGATCTCCAATACCCTGGAGCTGGAAACCGCTCTCGCACTGGTGCGGCGGGTGTACCGGGAATTGACCGAAGAGGAGGGTTACAACATCGTCCGTCCGCGGGTGGGCGCGATGATCGAGGTGCCCGCCGCGGTGTATCAGGTCCGCGCCATCGCCAGTATGGTCGATTTCGTGTCGGTGGGCTCCAATGATCTGACCCAGTACCTGCTGGCGGTGGACCGTAACAACCCGAGAGTGGCCGACATCTACCACACCCTTCACCCGGCCTTGCTGCAGGCTCTCAAGGACATCGTCGATGGCGCCGCGGCGGAAAACTGCCCGGTGAGCATTTGCGGCGAAATGGCCGGCGACCCGCTGTCGGCGGTGGTGCTGGTGGGGCTGGGCTACCGCACGCTTTCCATGAGCGCCACCAGCCTGTTGCGCGTCAAGGCCATGCTCCGCGCCGTTACCGTGGCACAGGCGGAAAAACTGGCCGCCACCGCCCTCACGCTGGCCAACAACAACGCCGTGTGGGAATTTCTCGAAGAGTCTCTGGACAGCCCGGAAATTGCCCGTCTCTACCGGAGCAAAAGCAAACTTCCCAAGCCTGGGGGCGATTCGTGAATCGCCCCTGCGAGTTCTGATCAACAGCCTGTGCGGGATCCGCCAACAGGCAACTCGAATTCGTGCAGCACGAGACCCGTGGATTTCCCGTTGGGTATGAAGCTTCGTTCGGCGTAGGTACAGCGCCCCTCCACATCCACCAGGAACACCGAGGTGCAGCGCGTGCCGTACTCCGCGCTGAGAATGAACGGCGGAGAGAGCACCCGCTCCAGCTCTATGCCGACGCCGGTGGTGGGCAGTTCGTGGTCCTCGAACGGCTGGCGATCGCCAAGCACCGCCAGCAGATCCACCACGTCCAGCTGCGGGGCGAGCAAAGCGTGGCCAAGCTTGAGGCGCGCCAGCTCCGCCTTGGGCCAGGGTGTGTTCAACACATGATTGCTGAGGGTGTGGATGCCGTCGCCGACCGCCTGAACCTGCTGCCCGCGATTGGAAAAATAGAACATCTGCTCGACATCTCCCGCCAGCAGGCTGAAGCCGCCGTAGAGTGACGCGCGCGATGCGATGTCTTGCAGATAGGGTTGTGGAGCGACGGGTGCACGCAGAAAATCGAGTGTGAGCTCACCGCGACTGCGGGGCGCGGGATCCCGCACCCCCTCGCGATAGTTGGTCACCGCGGCAAAGCGCCCGCGGCGATCCACTCCCATCCAGGTGCCGCCCGCCTGGAGGTCGCGCCCGGCGAGCACACCGGACGGATCGGCCCACCAGTGCGCCTCCTGCGCCGGCCGACCGTGAAATTCGTCCCGGTTGGCCACCACTACCAGCGGGTAGCGCGGGTGGCCGTGGCGGGCGAAAACGATCAGGCACATGACGGTCCCTTCATTCCTCTTCCGCCACGGCCCGGTAGCCGTCCGCATCCAGCAGTTCGTCGAGTTCGGAAGGATCGGACATTCTGACCTTGTAGAACCAGCCGTCGCCGTAGGGTGAGTTGTTGACCGTCTCCGGCTCGTCTTCGAGCTGCTCGTTGACGGCGATGACTTCGCCGGACACCGGCGCGTAGATGTCGGACGCGGCCTTGACGGACTCCACCACGGCGGATTCGTCCCCCGCGGCAAGCTCGCTGCCCACCTCGGGCAGCTCCACGAACACCACGTCGCCGAGGGCGTCCTGGGCGTGGTCGGTAATGCCGATGGTGACGGTGCCATCACCTTCGTTTCTGACCCATTCATGGGTTTCCAGGTATCTGAGTTCCTTGGGGACTTCGCTCATGGTGTTCTCCGCACGTTGCGTTAGCTGATGTCTTGAATCTGTGATTTGCCGTTCTTGACGAAACCAGGTTTGACGATGCGCGCCGCCACGTCCTTGCCACGCATGTCCACGAATACCTCGCCTTTCGCCGAGGCCGGCACCCGCGCCAGGGCAATGGCGTGGCCGAGTGTCGGTGAAAAGGTGCCGCTGGTGATCTCGCCGCGCTCGTCACTGCCGGGCACCCGCACCACCTGGTGCGCGCGCAGTACGCCGCGACCGGTCATCACCAGGCCGACCAGGCGCTGGCGGACACCCTCGGTACGCTGCCTGGCCAGCGCCTCGCGGCCGATGAAATCGCGCTCCGCCGGCTCCCAGGCGACCGTCCAGGCGAGATTGGATTCGAGCGGGCTGTGCTCTGCGTCCATGTCGTTGCCGTAGAGGTTGAGCCCCGCCTCCAGGCGCAGGGTATCCCTGGCGCCGAGCCCCGCCGGCACCACGCCAGCGTCGAGCAGGCGTTGCCAGAGGTCTTCGAGCTTTTCCGCGGGCAGGATGATCTCGGCGCCATCCTCGCCGGTGTAGCCGGTGCGCGCCAGTGTCCAGCTGCCGACCTGGGCGCAGGCGAAAGCGGACATGGCGTCGAGGGCGGCACCGGCATCGCCGCACGCCACGGCTTTCAGGCGCGCGATGGCGTTGGGGCCCTGCACCGCGATGATGCCGAGCTCCGGACGCGGCGTCAGCGCCGCCTCGAAACCCTCGATATGGCGGCGCATCCACTGGATATCGGCCTCGCCGGTGGCGCAATTGAGCACCAGACGATAGCAATCGTCCGCCATGACATAGACGATGAGGTCGTCGATGATGCCGCCCTCGGGATTGAGCATCGCGGAATAGATGGCCTTGCCGGGCGCCGCCTTGGCGACGTCGTTGGCCAGCAGGTAGCGCAGAAATGCCAGTGCTTGCGGCCCCGTCACGTCCGCGACGCGCATGTGGCTGACGTCGAACATGCCGCAATCGCTGCGCACGGCTTCGTGCTCGCGGATCTGCGAACCATAGTGCAGGGGCATGTCCCAACCGCCGAAATCGACCATTTTGCCGCCGAGGGCCTGGTGACGGTCGAAAAGTGCTGTCCTGTTTCCCATCGATCTGCTTCCTCATCAAGAGCCGGGATTTTACTCATAAGCCGGCTTTGGTAGCTACCAGCCGCAAGCTTTTACACATGGCACACGATGTAGGGGCAATTGCGCGAACCGATAAAGCCGGTTTCATGAATTGCCCCTACGGTAGGCAACCGCAGACAACCGTTTCTAAAACCCCATGGCGCGTCTGACCAGACGGTTCTTCACCGGGCCCAACGCATCGAGGCCCGACATGCCGCGGTTGCGCACCACTCGCAGGACAGGATCTTCGCTGCCAAAGAGGCGCTTGAAGCCTTCCATGGCCGCCATCATTGCGAGATTGTCCGGCTTGCGGCGGCGCTGGTAGCGCCCCAGCGCCGATGGATGGCCCACGGACAGCCCTCGCGCCAGCGCTCTGCCGAGTTCCTCGACCAGCACCTGGGCATCGCCGAAGCCGAGGTTGACCCCCTGCCCTGCCAGGGGGTGAATGCTGTGCGCCGCGTCGCCGATGAGAACCACCCCCTCCGTGACATAGTCCACCGCGTGGCGCTGCCTGATCGGAAAACTGTAACGGCGCGAGGTCGCCAGCACGTCGCCGAGGCGGCGTTCGCTGGTGCGGCTCAGGGCCTCGATAAAGCCCCGTTCATCCAGAGCGAGCAACTGCTGCGCCTGCGCTCTATCCTGCGACCAGACGATGGAGCAATGATGACAATCCGCGCCCTCCCCCAGCAGCGGTAGAAAAGCCAGCGGCCCGGTGGTGTTGAACCACTGGAAAGCCGTATAGCCATGGGGCATGGCGGTAGCGATGGTGGCGACGATGGCGTCGTGCCCGTAATCCCAGCTGCGCACGCGGAAGCCGCTTTGCTCGCGCACCAGCGAATTGGCGCCATCGGCGGCCACCAGCAGTGGTGTGCGCAGACAGCTTCCGTCATCGAGAACGATTTCGCTCGGCCTGCCGGGCGTCACCCGGGCGATGCTGTGGTGAATGAAAGTCAGGTTATCGAACTCTCGCAAGCGTACCAGCAACGCGCCGAGTAGCACGGTATTTTCGACGATATGGCCAAGGTCCGGCTGCTGGATCTCATGGCTGTCGAAACGGATCAGGCCCGTGCCCTCGCCGTCGCGCACCTCCATGTGCCGGTACGGGCAGGCTCGCAGCGCAACGCTGTCATCCCAGGCTCCGGCTTGCATCAAGAGGCGCCGCGACGCTTCGGTAATGGCCACCACCCTGGGGTCGAAAAGCTCGCCCCTGCCTGTCGCCAGCGGCGCCTGGCGTTCGACCAGCGCGACCCGCAACCGCGCCGCCCCGGGAGCCTGACAAAACGCGGCCGCAAAGGCCGCACCGACCAGGCCACCGCCAGCGATGACGATGTCGTAATCGGCAATGCCGCGATCAGCGCTCATAGGAACTCACCGCGGGCGCCCCCAGACCGGCCCCGAAACGGGCGAACTCGCGGCGCGCCGGTCCGAACAGATCGAGCGCGATGAGCCCGGCATTGCGCACGGCGACGCTGGCGGGGTTGCCCATCGCGAATGCCTTGGGCAAGCTGTGGCTGAAAGCAATGGTATTGCGCTGATCCGTCGCCTGCGCCGCCACGTAGCGTTCCAGCACCCCCAGGCTGCCGATGGACTCGGCGTTGCGGTGCGCGCTGCCGAGCACGTCGGCGAGGCGCGCGACATCGCGCAGCGCGAGATTGAAACCCTGCCCGGCAACGGGGTGCAGCAGGTGCGCGGCATTGCCTATCACGGCGAGAGCGGTGCGCACCTGCTCCTGGGCCCACAGCAGGCGCAGAGGGTAAGTGGCGCGCGCGCCACAGCGGAGAAAGCGGCCGGCGCGAAAGCCGAAACGGCCGTGCAGGGCGTCGAGAAATTCAGCGTCGTCCACCTCCGCCAGCTGCGCCGCGCGCTCGGGTGGCAACGTCCACACCAAGGCGGCGCGATGTTCACCAGCGGCGTCCGGCAGCGGCAGCAGGGCCAGCGGCCCCTGCTCGGTAAATCGCTCGTAGGCGACACCGCCATGAGGTTGCGCGAGGGCGATATTGGCAATCAGCGCCGCCTGCCCATAGTCGCGGCACGCCGTATGAATACCCATGTGCTGCAGGAGCGAGGAATCCGCGCCATCCGCCACCACCGCGAGCCGCGCCTGGCAGCACCGCTCACCCACCTGCAACGCCATGCCGCCTGCCACGGCCATCAGTCTGTCGACGCGAGCCGGCGCGGTGACAGTGATGTTGCCCACCTGCCGCAGCGCCGCCATGAGCGTGCGCCCCAGATGGCGGTTTTCCACCACATGGCCGAGGCTGGCAAGGCCAGCTTCGCGGGCGTCGAGGCGCGTCACGCCGGGGTGTCCACGGTCGGACACATGGATGGTATCGATGGCACTGGCCTGGCGCGCGATATCCTCCCACAGGTCGATGGCGGCGAAAATGCGCCGCGAACTTTCCGACAGTGCCGTGGAGCGGGCATCGAAGTCCTGTGACGACACCTGGGCCTGCGGCGCCGCGCCAAAGGGGAAAGCCTCTATCAGGTGAATGCGCAGCGTCGCCGTGCGGCGCGCCAGCAACAGCGCGAAACTGAGCCCCACCATGCCGCCGCCAATGATGGCGACGTCGGTCGCGGACGGCAGATCGACGGACTTGTTCATCCCGCCATCAGCGCTTCGATGTCGGCGATGGTCTTGGGCGCATCGACGGTGAGGACCTGGTTGCCTTTGCGGGTGATCGCCACGTTGTCCTCGATGCGAATGCCGATGCCGCGCCACTTCCTGGCCACCTTGCGGTTGTCCGGCGCGATGTAAATGCCGGGCTCCACGGTCATCACCATGCCCGGTTCCAGCAGCCGCCACTGTTGATCCACCTTGTAGTCGCCGACATCGTGCACATCCATGCCCAGCCAATGGCCGGCGCGATGCATGTAGAAATCCGTGTAGGCGCCCTTTTCGATCAGCTCATCCTGCGAGCCCTTGAGCAGCCCAAGATCCAGCAGGCCCGCAACGATGACCTGGACGGTGGCGTCGTGGGGATCGTTCCAGTGGTTGCCGGGTACGGCGGCGTCGATGGCCGCCCGTTGCGCCTCCAGCACGATTTCATAGATCGCCTTCTGCTCGGGCGAAAACCTGCCGCCCACCGGAAAGGTGCGGGTGATGTCGGAGGCGTAGCCGTCCAGTTCGCAGCCCGCATCGATCAGCACCAGGTCGCCGTCGTTGAGGGGCGCGCTGTTCTCCACGTAGTGGAGGATGCAGCCGTTGGCGCCACCGCCCACGATGGTGCCGTAGGCGGGATATCTGGCGCCCGCCATGGCGAATTCGTGCTCGATCTCGGCCTGCAACTGGTATTCGTACATGCCGGGTTTGCACACGCTCATGGCGCGCGCGTGGGCGCGCGCGGCGATCTGTGCCGACCTGTGCATGATCTTGAGTTCCGCCGCGCTCTTGAAGAGCCGCAGCTCGTGCAGCAGATGATCGAGATCGACGAACTCGGCGGGCGGCGACGCGCCAGCGCGGGCGCGACGGCGGATGTTGTTGACCCACTCCATGAGGCGGGCATCGGAATGCTGATCCTTGCCGATGGCGTAGTAGACCCTGTCCTTGCCCTCGATCAGCCCCGGCAGGATCTCGTCGATATCGTTGATCGGGAAGGCATCATCGGCGGCGTATTTCTCACAGGCGCCCTCGGGACCGGCGCGGTAGCCGTCCCAGATTTCGCGGGCGCGGTCGCGCTCCCGGCAGAAAAGCACGAATTCGCCCTGCTCGCGGCCCGGAATCAGCACCAGCACTGCCTCTGGTTCAGGAAAGCCGCAGAGATAGAAGAAGTCGCTGTCCTGGCGGTAGGGAAAGTAGGTGTCGCGGCTGCGCACCTGCTCGGGCGCTGCGGGCACGATGGCGATGCTGTTGGGGGCCATCAGGGCCATCAACTCCGTCCGGCGCCGGGAAAGTTCCTGTTCGCTCACCATGGTTCGCCCCCTCAATGCAAGGTTGGAGAGGACGCCGCCACTGCAGCGCCATTGAGTTCACTGAAAATCATCATTGCCGCCATGCGCACGTACTCCTCCAGTTCAAAGAGATTCACTTCGTCCTCCTCTTCATCGTCGCCCTCGTAGCCCACCTGGGCAATGGCGGCGATATCCGCGATTGCGCCATTGGTCTCATCCGACAATTCCGCGCGCGTGCCGAGGCCGGAATACCCCAGGCCGCTGAGAAAGTGCTGACACCACTCGGAGAGCGCCACGACCCGGTCGCCCAACGCCACTTCATCTCCCGGCAGCAGAGGCCGGAAACTGAAATCGGCGCGCTCGAAAGCCGCGATGACGCTGGCGTACAGCACCTGCAGGGATGGCAAAGCGTTTTCCACCAGTTCTTCATCGCTGTCGAAACTTTCCACCAGCGCCGCAGCCAGCGCATCGCCGCCGAGACGCTCGCCACCGGCGATACGCCCGGCCAGCAAACCGTGGATTTCCGAGGGCGACTCCTCGAAGCCTTCCACTTCCAGAAGATGAACAAGCTCTTCAAACGTCATGGGCAAAACCGGCGGCTGCAAAGGTGCCAATACTACCACTCGGCGCCTGCAGGGGCGATTGCGGGAACGCCCAGCGGCCATCACCACCGTTGACCCGCCCAGCGGGCCACAATATAGTTAACCAAATTTTGGCGTCGTTTCCCCATGTCCAGTGACAATCTGCAAGCCCTCACGCAGAAGATCGATCGCCTGATTGCGATCTGTGATCAACTGCAGTCGGAAAACCGCGCCCTGAAAGACAGGGAGAGCACCCTGCTGCGCGAACGCAGCAAACTGATCGAGAAGAACGATACCGCGCGCAGCCGCGTCGAGGCCATGATTTCGCGGCTGAAAAGCCTCGACGTGGATGGTTAGGATCGAGGACAGGTCTCATGAGCAAGAACAACACCGTCAACATCCAGATCCTCGACAAGGACTACCAGGTCAATTGTCCGCCAGAGGAGCAAAGCGCGCTGATACGGTCGTCGCAACTGCTCGATGCCCGCATGCGGGAAATCCGCAAGTCCGGCCATGTCATCGGCCTCGAGCGCATCGCAATGATGGCCGCACTCAACCTCACCTACGATCTGCTGATGGCGGAATCCCGCGCCTCGGCCAGCGCGGACGTCAATCGCGACCTCGACCAGCTCGACCAAAAGCTCTCCGACGCCTTGAGCCGTTTCTCCGCACCCCAGGGCAACTGATCTGATCCGCACCCCGCCCCCCGGTGCCGAAAACCGGAAGGCGAGTCGGCTGCGCGTTGCTGAAGGCATTGTCTGGCAACCCTTCATCGACGCTTGTCGCCGACGGGTGAACAGGCCCTGGCGACTCTCCCAGTCCGAACCCACCCGAACACGGGACGCAGTACCATGAACGAAGCAGAAAACCCTATCCTCGGCGACCACAAACTGAGCCTGCGCAACCTCGACCTCGATGACTACGACGATGTTCGCGCCATCATGAACCAGGTCTACCCCAATATGGGCGGCGGCTGGACGAAGAAAGCCTATCGCTCCATGCTCAAGGTGTTTCCCGAGGGCCAGATCTGTATCGAGGACAACGGCAAGGTGGTGGCCGCGGCGTTCGCGGTGGTGGTGGACTACGACAAGTTCGGCGACCAGCACACCTACGACGAGGTGGTCGGTGACGCCTATCTCAACACCCACGACCCCAACGGCGACGTGCTGTACGGCATCGACGTTTTCACCGACCCGGAGTATCGCAACCTGCGCCTGGGGCGGCGCCTGTACGAAGCGCGCAAGGAGCTGTGCCGCAGCCTCAACCTGCGCGCCATCGTCGCCGGCGGTCGCATTCCCCATTACCGCCACCACAGCGCCTCGATGTCGCCTCAGCAATACATCGAGGCGGTCCAGCGCAAGGAGCTCTACGACCCCATTCTGACCTTCCAGCTCGCCAACGATTTCGAGGTCAAGCAGGTGCTCAGGGGCTATATCCCCCAGGATCGGGAATCCCACGGCTACGCCACGCTCCTCGAATGGTTCAACATCTACTACGAGCCCAGAGACCCGAAACTGTTCGGCGCGCGCAAGCCCAGCGCCCGCCTCGGCCTGGTGCAGTGGCAGATGCGCGAGATGAAAAGCGTCGAGGACCTGCTGCAACAGGTGGAATACTTCATCGACGCCCTGTCCGACTACCGCTGCGATGTGGCATTGTTCCCGGAATTCTTCAACGCACCGCTGATGGGCCTGGAGCCCTGCGAGTCCTCGGTGGATGCCATCCGCGCCCTCGCCGCCCACACCGACCGCATTCTCGAGGCGATTTCCACCCTGGCGGTGAGCTACAACATCAATATCGTGGCGGGCTCGATGCCGGTCATCGAAGACAACGCCCTGTACAACGTCGCCTACCTGTGCCGCCGCGACGGCACCGTCGACAGCCAGTACAAGCTGCATCCCACGCCCAACGAGAAGCGCGAGTGGATCATGGAAGGCGGCAACGAATTGCGCCTGTTCGACACCGATTTCGGCAAGGTCGGCATCCTGATCTGCTACGACGTGGAGTTTCCCGAGCTGGCGCGCATCCTCAGCGAACAGGAAATGCAGATTCTGCTGGTGCCGTTCTGGACCGACACCAAGAACGGCTATCTCCGCGTGCGGCGCTGCGCCCAGGCGCGCGCCATCGAAAACGAGTGCTATGTGGCCATCGCCGGCAACATCGGCAACCTTCCCAAGGTGGATAATGTCGATATCCAGTACGGCCAGTCGGCGGTATTTTCACCCTCGGACTTCGCCTTTCCCCACGACGCCATCATGGCGGAGACCACCCCCAATACCGAGATGACACTGATCGTCGACGTCGATCTGGACAAACTTCAGACCCTCCAGAACGAGGGCTCGGTGCGCAACTACCTGGACCGCCGCCGGGATCTCTACAAGGTTGTGTGGATTGGGGATGACTGAAACTCTTTCGTAGGTTGGGCTGAGGCACGAAGCCCAACACTCTACCGCCGCTCCGGCAAGCTGGTGTAGGGGCAATTCATGAATTGCCCCTACGGTATGCAGCGGGGGGCACCAGGCGGCGTTGTAGCCTAAATTCCCGACTACTGTGTAAGCCGGTTTTTTCCGGTTCTTGTTTCCCGGCTCCTGGGCACCGCGTGGAAACGGGAAGGCCGCGTGCGCCATGAAACCTGTTGCGTGAAACTCGAACAACACCTGCGCCTTTACTGGCACAATCGTAAAGTACGCACGCCGTTCCACCCATCACCAAGGTATCCTGATCCATGCCAATCCGCCTGCTCGCCCTGCTTCTCTGTCTGCTGTCCCTGTCGACACTGGCGGACGAACGCCAGCGGCTGCTCGACCAGGTCCGCGCCTCGGGCATCCCCACGGACGGCCTTTCGCTGCTCGCCGTGGAAGCGGGCAATATCGCTGCCGATCCCCTGCTGTCGATCAACGCCGAGACACCCAGGAATCCAGCCTCGGTGACCAAACTGATCACCGCCGCGGTGGTGCTGCGCGAAATACCCTTGGGCAGCCGCTTTGAAACGCGCCTGCTCGGCACTGCGCCCGCAGTTGCCGGAACGCTCAACGGCGACCTGATACTGCAGGGCGGCGGCGATCCCTCCTTCGTCAGCGAGACCCTGTGGCTGCTGGCAAACCGCCTCGTGCAGAGCGGCATCCGTGCGGTGAGCGGTGATATCGTGGTCGACGACTACCTGTTCGACGACGTGCTGATCGATCCGAGCCGAGACACCAAGCGCTCCGACCAGGCGTACGATGCGCCGGTAAGTGCCATGTCGTTCAACTGGAACAGCGCCAACGTGCGGATTCTGCCCGGCGCCAATGTCGGCGACCCGGCAAAGGTTGTGGTCGATCCGCCGAGCGACTACCTGCGCATCCACAACAGCGCCACCACCGCAGCCGGCGGCGGCTATGCCAAGCTGGTGGTCGAGCGCCGCCCCGCGGCGGATTTCGAGGGTGATCTGTTGCGCGTGAGTGGTAGCCTCGGGGTGCAGTCGCCCGGCCTCGATCTGTATCGCAACATCACCCGGCCCGCCCTGTGGAGCGCCGCCAACCTGAAGCTCTACTTGCGCTACCTGGGCATCGAGGTGGCCGGGGGAATACGCCAGGGCCAGGCGCCCGGCGATGCGCGCCTGCTGGCAAGCGTCGAGGGCCGCCCGGTGGAGCAACTGGTGACGGACATGAACAAGGTGTCGAGCAATTTCATCGCCGAAATGCTCGGCAAGGGCATGGCTGCGCGCCGCTCGGCGCCCGGCACGCTGGCGGCGAGCATGGAGATCATCGCGCAGTACATGGCGGATCTCGGGGTGCCGCCGGATCAGTATCTGCTCATCAATCCTGCCGGGCTCACCTACGCCAACCGCCTGTCCGCCAACGCCCTGGTGCAGGTGTTGGCGGATATGTATGGCGATTTCCGCGTGGGCCCCGAGTTCATCGCCTCGCTGCCCGTCGCGGGGCGCGATGGCACCCTGAAAAACCGCCTGCGCGATTCGCCGGCGCAGGGCTGGGTGCGCGCCAAAACCGGCTATGTGGAAGGCACCGTGAGCCTGGCGGGCTACGCGGGCCGCACCGATGGCCAGTGGACCATCTTCGCCTTTCTCTACAACGGCACCGCCCCCGTCGCCCAGGTGCGCGAGCTGTTCGATGATCTGAGCGCGACGCTCACGGCACAGTAATTGATGTGAGCTCTAAGCTGTAAGCTCCAAGTTGAACTCTGGTGGAACTCAGCTCGTCCAGTGCGCCGGCTTAAAGCTTGCGGCTTACAGCTCAACGTCAGCGCCATCCCTGGCGCTGACGGTCTCGAAAGACCTCATCCCCTGCAACGGCCTCACATTGATGGCGCGGGTAGGCCAGTGGTAAGTGCGCGGAGCCCCATAATTTCCCGCAAAAAGGAAAAAATGCGGGGGTGTTGGTTTTATTGCCATCTTGGTTATACTAGGCTTCAAGCCCTGGCGTGTTTGCCAGTCATAAAGTCCTCGATCCGATATTATTCGTGAAGGGGGTTTGACCGGAAGCTGTTGTGCATGTCCGTTTATCGGAAAGCCTGAAGCATCCGCCACTCTCCCGCCTTGGACCTCGTCGGGTTCGAGGCGACATTGACAGCGGCACGGCCGGGGTTTATTCCTTTACCACACGATCCTCCCATGTTCGACAAGCAAGCGATGCGCCGCGCCATGCGGCAGATGCGCCGTGCCCTTCCCGCCGCCAAGCAGCGCGAAGCGTGCGAAGCCCTTGCGCGCCACCTCGGGCAGCAGGCATTTTTTCAGAACGCGAGCCACATCGCTTTCTATATGCCGAGTGACGGCGAGATCGATCCGGGATCGGCCCTGGAGCTTGCCCATCGTGCGGGAAAAACCCTGTACCTGCCGGTGCTGGATATCCTGAAAGACGACCTCATGCACTTCGTGCCCTGGCAGCCCGGCGAGCCGCTGGTGAAAAACCGCTACGGCATCCTCGAGCCCGTGCACACCGGCAGCAATTCGGCGCCCCTGGCGCGGCTCGATCTGGTATGCCTGCCGCTGGTGGCGTTCGATCCGTCGGGCAACCGCCTCGGCATGGGGGGCGGCTTTTACGACCGCACCTTCGCGCAACCCGCCAAGGGTCTGCCGCACAAACCACTTCTGGTGGGCCTGGCCCATCATTTCCAGCAGGCGGAAAGCCTGCCTTGCGATCCCTGGGACGTGCCCCTTCATGCGGTGGCCACCGACCAGGGTGTCACCTTCACGCCACGGAATCCTTCCTGAGAAACACTCCATGAGAAAAACCAAGATCATCTGCACCATCGGCCCCGCCACCAGCTCCTACGAAAATCTGGAGAAACTTGCCAACGCGGGCATGAACGTGGCGCGCCTCAACATGTCGCACGGTGAGCACGAAGGCTGCGCGAAGATCATCAAGGCCATCCGCACTCTCAACAAGAAGCTCAACCACCCCATTGCCGTGCTGCTCGACACGCAGGGGCCGGAAATCCGCACCGGTGACATCAAGAACGAGCTCAATCTCAAGGAAGGTGACATCATCTCCGTGGTGGCGCGCGGTGACGCCGATGTGGAGACGAGTTCCATCCACATCAACTACGAGCACATCATTCACGACGTCGACGTGGGCGACAAAATCACCGTCGACAACGGTCTGATCAACCTGGAGGTGCTCAGCAAGGAAGAGCGCACCATGCAGTGCCGGGTGGTCGACGGCGGTATCCTGAAAAGCAAACGCCATGTGAACCTGCCCGGCATCCGCGTCAATCTTCCCGCCATCACCGAAAAGGACAAGCGCGACATCGCCTTCGCGGTGGAGCAGGAAGTGGATTTCATCGCGCTTTCCTTCGTGCGCGGCCCGGAAGACGTGCAGTCTCTCAAGACGCTGTTGGGCGACAAGGCGGACAAGATCAAGATCATCTCCAAGATCGAGGACCAGGAAGGCGTCAAGAACCTGGATGCCATCGTCGCCGAATCCGACGGCGTGATGGTGGCGCGCGGCGACCTCGGCGTGGAAATTCCCTTTGAGATGCTGCCCAGGGTACAGCGCCGCATCATTCGCCAGTGCGCCATTCGCGGCAAACGCACCATCGTTGCCACCCACATGCTGGAATCCATGATCGAAAATCCCATGCCCACCCGTGCCGAAGTCACCGACGTGGCCAACGCCGTATACGAGGAAGCGGATGCCATCATGCTGTCGGGTGAAACCACCATCGGCAAGCATCCCTTCAAGTGCGTGGAGGTGCTGGACAAGATCGCGCGCTCCATCGAACACAGCCGCGGCCTGCGCTTCAGCGATCAATTGCTGATGAACAGCGACAAACAGGAAATCGCCCGCGCCGCCGTCCATCTCGCGGAGTCCATCGATGCCAAGGCGATCCTGGTGCCCACCAGGCGCGGCTTCATGGCAAACATGGTGACCAACTGTCATCCGCAGAAGTCCATCATCTGCGCCTTCACCAACGACAGCCGCACGCGGCGCCAACTGGTGCTGAACCGCAACGTGCTGAGTTACCGCATCAACTTCAGCAACGACCCGGAAAAAACCCTGGGCACCGCCGCCAACATTCTGTTGACCCGTGGCGATTTTTCACCCAGCGACAAAGTGGTGGTGATTTCCGATGCCCTGTCGGGCTCGGGCGTGGAATCCGTGCAGATCCGCCAGCTGCGTGATCTGGCGCGGGCTGCGGATGAGTGAGTTTTCAGTTTTCAGTTTTCAGTTTTCAGTTTTCAGTTTTCAGTTTTCAGTTTTCAGTTTTCAGTTTTCAAATAGTATCGCCGTCGTACCTCTGAAAAGGAAATCCCGCGGCCGGGCAGGGACCGGGGTGCGGCCTGCCCGGCAGCGTCTGACTGTTGTCAGAATGCCACGTTGACACTCAGCCAGAAGTTTCTCGCCTTGTCCTTGTTGTTGTAGTCGTCCGTGTAGGAAAGGCTGTAGGTGCCGTCAGCATTTTCGACAAAGCTGGTCTGGAAGCTGGTGAAATCCTGATCCAGCAGGTTGTTGATGCGACCGTTGACCGTGACGTGCTCGGTGAGCCTGTAGGTGGCGCCGAGGTGGAACACTTCGTAGTCCTTGTAATGCAGGTGATCGCCCTCGGCGTTGACGCCGCGGTAGCGGTCGGAGCGGGCTTCCAGCATGAGTTGAACACTGAACTTGTCGGTGGCCTGCCAGTCGAGGGTCGCGTTTGCCATATGTTCGGCTGTGTTGGTCAGCGGTCTACCGGCTTGCGCGCCGCTCTTCTGCTCACTGTCGGTCCAGGTGTAGTTGGCACGCAACGAGAGTGCATCGAAGATCTGGTAACGACCCGCCATCTCCACACCTTGCACCTTCGCCTCGTCGATATTGATGGGCTGGTTCAAACTACCGATACCGAGCACCGTGGAAAAATCGCCGAGATTGGCACAGGGGCGAACGCCGCCGCTCTGCTCACAGGTCATCGCCACCGTGGTGCTCGCGATCTTGTCCTCGAAATCGTTGTGGAAGTAGGTGATATTGAAGTTGTGGTTCTTGATCGGATGCTTCCAGTAAAGCGCCACTTCGGTGTTTACGCTGGTCTCGGGCTCAAGATCCGGGTTGCCGGTCCAGGGGCTGGTGCCCTGCCCGCCAAAGCCGGTGATGCCATCGAACAGATCCGTGGTTTTGGGAGTCTTGTAACCGGTGCTGACACCACCCTTGATGGTCCACGCGGGAGTCAGCGTGTACACGCCGTAAAGCCGCGGCGAGACGTGGCTGCCGAACAGGTCGTGTTCATCGTAGCGGATACCGGCGGTGACGGTCAGAGGATCGACGGGCGTCCAGTTGTCTTCCACGAACAGCGAGTACATCTTGTGTTCCTGCACCACGCCTTCGCCGGTGCTGCCGCCTTCCATGCCGAATACGCCATCATCCAGCTCACCGTCGATCACCTGGCCGCCCACCACCAGCAAGTGGTCGCCGAAGAGCTGCTCGACGGGAATATCGAGCTTCACATCCAGAGTGTACTGACTGCTCTCCAGGGTCCGTTTGGGCCGGGGCAGGAACAATTCCTCCACCAGCGCCTGACGCTCCGCGACACTCATGCCGGCGTAGTCACCGCGACCGCGGAAGATTTCCTCGTGAAGCACGCGCTCCTGAACCGTGAACGGCAGGGTACGGCCATTGTTGTCGGTCTCGATGTAGGCCAGGGAAACGAAGCTGTTGCCCCAATCCCAGGTGCCGTTGTGGGTCAGAGACCACTGGTCGCGGGAAAATTCCTGCTCCTCGACATAACCGACCCGCGGCCCGGAGCGCCACAGACTGGAGCTGTTGACGCCATCCACCGTCCCCAGCGGGTAGGCTTCCGAACCCAGGTTGTTGATGAACGGATTGTTGTCGTACTCCTGCCGGGAAATGTCGTAGTCGAAACTCAGATCCTGGCGATCGCTGATCTTCCAGTTGAGCGTGCCGCCCAGGGTCTTGTTGGTGTTGTCCACGGTCTTGCCACCGCTGCCGAAGCCCAGCGAACGCTCATGCTCATTGCCGGCCGGATCGTAGACGATCTCGTATTCCGGCGTCGAGGCATCGCGCTCGTACCAGGACGCACGCAGCGCGACACCCAGGGTATCGGCGATCAGCGGGCCACTGACATAGAAGTCCACGGTGCTATCGGTACCGAAGGCATCATCTTCCTGGAAGTTGCGCGACATGGTGGTCGAGCCGTGCCAGCTATCGCCAACCTTCTTGGTGATGATGTTGATCACACCGCCCAGCGCGTCGGCGCCGTACAACGTGGACGCCGGGCCGCGGATCACTTCGATGCGCTCGATGGCGTCGAGGGGCGGAATGTGGTTGAACTGGTTGCCGCCGAAGTTGTTGGGGTAGATGTCGCCGTGGTTGTTCTGGCGCTTGCCGTCGATCAGGATCAGCGTGTATTCCGGTCCCATGCCGCGCAGGCTGATGGTGCGCTGCCCCGTTTTGTCGGAGGTTTCGCCGACATCGACACCTTCGAGATCGCGCACGGCATCGATCAGGGTCATGTAGGGGCGTTTCTCGAGCTCCTCACGCTCCACCACGGAAATACTCGCCGGTGCGTCGGTGATCTTCTGTTCAAAGCCGGCGGCGGATATCACCATTTTTTCCAGGGTCGTCATGTCCTGCCCAGCGGCGCCAAGCGCCACACTCCCCAGTGCCACAGCTATCGTCATTCTTCTCAACTGCAATACGTTTGACACGCTTGTTCTCCTCGTTGCGTTCTTGGTAGATTCTTGGCTACAAAATAGCCGCGAATAATAGTGATTCTTATTAAGAGTAGCAATATGTTTTATCGACGAATTGAAGATTTGCGGCGAGCCCGTGTCGCCCGCGAAGAATCGGGATGGTTTTTTGGGAATGCCGACGCAACCAGAAACTGGTTCTGATCAGAAGAAACTGGCGCAGTGGCAGGATATTCAAGTGATAGTTCGGTGTGAGGCAACACCAGCTATAAGCCGTAAGCTTTAAGCAGGCGCTCTGGACGAGCTGAGTTCTGGCAGAGTTCAACTTAGGGCTTACAGCTTATAGCTCAGCTCGTTGCCCAAACTCCCGCCTTATGTGTAATCACGCCATCAAGATTCCCACCGCCAACAGCACCGGCGTCGACAGGGTTGTCACCACATTGGCCGCCATCGCCGGGATCAGCTCGTCGGGTCGACCTGCATCGATGTTCCAGAGTCTGGCGACAACGAATATCGCGAACGGCGCGCTCAGCCACGCCAACAGGGATGTGGCCGGCAGGATACCCAGCAGCCAGCCGGCGAGCACACTGAGGTAGCCGGCGCCGAGCAGCAGCGCCGAAGCCCGCCTCGCCCAGCGCGGCCCCCAGGCGATGGCGATGTGTTTCCGGCCACTGTTGCGGTCGGCGGCCACATCGGGCAACTGATTGACCAGCAGCAGGTTGCTCGCCAGCAGTGTCACCGGCAGCGACGCCCAAAGGGATTGCGAATAAACGCGTCCCGTCAGAACCAGTACGGTCAGGTTGACCATCAACAGGCCAAAGCCGACTCCCGGCGCGAACAGGCACAGCAGTGGGAACCTGTTTATCCAGCGGGTGTAGGCGACGATGATGGCGATCCCTATCAGCCCCGGCGCAAGCGCGGCGCCGCCCAGATGCCAGGCGAAATAAATACCGATGGCAATGGTGACGAACAGCGCGCCGACAGCCACGGCGAGCGCCATCGGCGCAAAGCCGGGATGCGCCACCAGGGTACCGCTGCCGCCACTGAAAGGGGTGCGCGTGGTGTTGAAATCCAGCCCGCTGCGGAAGTCCTCATACTCATTCAAGGCGTTGACCGCGATATGAGCGGCGAAAGCCGCGATGATCACCAATGCTCCGCTCACCAGGTCCAGCGTCCCGGTTTGCTGCCAGGCGATGGCAAAGGCGGGCGCCAGGCAGGCTGGCACCAGCAGCAGGAAAGGCGCCCTGATGATGCCAAGCAGTTTTTTCACCGCGGACTACCTTTTTCCTTTACCGTGCTCAGGTAAGGAAGAACCGGTAGGCCGGGTTGCGGGTTTCTTCCACATGCTCGTAGCCCAGCTCGTGAAGGAATTCCTTCACTTTTGAACGGTCCTGCGTGGGAATTTCGAGCCCCACCAACACCCGGCCAAAGGCGGAGCCGTGGTTGCGGTAGTGAAACATGGAAATATTCCAGGTGCCGGCGAGGCGGTTGAGGAAGTTGGCGAGCGCCCCGGGGCGCTCGGGGAACTCGAAGCGGAACACCCGTTCGTTGTTGATGGCCTGCACCCTGCCACCCACCATGTGGCGAATATGGAGCTTGGCCATTTCGTTGTCGGTCATATCCTCGACCAGGTAGCCGTTGTCACGCAGGCTTGCCACCAGTTCTTCCCGGTCGGCAATGGAGCGCACCTGAACTCCCACGAAGATATGGGCATTGTCAGGGTCGCCCAGGCGGTAATTGAACTCCGTCACCATGCGGCCTTCGACCATGTGGCAGAAGTCCTTGAAGCTGCCGGGCCGCTCGGGAATGGTGACCGCGAGAATGGCTTCGCGCTGTTCGCCGATTTCCGTGCGCTCGGAAATGTAGCGCAGGCGATCGAAATTCATGTTGGCGCCACTTTCGATGGCAACCAGGGTTTTACCCTGCCAACCTTTTTCCTGAACGTATTTTTTCAAGCCGGCGACAGAGAGAGCACCCGCCGGCTCGGCGATGGAGCGGGTATCCTCGAAGATATCCTTGATGGCGGCGCAGATTTCGTCGGTGGTGACGGTGACCGCCTCGTCTACCGTTTCTTTCAGTACCCGAAAGGTTTCCTTGCCGATTTGCGCCACCGCGGCGCCATCGGCAAAAAGGCCCACCTGTTTGAGGCGCACACGCTGGTTTTTTTCCAGCGCCGCCTTCAGGCAGGCCGCGTCGTCGGGCTCCACCGCGATGATCTTGATTTCCGGACGCACGTATTTGACGTAAGCGGCAATGCCCGCGCACAGGCCGCCGCCACCGACACAGACGAAGATGGCGTCGATGGGGCCGGAAATCTGGCGCAAGATCTCCATGGCCACCGTGCCCTGTCCGGCAATCACCTCGGGGTCGTCGAAGGGATGGATCAGTACCATGCCGGTTTCCTTGACCAGTGCCTCGCCGTAGCTTGCCGCGGCGTCGTAGCTGTCGCCGTTGAGCACCACTTCGCCACCCAGGGCGGAGACGGCGTTGACCTTGATGTCCGGCGTGGTGCGAGGCATGACGATCTTGGCGCGAACCCCCATTTTTGCCGCCGCCATGGCCACCCCCTGGGCGTGATTGCCGGCGGATACCGCTACCACGCCGCGCGCCCTCTCGGCTTCGTTCAGCTTCAACAGGCGGTTATAGGCACCGCGCAGCTTGAAGGAAAACACCGGCTGCAGGTCTTCGCGCTTGATCAGCACCCGGTTGCCGAGGCGCTGGCCAAGCTGGGGCGCGTCGTCCACGGGCGTTTCTTCCACCAGGTCGTAGATATTGGCATTGAGAATACGTTTTACGTAACTGTCCGGCATGGTGGTTCCAGTTGTCAGTTGTCAGTTGTCAGTTGTCAGTTGTCAGTTGTCAGTTGTCAGTTGTCAGTTGTCAGTTGTCAGTTGTCAGTTGTCAGTTGTCAGTTGTCAGTTGTCAGTTGTCAGTTGTCAGTTGTCAGTGAGCGTGGCACCCCTCTGATAACTGTCAACTGAAAACTGTGAACTCTGAACGGAAAACTGTGAACTCTTCCTTCCTTTTTGATTTTCCGCAATCCCATCCTAAAATGCACTTTTTTCAACCCGGTAGGCAATTCCGTGACCCGTTCATTTCACCCCCCCGTTCGCACCCTGATGGGCCCCGGCCCGTCCGATATTCATCCCCGTGTTCTCGCCTCGCTCTCGCGACCCATCATCGGCCACCTCGATCCGGCGTTCATTACCATGATGGACGAGGTGAAAACCCTGCTGCAATACGCATTCCAGACCAAGAATGCGCTGACCCTGCCCGTCTCGGCGCCGGGCTCCGCTGGTATGGAAGCCTGTTTCGTCAACCTGGTGGAGCCCGGCGACAAGATCATCGTGTGCCAGAACGGCGTGTTCGGTGGGCGCATGAAGGAAAATGTCGAGCGCTGCGGCGGTGTCGCCATCATGGTGATGGATGACTGGGGCAAGCCCGTGGATCCCGAAAAGGTCGAGGACGCGCTCAAGGCCAACCCCGATGCGGTGGCGCTCGCATTCGTACAGGCGGAAACCTCGACCGGCGCCAATTCGGATGTGAAAACCCTGTGCGAGCTGGCGCGCCGCTACGACTGCCTGAGCATCGTCGATGCCGTCACCTCTCTCGGCGGCACCGAGCTGCGCGTCGACGACTGGGGCGTGGATGCAGTGTATTCCGGCACCCAGAAGTGCCTGTCCTGCATCCCGGGGCTGTCGCCGGTGAGCTTCAGCGAGAAGGCGAGCCAGCGCATCAGCAACCGCAAGACCAAGGTACAAAGCTGGTTCCTGGACATGAGCCTGGTGATGGGCTACTGGGGCGGCAGCGCCAAGCGCGCCTACCATCACACGGCGCCGATCAATCCCTTGTACTCGCTGCACGAAGCGCTGGTGATGCTGCAGGAAGAAGGGTTGGAAAACGCCTGGGCTCGCCATCAGCTCAACCACCGTGCGCTGGCTGCGGGTCTCGGCGCCATGGGCCTGGAGTTTCTGGTGGCGCAGGAACATCGCTTGCCGCAACTCAACGCCGTCACCATTCCGGCGGGCGTCGACGACGCAGCGGTGCGCAGCGCCCTGCTGCGGGACTACAATCTGGAGATTGGCGCCGGCCTCGGCGAGTACGCAGGCAAGATCTGGCGGATCGGCCTGATGGGCTATTCATCCCGCAAGCAGAATGTGCTGCAAAGCCTTGCCGCCCTGGAGGCGGTAATTTCCAGTTCGGGTGGCGCACTCGACGCGGGTGCTGCCGTCGCCGCCGCGCTTGCCGTTTACGGCAACTGATTCATGCGTCGGAAATTTGGGCTGCACTCTGTCGTTGAGCTATAAGCCGTAAGCTATAAGTTGAACGCTGGCAGAACCCAGTTCTTGCAGCGCTCCGGCAGCCTTGCCGTGTAGGAGCCTGCCTGCAGGCGACACAACCATCGGAACGCACGGCATACGGTCGCCTGCGGGCAGGCTCCTACAGGCCACCCCGCCTCACGTGGGGCTGCAGTCCAAATTTCCGATGACGGCGGAAGACAAAAGTGTTACTTCTCACCACAAAACATGGTGTTAAGTAACCCTTCTTCGTCACCTGGCCAGCTACCTCTTGGTTGCCGATGAGGATCAGGACTATCCTTCGGGCAAGTATTGAGGTAGTCATCCCTTTCGTGAATATTCTTCTCGCCTTGGTTTTTCTGCTGTTTACCAGCACGAGTGCAAATGCACTCACAGCCGAGGTTCCGCATACCGCATCCTGGGAAAGCAGCGACCAGCAGACATATCAGGTCTTCAAGGAGTCCCAGGACCTGGGCGCCAGCAATCGCGAGGAACAAAGACTCGGCCACGATGACCCGGATGTGCTGCCGGCCGATTACTCTTTCATAGCTCCCACCGCTGGCTCTCTCTTTCCCCAAGGCATCGCTCAGTGCGGATTCACTTCCGCCGGCAACCGCACAGGCAACGCAATCCGCGCCCCTCCCTTCCAGGCTTGATCTTTCTGCAACGATATTTTTTCTGATTTATGAATCGTGCGTCTGACGCGCGGTGTTGCGCATGAGGAATCGAACATGCCTCCCAAGTATCCACAAACGTCTTATCTCGCCTCGGGTTTCGAGCTTGCCGAACAGCAGCCGATGCCCAATATCACTCTCGGCTCTCCGGCAACCGATATCCTGCTGGATTTTCGTATTCACCCCGCCCTCACCCTGCTGCCGGAAACCCCGCTCGACGAAGCGCAGCACATGCTTGCCAGCAGCCACACCAGCGTGTTGCCCGTTGTCGACAAGAGCCGCCATTTCTGCGGCGTGGTAACGGAAAACTGCCTTTCCGACCAGGTTGCGATGCGTCACATTCATGCGGGAAAACGCCGCACCGATCTGCAGGTGCGCGACCTCATGACGGGGCGCGATCTCATCAGCGCAGTGACGTACGACGAGGTCGCCCGCTCGAGTGTGTACCGGCTCATCACGCTGCTGAAAGCCGAGGGCGTGCCGTTTTTACTGGTCGTGGACAGCCATAGCCGCAGCATCATTGGCGTGGTTGCCGCGTCAGAGCTGGCCAAGCTGTTCAATCTGCACCTGGAGCTTGGCCACCGGCCCTCGTTCATGGATATCTTCGATGCCGTGATGCATTAAACAATGGGGCCGGATGTCATAGGAATGGCACTCCGCCCCACAGGGGAATCGGTACAGGCTGTAGGGGCAATTCATGAATTGCCCCTACGTTCTCGTGCTGGAAATCCACGGTCGCGGTTCGCGCAATGACCGTTGTGTTACCATCGCCCGACCAGCTCCAACAGGGCCTTAGCAGGCAATGTCAAAAACCGGTCCCGATCAGACAAGAAAAAAGAAAGGAAGGCGCAAATCCACGCTCTCGCCCGTAGAGCGCAAACAGATCGCCAGAAAGGCGGCTGCCGCGCGCTGGGGACATGCCCAGGATCCGGTGCCGGAGCAGCGTCGCCCCTACGCGAACATGGAGCCTGCCGATGCGATTCTGCTTGCTGCCATCAATTTGTTTTCCGTTCAGGGTAACGACGCGCCAACGCTGAAGGAGATCGCCGCCAAGGCCGACGTGGGCCTGCAAACCATTTACCGTTTCTACCCCACGAAGCTCGTCCTGTACCAGGAGGCCTTCAATACCCTGCTGAAAGGGCAAATGGTGTATTTTCAGAAACTCATCGCCCGGAACACGCAAGCGGACACGCGACTGTACGCATTGGTCCTGGGCATGTGCTACACCCACACCCAGCCCCATCTGATTCGCCTGGTTTACCGCGAACTGTTCAACCCGGAAAGTGATGTGGTCAAGGGCATTTCCTTCCTGTCGGACTACATGCAGCCCTACCTGTCGCTGACCGACGACCCGCAAAGTCCCTATTCGCGGCACCAGATTCTGCAGCTGCTGACCACCATCCAGGGCTTTGCCCAGTGGGTTCCCATCCGCGATCAGCTCGAGGAAGTACAGGAAATTCTGCGGGATTTCGAAACGGTCGCCAGCTTCAGCCTCAATGCCACATTTCCAGCAATCGATTGGGTCGAAGTGCGGTCGCGCGTAAAGTTCGAGCCCTTCGACCTGCAACAAAGCGTGGTCGAACGGGCAAAAATTGGCAGCGACTCATAAACCCGCCGTGCCGACGCGCGCGTCCGGCTCGCAGGGGCGATTCACGAATGGCCCCTGCAATCCAGAATATCCGCATCCAGCAGCATCCTCACCAGACGTTTCAAACCCTGCCCACGGTTGCTGACCTTCCACGCCATCAGCAAGCGGTCTTCGAGATCCACGCCGTCCACGTCCAGCGCCACCAGGCGCCCCGTCGCCAACGCATCACTGATCGATCTGCGCGGCAGGAACCCCACACCGATACCGGCCTCCTGCGCGGCTATTTTGTGGGCGACGCTCTGCACGTAGAAATGCTTATCCTCGTTGAGCAGCCGGATGGTGCGCGGCACGCTGGTACGGCTGGAGTCGTGCACGATCACCAGACGGTGGCTGGCAATTTCCTCCTGTGACAGGGCACCGCGCCGCTGCGCAAGCGGATGGTTTGGCGCCACCGCAAAGACTCTATCCAGAACGCCGAGAAACTCGCTGCGCACACCATGCCCGCGCGGCTTCGGCTCGGGCGCACCGATCACCAGTTGCACGCGGTCGTCGAGCAGTGCCTCCCAGGTGCCACCGAGCACTTCCTCGCAGAGGTCGATTTCCATACCAGGGTGTTGTTGCAGAAACTGCGCCAGCACCGCCATTATCCTCGTTACCGGTAGCAAGGAATCGACAGCGATCTTGAGACGCGGCTCCCAGCCCGATGCCAGGGTACGCACTTCAGCGGCCACTCTATCTGCAGCCTGGAGCAGTTGGCGGCCCTCTTCCAGCAACAGCCGCCCTGCGGGAGTGAATACGGACTTTCTTCCCTGGCGCACGAACAGGCTCAGGCCCAGCGATTCCTCGTGCTTCTGAATGGTGTAGGACAAGGCGGATGGCACGCGCCCCAATTCCTCCGCGGCGGCAGCGAAACTGCCGCGACGGTCGATGGCATCGATGATTTCCAGCAGTTCGAGCGTAATGGCAGCCATGACTGATCAAATTACTTGAATAAAACAAACAAATAGTGCCTGTTATTCCCCGCGACCTCAACCACTACAATGGCTGCACACATCAACGAATCTGACGAAATTATCATGAGCATTCTTCAAATCGACACCAGCCCACGTTTCGACGCCTCCAACAGCCGCATCCTCAGCAATCACCTGGTGGACCAGCTTGGGGGCGACAGTCTGGTACGACGCGACCTGGCGGAAAACCCTCTGCCACCGCTCTCTGCCGAAGACCTGGTAGCTCTGCATGGCGGCAGCGACAATAGCAACGCCTCGCTGCGCACGCACCTGGCGATTTCGGACCAGCTCATCGCCGAGCTCAAGGCCGCCGACACCCTGGTGATCGGCATGCCGGTGCACAATTTCTCGGTGCCCGTGGTGCTCAAACAGTGGATCGACTACGTATGCCGCGCGGGGGAGAGTTTCCGCTATACCGCCACCGGCCCCGAAGGGCTGACCGGCATCGACAGCGCCTGGTTGATAGTGGCCGCTGGCGGCGTGGATATCGGTGGCGAAATCGACTTCGCCAGCGCCTATATGGCGCATATCTGCAAATTTATTGGCGTGAAAACTGTCCATATCATTGATGCCAGTGGCTCCAAGCGTACCCCCGAAGAGGTCATCGCCAAGGGCAAGGCCCGGATCGACGCGCTGCTCGGCACAAAAACAACCGCAGAAACAGCTGCTTAGGAGGATTCATCATGGGCTTGTTGCAAAAGGGCAAGTGGGTAGACCGCTGGTACGAAACCGATGCCACGGGTGGCGAATTCAAGCGCCAGGACAGTCGCTTTCGGCACTGGATCAGCACCGATGGCAAAGGCGGACCCGAAGGCCGCACCACGTTCCCCGCTACCAGCGGACGCTATCACCTGTTCGTATCCCTCGCCTGCCCCTGGGCCCACCGCACCCTGATCTTCCGCGCCCTGAAAGATCTCGAACAACACATCGGCGTCACCGTGGTGGCGCCCTTGATGCTGGAGAACGGCTGGGAGTTCCCCACCGGAGGCGACGACCTCTATGGGCTCGATCACCTCTACCAGCTCTACCTCAAGAGCGACGCCAGCTATGAAGGCCGGGTCACCGTACCCATACTGTGGGACAAGGAAACCCAGACCATCGTCAACAACGAGTCCTCGGAGATCATCCGCATTCTCAACACAGCCTTCGACGGCATCACCGGAAACCGTCTCGACTTCTATCCCGAGCCCTGGCGGGAACAGATCGACGCGATCAACGCGCGCGTCTACGACACCATCAACAACGGCGTGTACCGCGCAGGTTTCGCCACCTCACAACCCGCCTACGAGCAGGCCTATCACGCCCTGTTCGAGAGCCTGGACTGGGTCGAAACCCTGCTGGCGCGGCAACCCTATCTGATCGGCGACACGCTGACGGAGGCAGACTGGCGTTTGTTCACCACCCTGATTCGTTTCGATGCCGTGTACCATGGCCATTTCAAGTGCAATCGCAACAAATTGGTGGAATTTCCGCACATTTCTGCCTATCTGCGCCGTCTGTACGACGTTCCGGGCGTGGCTGCGACCGTGGATTTCCACCACATCAAGACGCACTACTACGGCAGCCATAAAACCATCAACCCCTCGGGAATCGTCCCGCTGGGGCCCACACCGGATTTTGGTTCTTACACTTAAGTCGGGAATTTGGGCTACCAAAGCCCGGTTTTTCTGCGCGTAGGGGCAATTCATGAATTGCCCCTACAGTATGCAGCGGGAATAAATTTCAGGCTGCCGTAAAAACACCGGCGGATCGGCCAAATCCATTCTCAGAACATGACTACACGCGGGGAGGGCTTGCGGTTAGACTATCGGCACTTCCAATGCCACCTGTTTGTAACGAGGTTTTATGAAAGCAAAAGCCATCGCCCTGGGCCTGCTCGCGAGCGCCACGCTGCTCGGCGGCTGCTCGATCGTCAAGGTGTCCGAAGCGGGCAAGCGGGTCGATATCATCAGCCCCGACCAGGCATACAACTGCAATCGGGTGGGTTCCATTTCCACATCGGTGCTCGACAATGTGGTCGGGATCCCCCGCAAACACCACAAAATCCAGGAAGAACTCGACAAACTGGCCCGCGACCAGGCGGTGTTGATGCGTGCCGACAGTATTGTTCGGGAGTCCATCAAGGATGGCCAGGGCTCATACATCGCCTACAATTGTCATCACTGACATTGCCCAAGGCCATTGGAGTGCCGACATGACCCAAGATGAACTGAAGAAGGCCGTCGCCGCCGCTGCCCTGGAGTACACGCTGAAGAAAGTCGAGCCGGACAGCATCATTGGCATAGGTACCGGCTCCACCGCGAATTTTTTCATCGATCTGCTCGCCGCTCACAAGGCCGACTTCAGCGGCGCTGTCGCCAGCTCCGAAGCCTCGGCCCAGCGCCTCAAATCCCACGGTATTCCCGTCTACGATCTCAACGCCGTCAACGATGTCCAGATCTATGTCGATGGCGCCGATGAAGCCAACGCGCGCCTGGAGCTGATCAAGGGCGGTGGCGCGGCGCTGACCCGCGAGAAAATCGTCGCCGCCGTGGCGCGGGAGTTCCTCTGCATCGCCGACGACAGCAAGTGGGTCGATCACCTCGGTACGTTTCCGCTTCCGGTGGAAGTCATCCCCATGGCGCGCAGCCATGTGGGCCGCGAACTGGTCAAGCTCGGTGGCGATCCGGTTTACCGGGAAGGCGTGGTGACGGACAACGGCAACATCATCATCGACGTGCACCACTTGCACCCGATCGGCTCTCCGCGCGCGCTGGAGGAGAAGATCAACAACATCACTGGCGTGGTCAGCAACGGTCTTTTCGCGCTGCGCCCCGCCGACGTTCTGCTCCTGGGTACCGCCGGCGGCGTCAAGGCGTTGCGGGCGCACTGATCCCGCACATCAGCCCGGCTTTCCGTCCACGCGAGGACGGAACAGCATGGGAGCGTAAAGCGCCACAAAAATGACGAAGGCAACGATCCAGGCCAGTTGCGAAATCAACACCCAAAGCGCGTAATCTGCCGGCGCGATCAGCGGCATGATGACCCGCGCGAAAAATGACAACGCCATCAGGAGGAACGCCAGCACCACCATTGCTGGAGGCTGGTGCACGCCCCTGCCGGTGTGGCCCAGCGCGACCCGGCACATCATCGACAAGGTGATCATGCCGATACCGCCCAGTGCAAAGGTATGCAATACCAGATACTGAGAAATACCCAGCCAGGGCGCCAGCGCCGCAAGCAGGAAGCCGGCGCTGATCAGCAATAGCGACAGGTGCAGGCTCCACAACAGTGATTTCTTCCAGATACCGGGCGTATACCAGTTCGCCAGGCGCACCATACTGGCGATGAACACCAGAGCCGCAATGACAGCCGCCGCTTCCTGCTGCGAAAACAGTGCGCACAATGCGTATAGTACAAAGCCGCCGTGCACGGCGACATCCAGCAAGCGGGACTGCCTGAGCTCCAGGGGATAGCCGACGCCGCGCTCGGTGAAAAACGGCACCACGCGGCGCGCCATGATCAGAATCAGCAGCACCACCAGATAAAACGCACTGTAGAGCGCAATAAAAATGAGCCATTGGTCGCGCTGCATCAGACCGATGACAACCACCAACTGTGCCAGGGCCATCAGGCCGATGGCGGCCAGAATCCCGTTGTGACGCCATTGCCGCACCTTGAAGATCTTGCTGCTGATGGCGATGGCGAACAACACCATGAAGCACAGGTTGAAAAGCGCACCCACCAACAAGGCGTCGCCACCGAGAACAAACGCCACCCTGGCGCACACCCAGAAAAGCACGATCAACCCGAGCCGGCTGCCCCCGGGCATTGGCTGGCCCGTCCAGGTCTGTACCGACGTCAGCAGAAATCCGGCAATCACCGCCATGGCGTAGCCAAAAATCATTTCGTGGGCATGCCACTGGAAAAGCGTCAACTTGCCAGTATCGAATGACAGGGTGCCACTATAAATGAGTGCCCAGCCGATCATGGTGACGACGGCAAAAATCCCCGCCAGCAGAAAAAACGGACGAAACCCCAGGTTGAATAGCGCAAATGTCTGGCGCTGCTCGGGCTGGTCTGGATCATGAATATTGATAGCCATGGCAATCCCTCCGTCACATGGTGTTGCAACTCTGTTCGTCGAGCGTGTTACCCGGATTGTAGCGGAAAACGAAAATCAATCTGCAAGCGGAAATATCGCCCTGAAAAAGTACAGGGCTTACGCCTTATCAACCATCGAGTTCCGCCCAGCGCTCGAAACAATCATCCAATTCTTGCTGATGCTCGGCAAGCGCTTTCAAGGCCTCATCGACCAGCGGTTTTTCCTGCTGATAAAAATCGGGTTGCGACATGCGAGCTTCCAGGTCGGAAATTTTTTTCTCCAGCGTTTCGATTTTTTCCGGCAACCTGTCCAGCTCACGCTGGTCCTTGTAGCTGAGTTTTTTTCTTTTTTCAGTTATTTGCCCGACTTTATCGGCGCCCGTCGTTTGTGCGATATTTTCCGCTGTTGTCGAGACCCTGCTCTTATCCTCTGGTGCAACCAATTTGCCGCCTTTGGCAGCCCAGTCGCTGTAGCCACCAACATATTCGGCAACCACACCCTCGCCCTCAAAGACGAGAATACTTGTTACCACATTGTCCATGAAGGCCCGATCGTGGCTCACCAGCAGCAGCGTGCCATCAAAATTGAGGAGAATTTCTTCCAGCAACTCCAACGTTTCGATATCGAGGTCGTTGGTGGGTTCGTCCAGCACCAGAACGTTGGCGGGCTTGCTGAATAATTTCGCCAAAATGGCGCGATTCTGTTCACCACCCGACAGCGCCTTTACCGGAGTACGAATGCGATCCGGCGTAAACAGAAAATCGCCAAGATAACTGATACCGTGCCTGTCCTTGCCGTTGAGTGTGATGAACTCGCGCCCTTCGCAGATGTTGTCCATCAGGTTCAGCTCGGGGTCCAGCTGCTGGCGCAACTGGTCGAAATAAGCAATTTCCAGTTTCGTGCCCAGTTTTACAGCGCCCTGCTGCGGCTGTAATTCGCCGAGGAGGATTTTCAGCAAGGTACTCTTGCCCGCGCCATTTGCGCCGACGATACCGATGCGGTCACCGCGCACGATAGTGGTACTGAGATTGTCGATCACCTTGCGATCGTCGAAACTGTGGCTGACGCCCTGAAGCTCGGCAACGATCTTGCCGGACCGTTCCGCGGTTTCCACCGCAAACTCTGCGGTTCCCTGACGTTCGCGGCGATTGCGGCGCTCTTCGCGCATGTCTTTCAGTGCTCTGACGCGACCTTCATTGCGGGTTCTGCGCGCCTTGATGCCCTGGCGGATCCACTTTTCTTCTTCCGCCAGACGCTTGTCGAACAGTGCATTGGCTCTTTCTTCCGCCGCCTGCAAAGCCTCGCGGTGGACGAGAAAACTGCTGTAGTTGCCGTCCCAGGGGATGAGTTTGCCGCGGTCCAGCTCGACAATCTTGTTCGCAACCTTGGCGAGGAAGGCGCGGTCGTGGGTGATCAGGAGCAGCGCACCGCGAAACGCCATGACCTGTTTCTCGAGCCACTCGATGGAGGGAATATCCAGATGGTTGGTGGGCTCGTCCAGCAACAGGATATCGGGCTCACGCACCAGCGCCCTGGCCAGCGCCACGCGCCGGCGCCATCCGCCTGAAAGGGTTTTCATCTGTGCGTCGGCGGGCAGCTCCAGCTGCGTCAACACGGTTTCCACGCGCTGCTGCAGGCTCCAGCCATCCACCGCTTCGAGCTTGTGCTGTATCTGTTCGAGCTGATCGAGATCCGGGTTTTCCGATTGAATCATGGCGTGGTAGGCCGCGAGCCAAACGCCGGCTTCTTCGAGTCCACCGGCGACAACATCGTAGACCTGCTGTTCATCCGCGTTGGGCAACTCCTGGGCAAGCCAGGCAATTTTCACACCGGGGCGCACCCAGCGCTCGCCTTCATCGAAGGCTATCTCGCCGGCGATGACTTTCAGAAGCGTCGTCTTGCCCTCGCCATTGCGACCCAGAATACCGATTTTGTTGCCCTGGCGCAGGCTGAGGTCGACCTGGTCGAGAAGTGCGCGCGGGCCATAGTGAAGCGACAGCGCTGACAGTTTCAGTAATGGCATGGAAGCAGGCTTAACATAGAAAGTGGCCTGACAGTTTACACCAGGGTTGCCCTCTCCCCAGCCCTCTCCCTGAAGGGAGAGGGGGCACATGCAGCCACTGGCGGTCGGTCTCTCCCTGAAAACCCGTATTTCGCTGTATGTGCCATTTGAGGTCGGGCACAGTTATCATGTCGGCTTTTCGCAAAAGGTGAATTTGACCGTGTTCTATAAGATTGGTGACAAGGCCCCCGTCATTCGGGGCGATTATTACATGGCGCCCGGCGCGCAGGTGGCTGGCGCCGTGGACGTCGGGGAAGGTGTCAGCTTCTGGTTCAATGCGGTGGTGCGTGCGGATGACGACTGGGTTTACATCGGCGATTACAGCAATATCCAGGAAAATGCCGTAGTTCACGTTGATCCCGGCTCACCGGTGCGCATCGGCAAAGGTGTGATCGTGGGCCACAAGGCGATGTTGCACAGCTGCATCATCGAAGATGAGTGCCTCATTGGCATGAATGCCGTGATCCTCAACAATGCGCGCATCGGCAAGAACAGCCTGATCGGCGCCAATACGTTGATTCCCGAGAACATGGAGGTGCCGGAAGGCTCTCTTGTCGTGGGTTCCCCAGGCAAGGTAGTCCGCAAGCTCAAGGACAACGAGCTGGCGATGATGGCGGGTGGTGGCAAGTATTACTGGGAGAAAGCCCTGAAGCTGCGCGAAGGTCTTGAGCCGTTTACGCCTTGAGTCCCATGTGAGGGGCAATTCTTGAATTGCCCCTACGGATCGGGGTTGCGGCTGGCGTTATGGATGTCCGCCACGGCGGCGTTCGAATTGCCCCCGGAGCGAGCAGCGCAACATCGAACAGCTCCACAAAAAACCCCGGAAATTCCGGGGTTTTTTGTGTCTCTCGGTTAAAGCAAGGCCAATTGCCTTACCACTCGTAGGTCACACCAATCTTCCCACCGTACTCGCTTTGTGTGCTGGTTGCCGCACCAAAGCCCGCATCGATGGAGAAATTGTTGTTTATGCGGCCCGCTGCAGTAATACCGATTGCTTCGGCACCACTGTAGAAGCCACCACCCACACGCACCGCGAAGAACTTGCCCTCCCTGGGCAGAACTGTCGCCATGGCGTTGGAGATGGCAATACCCGCCATCGCCTTGTCGTGGTTGTCGTCGACCTTGTTATGCAGCCAGTTGTACTGATCCATATTGACCGCATCAGTGCCATTCACACCTGGCGCGACGTTGGTGATCCGCCGTTCAGCTCCTTGAGCGCCTACCGAGAAGGTATTCGCCTCACTTGCGACGGAGCCCGCACCGATAGCGATGGAGTTCAATGCATTCGCATAGGCGTTGTAGCCGATCGCCGTGGAGTTATCGAACGCCGCGTTGGCGCCGGAACCTATCGCCACCGTGTTGAGTCCGGAAGCTGACGCACCCAGTCCCTGGGCCACCGCGTTGGCTCCAGCCGCGGACGCACCGCTACCCATCGCCACACTGCCAAAGCCCGATGCCGAAGCACCCGTGCCCTGCGCGATACTCTCATCACCCGTCGACGTTGCCCCCCAACCAAAGGCCTGGGAACCCAGGCCACTGGCGCTGGCGCTGTCACCTACGGCCACACTGCCCTGCCCCGTAGCCGTCGATCCGAAGCCGGCCGCCAAGGCACCCTGACCGCTGGCCTGCGTGTTCTGACCGAGGGCTGTTGCGTCAGCAGCCGTAGCGGCGGCACCATCGCCCACTGCTGTAGTGGAGTCACCCTGCGCGAACGAACCACCACCTACAGCCACAGCTCTGTCGCCGTCAGCTGTGGCATTGGCACCCTGGGCCTGAGCCTGGTTACCCGTGGCCATGGCATTGCTACCCTGCGCGATGCTATCGGTACCGTCAGCCGTGGCATTGACACCCTGAGCCTGGGACTGATTACCCGTGGCCACGGAATTGGTACCCTGCGCAATGCTGTCCGTGCCGTCGGCGGTGGCATCCAGGCCAATTGCCTGAGAACCATCACCGTTGGCAGTGGCGCCTTGACCGATCGCTTGTGAGCTATCGCCGCTGGCAAGAGCATTGTCGCCAATCGCCTGGGAACCATCGCCATTGGCAGTAGCATCCTGGCCGATGGCCTGCGAGCTGTCGCCACTGGCAAGGGCGTTTTCACCGATAGCCGTGGCAGAGTCGCCCGCAGCCGCAGCATCCGTACCTATGGCTACCCCGTTGTCACCGGAGGCGTCCGCACCAAAGCCCAGGGCATTGGCATTTTCACCGGAGGCGCTGGAATCATTGCCGATGGCAACCGTGTTGACGTTGGTTGCCGCCGCACCCGTTCCATCACCATCCACATCGCTACCAATGGCAATGCTTTCGCCCTGGGTCGCAATGGCGCCTTCACCCACAACCAGGTTGTTATCGCCGGTCGAGGATGCGCCGTCACCAACCACGAGGCTTTCGTTGCCCACCACGGTGTTGTTGCCGCCGCCAACCACGTTGTCATCACCTTGAACCACGTTGTTCAGGCCACTCACTGCGTTGCGGTCGGCGTTGGTCAGCTTGTTGCCCTGACCAGACAAGTCGTTGTTGTGGCTGCTGCTTACGGAGTTGCCCGAGCCGGTCATACTGTTGCCCTGGCTGGAGCTGGCATTGTTGCCAAGGCCACCTATGACGTTGGCATCGGCCGCATTCAGATCGTTGCCGACACCGGATACAGCGTTGTAGTTACTGTCGACTAGCTCGTTACTGGAACCAACGACTACGTTGCCCTGGCTGGGGTCGAGATAGTTGTCATTCCCCGCAACCAGGTTGTTGTTAGACATGTCGACAACCTGGTTGTTGGCACCCGCTACCACGTTGTTGATACTGTCTGTCACCTCATTCCTCATACCAGAAACTGTGTTGTTACTGGCGTTATTGAGGATATTATCCTGGCCTGCAACCGTGTTTCTGTTTGCCAGATCAAGTCGATTCGAGGTGCCCGCGATCTGGTTATTATTGGATGTCTGAACCTGATTGCTGTTACCAGCTACAGTGTTGTTGTCAGACTGGTTGAGGTCATTGTTTTTACCAGCAACCTGATTATTGTCACTGTTATTCCCTACAACATTCTCCATACCGGATACGGTATTGTTATCCGAATCCGCCACCGCATTGCTATTACCAGCAACTTGGTTTGCCTGGGCATCGTTCAGGACATTGTCAACACCTGTCACCGCATTGTCATTGCTGTCGTTTTTCAGCACATTGCCAGTGCCCGATACCGTATTGTTGTCAGAGGACTGCTCAACCGTGTTGTGGTTACCCGCAACCTGGTTGTTGTCACTCTGCGCTACAACGTTGGTGTTACCAACCACGCTGTTGGCGTCGGCTTGATTCAGCTGATTGCTGACACCGCTGACCTGGTTGAAGTTGCTCTCGAACAATTCGTTATCGAAGCCCGATACCGTATTGCTGTTCGAGTAGACCACCTGGTTCTGTTCGCCCGAGACCGTGTTGTTATGGGATTCCAGCAACTGGTTGCTGTCACCAGCTACCATGTTGTTGTTCGCATCCAGAACCTCGTTTTCGTTACCCACAATGGAGTTGTTGTCGGAGTCCGTAACCAGGTTTTCATTACCCGCCACCTGGTTGTTGTCCGCATCCTGCAGCACGTTCTCGTTACCGGCGACAGTATTGTTGTCGGATTCAAGAACCAGATTCTCGTTACCCGCTACTGTGTTGTTGTCCGAATCGCTAACGTCGTTCTCGTTACCGGCGACGGTGTTGTTGTCAGACGCCAGAACATCGTTGGAGGTACCTGCTACGGTATTGGCATCGGAGTCGCTCACCAGGTTGCTGTCACCCGCAACGGTATTGTTGTCGGATTCCAGAACCTCGTTCGCGTTACCTGCCACTGTGTTGTTGTCCGAATCGCTAACGTCGTTCTCGTTACCGGCGACGGTGTTGTTGTCAGACGCCAGAACGTCGTTGGAGGTACCCGCTACGGTGTTGGCATCGGCGTCGCTCACCAGGTTGCTGTCACCGGCAACGGTATTGTTGTCGGACTCCAGAACCTCGTTCGCGTTACCTGCCACCGTGTTGTTGTCCGAGTCGCTGACGTCGTTCTCGTTACCGGCGACGGTGTTGTTGTCAGACGCCAGAACGTCGTTGGAGGTACCCGCTACAGTGTTGGCGTCGGAGTCGCTCACCAGATTGCTGTCACCCGCAACGGTATTGTTGTCGGATTCCAGAACCTCGTTCGCGTTACCTGCCACCGTGTTGTTGTCCGAGTCGCTGACGTCGTTTTCGTTACCAGCAACGGTGTTGTTGTCAGACGCCAGAACATCGTTAGAGGTACCCGCTACGGTATTGGCATCGGCGTCGCTCACCAGGTTGCTGTCACCCGCAACAGTATTGTTGTCGGATTCCAGAACCTCGTTCGCGTTACCTGCCACCGTGTTGTTGTCCGAGTCGCTGACGTCGTTCTCGTTACCGGCGACGGTGTTATTGTCAGACGCCAGAACATCGTTGGAGGTACCCGCTACGGTATTGGCGTCGGCGTCGCTCACCAAGTTGCTGTCACCGGCAACGGTATTGTTGTCGGATTCCAGAACCTCGTTCGCGTTACCTGCCACCGTGTTGTTGTCCGAGTCACTGACGTCGTTTTCGTTACCAGCGACGGTGTTGTTGTCAGACG
>Ga0265293_10001187_pt1 | contig 58395 bp, 53 predicted proteins | sample Munlanlewell138R_FD_192505 | JGI IMG/M metagenome (GOLD analysis project Ga0265293, IMG submission 192505) | Leachate microbial communities from a municipal landfill in Southern Ontario, Canada - Leachate well 138R | ecosystem: Engineered > Solid waste > Landfill > Unclassified | place: Canada...
GGGGGACGCCGGCACGAGGCAGTGATTGTTGCCCCCGGCGGGCACGCGGGCTCCTGACGTCAGCGGTCGCCTAGGAACCGCTCCAGTGCCCGCATGGCGGCCAGCGCCTTCGGGAAGCCGACGAACATGGCCGCGTGGATGATCGTCTCTCGGATCTGACGCTCGCTCGCGCCTACGCGCAGTGCGCCCCGCAGGTGCGTGGGAATGTCTTGCACGTCACCCTCCGCCAAGAGCAGCGCCAAGGCGATCAGTTCGCGCGCGGCCAGGTCCAGCCCGGACCGCGCGAACACGTCGCCGTAGGCAACACGCTCCACCAGGGCGCCGAGGTCCGGGTCCGCCGCGGCCAGCGCCGCGCTTATGCGCTCCGCCTGGGCGCCCCAGATGGCCTGCTTCGGCTCGTCGGGCGGGTGCTCCACCAGCAGGGCGACGACGCCCGCGTGAACCGCGAGCTCTACCGGCCCCCCGGTGGCGGCGTTCGACAAGCCGAGGCCGGTGCCCATCGGCAACGCGGCCTCGCGCAGCGGGTAGTGCACGCCGGACGTCGACACCACGCAGTCCTCCGCCAGGGCCAGGAGGCTGACGGTGGTGCCAGGGTGCAACTCGCGTACCGATGACCCTCCCGCCGCCACGACCCGTGCCTCGTGGTTGGCGGCGAACAGCGCCAAGCTCCGCCCCGAGGCCACCAGCCGCGCAGCGATGAGCAGGGCGCCGAAGCTCTGGTCGAGGCGATCGCCGAACGCCCCGGCCACGTTCGCGTGGTCCGCGCCGCGCTCCCAGGCCGCGCTCAGTGCGAGCTCGAGGTCGAGGTCGTCCTTCTCCGGCGGGTGCCTCTCGACGGGTACGTGCTCATAGCGCCTCAGGTCGCCCGCTTCCACGCTGTCGAAGTCGCCCACGATGAGGTCGGGCTCGACGCCGAGGACGCGGGCGTGAGCCAGCCCGCCGTCGGCGGCTATCACCAGGTCTCGCCCCTCGAGCAGCAGGGGCCAAAGCCCGGTCGCCGGCAGGGTGCCGCCGGCTAGCACGAGGGCCGTCTTATGCGGTAGTCGCTCGCCTTTCATGGTCTCCTCTCCAGGTCACGCCAGGCGTCCCCTGGCACCAGCAGTCCGAACGTCGAGCCGGGCGCCGGGTGAGACGGCAGTTCGCGGTCGAAGCCGCGCCACGTCAGCTGTACGTTCCAGGCCGGGGCGTCGAGGGTGAGTCGCCACGCGAGGCCGTCGCGCGCGGCCGCCAGGACGGTAACCGGCGTCGTGCCCTCGCCGGTTTCGAGGAGGCGCGTGAGGTCGGCGCGTAGGAGCACCGCGCGGGACGCGACCGGCAGTAGGGCGGCGCTTTCCCCCTCGAAGACGTTGTCGTGGCCCAGGAAGCGCGCCGCCCACGGATCTCCGGGTTGGTCCAGCAGTTCCTCACCCGCGCCCGTCTGAACGATGACGCCCTCGCGCATGAGCGCCACCCGGTCGGAAACCGTGAACGCCTCTCCCTGGTCGTGGGTCACGTAGATGGCCCCCGTCCTTAGGCCCTGCAGGATGCCGCGCAGTTCGAGCTTCAAGGACTCGCGCAAGTTGGCGTCGAGGTTCGAGAGGGGCTCGTCGAGCAGGAGCAGGCGGGGTGAGGGCGCCAGGGCCCTGGCGAGCGCAACTCGCTGCTGCTGCCCGCCGCTCAGCTGGTGAACCCTGCGTCGCCCCATGCCGGCCAGGCCCACCAGTTCGAGCAGGTCGGCCACCCTGGCGCTGCGCTCGGCCGGGGCGACCCGGGCCTCCACGAGCCCGAAGCCCACGTTGCCCGCGACGTCGAGGTGGGGGAACAGGGCATAGTCCTGGAAGACCATGCCGAAACCGCGCTTCGCGGGGGGCGTCTGCGTAAGGTCTTGGTCCTCGAGGCGCACGCTGCCCGCGTCGGGGACCTCCAGTCCGGCAACCAGCCTGAGGAGGGTGCTCTTGCCGCAGCCGCTGGGTCCGAGCAGTGCGAGCGTCGTGCCCTCCTCCAACTCGAGGGAGACCCCGCCGACCGCCGTGACGGGCCCATAACGCTTGACGAGCCCGGTCAGGCGCAGGTTCACGCTGGGGCCGGTGCAGTGCTGAGGGGGATTGTCGGCATGTTCAGCGGCATCATACCGGCGCCGGCCATGCGTTCAGAACTCGCTCGGGCCGCGCCGCTGCAGGAACAGCATGACGGCGGCAGTCAGGAGCATCAGCACCACGCCCAGCGCCAGGGCCTCCCCGTAGTTGGCCTGGCCCGGCCGCCCCAGGCGGTCGAAGATGGCCACCGGGAGGGTGGCGTACTCGGGCCTGACGAGCAAGAGCGTGGCCCCGAACTCGCCCATGGACACGGCGAAGGCGAAGGCCGCCGCCGTGAGGAAGGCCGGCCTGAGGAGGGGCAACTCGACGCGCCACAGCGTTCTCAGCGGTCCGGCGCCCAGGCTGGCGGCCGCGCCCGCCAGCGCCGGTGGTTGCGATCGATAGGCCGGCAGCAGCGTGCGCGTCACGAACGGGAACGCGAGGAGGGCGTGTGCCAGGGGCACGCCCCACGCGGAGCCAACGAGCACGGGGTAGGTCAGCAGGTAGCCGAACGCGAGCGTCACGGGGCTGGTCGCTAGCGGCAGGAGGCTCGCCTGGTCCAGCCAGCGCCAGCCGCCACGCGCCACCGCGTACGCGAACAAGAAGCCGACCAACAGCGCCAGGGCGGCGCTGCTGAACGCGAACGCCAGCGAGTTGCGCAGCGCGTGCCACAGGCCGGTGAACCCGATGGTGTCCGAAGGCGTGAGGAGGCTCGAGAAGTTCTTCAGTGAAGGCCAGCCGGCGCCGGGCGCCGCGAGCGACTGCGACGCGAGGGTCACCAACGGTGCGAGCACCAGGACGCTCGTCACCAGCAGGATGCCGCCCAGTAGCAGGTGGCCCGCGCCGGTCGGTCGCCGCGTGGCGTCCCCGGGGGCCACGCTCACCGAGAGCCGCTCCTGGAGCCTCGTGTACAAGAACCCCACGCCGATCATGAGGACGAGCTGCACCAGGGCCAGGGCCGCGGCCGAGTCCAGCTCCAGCAGGCGCACGGTCAGGCGGTAGATCTCGACCTCCAGCGTGGCGAACCTGGCGGCCGGGGCGAGGATAAGCACCACCCCGAAGCTGGTGAAGCAGAAGAGGAACACGAGCAGCGCCGAGGCGAGGGTGGCGGGGAGCGCCAGGGGGATCGTCACGCGCCACAGCGCGCGCCACGGAGTGGCCCCTAGGGTGGTCGCCGCCTCCTCGAGCCGGGGCGCGACGCCCTCCAGGAACCCGCCGACCACGCGCGCCACCACGGCGAAGTTGTAGAAGACATGCGCGATGAGCAAGATGACCAGGGTGTTGCGCAGGTCGACGCCGAGGACGCCGCGCGGGCCCACCAGCGTGAGGAACCCGATGCCGGCCACCACGGTGGGCATGACGAAGGGGACGGAGAACGCCGCGGTGAGGGCGCGCTTGCCACGGAAGCGGTAGCGCGCCAGCAGCAGCGCCGTGGGCAGGCCAAGCGCGACCGTGAGCAGGGTGGAAAGTAGGGCCTGTGCGAGCGTGAAGCCGATGCGACCGAGGTTGTAGGGATCGGTGAGGGCGGCGAGGAAGCCCGCGGCGAACACCTCGCCGTGGGCGGGTGTCAGGCTCCGCGCCAGGATGACAGCCAGCGGCACGAGCAAGAAGGCGGCGAGGAAGGCGGTTGCCAGGGCGCCGGCCAGGTGGGTGACGGGGCTGCGCCGCATGGCCTCAAGTGTAGGCCACCGCCCCCGGCCGCCCCACGGCGCGCCCGCGAAGCCTCAACCGAGCAGCACCCGCAGCACCTCGTCACGCGCGGCAAGTACGACGATCCCCTCCCTGGCGCCGGTGAGCCGCAGGTAGGCGCGGACCTGCTCCCGGTAATGTGCCAGGGTCTCCGGGGTGGGTGCCCGGTCGGACTTCCAGTCGAGCACCACTTCCGGTCGGCCTTGGGGGTCGACCGCGATGGCATCCGCGATCCCGCTCCAGATGACCTCGCCGCCCGTACCGTGGTCGTGTTCGGCGCCCGCCACCGCGACCTCGGCCAGTAGCCTGCCGTGCAGCGCAGCCACCTCGGGCACGTGCCAGGCGCGCAGGGCCATGCCGGCCACCTCCGCCGGGTCCACGCCGAGGTCGTCCGGCGAGAGCTCCGCCAGCAGGCCGGCCGCCCGCACCGCGAGCGCGGCCTGTGCGGCCTCCACCACTGCGTTGATGACGTCCTCCATGAGCTTGTGAAGCAGGATGCCGCGGGCCGTTCCCACCGTCAGCGTCGAGGCAGTGGCGGGTGCCTCCTCGACCGAATCGAGGGCATCGAGGATCCAGGTGCCAAGCTCTGCGGTGAATAGGGGGACCGAGTCCTCGGCCTTGACCCCCTCAGCGGCGCCATCACCCTCGTCGCTGCGGCTCGGCGCGCGCCTCTCGACGTGGCGTATGACGCCACGGACTACCGCCGTTTGCGCCGCGAACTCCTCAGGGGTTTGAGTCGTGTTCTTCGCGGCCAGGTCGGTCCACCGCCGGTCTTGAACATCGGGCGTGACCGGGTGCCAGGCGACTTCCTCCTGCCAAGGCACGAGGTTGCACCAGGCGCCGTCGGCGGTCTCGAAGTCGAAGCGGGGGATCACCAGCAGGTCGCGCGCCCGCGTCGCTGACACGTACCAGAGGCGCACTCGCTCTCCTTGCAGCTCCGCGGCCTCCCGCTCCAGGCTCTCATCCAAGGCGCTGCACTGGTGCCCGAGCAACCTCATGGCGAGGCGCTTGTTCTGCCGGTCGTAGAGCGGGACTTCGGCCCCCTTGGGGCGCGACATCGAGCCGACGGGTATGACCACCCGCCACTCGAGGCCCTTGGCCGAGTGCAAGGTCATGAGCGTGACCGCGTCCTCCTCCGCGTCCACACGGCCTTCGAGTTCCGCGCTGCCTTCGCTCCAGGCGGTCCAGACGTCGTCTGCGAACGCGGCGATGCCGCGCAGGTCGTACGCCTTGGCCGCCTCGAGGAAGCGCTCCAGGTTGGCGAGTGCCCGGTCGGCCCGGAAGCGGTGCCGATGGACGAGCACGGCCTTCGACCGCAGAGCGTCCACCGCCTCGGTGAGGAGGTCGAAGGGGGCGGCCGTGAAGCGTCGTGCACCGAGCGGTGCCAGCACTTCGAGGACCTCGGCCACTCGCGGCACCGGCACCAGGGCGGGGTCGGTCGCAAGCGTGAGTTGCGGGTCGCCCGCGGACCGCGAGAGCGCGTACGCCACGTCGAGCAGCTCCTCGTCGGTGATGCCCACCATCGGACCGTGGAGGAAGGCGCCCAGCGCCAGCGAGTTGGCGGGGTGCGCCAGAGCGCACGTGAGCGCGACCATGTCCTGCACTTCCTGGCGGCGGTAAAACCCCTTGCCCGCCTGGCTCGCGACGTTCAGGCCAACCGCCTCGAGCTCGCGTTCGTAGTGCTCGAGGCCCACGAAGCTCGGTGCCAGCAGCGCGATCTCACCTGGACTGACCGGTCCATCTAGCAGGCCGCTGCGTCCCTCGACGAGGCTAAGGCAGAGCGCCGCCACGGCGGCTGCCTCCGCTTCCCGTTTGGCGCCCATGAGGAGGCCCTGTTCTTCGTTCGGGTCCGTCGACTCCGTCTCCGCTTGGTCGCGGGTCGCGTCTTGCCTGACGACGTTGAGCCGCACCAGTGCGGCGCCGGGCCCCGGCCGGCGGCTCCCGTCCAGCGGCGCCAGGCCCGCTTGGCCGGGCGCGGACAGCGGTCCCTGGAAGCTTAAGTTCGCGTTCTCGAGCACGCCCGGGACCGAGCGGAAGTTGGTGGTCAGGCGGAGCGTGCTCGAGCCCGGGTCTCGGGCCAGGCCGTCTCGCAGGGCCAGGTAGGTGGCGGGGTCCGCGCCGCGGAACCTGTAGATCGACTGGTTGGGGTCGCCCACTACGAACCTCGCGCCCGGCCGTGAGGGCCACCGCCGCCAGTCACCTTCCGTCGGTACGCCCGTCAGCCGCCAGACGATTTCGGCTTGCAGGGGGTCGGTGTCCTGGAACTCGTCCACCAGCACGTAGCGGTAGAGCTCCGCCAGCTCGCCGCGCACGTGCTCGTGTTCGCGCAGCAGCCGAGCGGCCGTCGCTATGAGGTCGTCGAAGTCGATGACGGCGCGTTGCCGCTTGGCCTCCGCGTACGCCTCGAGCGCTCCCCGGAGCGAGCCGATCAAGAGGCCGACCAAGTGATCGACGGAGGTCGAGAGCAGGTGGGCGATGGCCGCGGCCGCGTCCTCGTATGCGGCAAGCAACGCCACGTAGCTCGCCTTCGCTTCCTCGGCGGAGCCGCCGGCAGACCTGATCGCCGCCACCCAGGCCGTTTTCGCCCTGAGCTTCCTGACGCTGTTCTTCTGTGTGAAAAGGGGGCCGGCGTCCGTTCGTAGCGCCGCCAACGCCGTGTCGGTCGTGCCCTCGGTCCACGCCAGCCCGGCTACGTAGGCCGCCAGGGCCTCGTTGAAGTCTTGGACGGCCTCCGTAGCGGCGGGCTCACGGTCGACCAGGCGGCCGAAGCGCCGGGCCGTACGGTCGACCGCCTCGCGGGCGGCCTGTACGTTCGCCTCCGGGACGACCAGGTCGGGGTGCTCGCGCATGATGCCGACGAGGGACTTGAGGCTCTCCAAGCTCGGAGACTCGGGGTGCGTCAGGAGGTCGATGAAGGGGTCCTCGGAGGCGGCGAGCGGGTCGGCACTCAGGCGCTGACGCAACCACGCGTCGAACACGTCGTCGAAGAGGAGGTCCGCCGCCGCGGCGTCCAGGACCGCCGCGCCAGGGTCCACGCGTGCCTCGACCGGATACGGCAGCGCGAGTTCACGAGCGAAGCCGTGGATGGTCGTGCTGGTGAGCTCGTCCAGTGCCTCGAACGCCGCGGCGAGGTTCCGCCTCTGCTCGTCGGTCGGTCCGGAAGCGTCGAACGCAGGAGCGAGGGGTGGGACCACCTCGCCCCTCGCCAAGGTCTCGACGTACTCCCGCACCCGGCTCGCCAACTCGGCAGCGGCAAGCTCCGTGAACGTGATGGCCGCCACGTTGTGGGGCGCCACGCCGTCCGCCAACAACAGGGCCACGCGCCCTGCCAGGATGGCCGTCTTGCCCGTGCCCGCCCCTGCCTCCACCAACAAGCCTCGGTGCCGGTCCGTAAGCGCCATCTTGCGCGCCGCGGCGTCCGTCAACCGCGCCGCGGCGTCCATGGGCGGCCGGCCGCCGGTACCGTTCACGTGGCACTTCCCAGTAGCTCGTCCAGCCTGCGGCGCAGGGGTTCGAGTCCGGCACTCTTCTGGCTCAAGTAACGCGCCACCCCGTAAGCGGGGAACGCGAGGCGCGTGTCTTCGTACGGCGAAACCAGGCCCGGCCCGGCAACCGCGTTGCCCTCCCGCAGGTTCGCCGCGGCCAGTTCTGCGGCCTCGGCCAGGTCGCTCAGGGCCGCGTCGGGGTCGGTGAGCGGCAGAGTGGTCCGGTGGCGCGGGTACGCGAGCAGCGCCTCCACCCGCCATTCGGGGCCGAGGAGCTGCCGCACCGCCGCGGTATAGATTGGGCGCTGCAGCTCGTCGCCGCCTGCCAGGCCATCGGCGTCCCTGAGTTGCCTGCCGGACTTGTAATCCACGACGCGCACTCGTAAGCCGACGCGGTCGAGGTCGAGCCTGTCGATGACGCCTCGCAGGCGCAGGTCGGTGCCCGGCAGCATCACCTCGGTACGCGTGCTCCAAGGCCCACTGCCGCCTCGGTCCGCTCCGTTCGTGTAGCCGAAGCGCAACTCGGCGTAACTCTCCTGGCCGAAGTCGAGCCCTTCCTCGAAGGTCAGGCCCCAGCGGGCCCAGTCCGCGACGGTCTCCAGCGTCGCCCGCCAGAGGGCAGCCGGTGGCACCGGCCGCTCCGCCTCCCAGGCCGCCCCCACCTCCTGGCACGCCCTGGTGACCGCCTCCTCCAGCGCCGGCTCATCCCCGAGGGCCAGGTGGCCGACCGCCGCCTCGAGCACCTCGTGCAGCAGGGAGCCGAGCGCGGCCGGGTCGAGCGCCATGACCTCACCACGGGGCTCGGGGCGCTGCCAGCCGAGCGCGTACCTGGCCACGAAACCGTAGGGGTTGAGGAGGAGACTCTTGAGCGAGGTCGCGGAGTGGTGACGGGCAAGCGCCGCCTCGATGGCCGGATGGCCCGGGCGCACCACGCCGTCGCTCGCCGTCAGCTCGGCCGTGTAGGCCGAACCATGAACGCTGCGCGCTCGTTGGAAGCGCCGCTCCGCCTCCAGCTCGTCTGGGCGGCCCGCGAGCCTGTCGGGTTCGCTCAGGGCGTGATGCGCGCCCGCATTGGGTCGCGAAGTGGCCCGTTCGGCGTCCAAGGTAGCGAGCAGGCGGCTCTTCGTCTGCTTGCGGCCGTCAGAGCCGCGGCGGGGCCAGGAGGCCACCAACTCCTCGCCGGTAGCGGCCACCAGAGCGCGGAAGTTATCGGCGTCCTGCCGGCCCACCCCGCGCTCCCTCAGCACGATGCCGGGCCTGAGGCGCTGCGGAAGGAGCGCGTCCTCATCAGGGGCGCGGCGCGGCCACGCCCGCGCGGTCAGGCCCAACAGGCGCGTGTACGGCCTGGGCCAGCCGACGAGCGTGCCGGCAGGTCCCCAGATCACTGACGTCGCCGGGTCGTTGCCGTCCTCGACCCGAAGGCGCGACAGCGACTGCTCGAGGACGTTGGCAGGACCCTGGTTCAGGGCCCGCCGCCACAGGGCCAGGGCGTCCCCGCGCAACCACCGCTCGCCCACCTTGCTCGCCGCCGGTAGGCCGAGCGAGACGTCCGCCACCAGGCGCTCCAGGATCTGCGCCTGCAGCGGCTCGCGCCGCGCCAAGGGTCCGAGCGCACCGCGCCAGTGCGCCAGGCTGGTGAGCCCGGCATCTTGGTGCACTTCGTCCGACCACGTTTCGGGCAGGACGGCAAGGGGGCCGGTGTTCACTTCCCGCGCCGCGGCCGCGATCCGCCTGACGTGCGGCTGAGACGGACCCCTGGCCAGCGCATCCGCGAGGGCGGCAAGTAACTGGCCGACGGGTGTCGCCAGGACCGGTGTGCCGTGAGCGGCGTGCACGGGCAAGCCGGCGCCCTTGGCGAGGCTGCGCACGCTCTCGTCGTATGGGCCCACTTCCGTGGTCCCGATGGCCACTTCCTCGGGGCGGCGCCCGCTGCTCAGGAGTTCGTGCACCCAGCGAAGGGCCTCGAGGGCCTCGTGCTCCGGGTTGGCGCAACTGGTCTGCGTCGTCCTCGGTGTGAGAGCCGGAGCCGCCAGCCAGGCGACCTGCGCCGGCAGCCAAGCCGGCGGGCGCGGCTGCAGTCCGCGCCACGTGACGGAGACCTGCTGCGCCAGGTCGGTCAGGAGGCCGCGGTACAGGGGCGGCAGGTCGTCTACGCGGTCGAGAGTCGTCGGACCCAGCAGCGTGGGGGCAAGGCCTACCCGGCGCCTCGCGCGGCTCACCAGTCGGTGGGGGAGGAGGGCGCCACCCTCCAACGCGTCCTCCACGTGCTGTTCGAGGGCGGCGAGCTCCGCCCAGCGGCCGCCCGCCGCGGCGCGCTCGCGCAAGTCCAGGTCGGCGTCCCACACTGCCCGCAGCGTCCGTGCTGCGGCCCGCGCGAAACCGGGCATGCCGGCGAGCTCCCGGAGCCCCGTCAGCCTCTCCACCGGCGGCACCTGCAGCGCTGCCAGGAGCTCGGAGGTACTGACGGGCCGAGCGAAGCCCCCTACCAGGCGGCCGGCGAGGCCGGCCATGGACAAGACCTGGTGGCCGAGGCTGCCCTGCTCGGCCAGCTCGTCTTGCACGCGGCGCCCGCCGAGGCGGCCGGGGACGACGTAAGTGGTGCGCCTTAGCAAGGCAGGCGGCCCCCCTTCGAAGCTGCGAGGAGGATAACGCGGGCGTGCGGCAGGGAATGACGGAGCTACCCGCACGTCCTAGCCAGGCGAGCGGGGCCTGGCTAGGACGTGCGGGGCCAGGCCGCCGGAGCCCGGCCGCCCGAGGCCCCGGGCAAGGACCAGCGAGCGACGGCGGCTGGGAACCCTGATGGACGCACTGGACGCCATACGCGGGCCATACCGCGTCGCGAGCTGTTCGTTAAGTGTCATCGTACCGGCCCGGTCAGGCGAACGGGAGACATAATGGCCGACGATTGGGAGGGATTACATGAAGCGCATCGTGATGCTGTTGTTGGCGCTCGTCTCCGGACTCGTGATGGCTCAGGGCACCATCTCCATCGGGCTGCTGCTGCCTTTCACCGGCCAGTACGACTGGGTGGGAGCCAACGTTCAACCCGTCGCCCAGATGATCGCCGACGATGCCAACGCGAGTGGCGGCATCGGCGGAGCACAGATCCGCTTGCTGCAGGGAGACACCGAGGGCACCGTCGATGCCGGCTTCACGGCCGCCCAGAAGCTCATCAACGCCGACGGGGTGGTCGCGCTCATCGGACCGACCTCGCTGTCCTTGGCCGGTTCCCAGCAGTTGATCGTCGATGCCAAGGTGCCGATGGTCTCGCCGACCGCCGGCACGACCGCGCTCGATTCCTTCAACACCCAGTACGTCTTCCGCACCGTTCCATCGGACTCCTTGGGCGGCCGGGCGGTGGCCCGGGCGGCAACCGACGCCCAATTCCTGGGCCGCGATTCGGCGTTCAAGAAGGTGGTCCTGATGGTCGCGAACGCTCCGGCCATGGTTTCGTTCCAGGCGCCCATCGAGAAGTCCATGACCGACTTCGGCACGCCTCTGCTCGACAGCTTCCAGTTCACGCCCGATAAGCCCAGTTACCGCACCGAGGTCCAACAGGCGCTGGCGCTCGACCCAGACCTGATCGTGCTGGTCGCCACACCCGAGGATTCCGCGCGCGTGATGCAAGCAGCCTTCCAAGCCGGCTACGAGGGTACCTGGTTCGTCACCCAAGACCAGACCACGAGCGATTACATCGCCCTCGCCACGCCACAACTGGTCGACGGGATCTATGGACTCGAAGAGGTCGCGGCGCCCGAGAGCGCCGGCCTGTACGACGCTTTCGCGGCCCAGCTGAAGGCCTTTGACGGGAAGGAGCCGCAGATCTTCGGCACGAACACCTACGACGCCATGAACGTCGTCTTGTTGGCCATGGTGCGAGCGGCGCGCGACGGCGGCGAGATAACGCGCGCCACCGTCGCTGCCAACATAAGGCCGGTCACCGACGCCGGTGAGGGCAAGGTAGTGGTACACGAATACATGGCAGGAAAGGCCGCGCTTCTTGCGGGCAAGGAGATCGACTACCAGGGCCTGGTCGGACCGATAGACTTCGACGCGTTCGGCAACATCACCGCTCCGTTCGCGATCAAGCGGGTGGTTGACGGCGCCTGGCAGACCGTGGCGATCGTTCCGGCCGCCGCGCTGGAGTAGCCGAGGGGTAGAGGGCGTGGGGGCAGCGGTGGCGGCGAGCCACCGCACGCCCACGCTTGACCCTCGTAAACCGTGACCGCGTTCCTGCAGACGTTGATCTTCGGCCTCGGTACGGGCGCTGTCATCAGCGTCGGCGCCGTGGGCCTGTCGTTGTCTTACGGCGTCACCAGGTTCATCAATTTCTCGTACGGGGAGCTGCTCACGCTCGGCGCCTACCTGGCCTTCGTGGCCGTGTCGCTGGGTTTGTCGTTACCCGTAGCCAGCCTGCTGGCCATGGTCGTGGTCGGACTCATAGGAGTGGTGCTGGCCCGGCTGCTCTTCGACCCCATCTTGCACCGCGGCTTCCTGTCGCTCCTGGTGACGAGCGTGGGCCTCGCTTTCGTGCTGCAGAACGCCGTGCGCATGATATTCGGGTCCAGCCCGACGCGCTTCCCGCTACCACCCCTGCGGCCTTGGCGGATCGGCGCGCTCATAGTCCCGAAGGTCCCCGTTCTCGTCATCGTCATCGCCGCGCTGGCCATGGCGTGCGTCCACCTACTGCTTCGCTACACGCGCATGGGCAAGATGATGCGCGCCACCAGCGACGATGCGGCGCTCGCCAAGGCGTCCGGCATAGTCACCGGTCGGGTGTTGGCGACCACCTGGTTCTTGAGCGCCGCCATCGCCGCCTTGGGCGGCGTCCTGCTGGGCATGACCCAGATCGCGTTGCAACCGGTGATGGGTTGGGGCTTCTTGCTCGTCGTGTTCGCCGCCGTGCTGTTAGGGGGCATCGGCAACCCTTACGGGGCCATGCTCGGAGCCCTCATCGTCGGGCTCGGCATCGAGTTCGGCGCCGCCTACCTGGCGCCGGACTACGGCCACGCCTTCGCCTTCTTGCTCCTCGTGCTCGTCCTGCTCCTGAGGCCCAAGGGACTACTGCGAGGGAGTTTCTGATGGCATTGGCGACCTTCTTCGTCGGGCTGCTTACTCTGGCGTTGATCTACGGCGTTCTCACGCTCGGGTTGCATGTCCAGTTCGGCCTGGCGGGCATGCTCAACTTCGGGCATGTGGCGTTCTTCGCGGTCGGGGCCTTCACGAGCGCCTTGCTGTCGTTGCCACCCAAGGGCAGCGAGGCCTATTTGGCGGCCGGCGGGCAGTACCAGCTCGGTTACGGCTTGCCGGTGCCCCTGGCGTTCCTTGCGGCCGGTCTGGCCGGCGGCTTGGTGGCGCTGCTGATCGGCTCTACCAGCGTGCGGCTCGGATCGCATTACCTCGCGGTCGCCACATTCGCCATGGCCGAGATCCTACGCAGCGTGCTGACCAACGAGACCTGGCTCACCCGCGGCCAGTTCGGGATAAGCGGTGTGCCGCAGCCGCTACGGTCCAACCCCATCCCAGCAGAGCTCTATCCGTTCGCCTACCTGGCTGCGACGGTAGTAGTGGTGGCGCTGCTGTTGGCCGTGTCGGTGCGCTTGACCTCGTCCCCCTTCGGCCGCGCGCTGCGTGCCGTGAGAGAGGACGAGACTGCCGCGAGGGCTCTCGGGAAGCCGGCGCCCGGACTCAAGCTGCGCGCCTTCGCCCTCGGCGGTGTGCTGGCGGGCTTCGCGGGAAGCTTGTGGACGCATTCCCTGGGCATCGTTCACGTTGGCCAGTTCGTGCCGATCATCACGTTCCAGGTCTGGCTCGCGCTGCTGCTGGGCGGCCGCGGCAACCCGATCGGCGCGGTGGTCGGCGCCCTGGTGTTGATGGCCATAACCGAGAGCACGCGGTTCCTCGGCAACATCCCGTTCCTGGAGCCGCTGACGCGGCGAAACCCCAGCTTCGTTCCGTCCCTGCGCTTCGTCGTCGTCGGCCTGCTGCTCATCCTAGTGGTGCGCTACTTCCCGCGTGGCCTGCTGCCTGAAAGGTTGCGCCGACCCCCAGCCGACGAGCCGGCCCCCGGTCGCCAGCCATGACCTCGCCGCCAGATAACGACGTAGCCTTGCGCGTAGCGGACGTCAGCAAGGCGTTCGGGGGCCTTCAAGCCGTCAATCACGCCACGTTCGACGTGGCGCGCGGCAGCGTCACCGGACTGATCGGCCCCAACGGTGCCGGCAAGTCGACACTCTTCAACCTCATCACCGGCGTGATCCGGCCGGACGGTGGTCGGGTCGAACTAGACGGACTGGAGCTGGTCGGCAAGCCGGCCGACGTAATCGCCAGGGCCGGGTTGGGCCGCACCTTCCAGACGCCACGCATCTTCGCGGCGATGTCGGTGTGGGAGAACCTCATGGCCGGCGGCAACGCTCACCCGGGTGAAACTCTGATCGGTGGCCTGTTTCCCGGCAGAGGGTCGCGTGAGCGAGAGGCTCTGCTTCGCGGCCGGGCGCGCGAGTTGTTGCGCTTCCTCGGACTCGAGCACCTTGCGGGCGGCAGCGCTCAGGACCTCTCTGGCGGGCAACGCAAGTTGCTGACGCTGGGCCGAGCCTTGATGGCGGCGCCAGAAGTGCTGCTACTGGACGAACCCGCCGCCGGGGTGAACCAGACCCTCAGGCGCACGCTCATGGCCCGGATAGCCGACCTGCGCGCGCGGGGGGTGACGGTGCTGGTGGTGGAGCACGACATGGACCTCGTCATGGAGCTATGCGACCACGTGGTGGTCATGCATCAGGGCAGCGTACTGGCGCAGGGAGCACCGGGCAGCGTTCAGAGCGATCCAAGGGTGATCGAAGCCTACCTGGGAGGCGCCGTATGAGCCGGCCTCCTGAGCCGCTCTTGCGTGTCGAGCAGCTGGACGCCGGGTACGGCCCGCTGCAGATCCTGTTCGGCGTCAGCCTCGAGGTCGGCGCCGATGAGCAAGTACTCGTGTTCGGGCCCAACGGCGCGGGGAAGAGCACCCTCATGAAGGCGCTGCTCGGGTTGGTGAGGCCGACCGCGGGGCGGCTGCGCTTCAGGGAACGCGACATCGCGGGGCTCGCCACCGAAGCCATCGTGAGGCGCGGAGTCGGCTACGTGCCCCAGATCAACAACGTCTTCGGGTCGATGACCGTGTACGAGAACCTCGAGATGGGCGGCGCTACGCTCAGCCCGCGTGCGGCGGCGCGCCGGGTAAGGGCGCTGGAGGAGCGCTTCCCGCTCCTCGGTGAACGCCGACGCCAGCCCGCCAACACGCTCTCGGGCGGCCAGCGTCAGCTCCTCGCCATGGCGCGCGCCCTGATGCCCGAACCCGCCTTGCTGCTGCTCGACGAACCCACGGCCGGGTTGGCTCCGCTGCTGGTAACGAGCATCTTCGAGACCGCACGCACCATCAGTCGCAGCGGCACGGCGGTGCTCATGGTGGAGCAGAACGCCCGCCAGGCACTCGAGTTCGTCGACCGCGGCGTGGTGCTGGAGAACGGCACCGTCCGCGCTACCGGCACCGCACTCGACCTCCGCTCACGCGATGACATAGCGGCGCTCTACTTGGGCGTGGCGAAAGACCGGCACTGAGCGACCGAGCCCGAGCTGCGTCAGCGAACGCTTGCCGGGTCACGCCCCTGCAACACCACCGCCGTCCACTGCCGCAGCCAGCGCGCCTGGTTGGCCTGCACGGTGGCCGCGGGCAGCGGTTCGGCCACCACGTCCTCGCCTACCTGGGCGTAGAGGTCGAACTCGCGCGGCAGCTCGGTACCCACGACCACCGGGTTCACGAACATGGCGGCGGGTATGGCCGCCTGGACCGCGGGGCTCAGCATGAAGTCCACGAACGCCTCGGCGGCGGCGCGATGCTTCGTGCCCCTCAGGATCCCGACCCCCTCGACCTGGCGGTAGGCGCAGCCGGGGCACTGCAGGTTGGCGGTGGGCGACTCGGTCAACGGTTCGTCCGCGAAGATGACCTCCGCCGCGGGGCTCGTCGCGTAGCTCACGACCAGTGGCCGGTCGCCGCCGTAGCGCGTGAAGAGGGTGTAGTAGGCGTCGGACCAGCCGTCCGCCACCTCGAGGTCGTTGGCCGCCAGCGCGGCCCAGAAGTCGAGCCAATCAGCGTACTTGGCGTCGGCGCCCATCACGCCCGCCTCGTCGTCGCCGAAGCGCACCACGGTGGCCAGCAAGAACGCCAGGCCCGGGCTGGAGGTCGCGGGGTTCTCGACGACGCTCACGCCGCGGTAGGCGGGCGCCGCCAGGTCAGCCAGTCCGGTCGGGAGTTCTAGGCCCTGCTTGGAGAACCACGCCACGTCCACGTTAGGCAGCACGTAGCCTACGTCGACGGGGGTTATGAGGCCCGTCGGGTCGAAGATGAAGTCGGCGCGGACGTCGGCGAGCCGGGGACTCAGGTAGGGCTCGAAGATGCCCTCGGACCGCACCCGCTCGAGGAGGCTCTCGTCGACTCCGAACAGCACGTCGGCAAGAGGTCGCGACTTGGTGAGCACCGCGCGGTTCACTACCTCGCCGGCGTCACCGGCCTTCAGGAACGAGACTTCGATGCCTGTGCTCTTCGTGAAGTCGGACACGAGTTCGGCGGGCAGGGCGAACGAGTCGTGGGTGAGCACCGTGATGCGCTCGGCCGCGCAGGCGCCAAGCAGCGTTGCGAGGATGATCGACACCGTAGTCTTAACGAGTTTCCGCATGGCGGCACGTCCTTCCATCACCACCGGACGCGCGGCGCGTTTCGCGGCGCAGCGTCACTCTCCCTCCGCCCGCATGACCGGGGTCAGGTTCTAGGGTGTGATCTCAGCCCGGGACGCATGCCCCGGACACCCCTGATGACGCTTCGAAGGTACCGCCGGCCGGTGAGCGCGTCAAGCGGCCAGGAGCGAGTGGCATGGTCCTGTCGCCGCGCCTCAGTCGCCCGGCTCCACCGCCCGGCTCGGGAGCCGCCACGCGGCGACCAGGGCCGTCACCAAGAAGAGCGCCGCAGTCACCAAGAAGATGGTCCGGTAGTTGGTGTCGCCGGGCAGGCTCGTAAGGGTGACGATCACACCGGCGACGATGGGCGCCACGGCCCGCGAGGCGGCCGCCACGGAGGTGTCGATGCCGTACACGGAGCCTGCCACCCCCCTCGGGGTGAGGCGGGCGAGCATGGCGCTGATGGAGGGCAGGACGCCGCCGATGGCCAGGCCGATGAGAACGTTGACGGCGATCAGTTGGAAGACGTCGGTGACGTACGCCATGGGCACGTAGAAGACCGCGCACGCGAACGCCGACACCACCAGGATCGGCTTGTAGCCGACCCTATCGGAGAGGCGCCCCAAGACCACGCCGCTCAGCGTGGAAGACAAGGCGGCGAGGCCGATGGCCAGGCCCGTGTACATGCCGGCCAGCTCCTTGTCGACGGTGATCGTGGCTATGAACAGTGGCAGGAAGGGCACCAGCATAGTGCGCCCGAGCCAGGCGCTGAAACGGAGGAAGTAGGCGAGGGGCACGCCCGTCGTCTTGATCACCGCGCGCCACGCGTGGAGCATGCCACTCACGCCGTGTTCGTCGTCCGCGGGCCGCTGGAAGTCCTCCTTCACGCCGAAGAGGACGAGCAGGCCGCCCACGAGGAGCAACCCGGCCGTGACCACGAACGAGAGGCGGTAGCCGAAGAAGTACTCGAGCGCGCCGCCGATCATGGGGCCTATCGACGCCCCGGCCCAGGACGCCGTCTGCATCATCCCCATGGCGTACCCGAGCCGGTTGCGGGGCGCGGCCGCCGCCACCATCGAGTTGCCTGCGCTCGCTACTCCCGTCGTGAGGCCCTGCACGAGCCTGAGGAAGGTCAGTTCCTCCGCGCTGCGTACGAAGGCCATGAGGAAGATGACGACGGCGCCGCCCACCAACGCCCGCTCGACCATGAGCTTGCGCCCATGGCGGTCGGCGATGGCGCCCCAGATGGGCGCAGCGACCATCATCGCTATCGCCTGCACGCTGAAAACGGCCGCGACCCAGAAGATGATCGAGCCCGACCCTTTCACGCCGAGGAACTCGACGTAGCTGGGCAGGAAAGGGAAGATGGTCGAGAAACCGATGGAGGCAAGCAGCTGCGCGAAGAACATGACGAAGAGGATGCGTTGCCAGCTGGTTTTCGGCACCGGTCGCCTCCGTGACGCGCAGCACCGCGAGGGGCCTCCATGACGCTGGACGGACGGCGGTCACGGGTTCCCGCGGGCGCCGGTCATGGTAACCCCGTCACGGAAAGCTCGCGGCCGGGTCCGGCAACGGTTAGCGTAGGCGAATGCCGCTGACCGAAGCCGAGATCCTCGCCCGCTGCCCCCTGTTCGCGGAGCTCGCGGACGAGGACGTGCAGGCGCTCGCACTCGTTGCCAGGCGGCGCAACCTCGAGTCCGGCGAGTCGCTCTTCATGGCCGGGGAGCGGGCCAAGGGGCTGGCGGTCGTGGTGAGCGGCCGCGTGAAGGTCTACGTGATCTCGCCCGCCAGCGGGCGCGAGGTCGTGCTGACCATGGAGCACCCGTTCAACGCGGTGGCCGAGTTGGTGTCCTTGGACGGCGGCCCCTACCCGGCCAGCGCCGAGGCGGCCGAGGCCAGCGAGGTGCTATGGCTCGAACAGTCGGGTTTCCAGCGTGTGCTCAGGGAGCGGCCTCAGGTGGCGCTTCACCTGATGGGCATGCTCGGCAGGCGCTTGCGGCGGCTGGTGGCGCTAGTGGAACAGATCTCGTTCCAGGAGGTGATCCAACGCTTGGCCCGCTACCTGCTGGAGGTCGCCCAGAGCGGGGTTCCCTTCGTGCTGGACACGAACGGCGTCATTGCCGCGCAGCTGGGGACGGTGCCCGAACTGGTCAGCCGCAACCTCTCGCGGCTTCACGCCGGGGGCATAGTCGAACTGCAGGGACGCAAGGTCACCGGCCTGGACTTCGCCCAGTTGGAGGAGATGGCGCGGTCGGCCGGGCGTTAGAGCCTCAGTAGAAACCGAGGGACCGCTTCGCCTGGTCGCTCATTGCGTCTGGCGTCCAGGGTGGGTCCCATACCAGGTCGACGCTGATGTCGCCGACCCCGGGCACCTGGCCGAGGCAGTGGCGCACGTCGGCCTCTATGCTCCCGTGTAGCGGACACCCCGGCGTGGTGAGCGTCATCTCGATCGCCACTTGCGAGTCCACCACGGCCACCGTGTACACCATCCCCAAGCTGACGATGTCGAGCCCCAGCTCGGGATCGATCACCGCGTGCAGGGCCTCGAGCACGTTGCGCGCTGGGACGGCCGGGTTGATCTCCGTGAATTCCGTTTCGGTCATGCGTGTGCGTCCTCCACGCCGGCGGCCTTGGCCAGCTTGCCGGCGGCTGCGGCTGCCAGGCGCCTCTTGGCACGTACGGTAACGCCGACCACGTGGCCGGCCTGTAGTAGGAGCGCGGCGCCCCCCAGCAGCGTGGCCGCCCCGGACACCGATGCCAGGACGCTAAGGCGCCAGATCGTGGCACCCGCCAGGGCGAGGGCCGCCACCGCCAACCCCCAGGTGATGAGCGGTTCGAGTTCGTTCCTCACCAGGTCGCGTAGCAGCGGCGCGCCACCCGACACGCCGCCCGTAGCTGCCCCGGCGAACTGCCACGTCCAGGTGAGGAACGAGAGGATCTTGACGAGCATGCCACTCACTGCCAGGCCCACGAACCCGACCAGGAAGAGGATGGCGGCGGCGCCTCCTTGGCCGAACAGCAGTGCCAAGCCGGCCAGCGGCAGGAACGCGTGGGCCAGGACGTAACGCTCTATCGGTGCCTCCAGCTTCTTGCGCAGCCTGCGCTTGAGGATGCCGAGCACCTCCCAAGCCTGGAAGAAGCAACCGACGGCCAGGAGGGCCAGGGCGACGCCGGGGTCCCTTAGGCGGGCGAAGGCCGTCAGGGCCTCCAACAGAACGGCGGCCGAGACGGCGTAAGTGGCGCAGCGAACGCGCCACTGCGGCCCACCCTTCGAGAGCGCGAACATGGAAAGCAGCTTCTGTCCCGAACCGACTATGCCCAACAAGAAGGCCCCGAACAGGCCGACCGTCAAGTGTAGCTGCACGGGATAGCCGACCCGTGCGGCCAACGCCGGCGTCGTCCGGGCACTGGCAAGGGTGAACCCCAGCAGCACGGCCAGTGTGAGGAACGCCGCCGAGAGCAGCAGCGCGTGGCTGCCCGGGTCCTTCGGCCACCGTTGCGCCGCCGTCCTGACGAGCTGCACGAGCATGGCCAGCATGGCGAGGCTCACGGCGGCTGCGCCCGGCGCGAGCCAAGCTGGGTCGAACGTGCGGAAGAAGCCGACGACCACGGCCACGCCGCCCGCGAAGAAGAGCGGCAGGGTCGCCCAGCCTAGGCGCGGCCAGGCGAGGCGCGTCACGAACATCACGGCCGGCAGCTGTTGCAGCGTGCCCACGAACACCAGACCCACGAACAGCAGCGTGTAGACGTGGTTGAGCGCCACCACCCGCGGAGTTCCCAGGTAGGCGGTGAAGGCCCCCGGAGCGAGCAGGACGAGGACCCCGGCAAACACCAACGCGGCCGCGCCCACGAGCAAGGAAGCGATGGGGAGGACCGGCGGCGCGCCGTCGGCCCCCAAACGGGGCATCACTTGGGCTCAGGCCCCTTTGGTGATCCGAACCTGCGCGCTGCCGTCGTCCTGTTCCAAGACCTCGTACTCGGCGCCGGCATCGGCGAGTTGCGGCAGGAGATAGACGGGCACGCGGTCGTTGTGGATGGTAAGTACTTCGCCGGGCGCCATCTCGTCCAAGGCCTCGAGGGTCCTGATCATCGGGTTGGGGGGTTCGAGACCCCGGTTGTCGAGGAACTTGTCGGCCATGCTCCTAGCTTCTGCCTCGAAGGCCGTTCCGGCCAATGACCTACGTCATGGTGCCGGCCCGTGCCTCCTTGCGACTCTACGCTCGTGGCGCACGAGGAACGGCAACAAGCGCAAGTGCAACCGGCTAAGGTTTCGGCCGTGGAAGAGCCCGCCTCGCCGGCGGGCGGGGCGTCCCCAGCGGTCCCGGCGGCACGGGGTGCCACCTCCGGGGCCGAGGAGCGCCGTGTGCTACTGGCGGCACGTGTCTCAACCATCATCGATGCCCACGAGGACGCCCTCTCGACCCTGATCGCCGGGGGGTTCACCCTCCTGGCGCAGGCGCCGCTCAGGTGGGCCATGGCGCACACCGTGAACCTCGGCCAGGCGTTTAGGCTCAGGGGCCTGGCCCCGGCGGAGCAGGATCGGTTGCTCGACGCCCTCGCGGCCCTGGGTGTACCCGACCGCCTCGAACGGGGCGTCAGCGGGCTGGGGCCGAACGGAAGCGAGGACTGAGATGCCGCTCTTCAAGACGTCGGAGGTGGCTCGGTTCTCGGAACGCGGCCCGGTGCCCAGGCCGTTGAACGTGGGCGAGCACATGGCCGTCATGCTGCTCTGCCTACAGAAGCACCAGCAGATCGTGGCGCCCGAATCGGACGGGGCCGAGACCATCTTCACCGTCCTGGAAGGCAGCGGCACCATCACAGAGGATGACCGGGTCTACGAGGTGGCCGCGGGTGACATCGTTCACGTGAAGCCGGGCTCGCAGAAGTCGCTCGAGGCGGGAGAGGGGACCTTCACCGTCGTGGGCGTCCGGCAGTTGGGGGGCAAGCATGGCGCTTAGACCGAGCGAGATGTTCGTCGACATGGAAGCCTGCATCGAGTGCGGCATCTGTGAGGAGATAGCGCCGGGCATCCGCGACTGCACCGAGCACGTGCCAGTCACCAGCCTGACCATCGAAGCTATGGCTAACTGCCCCACTGGAGCCATCAAGTGGGCCGAAGGAGGAACCGATGAAGACGATAGACGTGCGCACCATCCCGCCGCGTGAGCGACACCCGCTGCTGTTCCAGGCGTTCGACGACCTGGAAGCGGGTCAGGCGTTCGAACTGATCAACGACCACGACCCCAAGCCGCTCTACTATCAGTTCCAGGTGGAGCGCAGCGGCACGGTCGAGTGGGAATATCTCGAGCAAGGACCCGAAACCTGGCGCATCCGCGTCGGCAAGGTCGACTGACAGAGACCGCCGTGCGTGAGTGGGCCGCCGCGCACCCCAGGTCGCGGCGGCCCTCGCGGTGGTGGATCTCGCAGTGGTGGCCCTAGCCGTGGCGGCAATCGGTTAGTTTGACCCCGTGAGCAAGTGGCAGGTCGCGTTCCTCCGCGCCGCGCTGGGTTGGCTGGTGGCCACGGGCGTCTTGGGCGTGGTGGTGAGCATCTGGCCCGCGCTGGCCGGACCGTTCCGCCCCACCCACGCGCACATGGGCGTGCTCGGCTTCTTCCTCGGCATGGTCATGGGAGTGGCCTTCTGGATGCTCCCGCGCCCTGGCGGCATCAAGCAGACGAGCTGGGAGGCCGCCAGCTTCGTGCTGTTGCAGGCGGGGCTCGTGCTGCGCGTGGTCGTCGAGCCGTGGTGGCGCATGACCGGCGACCGCAACGTTCAGGTGGCGTTCGTCGTCAGCGGCCTGCTGCTGCTTGCCGCCATGGTCGTGTTCCTGCTTGCCATGAGCAAGCGCGTCGTGACGCTGGCGACCATCCGCGAGAAAGGCCTGGGGCGCCGCCGAGCTGCGGCGCCCCAGGAAGGCGAGTCGGGTGAGAAGGACTAGGAGTCGGATTCGATGACGTGCGTGCCCGCGAAGCGGTCGCCGTAGCGGCGCCCGTCCGGAGCGGTGAGGACCAGGTAGATCTCGATGAGGCCGACGATCGCGCCGACCAGGGAGAGCAGCAGCGTCAGGGCGATGATGCCGAGGAACGGGGCGTAGACGACCAAGTAGCCGAGCGAGCCCAGCGCGAGCGTCCAGTTGCGCTTGATGGAGGTGGTGAGGTCCATCTTGCCGCCGTCTTCGCGCACCACCCGCAGCTTCATCAGCTTCTTGCCCAGCGAACGCCCGTCCATGAAGTCGAAATCGAAACCGTCACGGGTGAGGATGTACGCGAAGCCGAGCAGGCTGCCGATCACAGGAAGGGCGCTCAGCACCCCGGCGATGACCGCGTCGATGATGTACGCGATGGCGCGCTTGCCCACGTCCGGCTTCGACTGGGCCTCGGGTCCGGCGGGGGCGGCGCCTTCGGGAGGCGCTACGGGCGGCACGGGTGGCACGGGAGGGATGGGTGGAACGGGTGGGGTCTCTTTGTGGTCGTCAGACTCTGGATTGCGGTCTGAAGGCGCTTGGTCCGACATGAACCGCTCCTTCCGGGGCGTCCTGGGGTCGTTGCGTGACGTCCTGTGCGCCAGTGTAGGGCAAGCGGGCCTCGGGTGTTGTGGCACATCGGGCACGTGCCGTCGCTCACAGTCTGCCGGAGGACGTTCTCTGGGAGTGCGTCTCTCCTCGCGCCGGGCGGCCACACTAGTCGTAAGGTAGTCGGGGAGGCGCCCCTCGGCGACCATACATGGCATCTGCGCACGGTTTCTTCGTGGTACCGACCGGCCCTGGAGTGGGCCTCACCTCGGTCTGCCTCGGCCTGGTCCGGGCGCTCGAGCGTGAGGGCCTGCGGGTGGGGTTCATCAAGCCGATCAGGCAACCAGGCGATGACGAGGGCGTGGAGCGCTCCACCGAGTTCGTGCGCCGGAGCACGACGATCGAGCCTGGCGAGCCCATGCGGTACGCCGAGGCCGAGGCGCACCTCGCGGCCGGGCGGCAGTCCGAGCTCTTGCAGGCCCTGGTAGGGCGCTACGAGAAGGCCGCCGCCGGCGCCGACGTGATCATCGTCGAGGGGCTCGCGGCCACGGCCGACCACCCGAACCTGGACGGCTTGAACGCCGCGCTGGCGCGCGCGCTCGACTGCCAGTCCATCTTCGTGGCGACACCCCAGCCGGACCTGAAGGCCCTCGACGATCGCCTGGAGCTGGCCGCCCAGTTGTTCGGGGGCGCCGGTAGCGCCCGCGTCCTCGGCGTCGTCGTCAACCAACTCAACGCCCCGAGCATGGCCGTCGTAGGCGCCACTCGCACGGGCATCCGCCTGCCGGACGTACGGCTGGACGCCGAGGCCCTGAGGACGACGCTCGGAGTCTTCCGCCACGCCGGGTTCTCGCTGTTGGGGGCGATACCGTGGAGCGCAGCCATGGTCTCGCCGCGAACTCTCGACGTGGCCAAGCACTTGGGGGCCGAGTCCATCAGCGCGGGTGAACTGGCGACGCGCCGCGTAGTCGACGTCTCGTTGGTGGCGCGCTCGGTGGCGCACATGACCCACCGCCTCAGGCCGGGCGCCCTCCTCATCACGCCGGCGGACCGTGACGACATCATCCTCGCCGCCTGCATGGCGGCGCTCAACGGCGTGCCCCTGGCCGGCCTCGTGTTGACGGGCGACATCGCCCCCAATCCGAACGTCATGAAGCTGTGTGAGAAGGCCATCGCCACCGGGCTCCCCGTGCTGGCGGTGAAGACCGACTCTTACGTCACGGCGGCCCGCGCCGCCGCCATGAACCTCGAGGTGCCCATCGACGACGTCGAGCGCATGGAGCGCGCCATGAACGAGGTCGCGGAGAACCTCGACATCGGTCCGCTGAAGGCGCGCTTGCGCATCAGCCGCGAGCTGCGCCTCTCGCCACCCGCCTTCTTGTACCGCCTGGTGGAGCTCTCACGCGCGGCCGACAAACGCATCGTGCTTCCAGAGGGTGATGAGCCACGGACCGTGTTGGCGGCCGTCGAGTGCGGCGAGCGTGGCATAGCCACCTGCGTCCTGCTCGGTGATCCGGCCGAGGTCCACCGTGTGGCCGAGGCACAAGGGGTCGCGTTAGGCAAGGGCGTGGAAGTGATAGAACCCACCGACGACCTGCGGGAACGGTACGTGGCGGCCATGGTCGAGCTCCGCAAGCACAAGGGCCTCACGCAAGACGGCGCGCGCAACCAGCTGCGCGACAACGTGGTGCTGGGCACCATGATGCTGGCTCTCGGCGAGGTCGACGGCCTCGTGTCGGGTGCCACGCATACGACGGCGAACACGGTGCGCCCCGCCCTGCAACTGATCAAGACCCACGAAGAAGCCAAGCTCGTCTCGTCGGTCTTCTTCATGTGCCTCCCGGATCAGGTGCTCGTATACGGCGACTGCGCCGTGAACCCCGACCCCGACGCCGAAGAACTGGCCGACATCGCCATCCAGTCGGCCGACTCGGCGGCGGCCTTCGGGATCGAGCCGCGCGTGGCGCTCCTCAGCTACTCGACCGGCACCTCGGGTGAGGGGGCCGACGTCGACAAGGTGCGCGAGGCCACGCGCATCGCCAGGGAGCGCCGCCCCGACCTCGTGCTGGACGGTCCCCTCCAGTACGACGCCGCGACCGTTCCCAGCGTCGCCGTCAGCAAGGCACCGGACAGCCCGGTGGCAGGCAGGGCGACGGTGCTCATCTTCCCGGACCTCAACAGCGGCAACGCCACCTACAAGGCGGTTCAGCGTTCGGCCGGCGTCGTTTCCGTCGGTCCCATGCTGCAGGGGCTGAGACGGCCCGTCAACGACCTGTCGCGCGGGGCCCTAGTGGACGACATCGTCTACACCATCGCGCTAACGGCCATCCAGGCGACGGCCACGCCGGGAAGCAGTGAGCCCGCTGCCTCGCCGAGCGCCTAGCCGACCGGCAGGTCACGCACGCGTGGGTAGGCCTTCAAGTACCTGAGCCATAGCCCCTGGAGCCAGCCGTACCGCTCCGCCAGCTCCCGGGCCGTGCCCTTCGCCGGGGTCAGTCCGCCGGTGTAGACGGCGCCGATGGCGTCGAGGGCACCGGTGTCGCGCCAGGGGACGCGCTCGTAGCGCCCGAGGCCGCGCCACGCCACCTGCTCTGCCGACCAGGGCCCCAAGCCCGGCAGACCGCTCAGCCACTTGAACAGGTCGTCGTAGGCGGCCGTTCGCAGCCACTGCTCGTCCATCTCCTCGAACGCCTCGGCGAGGCCCCTGAGGCGGTCGACCTTGCGCAGGTTGTTGGTGGCCGCGAGCAGGGCCGGCCGTGAGCCGTCGTCCAGGGCCAGTGGGGTGGGGAACGCGCCAAGCGTGCCGGCCCCGTCGGGCGAGGCAACTTGGGTTCCCAGGTACTCCACCAAGCGCTCCGCGCTGGCCCGCGCGAAGGCCGCCGGCGTGCGCTGCCTGATCACCGTCCAACAGGCCGCCGCGAAGGCCGAGCTGAACAGGGGCGGGTGGAAGCCCGCCAGGCGCTCCACGACCGGCTCGAACGGCGGGTCCGCGGCCGTCAGCAAGGGAGTGGTGTCGAGGTCGAGGGCGAAGCGCCACGACAACTCGCGGGCCGCGTGCAAGGCGTCCGTTCCCGAGAGCGGCTTAGGGGCGTGGACCGTGGCGCTCAGCGTGGCCGGGCCACCGGACGCAGGCCGCACCTCGACGGCTACGGGGCCGGCGGCCGGCAGCTCCAGGGCCAGGAACCAACCAGCACCGTCGCTCGTGGGTCGGCCTGCGTCGCCGGCGCCGGCCCAGCCCCGCAGCGCCAGGAGCGTATGGCGCCAGTTGAAGGGGGGTGTCGCCGTCAGCGTCAGGTGAGAGCTCGAGGCGCCGCTGCTACTTGTGGGCTCGCTGGTTCGCACCCGGGCAGCCTAACCGGGAGCGGCCCGTATACTTGGGCGCCTTGTTGGTCACGGACTCATCCCTCGAGAAACTCTCGTTCGATCGCGTGAGGTCGGCCCTCGCCGAGCGGGCAGGGACCTTCATGGGCGCCGAACTGGCGCGCGCCCTCGCGCCTCACCTCGAGGAGGCGGAGGCGGAGCGCGCCCTGGACCGCGTGGCCGAGGTCGTCGACGGGGGTTACCTGACGCTCGGCGGCATAGAGGACATCCGTGGCGCCCTGCAGCGCGTGCGCGACGGCCAGCTGTTAGACGGCACGGAGATCCTCTCGATCGCTTACAGCATGGACGGGGCGGCCACGTTGCGGCGCGCGATCCTCACCTCCCAGCGTGCGGCCCTGAGCGAGTTGGCCATGGAGATCGGCACGTTCGACGGGGTGCTGCGGCTCGTGCGCGAGCAGCTCGACCCCGACGGCAACGTGCGTGACGATGCCACGCCCAAGCTCCACGACATCCGCAGGCGCCTCAACCCGATCCGGGGCCGCATCCGCGAGCGGCTCACGCGGCTGCTGCAGCAGTACTCCGAGTACGTCCAGGACCCGATCATCACGCTCAGGCGTGACCGCTACGTCATCCCCATCAAGGCCAATCACCAGGCGCGCGTGCCCGGACTGGCCCTCGACCGCTCCGACTCGGGGGCGACCGTTTTCATGGAGCCCGCGGGCGTGGTGGACCTCAACAACGAGCTCGCGATCCTGGAGATGGAGGAGCGCGACGAGGTCCGGCGCATCCTGTTGGCCCTCGGAAGGCGGCTAGCCGACGAGCCCCGCCTCGACGAAAGCATGGACGTGGTGGCCCGCCTCGACCTGGTCAATGCCAGCGCGAGGCTGGCCAACGAGTGGCGGCTCGCGCGGCCCGCCTTCGACCCTGCCGGGCGCGTCAGGCTCATCGGCGCGCGTCACCCCCTCGTGCCCGATTGCGTACCCAACGACGTAATGCTAGACGCCAAGCAGCGCCTCCTGATCGTCACCGGACCCAACGCCGGCGGCAAGACGGTACTCCTGAAGACGGTGGGCCTGGCCGCGGTCATGGCCTACGCCGGGCTCTTCGTGGCCGCCGCTGCGGCCAAGCAGCCGCTCCTGCCGCGCACGCGGGAGCTACTGACCGACATCGGCGACGAGCAGAGCATCGAAGCGAGCCTCAGCACCTACGCGGGCCACCTTCGCAACCTTCGCGCCATTGCCGAGAAGGCCGACGAGCAAACGCTGGTGCTGATCGACGAACTGGGCTCGGGAACCGACCCCGACGAGGGCGCGGCGATCTCGCAGGCCATCCTCGAGGCGGTCGTGAGGTCGGGCGCCAGGGGCCTGGTCACCACACACCTAGCACCGCTCAAGGTCTTCGCCAGCGACACCCCTGGCGTTACGAACGCCGCCATGCGCTTCGACGTGGACGCCCTCAGACCCACCTACCAGCTGGTGGTGGGCCAACCGGGACGCAGCTACGCCCTCGCCATAGCGGAGCGCCTCGGCCTGGCTCACGACTTGCTGGAACGGGCCGCAGAACTCCTCGGCCCCGAGGGCGAGCGCTTGGAGAGCCTCCTACTCACGCTCGAGGCGCAACGCGACGAGTTGCGAGCGAGGTTGGACGAGGCCCGGACCGCGAGCGAGCAGGCGGCGCGGGAGGCCGAGCTGTTGAGGGAGCAGATCGCGCGGCTGCGAGGCCGCGAGGACGAGCTGATGGCGGCCGCGGCTCAGAGAGCTGAGGCGGTCCTCCAGGACACGCTCCAACAGGCAGCGAGGCTCAAGCGCAGCGCCCGTGAGGAGCCCGAGTCGCGCTCCAGGGCCCTGGAGGAGATCGGCAAGCTGAAACGCCAGGCGAAGGTGATGGCCGGTGGTGCGCGCCGGCCGACAACCTCGGATGAAGAGGGTAGAGCCGACCCCTTCGCGGTGGGCGCGCGCGTGCGGGTCGAGAGTTACGGCGCGGAGGGTCCCGTGCTCGAGCGGCGGGGCGATCAAGTCGTCGTTCAACTGGGGCTCATCAAGGTCGAGGTGCCGTTGAGCGACTGCCGCCCCGTGAAGGCGCCCGAGAAGAAGCGCACCGGGGCGGCGCCGTTGGCGATGACTCAGGCCGTTGCGCCAAGGGAGCTGAACCTGCGCGGCGAGCGCGTCGAGGCGGGCCTCGAACAGCTGCGCGACTTCCTCCTCGAGGCCCACGCGCTGAAGCTCGAATCCGTGCGCATCGTGCACGGCAAGGGCACGGGCGCCCTGCGCGACGCCGTGCGCCACTACCTGAAGAGTGACAAGAACGTCGAGCGCTTCGAGGACGCCGTGCCGTACGAGGGCGGCCATGGCGTTACCGTGGCGTACCTGCGCCGCTGACGCCGCCGGCACCACCCCATCTGCGATACTCGGACCATGACCCGCCGCAGCGCCATAGTGTTCGACCTGGACGGGACCCTCGTCGATTCCCTCGACGACATCCTCGACAGCTTCCTCGCCGCCTTCGACGCCGTGGGCTTGCCCAGACCCGAGCGAGCGGCCGCACGCGCCCTGGTGGGCAGGCCGCTGGGGGAGATGTACTCCCCGTTCGCCCCGGCGGAGGCGCTGGCCCCTCTCGAGTCCGCTTACCGCGAACATTATCCTCGCCACTTCGTGACAAGGACGCGGCCGTTCCCCGGGGTGCTCGACCTCCTCGGGCAACTAGGGGAACGGGGCTACTCGCGCGTGGTGGCGACGACCAAGCGACCCGACGCCGCCCGCGCGCTGGTCGAGGCCGTCGGGCTGGCTGGACTACTCGACCACGTGCAGGGCACGGAGGGCTTCCCTCACAAGCCGGCGCCCGACGTCATCCTGAGGGGCTTGGCGGCGGTCGGGGGCGCGGGCGAGTGGATGGTTGGCGACACCGTATCGGACATCGAGGCCGGCCGAGCAGCGGGGCTGAAGACCTACGCGGTCACGTGGGGAACGCACGACGCTGAAGCGTTGGCGAGTGTGGGCCCCGACGCGCTCGAGGCCACCCTCACGCCCCTCCTGCACCTGCTGGACGTCACGGACGGTTAGGCTGATCGCATGAACGGCATCGAGAAACAGTACGTCATCGACGCCCTCGCCGAGGACTCATGGCGCATGTTCCGGATCATGGGGGAGTTCGTCCAGGGGTTCGAGGAGATGGCCGACGTCGGGAAGGCCGTTACCGTGTTCGGCTCCGCGCGCCTGCAGCCCGGCAGTGACCTGTACGAGAAGGCCAGGCGCCTGGGGGCCGACATGACCAAGGAGGGCTACACCATGCTCACTGGCGGTGGCCCTGGGATCATGGAGGGGGCGAACCGGGGCGCAATGGAGGCCGGCGGCCGCAGCATGGGCCTCAACATCGACCTCCCGCACGAGCAGTCGCCGAACCCGTACCAGACGGACACGCTCAAGTTCAAGTACTTCTTCGTCCGCAAGGTGATGCTGGTCAAGTACTCGACCGCCTTCGTCGTCTTTCCCGGCGGTTTCGGGACCATCGACGAGTTGTTCGAGGCGCTGACGCTCATCCAGACGCACAAGATCAAGCCGTTCCCCGTCTACCTGGTGGGCGTCGAGTTCTGGCGCGGGCTGCTGCAGTGGCTGCAGGGCACGCTGCTGCGCCTGGGCACCATCTCGGAGGGCGACCTCCACCTGTTCAAGGTCGTGGACGACATCAGCACCATCCCGGACGAGATAGAGGCCTATTACCGCAACTCGAACATGGCGGGCTTCGACCTGCCCTGGTGACTTGTCGGGCGTCAGTCGTGATACGGCGGCAATGCCGCCACGCCGAACACCTGGGCCGCCAGGCTCCAGATCTGCTCCGGTTCCATGCCGGCACCCAGGTACTCGCCGTTCGGCTGCCAGACCTCCACGTGCGGGTGAGGGCCGTCGTGGGTGCCCTGGGCCGCCTCGATGGTGCCTGAGTTGCCGGTCGAGCCGATGATCTCGCCCTGTCTCACGAAGACGCCCTCGCGGATGCCCTCCGCCACTGCGGAGAGGTGCGCGTAACGCGTGACGAAACCGCCAGCGTGCCGGATCCAGACCTGGCGGCCCCTGAGGCGGTCGAGGATCTCGGGTGGCGTGTCCAGCATGCTCGAGGCCTCGGCCACCAGTTCGTCGTACGCCTTCAGGTCGTTCTCGACGTAGTCGCGATCGGCGCGGATGACGACGCCGTCGGCCACGGCGACGATCGGCGTGCCGTAGCCGATATCCACGCTGACCGTGCCGTCGTAGAAGTCGAAGCCCTCGTGGTAGCCGTTGCGGTAGGCGCGCCGGGCACCGGGTAGGTGGCTGCGGCGTGAGCTGATGGTGGCCCCCTCCACCGGCACTATGTACCCGGTCGGCCAGCCCTTCACGAAGGGTCGTTCCGCCGCCTCCCGAAGGCGGGGGAGGACTCCGGAGGTGCGCACGGCCGGGTTCTCTTGAGCGAGGTCGGCCGCGTTCTTGCCGGCGGCGTCCTTCAGGGTCGGATCGGCCCCGGCGTTCATGAGGTAGAGGACCTCCGAGGGCGTGCCCGCAGCGGCGGCCAGCATCAGGGCGGTGGAGCCGTTGGCGGTGACCTCGTCGATCCCGGCACCCGCGGCCAACAGGGCGTCCATCACCGAGACCGGGGCGTGGTTCCGGACGGCGGCCATGAGGACCGTGTAACCGTCCATGTCACGAGCGTTCACGTCGGCGCCGCCCCCCAGAGCCGCAGTTACCGCCTCGACGTCCGCCGACTCCAAGGCGCTGAACAGGCTGGGCTTGGCAGGTTCCGGCGTACCGCCGAAGGGCGGGAGCCCGAGAGCCCAGAGGGCCACCCCGGCCACCACCACCAACGCGAGCACTGCTGCCACTATCCGCATGCCTCAATGCTACCGCTACACTCGTTCGGTTATGTTTACAGCCGTGTTCGCGCCGCGCAAGAGCGAGTTCCTGAGGCTGTTGCGGCTGGCCGGACCACTGGTTCTGGCACAGCTCGCCCAGAACGGCATGAGCTTCGTGGATACCTTCATGGTGGGGCGCTTGGGCCCGGGCGCGCTAGCGGCTATGGCCCTGGGAGCCACCACCTTCTTCACGACCTCGATAGTCACCTCGTCCGTGCTCTTCGCCGTGGGGCCGGTGGTGGCTCAAGCGATCGGAGCCGGCCGCCGTGACGAGGCGGGTCACGTCGCCTCGCAGGCACTCTGGCTCGCCGTGGTGTTCGCCGTCCCCGGCATAGTGATCTTCCACAGCATCGGGCCGCTCCTCTACCTTTTCGGGTTGGAGCCCGAAACGGCCGCGCTGGCGGCGGGCTACCTCCGGGCCATCTCGCTGGGCTTCCCGTTCTTCCTGGGGTTCCAGGCCCTGCGCGGCTTCCTCGAGGGCAACGGTGACGCCCGCCCGATAATGTACATAGCCTTCTTCGGGGTCGCCCTGAACGTTCTTCTATGCGAGGCCCTGATCTTCGGGCACTTCGGGTTGCCGGCGTTAGGCGTGGTGGGCACGGGTTACGCCACCGCGACCGTTTACCTCGTCATGTTCGTGCTGGTGGCGGCACTGGTCACCTGGCGCTACCCGAAGCAGGCCGTACTGAGAGGCATGCGGCGCGTGGAGTTCCAGGTCATGCGCGAGCTCGTGCGAGTCGGCTGGCCGATTGGCTTCACGACGGGCGCCGAGGTCGGCCTGTTCACCCTCTCGGCCCTGCTGATGGGGCGCTTCGGCGAGGACATTCTGGCCGGCCACCAGGTAGCCATGCAGTCCGTCTCGATGACTTTCATGGTCCCGCTCGGCATGTCGATCGCGACCGGCGTGCTGGTGGGACAGGCGGCAGGCAGGGGCGACGATGCGGCGGTCAGACGCATGGGATTCATGGGGATCCTCGCTGCCATCGGTTTCATGACCCTCACGGCCTGTCTCTTCGCCTTCGCCCCACGGTACGTGATCGGGATCTACGCGAGCCTCGACGATCCGACGAACGCGAGCATGATCGCGACCGCGGCGGGCTTCTTGGGCATCGCCGCCATCTTTCAGCTCTTCGACGGGGTGCAGGTCACTGCCATCGGGGCGCTCCGCGGGCTCAGGGACACGCGCATGCCCATGCTTTACACCATCTTCTCGTACTGGCTCGTCGGGGTGCCCGTAGGGCTGCTGCTGGCGTTCAAGCTCGGTTTCGGCCCGCGTGGGCTGTGGTTCGGGATGGTCGCCGGGCTGGCGACGTCCGCGGTGCTCATGACCGTCCGCTTCGCGCGGCGCTCGAGGCAGGTCGCGCCCGTGGTGCTCGGCAGTCCGACGACGCGGCCAAGCTAGGGCGCCGATCGGCGGGTGGGGTAGAATCGCCGCCGGAGGTTCACGTGGAAGAGTTCCTCGCCATCGGTAGGAACGCGGCGATCATAGTCCTCTCGCTGTCTGCGTTCGCGTCGTTCTTCGTCCTGATCACGCTGTGGCTCGCGCGTAACACCGTCGAACCCGAGCACGAAGCCGGCTACTGAACCCGGGGTTCCGGTGAACCCGGGGTTCCGGGCGCTGATCCGCGAGCCGCTGAAGCGCTACCTCGCTGCGCCACGGCTCGATGAGCACGCCGCGGCCGCGGTTCTCCGGGCCGCGTACGCCACCGCGTTCATGGCGCAGGTCGTCATCGCAGTCTTGGTCGCGATCGTCGTGCGGCTGCTGGCTGCGGGCCAGACTCTTAGGCCGAACGCAGTCCTGACGTGGACGTTGGTGGCCTTCGCCGTCCTCGAGATGATCGTGGCCGGGGTGCTCGGCAACCGCCTCGGGGTCGTCAAGGGCAGGCGCGCGGCCCTCTCGACCACGCTATTGGTGGCCACCTTGTACGGCTCGGTAGCCTGGTTCATGGCGCTGGCCCTGGCAACGGAACAGCGCGGCGTCGCACTTTACGTGTTGCTACTGCTGCTGGCCACGGGCTACGCGCTGGGTTTCCTCGCCGTTGGCCGGCTGGCCAAGGCGGCGGCGGCCGAGCGGGTACCTCCAGCGTCGGAAGCGGCCTAGGAGCGGACCCAGACGGCGTTCAGCGGGCCCGTTCGAAATGTGCGTCCTTGAGGACGTGCACCAGGTCGAGCGCCTGGGCCGTGCCGAGGACGACACAGTCGGCCGGGTTCGCGGCGACGCCCACGGGGATGGCCGTGATGGTCGAGAGATACGTGTCGAGGTGCCTTAGCAGCGCGCCGCCGCCGGTGAGGACGATGCCGCGCTCGATGACGTCGGACACGAGCTCGGGTGGACCCTGCTCGAGTACCTTGCGCATGCCCTCGGCGATCCTCTCGAGCGAGGACCGCAGCGCCTGGACCACGTCCTCCGTAGTGATGGTCACGCTCTTGGGCATGCCGTCGATCAGGTCGCGGCCCCGCACTTCCATGCTCTGCCGGTCCGCCTCCGACATGATCTTCGCGGCCCCTATCTCGCGCTTGATCTCCTCGGCCGTGCGGTCGCCGATGAGCAGGTTGTGCTTGGCCTTGACGAAGGCCATGATGTCGCGATCGAAGGTGTTGCCGGCGATGCGTAGGCTGTGGGAGACCACGATGCCCCCCATGCTGATGATGGCCAGGTCGGTGGTGCCGCCACCGATATCGATGACCATCGAGCCGATCGGCTCGGCGATGTTGATACCGGCACCGATGGCGCCCGCCACCGGTTCCTCGATCAGGTACGCCCTGCGCGCCCCGACCTCGTGGACGGCCTGCACCACCGCGCGGCGCTCGACGTCGGTGATGCCTGAGGGGATGCAGACCATGATGTTGGGGCGGATGAAGCGCGAGGGCCCCGTGAGCACCTTGCGGATGAAGGCCTTAAGCATCCTCTCCGTCAGGGTGTAATCGGCGATGACGCCATCGGCCATGGGCCTCACGGCAGTGATGGTCCCGGGCGTGCGGCCGAGCATGCGGTAGGCCTCCTGCCCGACCGCCTTTATCTCGGTCGTGCCCTTGAGCACCGCGATGACTGCCGGCTCGCGCAGCAGAACGCCCTTGCCCTTCACGTGGATCCTGACGTTCGTCGTGCCTAGGTCTACGCCGATCATGGCACCACGCTACCAGTTGGACCGCTCGCGTTGGGTGGGAACTCGTAGCATGATCCCATGGCAGAAGTCGCGGACTCCAAGCAGATGACGGCGCTCATCCCGAACGCGAGCGGGGCGTTGAAGCCGGCAAGCGTCGCACGTCCGGTTCCGGGTGAGCGCGAGGTGCTCGTGCGCGTGCGGGCGGCCGGCATCAACCGTGCCGACCTTGCTCAGCTGGCCGGGCTCTACCCGCCGCCGCCGGGCGCTTCCGACGTGCTCGGCCTCGAGGTGGCTGGGGAGGTAGCGGGCTTCGGACCGGGGCTCTCCGAGGGCGACGAGGCGGACCCCGAGGCGGGCCCGCACGCGCGGCTCGGGTTGGACGTGGGGACGCCCGTCTGCGCGCTGCTCCCAGGCGGCGGTTACGCGGAGTACGTGAGCGTGCCGGCGGCGATGCTCATGCCGGTGCAGCCGGGCTGGACGATGCTCGAGGCGGCGGCCTGGCCCGAGGTCGCCTTCACGGCGTTCCTCAACCTGTTCCTGGAGGCGCGCCTGCGGCCGGGGGAGCGGCTCCTGGTGCATGCGGGTGCGAGCGGCGTGGGCACGATGGCGATTGCGATGGCGAAGGCCGCCGGGGCCGCCGTCTACGCCACCGCGGGCGGCCCGGCCAAGGTCGGGGCCTGCCTCGCACAAGGCGCCGACCTGGCCTTCGACCGTTACGACCAGGAGTTCGCCGCGGCACTGGCCGAGCACGGGGTGGACGGGGTGGACGTCGTGCTGGACGTGGTGGGCCGCGCATACTTCGACTCGAACATCGACAGCCTGAGGCCGGGTGGGCGCCTGGTCGTGATCTCGACCCTGAGTGGCGGGAGCGTCGAACTCGACCTGCGGCGGCTGATGGCGAAACGCTTGCGCTTGATAGGCTCGACGCTGCGGGCGAGGCCGGTGCCGGAGAAGGTCGACATCAAACGCGCCCTCTTCGGCCGCTTCGGCTCCCGCCTTGCCGCCGGTGAGCTGAAGCCGGTGATCGACAGCACCGCGCCGTGGACGGACGTTTCCCGCCTGCACGCTAAGATGTCGGAGAACCTGAACATCGGCAAGCTGGTGCTCGAGGTCGCGTGAGTTGGCCGCGGAGTTCTAGCGCGTGCGAGTGGGACGCGGTACTCGGGGCCCAGTGAGTGGGCCGCGCCGGCTGCCGCTTGCGGGGGCGGGTTGGTCGACTACCGGCGCGACAGACGCACCTTACGCGGGCCGGGCGACCGGCGGGGAGGGGACCTAAGCTATACGCGAGCCGGTCTAGGCCGGCGGTATCATCGAGCGGTCGTGAGCGAGGAGCCACACATGGACACGCTCGAGGCCCCGCGGGTGGCGCCCTACACGGCGCTTGCCGACGTCTACGACGTCATCATGGCCGAGGTCGAGTACGACGAGTGGGCGGAGTTCATCCTGAGAGTCGCCGAGGAGCGGGGGTTCCGTGGCGGGCCGCTGCTGGACCTCGGCTGCGGCACCGGCAACGCCACGCTACCGATGTGGGAACGCGGTCACGAGGTGGAGGGCCTCGATGCCAGCGCGGCTATGCTGAGGGTGGCGCGGCGCAAGCTGCCCGGAGTCGGGTTCACCCTCGGCACCTTCGAAACGTTCGAGCTGACGAGGCGCTTCGGTCTCGTGTACTCGGTTTTCGACGCCCTCAACAACCTCCTCAGCGACGAGGCCTTCGCGGCCTGCTTGCGGCGCGTGCATGAGCACCTGACTCCCGGGGGCGTGTTCGTCTTCGACGTGAACACCCCCACCGGGCTGAGGGAGCTGTGGCACGGTGGCGTTGCCGAGGGCTGGGCGGACGACGTCTACTACCGCTGGAACCACGCCTACGACGAGACGACCGGGCTGGCCACGGTGTCGGCCTTCTGCGAGACGGAGGGCGCCGCGTTCACGGAGGTGCACCGCGAACGGGGTTACGACGAGCCCCACGTGCGCCGCTTGCTGGAGGCCGCGGGATTCGAGGGGGTGGCGGCGCTCGCCTTCCCAGAGGCCGGACCGCCGCCGCCGGGCGCCGAGCGGATCTGGGTGGTGGCGCGTAAGCCCCAGTGACAACGCGGATAGCGTGGCGCGCGGCGCGGCCCAGCGCGGATAATCGGCCTTGCTCGGATCATCGGACCTGCTCGGATCATCGGCGCCGCTCGGATCAGTCGTTGCGGCCCTTCAGCCCGGCCTGCTCGCGCACGACTCTCGCGATGTTCGACACGTCCTCGTCGCCCAGGCCGCGCGACACGAGGCTCGTCTCCAGCTGCTCCACGTAGGCCGACACGGGCATGCTCACCCCGAGCTCGCGCGCGGCGTTCAGGGCGATGCCCAGGTCCTTGCGGTGCAACCGCGTGCGGAAGCCGAGCGGGTACTGGTCCTCGATCATGTTGCGGGCCCGGTTGGCCAGCACCCATGAGCCCGCGGCGCCGCCCTCGAGGGCAGTGAGCGCGGCGTCGACGTCGATGCCCGCCGCCATGGCCAACGTCATGCCCTCGGCCACTGCTGCGTAGGTGCCCGCGATGACCACCTGGTTCACGGCCTTGGCGACCTGGCCGCTCCCGACCGGGCCCACGTGCGTGATGGTCTTGCCCAGATGCTGCAGTACGGGGCGCATCCGCGCCAGCGCGACCGAGTCGCCGCCCACCATGATCGAGAGCGTGCCGCTCTTGGCGCCTTCGCTGCCGCCCGACACGGGTGCGTCGAGCATGGTCACGTCGTGATCCGCGAGCGCGGCCGCTATGCGGCGGGTGGTGGCGGGGCTGATGGTGCTCATGTCCACGAGGATGCCGCCCGGCTTCATGCCCAAGGCGGCCCCTTGATCGCCCAGCACGATGGCCTGGACGTCGGGAGTGTCGGACACCATGGTGAAGACGGCGTCCTGACCCTCGGCGCAGGCTAGCGGGCTGGCGGCCCGCGCCGCTCCCAGGGCGGCGAGCGGTTCCTCCCGCTCGCGCGTTCGGTTGTGGACCGTCACCTCGAAGCCGGCGGCGAGCAGCCGTCCGGCCATGGGGGCGCCCATGGTGCCAAGGCCTATGAACCCGATGCGCATGCCAGACCCTCCAGACTCAGCGAGAGGTTACCCCGCGGCCTAGTCCGGTGTCCTGCCATATCTCGTCCAGAGCGGCGACCACGCGCGCGACGACCACCGCGTTGCGGCGGGCGACCTGCTCGCGGTTGCGGCTGGGTGCGAAGTCGGAAGGCCCGTCGAGGGCGCGGTCGGGCAGGGTCGTGTCCGCGGGTAGCCGGCCCCGCCACGTCTCGGCCCACGCCGGCGGCAGCTCCGCGGGAAGCTCGCGGCCCGTCATGGCGGCCCACAGGTGGGCCCATGCGCGCGGCACCGTGCGGTACGGGTCGTAGCCGCCGCCGCCGGTGGCGACCAGCCGGCCGCCCGTCAGTTCGTCGGCCAGCGCCACGACGCGTAGGTACGCCTGGCGCATCCCCTCGAGCGTCTGAGACAGGTCGGCGAGCGGGTCGAAGTGGTTCGAGTCGGCGCCCGCTTGCAGCACGATGACGTCGGGAGCGAAGGCGCGCAGCGCCCTGGGCACCACGGCGTCGAACGCCGCCAGGTACGACTCGTCATCGGTGTAGGGCTCCAGGGGGACGTTCACGCTCAGCCCTCGCCCAGGGCCCTTGCCGGTCTCGTAGACATGACCCGTCCCGGGGAAGAGGTACTCACCAGATTCATGGAGACTGATCGTCATGACGTTCGGGTCCTCGTAGAAGAGCCACTGCACGCCGTCCCCGTGGTGCGCGTCGAGGTCGACGTAGGCGACGCGGAGCCCGTAGCGGTCCACGGCGCGGCGTATGGCCAGGGCGAGGTCGTTGTAGACGCAGAAGCCGGACGCGCGGTCTTGCAGCGCGTGGTGTAGCCCGCCGCCAAGGTTGAGGGCCCTCGTAGCGGCTCCGGAGGCAACGGCGTCCAGCGCCGTCACCGTGCCGGCGCAGACCAGTCTGACCAGCTCGTGCATGCCGGCGAAGATCGGGTTGTCCGCGGTGCCAAGGCCCCACCGGGCCGCGCCCGTGGTGGGGCCCCCGGCGGAGAGGGCCTTGACGGCCTCCACGTAGGCCCGGTCGTGCACGCTCAGGAGGTCATCGTCGGCGAGGGGAGTCGGAGGCACGGTCTCCGAGTCGGCCAGCAGCCCGGTACTGGTCAACAGGGAGCGCGAGAGCTCCACGCGCAGCGGTTTGAAGGGGTGGTCGGGGTGGAGCTCGAACCGGGCCATGCGGGGGTCGTAGACGAACACGACCCGCTGCGCGCCCTCGCTCACGCTTCCGTCGTCTCCGGCGGCCACAAGACGTTGTAACCGAGACCTCGCAGGTGTGCCGCGAGGCCGTGCCCGTCGAGCGTCCCGACGCGCAACACGAACGTCACGCTGGCCTCGTCCGCGCGGGCGGTCAGCACGCTGGAGACGTTGATGTTGCGGCTGGCCACGCGGTCCAGCAGCCCGGCCAGCGCCCCGGGCCGGTCCACCAGCTCGACCTCTAGACGGCTGGACGCGCCCTTCACGCCCGACATCCGGACGAGCGCGTCCAGCATGTCGATGCCGGTCACGATCCCGACCAACCGGCCGTCGTCCATCACGGGCATGGCGCCGATCTTGTTGTCGCGCAGCACCTTGGCCGTCTCCTCGACGGGGTCCTCGGGGTGCGCCACCAGGACTTCCGGCACCATGACGTCCCTCACGGGGTGAGAAGCGGTCACTCCCTTCGGGGCCTTGGGGTGATCGGCGCCGACCAGCCGTAGGTCGCGGTCGGAGACGATCCCCAGGAGGTGGTCCGAACCGGCGCCGCCACTACGCCCCTCGAGGATCGGGAAGTGGCGGATGTTGCGTTGCTCCATCAGCGCTTGCACGTCCCGGATCGGCGTGTCAGGGCCGATGGCAACGACGTTGCGGGTCATGATCTCCTTCACCAACATGCGGTTCTCCTCTGTGGTCCGATGCTACCAGGCCCCCGCGGCGGTCACCGGCTGCGCCCTCCTCAGGCGGTGGAACTCCTCGACGACGCGTGGTGGGGCCAGCGGCCCGATCCGCGCCATGAGAGCGTTGGCCGCGCTACTGCGGATCTCTTCGTCGCTGGTGGGGAACGAGTCCATGCCCGCGGAGTGGTAAAGCCGCTCGAGCATGCGCCGGTACGCCAGGTCCGTGAGGCCGCTGCGGACCAGGTCGTAATGCCAGACGTAGAGCGTGGCGAACACGACGGTGTGATCGAAGCGCCCACCTTCGAAGCTCGCCTGGAGCAGCCGCCTGGCGAGGTTCTGGCTGCGGTACTCGGGGGCCACCTCGATGGCGCCCAGCTCGATGAGTTCCCCGGTGGCGTCGGCGCCCCACGACTCCACCTCGGTGGGCGGATGGAACGCGACGTAGCCGACCAGCGTGCCGCCGTCCGTGGCGCTCACGACGCAGCCCCGCGCGTCAGAGGCGATGTCCACCAGCGCCGCCAGCTGCTTGGCGGGCGGACGGAAAAGGTCCAGGCGCTCATGGGGTGCCAGGGCCGCGAGGACGCTCGGGTCAGCGCATGCGGTGATGATCGCCGTTGCCATCAGCTCTCGCCCGGGGCGCTGTCAGGCGCCACGCCGCGCCCGCCTATGCCACGGCCATGCGGATGCGCGTGCGCCAGGAGGCGACCAGGGCGTCGGGCAGGCGGGCGGGGGTCGAGGGCCCCGTGCCGTCGACTCCGAGGAGCGACCTGAGGCGCCGGTGCGACTTCCAGGCGTCGCCCACCTGCCGCTCGTCGGCGGACTCCCCGAACGCGCGTAGCAGCCCCTCGTGGTACGGGAACAGGGCTTCGTCCTCCAAGGCATCCGCCAACGTCTCGGCCGCTTCCCTGGCGCCGTCGAGCAGGAAGTGGACCTCGATGGCCAGGGCCTTGAGTTGGGCGCGTAGGCCCGTGTCGCCGCGCTCCTCCGGGCCGAACTCGCCCAAGAGCCTTTCCGCCCCCTCGAGGTCTGCGAGGGCCTCCGCCGGCCGCGCCAGACGCATGTTCGCGGCGGCGCGCGCGCCGCGCGCCAGAGCTCGCTGATAGTCGAAACCCGCCTCGTCCAGTGCGGCTTGGGCGTACTCGTGGGCCGACGCTCCGTCGACGGCGAACTGGCTCGCGAGCAGGAGCGCTTGGAGGCGCAGGGAGGCGCTTTGCGGCCCCAGGGTGTCTACGGCCGCAAGGACCTCGTCGATGCGTTGCCGGGCGTGGCGTAGGTCGGGGGAGTCCAGGTTGTCGCGCAACGCCGGAAAGGGCCGGCGGTAGGGCAGGGCGAGGCCGCGGCAGGCGTAGGCCACCGCAAGGCGAAGAGTGCCGCGCAGTACGCGGTAATCGGAGCCGGCGTTCTCGGACCGTGCGTGTTTCCGGAAGCTCGCCAGTGACTGCGTGATCGCGTACGTTGCCTCCTCGTAGTCGCCCATGGCAAGCGCCGTGAGGGAGGACTCGTCGTCGATCTTCGCGCGCCAGAACTCCGCCTCGTCGCCAACGACCCCGTCGGCCCCCAGCTGCTCTCGCGCCGCCGTGAAGTCGTCCACGGAACCGGCCAGGTCGCCGCGCAGCCGCAACAGGCTGCCGCGGCGCGCGAGGTAACGCGTTCGCTCCTGGGGCAGGGCTTCGGAGCGTTGCGACAACTGAACGGCGCTGTCGAGCGCCCCTAGCGCCGCGTCGAGCAGCCCCAAGCGCATGGCGATGTCGCCGCGCTGGAAGTCGATGCGCGCACGGACCAGGTCGTCGTCTGCGTCGGCTTCGTCGAAGAGTCGGAGCGCCTCCTCGAGGTCACCCCTGTCCTTGGCGATCAGTCCTTCCCATACCTTGGCCTTGGTGAACACGAGCCGCGACTCGTTGGCATGGCCACTGAAGCGGCCGAGTTCCTTACGTACCGGGCCCGTGACGAGCCGAGCGGCCTCCGTCAGGTCTCCGCGCCAGCGCGCGATGCTCGCCCGTGCCAGCAGGTATTCGGCGCGCAGGAGGGGAGAGTCGGGGCTCGGTGCGGTGTCGAGGAGCACCTCGGCGCGGTCGAAGCGGCCGGCGAGGGCCTCGCCCTCCGCCCGCTTTATGAGGGTCCACGCGCGCAAGGCCTGGTCGCTCGACGCGGCGGCGGCCTCGAACGCCCGGACTGCCTCCGGATGTTCGTACGCGCCCAACTTGACGTAATGCGCCGCGACTTCCTTGGCCACGGCGTCGAAGGCCGGGCCCTTGCCGAGCTCGGCGACGGCGGCGTGCCACACCTGGCGCACCTGCGCGTGTGAGACCGAGTGCGTGGCCAGCCAGCACGTCAGCGCCAGCCATTCACGCGACTCGAAGAGGTGGTGGAAGTAGCGAGCGGCCGCTTCGCCGGTGGGGTCGGCGTTGGCCTCGGCCTCGTAGGCGCAAGCGGCCGCGTGTTGCGTGCGCCGGTAGACCTCCGGCTCGGCCGCCATCAGCCGCGCCTGCAGGGCGCGGGCGAGTTGCCGGGAGAACGGGCGGTACTGCCCGGGCTGCCCCGGGACGGCGTCCAAGAAGGAGAGCTCGAAGGTCCCGAGCTCGCGGCCGACGTCCCTAACTCGCTGCATGACGTCCGCCCCGAACACCATGAACTCGGGCGGCGACAGCACCGCCAGGGCGGCCAGGAACTGGCGCAGCTCGGCGTCGCCGGCGACCACGAGGCGCGAGAGCTGCTCGATGTACTGCTCGTCGGGCTGCTCGCCCGCCTCCTGAGGGGCCCTGGCCTGGGCGAGGAGGGTGAGGGTGCGCAGTTCCTCGAAGGACCTGCCGGCACGCCTAACGATCTCCTCCTGTTGGGCGGCGCCCAGGTGCGGCACCCTGGCCTTGACGAAGCGCCGCGCCTCGGAGGCCGTCGGCGGGGTCAACCTGAAGGGAGCGGTGAAGCTGCCAAGCCGCTGCATGGCGCGTGCCGGCAGATCGGTCATGGTCACGAAGAGTGCCGCATGCGGCTGCCGGGCAAAGGGTTCGAACAGCGTCACCCACAGCCATTCACTCGCGCTTACGCGGGGCACCTCGGGGGTGTTGAGGCGCAGCGGCACCAGGCCCAGGGCGTCTTGGTTGGTGAACGACTGTGAAACGTGCAGCATGAGCAACACCCTCGACTCGCGGCTTCGCAGGGCGTCGAGGATCAGGCGCGCCACCTCGGCCTGGGCATCGGCCTGTACGGCGTATGCGCTCGCGGTGGCGATGCGGACGAGCCGCGATTCCATGACCTCGCTCGGCACCCCAAGCAGAGTCGCCAGTCGCGTTAGCGCCGTTGCGAGGTCCGTGCTACCGAACTCGAGCCTGACGATGTCGAGGTCCAGGCCATCGATCAACTCGACGCCCTGGCGCACGTAGTCGGTGAGGAGCGTCTTGCCGGAGCCGGGGCGGCCGGTGACCAGCACCTTGGGCATCTCTCCGTCGCGCAGGCCGCCGACCAGGGCGCGGTACGCCTTGCGCTTGTCGCGCCCCAGGAGCTGCAAGACCTCCTGTTCGGCGCTGGCCGTCGGCGAGAGGATGGCCTGCAGGTCGGGCATGTCGAGGGGCGGGTTGCCGGCTTCGCGCCACAGCGTATCGAGGATGGAGAACAGCGCGCGCTTGTCGGGTATACGCCCCTTGTCGCGGTAGATGATGTTGCGCACGACGTTGGGGTTGGCGCCGCGGGCCTCCATGGTGCCACGCAACCAGTTGATGCTGCCGACGACACCCAGTTCGTCGCGCCGCTGGCCGATTGCCTGGCGCACGCTCTCGAACAGCGGGCGCCAGGGACTAGCCGCGTCTTGCGGCACCTTGCTGGACATGCCCTAGTTTACCTGCGATCGGCCACCGAGTACACAGGTGCCGCTCGGCCCCGTGGCTACCCGGCGCGCCTCGGGGCCGGTGCTATGCTTCCGCCATGAGCCTGACCGGCAAGGCGGCGTCCGGCACGCGCCTCACACCAGACGAAGCCCTGCAGCTCTTCGACGTGCCGCTGTTCGACGTGGCCGCGGCCGCCGACTCGGTGCGCAACCTGCGCACGGATCCGACCACCGTCACGTACCTGATCGATCGGAACATCAACTACTCGAACGTCTGCTCCGTCGGCTGCTCCTTCTGCGGCTTCTACCGCACGCGGCGCCAGGACGATTCCTACACCCTCAGCTACGAGCAGATCTCGCAGAAGATCTTCGAACTGGAGAACGTCGGCGGGAGCCGCATCCTCATGCAGGGCGGCGTGAACCGTTACCTCCCCTTCGAGTGGTACCTCGACCTCATGCGCCACCTCAAGGCGCACCACCCGGACATCAGGGTGGAGGCCTTCAGCCCCGAGGAGGTCAAGGGCATGGCTGGGCTCACGGGGATGACCACGCGCGAGGTGCTGATCGAACTGCAAGCAGCCGGTCTCGACGGCCTGCCTGGCGGCGGCGGCGAGATCCTCGTCGACGAGGTGCGGCTCGCTCGTCACGTCTCTCCCGGCAGGATCTCGGCGGATGACTGGATCAGGGTCATGGGCGAGGCGCAGGCGTTGGGCCTCTACACGACGGCCACCATGGTCATCGGCTTCGGGGAGACGCCCGCCCAGCGCGTCGAGAGCCTGCTGCGCGTGCGCGACCAACAGGACCGGGCACTGGCCACCCACGGCAACGGTTTCTCGGCGTTCATCTCCTGGACGTTGCAGACGCAAGGGGTGCGCATAGCGGGCAAGGCACCCGGTGCCGGAGCCCACGAGTACCTCCAGAACGTGGCCGTGAGCCGCGTCCTGCTCGACAACGTCGTCAACTTCCAGGCGTCGTGGCCGACGATGGGCTACAAGGTGGCGCAGACCGCCTTGTACTTCGGTTGCAACGACTTCGGGTCGACCATGCTCGAGGAGAACGTCGTGTCGCAGGCGGGCGCCAAGCACAGCAACACGCCCGAGAGCGAGATAGTGCGCCAGATCGTGGACGCCGGCTACCTCCCGGCGCAGCGCGACTCGCTCTACGGCATCTTGCGCCGGGTCGACCCCCGCGAGTTCCAGCTACCCCGGTCGGCCGGCGTGCCCTCCGGGCGGCTGACGGGTCAGGCCGCTCAGGCGGCCACGGACGCCTCCGCGGGTTAGGCGACCAGCCAGTGTCGACGCGCCCCCTCGACAGGGTCGTCACCGGGGCAGGCAGCGCCGAGCTGGGCCGCGTGATGGCCACCGCGAGCGTCGTGTACGACGGCTTGGGCCTGCCCCGAGCCGACGCCGCGGTCGTGGTTCAGCGCGCGCCGGGCGTCTCGAGCGTGGTTCGCGTCGCTGGCGCGGCCGACGCCCGCACCGCCTACCCGGACGCCCAGGAGATCGACTGCGGGTTCGCGGTATCGCCGCCGGTGGTCAACGCCCACACGCACCTGGACCTCTCCGACATGCCGTTCACGCCCGGCGGGTACGTCGGCTTCATCGGCGCCGTGATCGCGCACGGCCGCTCCGGGGGTCGGGGGCCCGAAGCGGCCGAGCGGGGCTTGGCCGAGCTGGTGGCGAACGGCACGAGCGTGGTAGGCGACATCGTGGCGAGCGAAGGCACCATGCGGCTCCTGCTGCGGCAGGACTCGCTGGCGGGCGTGGCCTACTGGGAGGTGTTCGCCCCCAGGCTAGAAGACGCCGAGCCCGCGTTCGAGGCCGCGATCAGGGACGTCGAACGCTTCCGCGCGCTGGAACGGCCGGGCGGGATGCGGGTCGGGATCTCGCCGCATGCGCCGCACACCGTGAGCGCCCCCCTGCTGGTGAGGCTCGCGGCTTACGCCCGCGCCGAGGGCCTGCCGATCGCCATCCACTTGGCCGAGAGCCCGGCCGAGCGCGAGTTGCACGTGAAGGGCACCGGGGAGCTGGCCCGCTCGCTGGCCGCCGCCGGCTTCCCCTTCGCGGCCAAGGGCGTGTCACCCGTCCGTTACCTGTACGACCTCGGCGTGCTGGACGGGGCCCCCACGCTCATACACATGGTGCAGGTCGATGAGGAGGACGTCCGACTAGTGGCGCGGGCGGGGTCGGTGGTGGTTCATTGCCCCCGGTCGAACGCCGCCCTTGCCTGTGGCGAGTTCCCGTGGTTGCTCTACGCCCGCCACGGCGTGGAGCTGGCGTTCGGCACGGACTCCCGCGGGTCGAGCCCCGACCTCGACGTGACCAACGAGGTGGCGGCCGCACTGGCTGCGCAGGGCGCGCGGCTCAACGCGCGCGCGGGCGTAAGGGCCGCCGTCAAGGGTGGCTACAAGGCGCTGGCCATGGTCCCCCCGCGGGTCGTGAGGGGCGCACCGGCGCGGTCGTTGGTGGCTTGGGCCCCAACGGGCGCGGACGAACTGCCTGAGGGTGTCGAGGCGACGGGTGTCTAACCAACTACGCGGGTGTCTAACCAACTACATTGCCGGGTTCGGCGTGCCCCGTATCCTGAGGGCAGCAGGACGAGCGGCGCTTCGGCGCCACGATGAGGAGACCCACTTATGAGCAAGACCACAGAGTTGACCGACGCCAACTTCGCTTCCGAGATCGGTTCGGGCCTCGTGCTCGTCGACTTCTGGGCGCCTTGGTGCGGCCCGTGCCGCATGGTGAGCCCCGTGCTCGAGGAACTCGCGTCCGACTACGCCGGCAAGGTCAAGGTCGGCAAGCTTAACGTCGACGACAACATGCGCGTGGCGCAGGAGTTCCGCGTGATGAGCATCCCGACCGTCATGTTGTTCAAGGACGGCCAGGCCGTCGAGGTCATGATCGGGGCGCAGCCCAAGTCCGCTTACCAGGCAAGGCTGAACAAGCACGTTCCCGTCGACGCCTGAGCGGTAAAGCACTCCTCAGGCGAGGCGGCCCGGGTTCCCGATCGGTCCGGGCTGGATCAGCCGGGGTTGAAGGACGTCACGCCGCGGGGAGAAACGCGCCACGCCCTCTCGGGCAGCCGCGAGGACGTGAGCACCAGCAAGTAGCTGGAGCCGTCCGAAGCGAACTCCTGTAGCGTCCAGCGCGCGCCCTCGGGCAGCTTCACGTCGATGAGCGCGTTCGTCGTGTACACGCCCGTCTCCAGGTAGCCCAACTCCATGCGGTGGTAGAGCACCTGGGCGGTGCGTTCCAACTCGGCGGCCACCGGGTCGGCCGAGGCCGCAGGGCCGAAAGCGCCCGGCGCGCAGGCCGCCAGCAGTAGCACCAAGAGAGCCGGGGCGAGGATGCCCAGGCGCTGTGAGGCCTTGCGGCCCCGCGCCACGTTGCCGGGACGCGCGAGGTGAGTAGGGTTGACCATGCCCAATGCTAACCGCCGACCGCGTGAGCAGCGTGACGGGCTCCGCCGCCGGCGAGCCGGCAACGGCGCCCTCACCCGACGTCCTCCAGGATCGGCGCCAGGCCCATGCGGATCACGTAGCGTTGGGCTCCCGTGCGGCGCTGGTAACGCTGGACGAGCGCGAACATCTCGCGCTGCAGTTCCTTGGCGTCTGCGAAGTCGAGCATGAGCTGGTCGCGCCACAAGGAGAGCGTGGCCGGAGCGTCGGCGTCGAGCGTGGAGGCGTTGGCGTCGGGCGTAACGGCCGTCTGCACCTGCAAGCGCCCCCGCGCGTCACGGTAGAAGCGCGTGCCCCACTCGCCCAGGGCCTCGCGCCTGCCCCTAACGACGTTGCGCCTCAGCAGGCGTTCCCAGTACGCGTCGCGCTCGGCCAATGCCACTTCCAGCGACTCCGAGTGAGTGACCTCGAAGGGTACGAAGAACACGTCGGCGGTGGAGCGGTAGAGCTTGATGCCGCGACCGGCACGGGGCCGGGTGCCCACCACCTCGAGGAGTCCCAGGGCAACGAACCGCTGGGCCCGCTTGAGGGTCGTGTTGGGCTTCTCGCCCGTCTCGCGAGCGGCTTCCGACACGCTTCGGCTGCGCCCGAGGAACGGCATCAGGTGCCGTAGGCTCGCGCTGTTCGTCAGCGCATCGGCGGCGCGCTGGTCCGTGATTATGAGGGTTCGCGCCTGCGCCGGTGACGTTCTGGTTTCTTCCGCCACCGGCTCCGCCGGGTTCCTATGTGATTGTGAGCCTGTCATATCACCTAGATTAGTCGCAAACTGGAAGGGGTATAGGCGCTGGACGCCGGCGTTGGACGGCGTCTCGAACGTTCCGTTCCGGATCTTAGACAAGGAGCAAGTGACCATGACCAGCAATCAGGCCAACTCGTTCGGCGCCAAGTCGACGCTCGACACCGGCTCCGGCGAAGCCTACTACTACCGCCTCGCCGCCCTGCAGGAGCAGGGCCTGGGCAGCGTGGACAAGATGCCTTTCTCGATCAAGGTCCTGCTCGAATCGCTGCTGAGGAACGAGGACGGCTTCCTCGTGACGCGCGCGGACATCGAGCGACTGGCCGGCTACGATCCGAAGAAGCGGTACGAAGACGAGATCCCGTTCATGCCGGCACGGGTGATCCTGCAGGACTTCACCGGCGTGCCCGCCGTCGTCGACCTAGCGGCCCTGCGCAGCGCCATGCATCGCCTGGGCGGCGACCCGGAGAAGATCAACCCGCAGGTGCCCGTCGACCTGGTGATCGATCACTCCGTGCAGGTCGACGAGTACGACAACCCGCTCGCGCTGCTGAAGAACTCCAAGATCGAGTTCGAACGCAACCGCGAACGCTACGAGTTCCTGCGCTGGGGCCAGTCGGCCTTCGACAACTTCAACGTCGTGCCGCCCGCCTCCGGCATCGTCCACCAGGTGAACCTCGAGTACCTGGCTCGGGGCGTGCAGCACAAACCCCATGGCGACAAGGAAGTCGTGTTCCCCGACTCGCTCGTCGGCACCGACAGCCACACGACGATGATCAACGGCCTCGGCGTCCTCGGCTGGGGCGTCGGTGGCATCGAGGCCGAGGCGGTCATGCTCGGCCAGCCCTACTACATGGTCATCCCACAGGTCGTCGGCTTCAGGCTCAAGGGCAAGCTGCCCGAGGGCGCCACGGCCACCGACCTCGTGCTCGTGGTCACCGAGCAACTGCGAAAGCACGGCGTCGTCGGCAAGTTCGTCGAGTTCTTCGGCCCGGGCATGGCCACCATGACCGTTCCCGATCGCGCCACCCTCGGCAACATGGCGCCCGAGTACGGCGCCACGGTGGGCTTCTTCCCGGTCGACGCCGAAACGCTGCGCTATATGCGCCAGACCGGGCGACTGCCCGACGAGGTCGAGGCCCTGGAGCGCTATTGCCGGGCGAACGGGATGTTCCACGAGGCCGGCTTGACGGAGCCGGAGTTCAGCGAGGTGCTGGAGCTCGACCTCGGCACCGTCGTCCCCAGCGTGGCAGGGCCGAAGCGCCCGCAGGACCGCATCGCGCTCACGGACATGCAGCCGGAGTTCAGGGAGAACCTGCGCCGCCCCATCGAGAAGCGGGGGTTCGCGCTTTCGGACGAGGACCTCGCGCGGACCGGCCACCTCTCGTTCCGGGGCGTGGAGAAGGACCTCACCCACGGCGACATCGTCATCGCGGCCATAACGTCGTGCACCAACACGAGCAACCCGTCGGTGATGCTGGCCGCCGGCCTGGTGGCCAAGAAGGCCGCCGAGCGCGGCATGCGCGCCAAGCCGTGGGTGAAGACGAGCCTGGCGCCCGGTTCCAAGGTCGTGACCGAGTACCTGCGTGACACCGGCCTCCTGCCCTACCTCGAGCAGGTCGGCTTCTACGTCGTGGGCTACGGCTGCACCACTTGTATCGGCAACTCCGGGCCCCTGCCCCCCGCGGTCTCCAAGGCCGTCAACGAGGGCGACATCGTCGCCGTGTCGGTGCTCAGCGGGAACCGCAACTTCGAGGGCCGCATCAACCCCGACGTGAAGGCCAACTACCTGGCCAGCCCACCGCTGGTGGTCGCCTACTCGCTGGTCGGCAGCGTTGACCACGACATCGTCAACGACCCGTTGGGTGAGGACCAGGACGGCAACCCCGTCTACCTCCGCGACCTGTGGCCAACCTACGAAGACGTGACGGAGCTGCTCGAGGCCGCCATGAACCCGGAGACGTTCAAGCGCATGTACGACGGCATCGAGCGGTCCAACGAGGCGTGGAACGCCATCCCCGTGAAGGGTGGACAGCTCTTCGACTGGGACGACGCCTCCACCTACATCCAGGAACCGCCCTTCTTCATCGACATGCCGGAAGAGCCGGCCGCGATAGCCCCGATCGAGGGGGCGCGCGCGCTCGTCATGGTCGGCGACTCGGTCACCACCGATCACATCTCACCGGCCGGTTCCATCGCGCTCAACAGCCCCGCGGGCCAGTTCCTCATCGACAGCGGCGTGGCCAAGGCCGACTTCAACTCCTACGGCTCGCGCCGTGGCAACGACCGCGTCATGACGCGCGGCACCTTCGCCAACATCAGGCTGAAGAACCAGCTCGCGCCCGGTACCGAAGGCGGTTACACCACCGACTTCACTAGCGGCGAGGTCACCAGCATCTACGAGGCGGGTCTCAACTACGCCGCCAAGGAGGTGCCCACCATCGTGATGGCCGGGAACGACTACGGCATGGGATCGAGCCGCGACTGGGCGGCCAAGGGCACGTACCTCCTCGGCGTCAAGGCAGTGATCGCCAAGAGCTACGAGCGCATCCACCGTTCGAACCTGGTGGGCATGGGCGTGTTGCCGCTGCAGTTCCTCGCCAAGGACGACCCCACCAGCCTCGGGCTCGACGGCACCGAGACCTTCGACATCCAGGTCGACGAGAACGTGACGCCCCGCCAGCGCCTGGCAGTCACGGCCACGAAGGGGGACGGTAGCCGGGTCCAGTTCGAGGTGGCCTGCCGCCTCGACACCCCCGTCGAGTTGGAGTACTACCGCAACGGCGGCATCCTCCACACGGTGTTGCGCAACCTGCATAAGGCCACGGCAGGGGCCGAGGCCTGACCCAGGGGCCCCACTGGCCTCCTCGCCTACCCATCCGCGCATGCCCGTTATACTCCTGGCATGCGCGGTTTCATCGGGTTCTTGGTAATAGTCGCCATCGTGTTCTTCGCCGTGGGCGAGACGCGCGGCTGGTACTTGGGCATCCCAGGCCAGACACCCATATTGGTCTACAAGAAGGACTTCACGTCGACCACCACCCGCAGGACCATGCAACGGACCGACATGCCGGTACGCTTCACGGGCGACGTGCGCAACGGCACCGTCAAGGTCGAGGTGCATTACCAGCGGCCGAGCAGCTTCCAGACGAACACCCCTGCCGGCCAGGACTCCAGGATCTTCGAGGGCACGTACGTCAAGGGCCAGCGGGTAGCCCTCGACCGGATCTTCGAGAACGGCGGAGGCGTCTACACGGTGAAGGTCACGTACCAAGACGCCACCGGCATCTTCAACCTGAAACTCCCGGGGGGCCCGGACCTCTAGCCGCGCTTCCTGGCGGCTTCCAGGGCGTCCCACTGCTCGGGGGTCACCGCGTCCAGCAGGTTGAACTCGCCGGCGTTGAAGGCGCTCTCACCGCCGTCGATGTAGATGAGGTCGCCGCTGATGAACCCCGCCTCGTCCGACAGCAGGTAACTGGCCAGGTTCGCCAGCTCCAGGTGATCACCCACGCGGCCCAGCGGCACGCGGCTCTCGAAGAGCCGCTCGATCTCCTTGGTGGGTAGCAGGCGGCTCCAGGCGCCCGGCGTAGGGAAGGGGCCCGGGGCTACGGCGTTGAGCCTGATGCCGTACTTGCCCCACTCGCCGGCGAGGGAGCGCGTGAGGGAAACGACGCCGGCCTTGGCCACCGCCGAAGGCGCCACGTAGCCGGAGCCGTGTTCGGCGTAGGTGGCGGCGATCGAGAGCACGACGCCCTTGGTGCCCTCGGCGATCCAGCGCTTGCCCAACTCCAGGGTGGCGTAGACGGTGCCGTGCAAGACGATGTTGAGTACGGCGTCGAACGCCCGATGCGACAGCCTCTCGGTGGGCGAGATGAAGTTGCCCGCCGCGTTGTTCACGAGCGCGTCGACCTTGCCGAAGCGCGCGTACGCCTGGTCCAGGGCCGCCGTCACGGCTTCCGGGTCGCGCACGTCGAGGGCGACCGGCAACACCTGGCGACCCGTTTCGGCCTCGAGCGCCGCGGCCTGCTCCTGGAGAAGTTCGAAGCGCCTGCTCGCGATGACGGCGTTGGCTCCCAACTCCAGGAACCTGCGCGTCATGGAGAGCCCCAGGCCGCTCCCGCCCCCGGTGACGAAGACGACCTTGTCTAGCAACAGATCGGTTCTGAACATGACCCATAGTCGCATGGGCCGCGCACGCTGTGGAGTACTTCTGGCGAGCCCGGCTACTCCAAGGTCATACTTGACCAGCGATGTGTTTCCGCCTTCCACCCGCGAACCGCGTGGCCCTCTTGGTAGCACTGATAACCCTCGTCAGCTCGCTGCAGTCGGCAGCCGCTCAGACGTACTTCGCCGCGCCCACCCCGGTGCGGGTCCTGCTCGCGGTGGTGCCCTTCGTCGACGTGGAGGCCACGGGCGCCCACCACGGCGCGGTCGGCAACCAGCGCTTCTCCACCCGGACCGGCCTCAGCTGGCCCGTTACTGCCAGTGAGGGCATGCTGTACGTGGACGGTCACGAGTTGGCCGAGACGCTGACCATCGCGGCCGACGCCGGCACGCTGGGGGTCCTGGGACGGCACTACCGCGGCGCCATCCGCCTGAGCGCCGTGGGCGAGCAGGTGGAGGTCGTCAACGTGCTCGACCTGGAGTCGTACCTGAGGGGCGTCGTGCCCTCGGAGATGGCGGCGTCGTGGCCCATGGAGGCCCTCAAGGCGCAGGCGGTGGCCGCGCGCTCGTACACCCTGGTGTCGCTTGACGCGTCCGCTCGTTACGACCTCTGCGCGACCGTGGACTGCCAGGTATACCGCGGGGTGGAGGCCGAACAGCCGCGCAGCGACGCCGCCATCGCGGCGACTGCCGGCGTCGTCGTCACCTACGGCGGCCTGACCGCGCGCACCTACTACCACTCCGACTCGGGGGGAACCGTGGCGTCCAGCCGCGAGGTCTGGGGCTCGAGCATCCCGTACCTGGTAGCCCTGCAGGACGTGCCGTCGTCCACTCCCCACCGGGCGTGGACGACGAGGCTCGATGCGGGTACCCTTACGGCCAGCCTCGACGCCGCCGGCCTCGGCGTGGGCACGGTCGGCTCGTTGCGCGTGGTCGCGATCAGCGAGTCGGGGCGAGTCGCCGAACTGGAGGTCTCGGGCAGCGCCGGGTCGCGCGTCCTGCGGGGCCGGCAACTGAACTCGCTCGCGCGCGGCTGGGGCCTCAAGTCCATGCGCTTCTCCGTGCAGGGCGGTCTGACGGTGCGTGGAGACGGCTGGGGCCACGGGGTGGGCATGAGCCAGTACGGCGCCAGGGCACTGGCGCTTGCGGGCTACGATTACGGGCGGATCCTAGGCTACTACTACCCGAGAACGTCTCTCACGCGCTTCGTTGCCGGCGCGCCGTAATGGTCGGGCTCGATCCGGGGCGCTACGCTCTCAGCCGCGCGCCAGCTTGATGACGGTGAGCAACTCTTCTACGTCCTGCTCGCCCTGCGCCAGCGCCGACCGGCACTCGGTCAGGTAGTTCGCGAGTATCTCGTCCCCGGCAGCATCGAGGGCCTTGCGCGTGCCCGCCACCAGCGTCAGCACCTCGCGGCAAGGTCGCTCCTCCTCGATCATGCGCTGTAAACCACGCACCTGGCCCTCCAGGCGCTTGAGGCGATTCACGATCTTGCGACGCGCCTCGAGTGCGTTGGGTTCTATCGACGTCGGCACCGCTCCTCCTTTACCCCCGGGGAGTATCGTACCGCCCCGGAGCCGGGGGCGCCGTCCGCCGGACAGCTCCTCACAACTGGTAGCCTCTAAGGATGCTTGGCGGGACCCGGTGAACTACGCCGCCCTCCTTGGGCTTCTGGCTGCGGTCACGTTCACGCTGCCGCTCCTCGCGCGCTTGGCCGAGTCGCTGGGCCTGCACCGCAGTGCCGGTGTGGGGGTGAGCCTGGCCATCGCCTTGGCGGTAGCCTTGGGCTGGTTCGTGCGCGCCAGGGCGGCAGCGCGCAAACGCCCGGGCAGCCAGGACCCGTGAGCAGGGCCGCAGCGCACCTCACGCTCGTACCCACGCCCATCGGCAACCTGGGCGACATTACCTTCCGTGCCGTGGAGGCCCTGAAGGCGGCCGACGTCGTGGCCGCCGAGGACACGCGGCATAGCCGCGTGCTCTTGGAGCATTACGGCATCGGCACGCCCCTGACGCGGCTGGACGTGCACACCATCGCCGCCCGCGGCCCCGGCCTGCTGGAACGTCACGCCAACGTGGCATACGTGACCGACGCCGGCAGCCCCGGCATCTCCGACCCAGGGGCGGAGCTGGTGCGCCTCGCCATCCAGTTGGGGCTGCGCGTCGAGGCGCTCCCGGGCCCCACCGCCGTGATACCCGCCGTCGTGCTCTCGGGGTTGCCGACCGCCAGGTTCACCTTCGAAGGGTTCCTGCCCCGCAAGGGCGGCGACCGCGACCGGCGGCTCCATGGGGTGGCCGCGTCGAGCGCCACTTCGGCGCTCTACGAGGCGCCAGGGCGCCTGAGCGCCACGCTTGCCGATCTCGTCCGGGCCTGCGGGGGCGACCGCGGGGCCAGCGTGAGCCGTGAGCTCAGCAAGCTTCACGAGGAGACCATCAGGGGCAACCTTGCCGAGTTGGAGGCCCACTTCCGTGCCCGCGACGTTAGGGGCGAGATCGTGATCGTGGTGGCGCCCGCTCCCGAGGCCGCGGCGGGTGACGGCGCCGGACCCACGCGAACGGCCGAGGCACTGGCGGGCGCGGGAGTTCGCGGTAGGCTGTTGCGCGATGCGCTGATCGCCCTGGGCGTGCCCAGGAACGAGGCGTACCGCCTGGCCCTGGAACACCCGGAGCGCCCCCTCACGGAGGAGTGACGCTCGCGGGCGTTCGTGCGTGCCGCCCAACCGGAAGGTCGCAGCTTGAGCACCTCAGCCCCACTCACCGTCGCAGCCGGCGGCACCGAGGCCCCGGTGGCCGTGGGGGGCCGCTACTTGGGCCTCCCCGCCGCGGCGCGGCTCATGACCTTCGCCCGCCACGTCGGCCCGGCCGTCCTCATCACGACGCCGGGGCGCAAGGCGCTGTTCGACGAAACACACGTCTTCGGCGCCTTGCGCAGCGTAGACCCCGGACTCACCGACTGGCACGAGAAGCGCGAGAAGGTGATCCTCACCCTCGGCCACGCCCTGGCCCCGTTCCCCGCGCGGCCCGAGGACTTCGCACTGGAGCTGATCAAAGGGGGGCGTTACCCCCGCGAGGAGCTGCTCGACCGGCTCATCGCTTACGGCTACGCGCGCGACGCCGCGCCGGGATTCACGGTGCGCGGCGACAGCGTCACCGTCTACCGCGAGAGCCTCGCCGAGGGGAGTGGCGACGAGGACGACGAAGCCGAGCTTCCCGAGGCTCCTCCGGGCAGCCTGCGCCTCGAGTTCTTCGGCGACGAGCTGGACGCGCTGTCGAGCGCCGGCGAGGCCGTAGAGCGCGCGGTGCTGGCGCCGCGCAGCGTGAGCGAGGCCACCCGGACGGCGTTCACGGCGCGGTTACTGGCGACCCTTCCCGGCCCCGTGTTCCTGGACGCCCCCGAGCTCTACGCGGGCGACCTGAGCGAAGAGGCGGCCGCCTGGCTGTGGGAGCACCTGGCAACGCGCGACGTGGTGTCGTTCGGGCGCGACCCGCTGACTCTCGAGGAACGCCAGGCGGGCGTGGGGGCGTTGCCCTACTACAGGGGCAAGTTGAGCGACTTCACGAGCGACCTGCACATGTGGCTGAGAGACGGCTACTCCGTGCAGCTCCTGCTGAAGTTCGAGCGCTCCGGCCGCTACTTGAGGGAACGCGTGATAGACGCCTACGAGTCGCACTGGCGCAACACCGTGGAACACCACCCGGGGCAGATAACGCTCTCGCTCGCCCCCGGAGTCGAGGGCGGCTACAAGTACGACGAGCGCAGGGAGGTCGTCCTCACCGAGGAGCTCCTCTACGGCTACCAGGGCGGCAGGAAGGCAACCAGGCTCACCGGCAAGCGGATTCACGACGCGGCCCAGCTGACGGTCGGTGACTACCTCATCCACCCAGACCACGGTATCGGGCGCTTCGTCGCGCTCGAGCCCAGGCAGGTGGTCGGCGTGGTTCGCGACTACCTCCAGCTCCAGTACGCCGGCGAGGGCAAGCTCTACCTGCCCGTCGAGCTGCTGCCGCTCCTCAGGCGGCATCCGGGCACCACCGACGATCCCCCGCGCCTCTCCACGCTCGGCACGAACGAGTGGGCGCGGGCCCGCGAGAAGGCGCGAGCCAGCGCCGAACTGCTGGCCGCCGAACTCATCAAGACCTACGCCAAGCGCCAGGTGAGCAGGGGCACCAGCTTCCCACCGGTGCCCGAGTGGGACGTGCTCATAGAGCAGAACTGCCCGTTCACGCTGACGCCCGACCAACAGGACGCCGTCGAGGCCGTCTTGCGCGACATGGAGCGCGACGTGCCCATGGAGCGCCTCATCTCGGGCGACGTGGGCTACGGCAAGACGGAGGTGGCCATCCGCGCGGCGCACCGCGCCGTCGGCAACTCGGCCCAAGTGGCGGTGCTGGTGCCGACCACGGTGCTGGCGCGACAACACTTCGAGACGCTGCAGGAGCGCTTCCGCGGCCTGCCCGTGACGGTCGAGATGCTCTCGCGCTTCACGAGCGACGCGCGCGCCAGGACCACCCTGCAGGGCCTCGAGGACGGCAGCGTGGACATCGTGGTGGGCACCCATCGCCTGCTCAACGAGGCCATCGTCTACAAGAACCTCGGGTTGCTCGTGGTCGACGAGGAGCACCGCTTCGGCGTGGGGCAGAAGGAGCGGCTCAAGGGCCTCAAGGCCAACCTCGACGTGCTGTCGCTCTCGGCCACGCCCATCCCGCGCACCCTCTACATGAGCCTCGTCGGCCTGCGCGACGTGTCGCAGATCATGACGCCCCCAGAGGGCCGCAAGCCCATCCGGACAGTGTTGCAGCCGTACGACCCCATGCTCGTGCGCGAGGGCGTGCTCTTCGAATTGGAGCGCGGCGGCAAGGTCTTCTACATCCACGACCGCATCGGGTCCATCGGGATGCGCGCCCGCACCCTGGGCCGGCTCGTGCCCGAGGCGCGCATCGGCGTGGCGCACGGCCAGATGGGGGAGGCGGAGCTCGAGGAGATCATGCTCGGTTTCGAGGAGGGCGCCTACGACGTGCTCCTCTCGACCACCATCGTGGAGTCCGGGCTCGACATCGTGGGCGCCAACACGCTGGTCATCGAACGGGCCGACCGCCTGGGCCTGGCGCAGCTCTACCAGTTGCGGGGTCGCGTGGGGCGGCGCGAGACCGAGGCGTGGGCGTACATGCTCTACCCGGGCCGCCTGACGGAGCAGGCCCAACGGCGCCTGTACGCCATCGCGGAGCTCAACGACCTGGGCTCGGGCCACCTGCTGGCCGAGAAGGACATGGAGATCCGCGGGGTGGGCAACCTGCTGGGCGGCGAGCAGCACGGGCACATCAGCGCCGTCTCGCTCGAGGTCTACACGGAGATGCTGGCCGAGGAGGTCGCCAAGCTCAAGGGCGAGCTGCGCGCTGCCGAGGTCCCGCAGGTGACGGTGGACCTCAACCTGGACGCCCGCTTGAGCCCCACCTACGTCCAAGACGATGCAGTCAGGATCAACTATTACGGCCGCCTCGCCTCCACCACCGGCTTGGCCGAGGTCAACCGCATCGCCCGCGAGATGCGCGAGGCGTTCGGGCCGTTCCCGCCGGAGGTGAAGGCGTTCGTGGAGCTGACCCGCCTACGCTTGCTCGCCGGCGCCAAGGGCGTCGCGAGCATCAAGGAGCACATGACGGACGTGCAGGTGTCGATGAACGGTGCGCTGGAGACGCTCGACTACGACGCCAAGCGCCTGCGGGCGCTGGCGTTCAAGGCGGAACCCACGCGTTACCCGCCCGGGTTCAGCGTCAAGAAGAAGGGGCTCAAGGACGTGGAGGTGCCGGGGGCGCTCATGGAACTGCTCTACCTGGTGGGTTGATACGGAGTTTACCTAAGGCTCAAGAGCTAATTGAGAACCCTTAGCATGGTAGAGGGTGGCGTGAACGTCTGAGGCCATCTGATCATGAGGGCCTCGTCGGCGGGGGTTTCCGCGGCGTGAAAGGCCTGGACTTGGGTACCGGGTTGCCGTTCGGGCCTTGAAGGCAGCCGGTTCGGTGTGGTGGGGTTGGTCCGCGTATCCCGGGCGTGCTTTCGGGTATCTCCGGGCATGCTTCGCCGGCCGGTGGCACCTTGATTACCGGGTTCTGGGGTTTCTGCTGTGGCCTTGGGTCAGGCGGGTGGTGCGGCTAACCGCCTTGCGATGGTCACCCATTCGTTGCGCCACGGTGCTGCTTGGTGCAGGTGAATCATGATTCTCCTGGTGCTGGTCTTGAACCAGGCGCCCAATTTGATGAGCCGTTCCCTGATGATGGTCACTTACGCGGTGGCGAAACTGGTGCAGCTCGGCTTGTCCATTCGGATGGCGTTCTTGAGTTCCTTGATGCGGTTCTCCACGTCACCCCTACGGCTGTAGACGTTCTCGCAGATGAAGTGCGCGTCACCCACGAGGTTGGTGATGGCGAACCGGGCATTATCGCGTGGGCCTCTGCCTGGATAGCGCGTGACCTCTGCCTTGATTAACACCCGGCGCGAGTGTGGCCGACTCCTCTTGGTCTGGTACTGCGTCTCGATGTAGACGCGTTCGCTCGTTTCGCTGGCTTCACTCAACGCCCTGGCGATCTCCAGGCCGGGCTCGGCTAGTTGCCACAAGACGATGTCGCCGGCGATGCCGATGGCGTAAGTCGCGTGGTGATCATCTAAGTACTCGAATACGTTGGGGAAAGCGAAGCCCGCGTCAGGGCGTAGAGCGAGGCACGAAACGAGTGGGGAGCAATCGCGATGGTCGATCCCAATCACTATCAAGGTAGCGCTAGGGCAAAGCAGACCCTAGAACTGCTCGAGGCAATTAGCGCGTCATCATCGCCTCGTTTGAGCTGAAGCCCAGCATCCTGCCTATAACTACACAAGATAGATTCAAGTCCAGCGAAGCGAACGGTAAGAATTCCGTTAGAGCAAGATGATAAGTTGTCGCCAGGCTTTCAATCGCGCCGTGGCGCGGACATCTAGGGGGCAAGAATGATCAAGAGACTCGTGGGTATATTTGTTTTGATGATGGCCACCGCCTTGCTAATTGGCGCTTGTGCGCCGGCTGTTCAGTCATCCGATCCCTTTATTGACAGTCGACTTTCATGTGATGAACTCGCAGTGGAGATTACCAAGACAAGATCAGCTAAGGCAGAGGCTGAGTCAAATAAGGGTATGTCGGGACAGAATGTTGCATGGTTTCTTTTTTTCTGGCCGGGCATATTCGCGAACGAAGTGAACAATTCTGACGCGATAAGAGTAGCCGATGAGCGTTTGACGCACTTATATCGATATTACGAAGAGAAGAACTGCAATACGCCATTGGGCACGCTTTAGATAGGTGAAAACTCCACTGCTTTGGCCGAACGGATGCGACGTAGCAGGTCATGGGGTGCCTGCCAGTGACTGGCATTATTGGCCTCCCAGCGCTGGTCCCCATTAGTTGGACACCTTCTTAGGTTGAGCCTGTAGGCTCGTGAGAGAGGTGTTGTTGTGTCGAGGAAGCGTCGGAATCATAGTCCTGCGTTCAAGGCGAAGGTGGCGT